>Ga0209607_1000527_pt1 | contig 34011 bp, 34 predicted proteins | sample AD_UKC117_MetaG_FD_184413 | JGI IMG/M metagenome (GOLD analysis project Ga0209607, IMG submission 184413) | Active sludge microbial communities of municipal wastewater-treating anaerobic digesters from Hong Kong - AD_UKC117_MetaG (SPAdes)... | ecosystem: Engineered > Bioreactor > Anaerobic >... | reverse complement strand
TCTGATCAACGAGGAGCACGTCGTCGGGGCCGAAGTCGCCCACGTTCAAAGCGGAGGCCGCCATGCCCGGGTCGTAAGGCTGCCCTTCAACATTGACGAGCTTGAGACCGCTCGACTCGAGGCTTTCTTCGACTTTTTTCTGAAAGTAGCGGAGCTGATTGGCGTAACGACCTGACTCTCCAGCATCGAGTTTGCTGACGACTTTTCCGAACAGACGCGAAAAGCGCCAACTCTCGACCGCGATGTCGATCAGCGATTGCTCCATCTGTTCACTGCCTTCGGTCTGCTGAGTCATCAAGCCCTCCCGTGAGTTACGTCTTATCGGCTTTGCCGTCTATTTGCTGCCGTTGAATCCATCGATTGATCTCCGCTCTGGAGAACCGCCACGTTCCACCGACCTTGAACGCAGGAATCTTCCCGGCTGCCGCCAACCGATAGATCGTCCGTTCCGTGACCTTCAGGAAGTCCGCGACCTGCTTGAGGGTGAAGATTTCCCCCTCGTCAGCACTGGATGTCATGGTTGTGACCAAACGTGAGCAAATGTGTGTAGCATAGTGCAAAATTTTCAGGCTTGCACTCTTTTGGTGCCGTTCGACGCGGTGAGGCTGCTCGTTGACTGTCAACGCTGACAAACACCGGCCAACGCCCGCGCGCGAGCGCCGTGGAGGCTGTGCGCTTGAGCACCCACGGATGTGGGGAAATGAGCGGAGGTCTCCGCATCCCCCTTGGAAACGCCCATGGGTTACAATTGCGCCTACGGTGGCAATGCCCGTGTGGCAGGCTGGTTTCCTCTAGCGGGGAACTACACCACCACAGTTGCCGTCAAGGCAGGATGGGTTCTTAGCTCAGTTGGTAGAGCAGCGGACTCTTAATCCGTAGGTCGTAGGTTCGAATCCTACAGGACCCACCATCCAATACACGAAGCCAGGCTCGAGGCCTGGCTTCTTCTTGCGCTCCTTCGCGGACTCGCTGGCGTACGGTTGGTTCGGGTCCCAAGCGCGCCGCCAACACGTCAGGCCGTGCCGCTTTGGCTCGATTCCTGGGATTTCAACAGACTGGCATTGTGTTCGCCGAGGCGCGGCGGGCCAAACGATGGCCCCAATGAGCAGCCGTTCCATCGGAAGCCGATGGAGGGCACGTCCAACACGTGGCCCGAAACGGTGTCCGCAACCTGCTTGATCGTTCCGCGCTGCGCCAAGTGGGCTTCCGACAATACCTCTGGCACGGTGCGCACTTTCGCCGCAGGCACGTGGGTGGCCGCGAACAACCGCTCCCATTCGATGGCGGATTTCTGGGCCAAACGGGCCGATAGGAGCGCCTTCAACTCGACCCCATGCGCTGAGCGGACTTCGTCGTTGCAGAAGCGCGGGTCATCCACCAGATAGCCCAGATCCATGGCCCGAACCGCGCGCACGAACTGCTCATGCTGGTTGGCCGTCATCGACAGCAACCCCTCACGGGTCTTGAAGATGCCGGACATGGGGCTGCCGCTGGCTGCGGTGTTGCCATTGGCCACCGGCACCTTGCCAGCGTTGGCGTAGACCGACACCGTCGACGCCATTGCGACGACGGCGGCGTCCAGCATGGCAACGTCCAGAAACTGGGCGACCCCGGTCCGGTCGCGCTCTCGCAGCCCAGCCATCACCGCAAACGCGCCGTAGATGCCCGCCAGGTAGTCGATCATGGGCGGACCGATGCGGTTGGGCACCGTTTCGGGCGTCCCCGTGAGCATGGTGATGCCGGACGCTGCCTGAACGACGTGGTCGTACGCCGGCCGCTGGCTCATGTCCCCCACCTGGCCGTAGCCGGAAAGCGCGCAGTACACGATGTCGGGCTTGACCTTGCGCACATGCTCGAAGCCGATTCCCAGTCGATCGGCCACACCTGGCGAGAAGTTCTCGACCAGGATGTCGCAGGTCTTCACCAGCGCCAGCGCCTGCGCCAGACCGTCGGCCTGCTTGAGGTCGAGCTCGATCGACTTCTTGCCGGCGTTCTGCGCCACGAACTGGGCCGAAAACTCAGGCAGCCCTTGCACGCGCGCGCCCTGCCTCGCCCAGTCACCCGTTCCTGGTCTTTCGAGTTTGATGACCTCGGCACCCAACAAAGCCAGCTGGTAGGTGCAGTAAGGCCCGGCCAGAACGGTGGTCAGGTCGAGAACCCGGATGCCTGCCAGCGGCGACGGCTGCGCTCGGGCTTCCAACGGATCGGTGGCAGGGATGACCATGTTCAATCCACCTTCAGGTTCATCTTCCGGACCAGCGCGCCAAGGCGGTCGTAGTCCTTGCGGACCGTGGCGGCAAACTCGGCAGGCGTGCCGTCAGCCGAACTCAGACCAGCCTTGGCCAGCCGCTGCTGCACCTCGGGCCGCGCCAGCACCTCGCGCACGTCACGGTTGACCTTGTCGACAATCGCCTGAGAAGTCCCGGCCGGGGCGAAGATCCCCAGCCAAGGGGTGATCAGCTCAAAGCCCGGGTACAGCTCGGACATCCGTGATGATGCGGGCCAGTGTGTCGGTAACGTTACCTGCCGCGTAGCTGACGATCATGCGCACCGGGCGTGAAGGGTAGTTGGCCTCGTCCGCCATTGCGGGAAGTGATGTTGCGAACAAGGCAGCGGTGCCCCCCGCCACTGCAATCCGGCCCCATGGCCTACCGCCCTGCTCACGGGTTGCTTGCCTTGCACCGTCGGCCCCTGCTGGGTCGCGCGATGAAGAAAGAAAACGGGTCTCGTCCAGAAAGCTCATGCTGTTGTCTCCTTGCGTTCTTCCGCTACCTGGCGGATAAGCCATTGTGCGGAGACGTGGATTTCTTGAATACTATGAATTAAGAATTTTGTCATTCCATTTTTGAATATTCCGCAAGCCAACCCTTGAACGACCCCGACACGAGCAAGCCATCGCGCACCGACCGACTGCGCCTGAGGCACCTGAAACTGCTGGACCAGATTGCGCGCAGGGGCTCCCTGACTGGTGCATCCGAGGCCCTTGGCATCAGCCAGCCCACGGCGACCAAGCTGCTGCAGGAAATGGAGTCCGTGCTGCGCTGCGCGCTGGTCGACCGCAGCACACGCGGCGGTGTGTTGACCAGCGCAGGCCTGCGCACGCTGGAGCGTGGCCGGCTGGCCATTCACGCGATGCACGCGCTGGACGAGCAGTTGGCTGCCGCCCACGAGCGCCCCCTGGTTCGCCTGGGCGTTCTCAGGCTTGCGGGCATCTCCACCCTCCCCGGGCTCGTCCGGCGCCTGAGCCAACAAGGCGACTTGCCGCGCTTCCAGTTGCGAGAAGACACCGTGGCTGGGCTCATGGACGCCCTGGCGGTAGGCGCCCTGGATTGCGTGATCACCCGGCTGGAGCCGCGCGACGACGAGCACTGGATGGGACAGTTCGACATCTCACTGCTGCAGAACGACCCTTACGAAATCGCCTGCGCACCGTCCTCGCCCCTGGCACGGAAACGATCCGTCGATCTGGCTCAGCTGGTCGATCAGCCCTGGATCGTCGCACCCAAGGAGAGCTACACCCGTCGCGCCTTCGAGGTGGCCTTCCTGAGCCTGGGCCTGCAGCCGCCCGTTCCCGGCATCGAATCACCCTCGTTCCATGCAAGCTTTGCAATTTTGGCGGACAACCCCTCGTTCGTGACCGTTGCGCCGGGCAGCTCGGTCCGGTACTACGAGGCACTCGGGATCGTCAAGGCCGTCAAATTGAAAGAGCCCTTCCCTGAAGACCGCATGGTGCTCGCGGTGCGCAGAGACGCGTTGGCGATTCCCTCGGTCGCAGCGCTCAGGGCAGCGCTCCGGGAGATGGCGGCCTCAAGCGATCAGGCCTAGCCCCGCACTCGGCGGTTCAGGCCGACGGCAAGGCGTTCGGGCTGCTCGGCTGAACGTAGAAGTAGAGCAGGACCAGTTGCCCGACGAAGGGCACGAAACCGAGCAGCAGCCACCAGCCCGACTTGCCGACGTCGTGCAGGCGCCGCACCGCCATCGCCAGGCTGGGCAGCAGCGTCGCCAGCCCGGCGATCGCGCTCACAGGCTGACCCGGGGTGGGCTTGCCGTCGGGGCCGGGCTGAAAGCTCCCCATGAGGGCGGCGTCGACCAGGTTGAGCACGAAAAACAGGATGAAGAGGGCCAGCACCCACCACCAGAACGTGGGGCGGTCTGTTCGCCCCTTGAAGTTGGCGTAGTTGGAAAATCCATAGCGCACGGCGTCCATTAGTTTCATGGGGTTCTCCTCGGGGGATCGGGTTATTGGCTGTCGCTCAAGGGATTGAGCACCAGGTCCTGGATGCGCATGTTGGCGTCGAGCACGCAGTTGAACTCCTGACGCTTGCGGCCCTTGTTCAGCTGGCCTGTGAGGCTGTAGCCGCCGGTGGCTGGCACCATGAATTGCAGGTACCGATAGCGGTAGCCGCCAAAGCCTTTGTCCGTGATCGCCTTCTGGCACACCTTGGTCACCTGCTGGCGCGCGCCCTTGCTGCCGGCAGCCACCGCGGAAACCGGCTGCAACGCCACGGCGGCCAGCGCCACGGCGAGCATCGCGCTCCTTGAATTCGCCATACCTCTTCTCCTTGCGGCGATCTGCCGCCTGATCCTGCAGTTTCGGGCACGCCGCCCTCGCCAGCGTGAACTTGCGGCGCTAGCCGGCGCGTGTGAAATCCAAACGGATCTGCCCGAATGCGCGCCAGAGGCTCACGCCGGTGATGCAGCCGCAACACCGTGTTCCGACACGTCACGCTGCAGGCGCGGCAAGGCAGCGCACGCGTTCGCCCAGGTGGCATCGGCCAATGCCGCTGCTTCCATGCCGCGCAGCGCAGCGATTTCCCCTGCGATACGCGGCAGCTCCGCCGGTTGGTTGCGGCCCTGGGCCTGGCCGGCGGCGCGCTGTTCGGCGGTCGCGTACAACCAGTGCGGCGGGATGTCCGGGGCGTCGGTTTCCATCACCATCCATTCCAGCGGCAGCGCGGCAGCCAGCTCGCGCAGGCGGGTGGCGCGCTCATAGGTCACGGCGCCGCCGAAGCCGAGCTTGAAGCCCAGTTCGGCGAACTGGCGCGCCTGCTGCGCGCTGCCGTTAAAGGCGTGGGCGATGCCACCGGGCACCCCGATCTCGCGCAAGCCCTTGAGCACCTGGTCCACCGAGCGCCGCACATGCAGGATCACCGGCAGCCCGTAGCGGCGCGCCAGCCTCAGCTGCTCCCGGAAAAAGCGCTCCTGGCGCTCGCGCGCCGGCCCCTGGCGCAGCTCGCCCACGAAGTAGTCGAGCCCGATCTCGCCCACAGCCACCAGCCGTGGGTCGTCCCGCTGCGCCGCCAGCGCGGCGTCGAGCCGTTCCAGCGCATCGTCTTCGGCGCCTGCCACATACATCGGGTGGATGCCCAGCGCGTAGGCATCGCCGAAGCGGTGCGCCAGCGCGCGCACGCCCTCGAACCAGGGCACGCCCACCGCCGGAATCACGCAGGTGGCCACGCCAGCGGCAGCTGCGCGTTCGCGCACGGCCGCCACGTCGGCGCTGAACTCGGCGGCGTCGAGATGGCAGTGGGTGTCGATCCAGCGGGGCATGACCGCATGATGCCAAAGGGCGGCCGCCCGCGCCGGCCGCCAGCCGCCCGCCACGCGTGCGCAAGGGGGCGAACCGTGATACTGTGTGACCGACGCATCAGGGCGTTGGTGCGGCATTCCGGCGGGCGTGGGCGCGAAGGCCAGCCGGGCAAGCCGCGGGACGTCCGCCATTCGAGGGCCAGCCATGCGAAGGACCGCGCTGTACAGTCGTTCGACCCGGCCAGCAGCCGGGCACCAGGCCGCCATGGCCCAGGCCGAGGCCGAAGACCGCGCCCGCGCCGAACTCTCCGCTGAACCCAGGATTCAGGAAGAAATCGGGCCCCAGCCCTTGCGCAGCGGGCGCAGGCAGCTCCTGTTTTGGAAGCATCCGGCAGCCCTCTGGGGCGGACTGGCCGTGATGGCGCTGCTGCTGGCACTGAGCTGGACCCAGGCGCTGCAGCCGAAGCCGGTGCGCCAGCTCACGCAGAAGGATATCGACCGCGCCGTCATCCACACCATGGAGAACAACGTGCTGCCCTCGCCCGCGGCGCGTGCGGCAGGCATCATCGGCCCTTCGGTGGTGCGGGTGCTGGGCACGATGGAAGGCAAAAAGGGCAAGAAGGGCGCTCCGCCGCAGGAATCCGGCCACGGCATCGGCACCGGCGTGGTCATCATCGACAACGGCACCATCCTCACCAACTACCACGTGGTGGACGGCGCCGACCGCATCGACGTCACCTTCTGGGATGGCACCGAGAGCCAGGCCTTCGTCATCAACGCCGAGCCCGACAAGGATCTGGCCGTGTTGCGCGCCCGCACCGTGCCGGACGACCTGCAACCCGCCACCATGCGCTCGTCCGCCAGCCTGCTGCCGGGCGAGCAGGTGGCGGCGGTGGGTTTCCCCTACGGCATCGGGCCCTCGGTGTCGGCCGGCGTGGTGTCGGGCCTCAAGCGCGGTTTCCGCTCGCCCAAGGGCGGCCAGATGCTCAAGGACCTGATCCAGTTCGACGCCGCGGCCAACCCCGGCAACTCCGGCGGCCCGCTGGTGACCATGGACGGCCAGGTGGTCGGCATCGTGACCGCCATCCTTAACCCCACCGAAGCCAGCACCTTCATCGGCATCGGCTTCGCGGTGCCCATCGAGAGCGCCGCAGGCGCGGCCGGCCAGCCGCCGTTCTGACCTTTTTCATCGCCCCACGGAACCCCATGGACAACGTCTCCCCCCTGCCCCAGCCCGCTTTCAGCCCCGACGGTGCCGACACCGCCGAGCTGATGGAGCAGATCCTCTACGAGGTCAAGCGCGTCGTCGTCGGCCAGGACCGGTTCCTGGAGCGCGTGATGGTGGCCATGCTGGCCGGCGGCCATCTGCTGGTGGAAGGCGTGCCCGGCCTGGCCAAAACGCTGACGGTGAAGACGCTGGCGCAGGTGGTGCAGGGCCAGTTCAAGCGCATCCAGTTCACGCCCGACCTGGTGCCGGCCGACCTGGTGGGTACGCGCATCTACAACCAGAAGACGGGCGATTTCAGCACCGCGCTCGGCCCGGTGTTCACCAACCTGCTGCTGGCCGACGAGATCAACCGCGCGCCGGCCAAGGTGCAGAGCGCGCTGCTGGAGGTGATGCAGGAGCGCCAGGTCACCATCGCCGGCCAGACGCATTTCGTGCCCGAACCCTTTCTGGTGATGGCCACGCAGAACCCGATCGAGACCGAGGGCACCTACCCGCTGCCGGAGGCGCAGGTCGACCGCTTCATGATGAAGGTGCTGGTCGACTACCCGACGGCCGACGAGGAGTTCGTGATCGCCCAGCGCGTGACCGGGCCGGCAGTCGAGGTCAACCAGGTTGCCACCACCGACCAGCTGAGCGGCCTGCAGCGCGCCTGCCGTGACGTTTATGTAGACCCGTCGCTGGTGCAGTACGCCGTCAAGCTCGTCACCGCCACCCGCGAGCCCGCGCGCGTGGGCCTGAAGGAGCTGGTGCCCATGATCACCTTCGGCGCCAGCCCGCGTGCCACCATCGGGCTGATCGAGGGCGCGCGTGCCCTGGCGCTGATGCGCGGCCGCCCCTACGCGCTGCCGGAGGACATGACCGATCTCGTGCCCGACGTGCTGCGGCACCGCCTGGTGCTCACCTACCAGGCACTGTCCGAGGAGCTCACGCCCGACGCCATCGTCGCGCGCATCATGGCCAAGGTGCCCGCGCCACCCAAGCCCCTGCACCATGAGCAGCTGGTTTCGCAGGCCTGAGGCACGGCCCCACGCCGTCCCCAACCCGCCGCAATCGGGCGGGCCGGCGGCTGCGCCCGGCGCCGAGCGCGTGTTGCGGCGGCTGGAATGGACGGTGCTGCGCCGGCTCGACGGCCTGCTGCAGGGCCAGCACCGTACCCTGATGCGCGGCACCGGGCTGGATCTGGCCGACCTGCGCGAATACCAGCTTCACGACGACGTGCGCCACATCGACTGGAACGTCACCGCCCGCACCGCCACGCCGCATGTGCGCGTGTTCACCGAAGACCGCGAGATGAGCGCCTGGTTCCTGCTGGACCTTTCGCCCTCGGTCGATTTCGGCTCCGGCGAGCGCCGCAAGCGCCAGATCTCGGCCGAGTTCACCGCCGTGCTGGCGCGCCTGCTCACGCGCCAGGGCAACCGCGTGGGCGCGGTGCTCTACGGCCAGGGCGTGGAGGCCGTGATCCCCGCCGGCACCGGCCGCCGCCAGGTGCTGCGCCTGCTGCACGCCGCCCAGCGGGCCGGGCTGGCCGCACCCAATACCACCAGCCGGGCCGGCGCCACCCGCCTGGCCGACCTGCTGAACGCCGCGGCCCACGCCATCCGCCGGCGCGCCACCGTGTTCGTGGTGTCGGACTTCATCAGCGAACCTGGCTGGGAGCGGCCGCTCGGCCAGCTCGCCCTGCGCCACGATGTGGTGGCCGTGCGCCTGAACGACCCGCTGGAGCTGGAACTGCCGGACCTAGGCCTGCTGACCCTGCGCGATGCCGAAACCGGCGAGCAGCTGCTGGTCGACACCGCCAGCCCGCGCTTCCGCAAGCGCTTCGCCGCCCTCTCCGCCCAGCGCGAGGCCGACCTGCGCACCGCGCTGGCCAGCGCCGGCGTGGACGCGCTGGAGCTTTCCACCGACGATGACCTTGCCGAGGCCATCGTGCGCTTCGTCGAACTGCGCCGCCAGCGCACCCGGCTGGCCAGCGGCGGGATGGCGGCGCACCTGCGCCAGGCCGGCTGATCTGCAAGAATCATTGGCACCATGGACCTGACCGCGCTCAAGACCTGGCTCACGGGCCTTGCCAGCCAGCTGCACTGGCCGGCGGGGGTGCCGCGGCCCAGTTTCCTGTGGCCGCAGTTCCTGTGGCTGCTGCTGCTGATCCCGGTGCTGGTGCTGCTCTACCTGTGGCTGCAGGGGCGCCGGCGCAAGCTGGCGGTGCGCTACGCCAGCCTGGCCATCGTGCGCGAGGCGGCGGGCAAGGGCCCGGGCTGGCGCCGGCACCTGCCGCCGCTGCTGCTGCTGGCCGCGCTCACGCTGCTGCTGCTGGCCAGCGCGCGGCCGGTGGCGGTGATCGCCCTGCCCTCCAACCAGCAGACCATCATCCTGGCGATGGACGTGTCGGGCAGCATGCGCGCCACCGATGTCGAGCCCAACCGCCTGGTGGCCGCGCAGAACGCCGCCAAGGCTTTCCTGAAGGATCTGCCGCGCGACGTGAAGGTCGGCATCGTCGCCTTCGCCGGCTCGGCCCAGGTGGCGCAGCTGCCCACGCTGAACCGCGAAGACCTGGTCACCGCCATCGACCGCTTCCAGCTGCAGCGCGCCACGGCCACAGGCAACGCCATCGTCATCTCGCTGGCCACGCTGTTCCCGGATGCCGGCATCGAGCTGCGCCAACTCAGCATGGACCGCATGCGCTCCATCGGCCGCTCGCTCGACCAGCCCGAGCCGCAGCAGAAGGAGTTCATCCCCGTGGCGCCGGGCTCGTACAACTCGGCCGCCATCATCATGCTCACCGACGGCCAGCGCACCGTGGGCGTGGACCCGCTGGACGCCGCCAAGATGGCCGCCGACCGCGGCGTGCGCGTGTACACCGTGGGCATCGGCACGGTCGAGGGCGAGACCATCGGCTTCGAAGGCTGGTCGATGCGCGTGCGGCTCGACGAGGAAACCCTCAAGGCCATCGCCCAGAAGACCGCCGCCGAGTACTACTACGCCGGCACCGCGCAGGATCTGAACAAGGTCTACCAGAACCTCTCCAGCCGGCTGACGCTGGAGAAGAAGGAAACCGAGATCTCCTCCCTGCTCGCGCTGGCCGGCGCCGTGCTGGCCGTGCTGGCGGCCGGCCTGTCGATGCTCTGGTTTGGTCGGGTGCTGTAAGGCTTTTTACGAGCCTTTTCGGCCTCCAGCCCTTTGCTGACGGGCGCAGGCAGCTATTGTTTTGATATCTCCGGCCCGCCGCCGGAGAAGCCGCCTCTTCAAACGCCGGCTGCCGCCGCCCGCAAGGGCAGGTCGCCGCGCACCACGTACCAGGCGTCATCGACCCAGTCGCACAGCGCGCGGCGGGTCTCGCGCGGATCGATGATGTCCAGCACGCCGAATTTCTCCGCCGTGCGAAACGGCGACGTCATGGCAACGTAGTGCGCCTCCAGTTCGGTGCGCTTGGCTGCAGGGTCCGGCGCCGCTTCGATCTCGGCCTTGTGCGCTGCCATCACACCGCCTTCGATCGGGATCGAGCCCCAACGTGCCGAAGGCCAGGCAAAGCGGTGGTTGAGCCGGTCGCCACCCTTGGGGCCGTGCAGCGCACCCGCCATGCCGAAGCAGCGCCGCATCAGGATCGACACCCAGGGCGAGCGGCATTCGGCCAGCGCCTCGCCCACGCGCGTGGCACCCAGCAGCGTGCCGGCCAGTTCGGCCTCCAGGCCGGTGGCGTTGCCCGGCTGGTCGACGAAGTTCACCACCGGCAGCCCGAACAGGCTGCACAGTTTGGTATGGCGCTCCATCTTGTAGGCCGCCTGCAGCGTCATGGCACCGCCCTGCGCCTTAGGATCGTTGGCGATCACGCCCACCGGCACGCCGTTCAGGCGGCCCAGCATGGTGATCACCGAAGCCCCCTGCCAGCGGCCGATCTCGAACAGGCTGCCCTGGTCGAACACCGCGGCCAGGATCTTGCGCGGATCGTAGATCTTGCGCCGGTCGCGCGGAACGGCGTCTTTCAGCCAGTCGTCGGCGCGGTTCGGGTCGTCGTCGCACGGCAGCACCGGCGCCAGTTCATGCACGCTGCGGGGCAGGTAGGAGAGAAAGCGCTTGACCTGAGCGAGCGCGTCGGCCTCGTCGACCGCCTCGTTGTGCACCAGCGCGCTCTTGCGATGCGCCTTCCAGCCCCCCAGGTCGTTCTTGTCCACCTCCTGGCCGTACGCCTGGCGCACCACGTGCGGGCCCGCCGCCATGACCTGTGCCTGCTCACGCACCAACACGGAAAAATGCGAAGACAGCACCTTGATGGCCCCCTGCCCGGCGCAGGCACCCAATGCCACTCCCACCACCGGCACCGTCTTGAGCAGGTCCTGCGCCGGCCAGGTGGTGTATTCCGGGATCTTGGTGCCGCCGATCTGCATCAGCAGCTTCACGCTGCCACCGGCGGAATCCACCAGCCGCACCAGGGGCATGCGCAGTTGCAAGGCCAGGCGCTCGATGTAGATCCACTTGTCGGCGATGGTGCCTTCCGAACTGCCCGCCCTAATGGTGAAATCATCCACGTGCAGCGCCACCTTACGGCCAGCGATGCGCCCGGTGCCGACGATGGCGTTGGTCGGGTCGGTTCGCTGGTAGCGCCCCTCGTGGTCGTAATGGCCCTTGCCGGCCAATGCGCCCATCTCGTGGAAGCTGCCGCCATCCACCAGCGCGTCGATGCGCTCGCGCGCGTTCATGCGCCCGCTGGCCTTGAACCTGGCCAGCGCTTCCGGCCCGCCCATGGCCAGCGCGCTGGCACGGCGTGCCTGCAACTCGGCCAGTTCCACCGCCCATTCGCCACCGGGCTCGAACACGGCGCCGTGACGCGCGTTCACCGCGCGCTCCCCAAGCCGAGCGACGCCGCCAGCTCAGTGGCAGTGTCCCATTCGCTCATCAGGTAGCGGTGCGAATCGACGTAGCCGCGGAAAATCGGCCTGTTGCCGGAATTGTCGACCAGCGTCTGCCATTGCTTGTCCTGCGACACGCGGCGCAAGGCCGCTTCCCAGTAGGCGATCTGATCGGCGTTCACACCGGGCGGCAGCATCACGCCGTTGTAGCTCACGTAGTCGGCCGGCACGCCCTGCTCGCGCCAGGTCTTTACGCCGGCCAGCGCGCCAGTGCCGTGATCGCGCGCAGCGCTGGCGATGATGCGCAGCTTGCCTGCGGCCACCTGCGGCAGGATGACCGGCGCCGTGGCCGACACCACGTCCACGTGGCCGCCGATCAGCGCCGTCACCGATTCGCCCGAGGAGCGGAACGGCGCGATGGTCAGCTTGTCGATCGCCACGCCCGCCACCTTCAGCGGTTTGGCGATGGCCATGTGGACGTTCTGGCCCAGAGCTGGAGCGACGGCGATGCGCAATTTGGTCGGATCGGCCTTCAGCACATCCACCAGATCCGTGCCCGTCTTGAGCGGCGAATCGGCGCGCACGGCCACCAGGGAGGTTTCTTCCACCATCATCGCGACCGGCACGAACTCGCGCGGATCCGATTTGATGAGGCCGGTCACCGCACCGGCGATGGCCCCGGTGTGGAACGTTGCCAGGTAGTGGGCATTGCCCTTGTTGCTCTTCAGCAGCCCCAGAGCCAGCGCTCCGCCGGCGCCTACCTTGTTCTCGACCAGGACGGTCTGGCCATTGACGAGCTTGAGGCGCTCCAACCCGTCCTTGATGGCGCGGGCGTACAGATCCACCGTGCCGCCAGGAGCGACCCCCACGATGTAGTTGATCCGCTCGGTGGGCTTCCACGCGGATTGCGCCAAGGCCGCGCCCGCTAGCATCAGTGTGCCGACCAGCATGCCCATCATGGTTCGGACCTTCATTTCATCTCCTTGCTCGGTGTTGTCCGGGGCCTTGCGCCCCGTTGTCAGGGTGGTCTTGAGAAATTGGATTGAATCACTCAGCATCATTATTGTCAACAATCTTAATGTCTAATATGATCCGTGTATTCCCCAACCCCAAGGAGACAAGAGCCATGCCCCAGACCCGACTGCCCTCCGAAGTCACCGGTACCGTGTGGAAGATCGAAGTGCGCGAAGGTGACGCCGTGACCGAGGAGCAGACCCTGCTCGTGCTGGAAAGCATGAAGATGGAAATCCCCGTCACCGCGCCGCGCGCGGGCACCGTCCTGCAGCTGCTGGTGAACGAAGGGGACAGCGTTGCCGAAGGGCAGGATGTCGTGGTGATCGAATGATCGCCGGCCGCCTCGTGAGCTGGGCCGCGGCCCAGCACGGCGATCGGCCCTCGCTGGTGTTCCGCGACCAGACCTACACCCACCTCGAGGTGGAAGCGCGCAGCAACCGCTTCGCGCAGGCACTGCTCGCCCTCGATCTCTCGCCGGGCGAGCGCTTCGCCGTGCTGCTGGACAACTCGGTGGAAAGCCTTGACAGCCTGTTCGGCGCCGAGAAATCAGCCCTGACCTACGTGGCGCTGAACGCGCGCCACACGCTGGCCGAGCACCTGGACATTCTGGAAGACGCCGAGGCCAGCGCGGTACTGGTCGGCCCGCAGTTTGCCGCACAGGCCACTGCTTTCGTGGCCGCCGCCGGCATGCGACTGCCGCGGCTGCGCCATGTGCTCGGCCTGGGCGTGAGCGCGCCCGGCGTGCAGGATTTCCAGAGCGTGGCTGCGACGTCCAGTGAGCAGGCACCGGCCATCGAGATCGGCCCGGACCACCTGATGCGCATCGCCTACACCAGCGGCACCACTGGCCGGCCCAAAGGTGTAGCCTACTCGCTGGAGCGCTGGCAGGCGCGCCTGACCAACCACTTCCTGGCGATGGAATACGGCTTGTCGGTGGATGACGCCATGCTGCACGTCGGCCCGCTGACGCACGCGGCGGGCGTGTACCTGTTTCCCTGCTTCCTGCGCGGCGCGCGCAACGTGATCCAGGACCGCTTCGACCCTGCCTCGCTGCTGGCCACCATCGAGCGCGAACGCATCACGCACCTGATGCTGGTGCCCACCATGATGCTCCGCCTAGTGGAAGCCATCGAGGGCGGCGCCCGCAGTGACTGGTCGTCGCTCAAGCGCATCCACTACGGCACCGCACCCACGCCAGTGGGGCTGATCCGCCGGGCACAGGCCATCTTCGGCCCTATCCTGCGCCAGCAGTACGGCATGACCGAGGCCGTGCAGCCGCTCACCGTCCTGTACCCGCACGAACATGTGGGCGACAGCGACACCGGCGCCGACGAAGCGATCGGCTCCTGCGGCAAACCGACCGCAAACGTGCGCATCGTGCTTCGCGGTGCCGCCGGGCAACAGGTGCCGAACGGCGAGGTGGGCGAAATCACCATCGCTCACGAAGGCATCGGCAAGGTCGATTTCTGGCGCCGGCCCGATCTGCTGGCCGAATCCGTGCGCGACGGTTGGTACCACACGGGTGACCTGGGGCGCTTCGACCGCCACGGCTTCCTGCACATCGTTGGCCGCTGCAAGGACATGATCATCAGCGGCGGCTTCAACGTGTACGCCCGCGAAGTCGAGGACGCGCTGGACGCGCACCCCGCGGTGGCTGAATCGGCCGTGCTGGGCCTTCCCGATAGCGAGTGGGGCGAGGCGGTGGCAGCGGTGGTGGTGTTGCGCATGGGCATGAACGCCAGCGCGGAGGCGCTGATGGCGCATTGCACCGAACGCATCGCCGGCTACAAGAAGCCGCGCCACATCGTCTTTGCAGACGCGCTGCCGCGCAACTTGGCGGGCAAGGTGCAGAAGACCGGCCTGCGGGAGCGCTTCCTGGCCGGCACCCAGGCCGGCTGAGGTTCAGCCGCGGCGCTGCTCCAGCAGCCGGGCCGCCTCGTCGGCCGATTCCTCGGTGCGCTGGCGCGCCAGCATCACCATCTGCTCGGCATCGCCGCGCTCCATGGCCTCCAGTGCATCGCGCCACAACCGGGCCGAGCGCTGGCGCCGCTCGACCGAGGCCAGCCCCAGCTTGCTGTAGCGCAGGCTTTGCAGAGACAACGCCGCGATGGTGCGGCGCAGGCGCTCGTTGCCCGCGAAGTGCGCGCTGATCTGGATCAGCCGGTACGTCGTCTCGGCATAGGCGTCGCCCCCATCCGGCGTATCCGCCAGCGCCTCCAGCCGCGCCACGCCGGCACGCAGCACGGCCAGCAGCTCCGGCGGCTGGGTCACGGCCACCTTGCGCACGGCAATCTCGAACAGGCCGGCGCGAATCTCGAACAGTTCTTGCAGTTCCCTGGCCGACAGGCTGGTCACCACCGCGCCGCGCCGCGGCATCACCACCACCAGGCCCTCGCGCTCGAGGATGCGGATGGCCTCGCGCACGGGGCCGCGGCTGATGGCGAATTCGTCCGCCAGTTCCTGCTCTCCGATCCGCGCGCCGGGAGCGAGTTGCCCCGCAATGATGCGGTCGCCCACTCTGGCGGCCACCTGCTCCGGCACCGACAGCGTGGGCTCGATGCTGTCGGCCAGCAGTCGGAACTGGATCGAACGCTCCCAGCGATCGAAGATCTCCTGGTCGGAGGAGGAAGTGGCCATGGCAGCGTGCCAATCGCAGATTGTTGACAATGCACGGGAGTATAGGGACCGCGAGACAGGCGCGCCAAGCGCCCCTCCCCGGCGGCCAAGCCGTCACGGTTACCTGTGCCGGGCCGCCAGCAATCCGGGCCACATTTCAAGGGGAAAAAGCCGCTTTGCGGTTTGTTGGAGGGCGCTGGCAGCTATTGTTTTGAAAGCAATTCCAATCCTCGTCGAACCTGCCTTCGGCCCCTGCTAGCATGACCGCATGAACGATGCGGCGCAGCGCGAGGTCATCTTCCGCGCCGAGGGGCTGACCAAGGTCTACACCATGGGCGATGTCCAGGTGCAGGCGCTGCGCGGCATCGACCTGGAGCTGCGCGGCGGCGAGTTCGTGGTGATGCTCGGCCCATCGGGCAGCGGCAAGTCGACGCTGCTGAACATCCTGGGCGGGCTGGACACGCCGACCGACGGTCATGTCTGGTACCACGGCGAAGACCTCACCCACGCCGGCGACGCCGAGCTGACGCGCTTCCGGCGCGAGCACGTGGGCTTCGTGTTCCAGTTCTACAACCTGATCCCCAGCCTCACGGCGCGCGAGAACGTGGCCATCGTCACCGAGATCGCGCCCCACCCCATGCCGCCGGAGGACGCGCTGGCGCTGGTCGGCCTGGCCGAGCGGCTGGACCACTTCCCGGCCCAGCTCTCGGGCGGCGAGCAGCAGCGCGTGGCCATCGCCCGCGCCATCGCCAAGCGGCCGGTGGTGATGCTGTGCGACGAACCCACCGGCGCGCTCGACTCCGCCACCGGCGTGCGCGTGCTGGAGGCGCTGGAACGCGTGAACCGCGAGATGGGCACGACCACCGTGGTCATCACCCACAACGCCGACATCGCCCGCATGGCCGAGCGCGTGCTGTGGATGCAGGACGGCCGCATCGTGCGCGAGCAGCTCAACCAGCAGCGCATCGCCGCGCGGGAGCTGCACTGGTGAAGGCGCTCGACCGCAAGGCGCTGCGCGACCTGTGGCACTTGCGCGGGCAGGCCCTGGCCATCGCGCTGGTGATCGCCGCCGGCATCGCCATGCTGGTGATGTCGCAGGCCACGCTGGATTCGCTGCGCCAGACCCGCGCGCGGCTGTACCAGGACTACCGTTTCTCCGACGTCTGGGTGCAGCTCAAGCGTGCACCCGACAACCTGGCCGACCGCCTGGCCGACATCCCCGGCGTGGCCGAGGTGGAAACCCGCGTGGCCACCGCCGGCAAGCTGCAGCTGACCAGCTTCAGGGAGCCGGTGGAAGCACTCCTGCAATCGCTGCCCGACAGCGGCCAGCCGCGGCAGAACCTGCTGTACCTGCGCGCCGGCCGCCTGCCCGCGCCCTTCGCCCAGGACGAGGTGGTGGTGAGCGACGCCTTCGCCGAAGCGCACCACCTGAAACCCGGCGAGCGCCTGCGCGCCACCGTGTATGGGCGCGCGCAGTGGTTCACCGTGGTGGGCATTGCCTCGTCGCCGGAATACCTCTACCAGATCAAGCCGGGCTCCATGTTCCCGGACTACGAGCGCTACGCCATCGTCTGGGCGCACCGGCGCGCGCTGGCGGCGGCGCTGGACATGAACGGCGCCTTCAACCAGGCGGTGATCAAGCTCGCCCCCGGCGCCCATGAGCAGGACGTGATCGACGCGCTCGACCGCCTGCTGGCGCGCTACGGCAGCCGCGGCGCCACCGGCCGGGCGGACCAGCTCTCGCACCACTTCCTGGACCAGGAGTTCAAGCAGCTCGCCACCATGGCGCGGCTGTTTCCCGCCATCTTCCTGGGCGTAGCGGCGTTCCTGCTGAACGTGGTGTTCAAGCGCCTCATCGGCACCCAGCGCGACCAGGTGGCCATCCTCAAGGCCTTCGGCTACACCACGCGCCAGGTGGCGCTGCACTACGGGCTGATCGTCACGCTGATCTGCCTGCTGGGCAGTGCCATCGGCGTGGGCCTGGGCGTGTGGCTGGGCCAGCACCTGTCGGGGCTGTACCGCATCAACTTCCGCTTCCCGTTCCTGGATTTCCACCTGGGCCTGCCGGTGATGGCGGCCGGCATCGGCATCAGCCTGCTGGCGGCGCTGGGCGGCACCGGCCGCGCGGTGTACGCCGCCGCCGGCGAGCCGGTGGCGCAAGCCATGCGCCCGCCGGCGCCCGAGCGCTACCGCCGCACCCTGGCCGAGCGCCTGGGCCTGACGCGCTGGCTCTCGCAGGCGGCGCGCATCATCTGGCGCCAGCTGGAGAGGCGGCCGGGCAAGGCACTGCTTACGGTGATCGGGCTGGCGCTGGCCGGCGGCATCCTGATGATGGCGCGCTTCCAGACCGGCTCCATCTTCCACATGGTCGACCTGGAGTTCCGCCTGGCGCAGCAGCAGGACATCAGCGCCAGCTTCGTCGAGCCCACCGGGCGCGGTGCGCTGCGCGAGCTGGCCGCCATCGACGGCGTGCGCGCCGTGGAAGGCGTGCGCCAGGTGCCGGTGCGCCTGCGCCACGACAACCACAGCGCGCTCACCAGCATCCAGGGCCTGCCCGCCGGCGCCAGCCTGCAGCGACCGGTGGACATGCACCTGCGCCGCGTGGCGCTGCCGCCGGACGGCCTGGTGCTGGGCGACTACCTGGCGCAGCGCCTGGGCGTGAAGCCGGGCGACCTGGTGTGGGTGGAGGTGCTGGAAGGCCGCCAGAAGAAGCTGCAGCTGCCGGTGGTGCAGCTGGTGCAGGCCTACACCGGCCTGCCCGCCTACATGGACCTGCAGGCGCTCAACCGCGCGCTGGGCGACGACGACGTGGTCAGCGGCGCCCTGCTCACGGTGGACGCCGCCGCGCAGACGCGCGTGCTGCACGAGCTGGACCGCCGCCCGCGCGTGGCCGGCGCCGAAACCCGGCTGGGCGCGGTGCGCGCGTTCTTCAAATCCATCGCCGAGTTCACCGGCGTGTTCACCTGGATCGCGGTGCTGATGGGCGGCGTGGTCAACTTCGGCGTGGTCTACAACTCGGCCCGCATCGCGCTGTCCGAGCGCGGGCGCGAGCTGGCCAGCCTGCGCGTGCTGGGCCTCACCCAGGGTGAGGTCAGCACCATCCTGCTGGGCGAGCTGGCGCTGCTGGTGCTGGTGTCGATCCCCCTCAGCTTCGTGGTGGGCTGGGGACTCTCGGCCTTCCTGGCGCGCGGCATGCAGTCCGACCTGTACCGCGTGCCGGTGGTGCTGCCGCCTTCCAGCTACGCCTTCGCGGCGCTGATCACGGTGCTGAGCGCCGTGCTCTCGTCGCTGGCGGTCTACTGGCGCATCCGCCGGCTGGATCTGATCGGCGTGCTCAAGACACGGGAATGATGCCCACCCATGGACAATGAAGACCATGCAACAACCCTTTGCGCCGGTGCCAGGCACCGCACGCCGCTGACATGACGCTCAAGCCCCGCAAGATCGTCTTCTGGCTGCTGGCCCTGCTGGCATTGGCCGTGCTGGCCTGGCTGGGCCTGCGCGAGCCGGAGCAGATGGTGAGCGCCGCCGCCGTCACGCGCGGGCCGCTGGAAGTGAGCTTCGTCGAGGAAGGCAAGACGCGCCTGAAGCAGCGCTACGTGGTCACCGCGCCGGTGGCCGGCACGCTGCGGCGCGTGACGCTGCAGCCGGGCGATGCCGTGCATGCCGGCGACGTGCTGGCCGAGATCGACCCGGCCACCAGCGGCCTGCTGGACCCGCGCTCGCGCAGCCAGGCCGAGGCCGAGGTGCGCGCCGGCGAGGCGCAGCTGGCCGCCGCCCGCGAGCGCGTGGCCGCCGCGCTGGCCGCCGAGCGCCTGGCCGCCACCGAGCTGAAGCGCATGCAGACGGTGGTGGCCGCCGGCGCGCTGTCGCGCCAGGACCTGGACAACGCCCGCACCCGCGCGGCCACCACCGCCGCCGAACTGGCCGGCGCACGCGCCGACGAACGCGCCACCGGCGAACGCCTGGCCGCCAGCCGCGCCCTGCTGGCCGGCGAAGGCCGCAGCAGCCCCGCCGCCGGCCGCGCCAAGGCCGTGGCCGTGCGCGCGCCGGTGGACGGCCGCGTGCTCAAGCGGCCGCTGGAAAGCGCCACGCCGGTGCCCGTCGGTCAGGTGCTGATGGAGATCGGCGACCCGGCGCAACTGGAGATCGAGGCCGACGTGCTCTCCACCGACGCCGTGCGGCTGGCCCCCGGCACGCCTGCCCGTGTGCTGCGCTGGGGCGGCGAAGGCGTGCTGCAGGCCAAGGTCACGCGGGTCGAGCCCGGCGGCTTCACCAAGGTGTCGGCGCTGGGCGTGGAAGAGCAGCGCACCAAGGTCATCCTCGGCATCGAATCGCCGCACGAGCAGTGGGCGCGCCTGGGCGACGCCTACCGGGTGGAGCTGGAGTTCATCGTCCAGCAGGCGCAGGACGTGCTGCAGGTGCCCGCCAGCGCCCTGTTCCGCGCGGGCGACGGCTGGGCCGCCTACCGCATCGACCACGGCCGCGCGCGGCGCACCGAAGTCCAGGTGGGCCTGCGCTCCGCCACCGCCGCGCAAGTGACCGGCGGGCTGGAGCAGGGCCAGCAGGTGATCGTGCAGCCGGACGACCGCATCACCGAGGGCGCACGCGTGCGCGCAGCGGGCGCGGGCTGAACCTGCTGCCACCAGGTGCTTCAAGTTTTTTGGAATGAAATCGGCCTCCAGCCCAGATACAGCGGGCGCAGACAGCTCTTTATTTGATAGCACTCTGCAGGCGGCGCACAGCCCCCTACTTGCGCACCTGCACCATCGGATGCCGCCACACCAGCGTCATCTGCCCGGCCGGCGGCAAGGCGCCCGGGCAACGGCCGTCGCCCAGGCCGAGAAAGCCGCCGCTGGGCGCGCACAGCATCTCGCCGCTGGCGGCGTAGAGGCGGTTGAAGCGGTCGCAGCACGGCTCGGGGATGTAATAGACCGTCTGCCCATCGCGCTCGAAGCGCCACACCGCCGTCGGCACCCGGCTCACCCGTCCCGCCGCCCATTCGCGCAGTTGCAGCGCCAGCCAGGCGGGCACCGATTCGCCGGGCTCCAGGCCGCGGATGGCTGGCGTGGCCGGCGGTGGGTCCGCGGCCGGAGCGGCGCAGCCGCTGACCATCGTCAGGGCGAGGAGCGCCACGCCGAGGGCCAATGGCTGAAGCCAGCGCAGGTGCCCGATGCAATGGCTGATGGACGGGTTCATGCAGGCAGCTTAGCCCGTCATGAGCTGCACGCCAAATGAACGCCGGCGCCGCACGGCCCCGCGACGTCCCCCGGATCGGGTTGACCATGATCCACCCGGGGCGTATGGTGCCCGGCAAACGGGTGTCCCGCCGGAGGCGGACGACAAGGCTCAGGTGCCCGAGCCGGCGGCCGGCCAGACCGGCGGCGGGGGCATTTCCCGGCGGGGTGTGCATGACCCGCAGTTCAGAAGCATGCAGGCCCTGCCTCCAACCGCAAGGAGACAGACATGGCCCATGCCAACGCGAATGTGGACGCGAACAAGGCTCTGGATCAGATCGCCCAGGCCTGGCCTGAATTCAAGAAGACTCTTGGCATCGGTGAAGCCGCCATCTGGAACCTCAGCGGCAAGACCGTCGAGGTGCGTGTCTATAACTACATCGACGTGGTCTACTGGATCCCCGCCATGAAAACACTGGTCGCCCAGGGCAAGGTCGGCAAGGTCGCGGCCTCGGGCAGCCGCTTCAAGGTCCACATCCACGACGAGGAATACCTCGTGCAGCCCGGCAGGGCCTACGTGTACCAGGGGGCCGGGAAGTTTCGAGGAGAAAGGGGCGTAGCCCTCTTCAGGCAGCCGGTGCGGAGCGAGCGGTGTTGCGCGCCGCCGCCGGGCTCAGGACGTCGCCAGCCGCCCCCGCTCCAGCCGCAGCGCCCGCCCGCAGCGGGCTGCCAGCTGGTCGTCGTGCGTCACCAGCACGAAGGCCGTGCCGTGTTCGCGGGCCAGTTGCAGCATCAGGGCGTAGACGCCGTCGGCGGTGGTGCGGTCGAGGTTGCCGGTGGGTTCGTCGGCCAGCACGCAGGCCGGGCGCGTGACCAGGGCGCGGGCAATGGCCACGCGCTGGCGCTCGCCGCCGGAGAGCTCGGCCGGGCGGTGCCGGGCCCGTTCGGCCAGGCCCACCTGCCCGAGCATCTTCAGCGCCACCTGCTCAGCTTCAGGCCGCGGCATGCGGCGGATCCACAGTGGCATGGCCACGTTCTCCAGCGCGGTGAACTCGGGCAGCAGGTGGTGGAACTGGTAGACGAAGCCCAGGTATCGGTTGCGCAGCGCGCCCTGGGCGGCCGGCGAGAGCGCAGCGAAGTCCTGCCCCGCCAGCCGCACGCGCCCGCTGGTGGGCGCGTCCAGCCCGCCCAGCAGGTGCAGCAGCGTGCTCTTGCCCGAGCCCGACTGGCCCACGATGGCCAGCGTCTCCCCAGCCTGCACGGCCAGGTCCACCCCCTGCAGCACCGTCACGTCGAGCGGCCCTTCCTGGAAGCGCTTGGTGATACCTTCTGCGTCCAGGATGGCTCCAGCCCAGGCGGGATCGGCGCGAACAGCTTCTGACTTCATAGCGAACCGCCCGCTTCTCCGACACCGGCGTTGGGCGCAACCTCCCGCGCAACCCCCGAGACCGGCAGGCCGCGCAGCAGGCCCCCAATCGCCGCGGAGCAGGCGATGCCAGCGAACGCCGTGCTCGGGCTTGCACCGAGCACTGGCGTTGTCCCCCCTCCCGAAGAGAGAGGGGGGAAGGCGCGAAGCGACTCAGGGGGGTTATTCATATCTCAGTGCCTCCGCCGGATTCACCCGGCTCGCGCGCCAGCTCGGGTAGATGGTGGCCACGAAGGACAGCAGCAGCGAGATCACGGCGATGGGCACGATGTCGCCGGCCTGCGGGTCGCTCGGCATGCGGCTGATCAGGTACACGTCCTTGGGCAGGAAGCTGGCGTGGAACAGCCGCTCCAGGAAGGGCACGATGACGTCGATGTTGAAGGCGATCAGCAGGCCCAGCGCCAGCCCGCCCAGCGTGCCGATCACCCCCACCAGCGCCCCCTGCACCACGAAGGTCTTCATGATGCTGGCGGGGCTGGCGCCCAGCGTGCGCAGGATGGCGATGTCGGCGCGCTTGTCCTGCACCGTCATCACCAGGGTGCTCACCAGGTTGAACGCGGCCACCGCCACGATCAGCGTGAGGATGATGAACATCATGCGTTTTTCCAGCTGCACGGCGGAGAACCAGGTGCGGTTCTGCTGCGTCCAGTCGAGGATCAGCAGGTTGCCGGAGAGCGTGCCGGCCAGTTGCTGCGTGACCTCGGGCGCCTCGTTGGGGTCGCGCAGCTTCAGGCGCACGCCGGTCGGCCCTTCCAGCCGGAAGATCCTGGCGGCATCGTCCACGTTGAGCATGGCCAGGGCCGAGTCGTACTCGTAGTGGCCGCTGTTGAAGGTGCCCACCACCGTCATCTGCTTGAGCCGCGGCACCACGCCGGCCGGCGTGACCTGGCCGCTGGGCGCCATCAGCGTGACCTGGTCGCCTTCGATCACGCCCAGGCTGCGCGCCAGGTCGCTGCCCAGCAGGATGCCGAAGCTGCCGGGCGTGAGCTTCTTCAGCGCCGTGTCCTTGAGCTGCGCGGCCACGTCGGTGACCTCGGGCTCCAGCGCCGGGTCGATGCCGCGCAGCATGGCGCCCTTCATGGTTTCGCCGCGCGCCAGCAGGCCCTGCGCGCCGATGAAGGGCGCCGCGCCCACCACCTCGGGGTTGCGGCGCACTTCGCTGAGCGTGAGGCGCGGGTCGGGCAGCGCGGCGCCGTCGGGGGCGAACACCTCGATGTGCGCGATCACGCTCAGCATGCGCCCCGCCACTTCCTTGCGGAAGCCGTTCATCACCGACAGCACCACGATCAGCGCCGCCACGCCCAGCGCGATGCCCAGCATCGACGCGCCCGAGATGAAGCTGATGAAACCGTTGCGCCGCGTGGCGCGCCCGGCGCGCGTGTAGCGCCAGCCGAGCAGCATTTCGTAAGGCCAGGCCTGGGACATGAACAGGTGATGGGGATGGAGGGCTCGGCGCAGCGGCCGGGAACGCGGTGCGGGATGGGGGGATTGTGTCATCAAGGAAAATGCGCTCCTGATGCCCGCTCCCCCTGTCTCCGAGCCGCTGCGCCACCTGCTGGTTCCCGACGCCGCGCCGTTGCCCGGCGTGCCGGCCGACCTGCCGCCGCTCCCCAACCTGGCAGCCCTGCTGGCGCGGCTGCGCGTGGAACACACGCTGGCGCCGGACGCGGACAGCCCCGCCAGCCCGCACGAGCTGGCCGCGGCCCGCGCCAACGGCCTGCACGGCGAGCCAGGCCGCATCCCCTGGGCGGCGTTCGAAAGCGGCACCGTCGGCACGCCCTGCGCCTGGCTCAGGCCGGTGCACCTGCAGCTGGGCATGGACGCCATCCAGCTGCTGCCGCCCGAGGCGCTGCAACTGGATGATCCGGCATCCCAGGCCCTGCTGGCCGCCTGCGCCCCGCTGCTGGCCGAAGACGGCGTCGCTGCCCGTCACGCCGCGCCCGGCCTGTGGCTGGCCCAGGGCGAGCCGCTGCGCGGCGTCGTCACCCTGTCGCCGGAACACGCGGCCGGCCGGCGCCTCTCGCGCGCCGAACTGGTGCAGGCGGACGACCCGGCCCGCCAGCGCCTGCTGGCGCGGCTGCAGAGCGAGCTGGAGATGCTGCTGGCCGCGCACCCCGTCAACCAGGCGCGCGAGGCGGCGCGGCAACTGCCGGTCAACGCGGTCTGGATCAGCGGCGCCGGCGTGCTGGAAGCCGCCCTGCGCCCTCGCCGCGACGTGCTGGTGGCGCCCCAACTCACCCGCCTGCTGCAGGGCGAAGCCGCTGCCGACCCGGCCGCCCACGCGGCTGCCTGGCAGGCCATCGACGCCGAGCTGGCTGCGCCGCTGCTGGCCGCGCTGCGCGCTGGCGAGCCGGTGCGGCTCACGCTCAGCGGCCCGCTCCGCGCCGTCACGCTGGCTTCCGGCAATGGCGGCCTGTGGCAAAGGATTTCAAGCCTTTTCGGCCGCCAGGCCTTGAACGACGTGCGCAGCCAGCTATGAAAAACATACCGCTGCTGATCCTGCTGCACGGCACGCGCCTCACGGGCGCGCAGTGGGCGACCTATGCCGAGCGGCTCGCCGGCGTGGCCGACGTGGTGGCGCCCGACCTGCCCGGCCACGGCACGCGCGCCGAACAGCCCTTCACCCTGGACGCCGCCGTGCGCGTGGTGGAAAACCTGATGGAGAGCGCGGCCGAGCGCCCGGTGTTCCTGGCCGGCCACTCGCTGGGCGGCTTCGTGGGCATGAGCTACGCCGAGCGGCACCCGCGGCGCCTGGCCGGCCTGGCGCTGATCGGCAGCGCCACCGAGCCCGCCGGCCCCGGCGCCATCGTCTACCGGCTGATGGCGCGGCTGTGGGCGCTGGCCGGCCCGGCGCGCATGCGGCGCTTCGACGCGCTCACGCTCGGCCGCGTGGCCGACCCGCGCGTGTGGGCCGCCATCCAGGCCGACGGCGAATACTTCGACCAGGTGCCGGCCGCCTGGGCCGAGGTCATGCGCCACTGCGGCTCGCAGCAGTTGCGCCGCGTGGCCTGCCCGGTGCTGGTGCTGGGTGGGCGCTGGGACCAGATCCACCTGCAGGCCCGGCGCTTCGCCGCCGCAGCGCCGCGCGGCCAAGCCGTCACCGTACCCGGCCGCACCCACATGTGGCCCATGACCCACCCCGCCGAAGTGGCGGACGCTCTGGCGCGCTGGATCGGCGGCGTGCTGGCCGGGGGCATGGGTACGGCGCAGCCACCCGCCGGCGTGGCTACGGCCCAGACCCCGTCCGCCAGCGGGGCTTCCTGCCGACGCGCGTGCGCGCCCCGGAAGCCGCTCGGGCTGAGCCTGTCGAAGCGTCGCGCGGCGCTTCGACAAGCTCAGCGCGAACGGTTGAGCATTTTCGGAAGCGCACGAGTTCCAGGCATCCAATCGACCTCCAGCCCTTGTTTGACGGGCGCAAGCAGCTATGAAATTCGAAGTACGTGACGTACCGCCGCGCACCGCCTGGGCGCTGGAACAGGCGGGCGTGCACCCGCTGCTGGCGCGCCTGTTCGCGGCCCGCGGCGTGGCCAGCGCCGACGACCTGGACGACGGCCTGGCGCGCCTGCTGCCGCCCGCCCAGCTGAAGGGCACGCGCGAGGCCGCGGTGCTGCTGGCCGACGCCATCGCCGCCGGCCGCAGGCTGTGCTTCGTGGCCGATTACGACTGCGACGGCGCCACCGCCTGCGCCGTCGGCATCCGCGGCCTGAAGCTGCTGGGCGCGCCGCACGTCGATTACCTGGTGCCCGACCGCGTGGTCGACGGCTACGGCCTCACCCCGCCGATCGCCGAGCGCGTGGCCGCCCGCGGCGCCGAGCTGCTGATCACCGTGGACAACGGCATCGCCAGCGTGGACGGCGTGGCGGCCGCCCGCGCCGCCGGCCTGCAGGTGCTGGTGACCGACCACCACCTGCCGGGCGACACGCTCCCCGCGTCGGACGTGACCGTCAACCCCAACCAGCCTGGCTGCGGCTTCGAGAGCAAATCGCTCGCCGGCGTGGGCGTGATGTTCTACGTGCTGCTGGCGCTGCGCGCCGAGCTGCGCGCGCGCGGCGCCTTTGATGCGGCGGCTCAACCGCGGCTGGATGCCCTGCTGCCCCTGGTCGCGCTCGGCACGGTGGCCGACGTGGTGCGGCTGGACGCCAACAACCGCCGCCTGGTGGCGCAGGGCCTCAGGCGCATCCGCGCCGGGCAGATGCCGGCCGGCCTGGCAGCGCTGTTCGCCGTGGCCGGGCGCGATGCGCGCAAGGCCAGCACCTTCGACTTCGGCTTCGCTCTGGGCCCGCGCATCAACGCCGCCGGCCGGCTGGCCGACATGACGCTGGGCATCGAGCTGCTGCTGACCGACGACGCCGCGCGCGCCGACGAGCTGGCGCGCACGCTGGACGGCATCAACCGCGAGCGGCGCGAGATCGAGGGTGGCATGCGCGAGCAGGCGCTGAGCATCGCCGAGGGCCTGTTCGACCCGGCCGCCGAGCCGCCCGCCGCGCTCTGCGTGTTCGATCCGGACTTCCATGAAGGCGTGGTCGGCATCGTCGCCGCGCGGCTGAAGGACAAGCTGCACCGCCCCACCTTCGTGTTCGCGCCCAGCGGCGCCGAGGGGCGCGGGCACGAGCTGAAGGGTTCCGGTCGCTCCATCGCCGGCTTCCACCTGCGCGACGCGCTGGACCTGGTGGCCAAGCGCCACCCCGGCGTGCTGCTCAAGTTCGGCGGCCACGCCATGGCGGCCGGGTGCACCATTGCCGAAGAGCATTTCGAGGTCTTCGAGCAGGCGCTGCAGCAGGTGGCCACCGAATGGCTGGACGCGGCCACCCTCACCCGGCGCCTCGCCACCGACGGCCCACTACCGGCCGAATACCGCCGCCCCGACGTGGTCGACACCCTGCACCAGGCCGTCTGGGGCCAGGGCTTTGCCGCGCCGGTGTTCAACGAGGAAGTCGAGGTGCTGGGCCAGCGCCTGGTCGGCGAAAAACACCTGGCCCTGAAACTGCGCCACCAGGGCCAGCCGGTGGACGGCATCTGGTTCGGCCACACCGAACCCCTGCCCGCGCGCGCCCATCTGGCCTTCCGCCTGGAGGCCGACGAATGGCAAGGCGTGCGCCGCGTGCGGCTGCTGGTGGAGGGCCTGGCGGGTTGAGGCGGTCGAACTGAACCGACGGTGTCAGTTCCTCGACGGGAAGATGCCTTGCAACGCAATGCACCAGCGCATGCCGAGGTACGGATTGCGGACCGAGAACGGCTGACCGCCGCCCGAAACACCCACGCTGCCCGCCGCCAGGGTGGTGTCCGGCGCCGCGGCCACGTAGCTGCCGGCGTTCTGGGTGGCCGCCAGAACACGGGTGTTGGCGGGTGCGGCGTGGGTGGCCGCCTGGCTGCTGACCTGCAGCGCGTGCGTGTGCATCGGCATCTGGTTGGTCATCAGCGTCACCGACTCGGCCCCGCTCTGCTCGCCCAGCTGGATGCTCGACAGCCCGGGGCCCTGGCCCTGGCCGAGCGGCACGCGGCCGCGCAGGTCGGGCAGCGCAAAGTTGGTACGCCCATCGCCGCCGTAGGTGGTGCCAAGCAGCGAGAACAGCGCCGTGTTCGATGAAATCGCCACTAGCTGGCCATTGGCCTCCGTCCAGCCGCGCGGACAGAAGGTGTAAGGCAGCAGCGCGAGCTGGCCGAGAAACGGCTCCGTGGCCTGTCCGTAGGCCATCGGCACACCGGCGGCCGCCAGCAGCAGCCCGACGATGGCCTGGCGTGCCGGGTGCTGAGGCCGGCCGCCGCGGCGGCCCGAAAACATGTCTTGGCGTGCTTGCATGAAAAGGCTCCTGCCTGAAGGGGTTGTCAACGCGCGGCCAGGAAACAGATGGAAGCCACCGACTCGGTGGCTTCCAGCCAGTTCACGTTCAGGGTGGCGCCGCCGGCGGTGGTGGTGGCGCCCATGGCCAGGCTGCGGCCATTGCTGGCGCGGCCATCCATCATCAGGCTGTAGGTACCCCCCATGCCCGTGGCGAAGGTGACGGTGTAGCTGTTGCCGCTGCGGCTCACGGTGTAACCGCTGCCAGTCTGCGGCGCGCCGGCGCCGTTGAAGCAGCCGTGCCGCACCTCGGTAAGCCCCACGATGCCCGAGCCGGCCGGGCCCTGGGGCCCCGTCGGGCCCAGCGGCCCGACCGGGCCTTGGGCTCCCGTCGCACCCGTGGGGCCCTGGGCGCCTGTCGGCCCGATCGGGCCCTGGGGACCGGTTGCACCAGCAGGTCCGGCGGGGCCGGTCGCGCCCGCGGGCCCTTGCAGACCGGTCGGTCCCGTGGCGCCCTGCGGCCCAGTGGGACCGGTGGGCCCGGTCGGGCCGACCAGGGCCTGTGGATCACACTGACCCAGCACGCCGCTGGCGTCGCGGCACACCACGCTGGAATAGGTGGGAGCACCCGCGAGTCCCGGCACCTGCACCTGCTGGCCAGGTGCCACGATCAGGCCTGGCGTACCAGTGTCGGAATTGATCACCACGTTGCCGCCGGAAGGCGGTGTCAGCGTCACGTCTGCCGCAAGCGCCGGCCCGCAGAGGGCCGAGAGCCCGAGCAGCCAGCCAGTTCGATGGGTCATGGGAAGCTCCATTCCGGAAATCCGTGGTTCAACGCGGTGAAGACGAGCGACGGCGGGAGCGCAGGCCCAGCCAGCCCAGCATGGCGGCCAGCCAGGCCAGCGCGGCTTCGCTCAGCGTGGGCACGCCCACAGCATCCATGCCGATGGGGCCCAGCGGCCCCGCGGCCGGACAAGTGGCGCTGTCCACGCGCAGCACCTGGCCACCGCCTGTGCTGAGGCTGCCCTGGTTCACCCATTGCTGCGCCAGCTCCAGCCTGCCGCCGTCCAGTTGCAGGCTGCCGCCGGGTTCGATGAAGACGCTGCGCACGTCGGTCAGGCTGCCACCGGCACCGACGGTCAGCGTGCCAGCCACGTACAGGTCGGTGCAGCCCAGCGTGACGGTGCCTCCGCCCATGTCGGACACGGAGCCGGCCGCAATGACCCAGTCCGCGTGCGCGGCCGTGCCGAACGCGAGCCCGGCCACGGCGAGCGCGCTTCGCTTGATGGCTTTGGCCCGCCAATCCGATACGGCCATGTGGACTCCTCTTGCATCTTCCTGCCACATGCCAGTCCAACAGCTGCCATGTGCAAAGAGCGTCCGAATCTATACACTTGGAAACAATTGGTCAACACCGACCGGCCATGCGCGGCCCACGCAGCGCCAGCAACGTGAAGCGCCGGGCCTCAGCCCACCAGGCTGACCCGGTCGCGCCCGGCGGTCTTGCTGGCGTAGAGCGCGCGGTCGGCTCGGGCGATGGCTTCGTCGAGCCCCTCGTGGGGCTGCGCCACCGTGACGCCGAAAGAAAGCGTCACCGGCAGCCTGACTTCACCCACGGCCACGGGGGAGTCGGCCACCAGCCGGCGCACACGTTCGGCCAGCGTGCGGCTGGCCTCGGCGTCGCAGCCGGCCAGCACCAGCAGGAATTCCTCGCCGCCCCAGCGCGCCAGCAGGTCGGCTTCGCGGCAGTTGGCGGCCAGCAGGCGCGCCACGTGCACCAGCACGGCGTCGCCCGCGTCGTGCCCGTGCGTGTCGTTGACGCGCTTGAAGTGGTCGATGTCGGCGATGACCACGCCGGTGGGCTCGCCGGAGCGCCGTGCCTGGGCGGCCACCAGTTCCGCCTGCAGCAGCAGGTGGCGGCGGTTGGCCAGGCCGGTGAGCGGGTCGGTGGCAGCCTGGTGGCGCAGGCGCTCCTCCGACCGGCTCACCAGCCCGTAGTAGTAGCGCGCCGTGTACGCCGCAAAGGCGAACACCACCATCACGTTGACCGCGTGCACCAGCTCCAGGCCCAGCGGCTGCATCGGATTGAGCGCCCCATGGCTGACGACCCAGTGGTGCAGGCCCAGGTACATGCCCATCAGGGCGCCCAGTTCGGCCGCCAGCATCCAGCCGCGCGCACCCACAGCGACGGCCGGGATGAACATCAGCAGGTAGTAGTGGAAACCGCTCTCCCAACCCACCATGAGCGTCCCCAGCGCCACGTGAGCCACGACCTCCGCCCAGATCAGCGCCAGTGCCAGTGCGTTCCGTCGGCGCTTCAACGCCAGATAGGCCAGCATGTACATGGTGATGGACACCAGGTTCAGCCAGCCCAGCAGCGGCTGGTCGAAGGCCAGAAACAGCACCAGCAGCAGCACGTCGACGTAGGCGGCCATCACCGTCACGCGGCGCGTCATGCCCCAGAAGGCCGCGCCCACCGAGCGCTGCCGGACGGCGGGCCGGACAACGGGCGGGTCGGTGGAGGAACGGTTCATGGGAGGGGCCTGTGCGTCCTGCGACATGCGATGACCGGATTCTGGGATCGGCACGGGTGCCTTGACACATGTGTCTTGCTGAGAAATTAATACTTTTTCACAACTACCGGCATGTTGCGCAAGGCGGGGCACGGGGCAGCCGCCCGTCCGCCCCATCGCCGGATGAGCAGGCGTTGGGGCGGTACAACGGCGTCAATGCGAAAATAAGCGTTTACCCTAGCCAACCGACGGCGCGCCAGCCTTGGCGCGCTCCCCATCGCCCATGGCCGCTTTCGACGAAGAAACCGTTCTGACGGTCCACCACTGGACGGACCGCCTGTTCTCCTTCACCACCACGCGCAACGCCAGCCTGCGCTTCTCCAACGGCCATTTCACGATGATCGGCCTGCGGGTGGACGGCAAGCCGCTGCTGCGGGCCTATTCCATCGTCAGCCCCAACTACCAGGAAACGCTGGAGTTCCTGAGCATCAAGGTGCAGGACGGCCCGCTCACCAGCCGGCTGCAGCACATCCAGCCTGGCGACAAGGTGATCGTCGGCCACAAGCCCACGGGCACGCTGCTGATCGACTACCTGCTGCCGGGCAGGCGCCTGTACCTGTTCGGCACCGGCACCGGGCTGGCGCCGTTCATGAGCATCATCCGCGACCCGGAAACCTACGAGAAATTCGAGGAAGTGGTGCTGGTGCACGGCTGCCGTCTGGTGAGCGAGCTGGCCTACCACGACTACATCACCCAGGAGCTGCCCAAGGACGAGTTCCTGGGCGAGATGGTCAGCCAGCAGCTCAAGTACTACCCCACGGTGACGCGCGAGCCCTTCGAGCATCAGGGCCGCATCCCCGACCTGATCGACAGCGGCAAGATGGCCGCCGACCTGGGCGTGCCCCAGCTCAACCCCGCGATCGACCGCGCCATGCTGTGCGGCAGCCCGCAGATGCTGAAATCGATCCGCGAGGTGCTGGAAAAGCGCGGCTTCAACGAAGGCAACACCACCACGCCGGGCGACTACGTGGTCGAGCGCGCGTTCGTCGAGCAATGAGGCGGTTGCCCACCGCCCATTGGCAACAAAATCAGCCTTGAGCCCTTTGCTGGCGGGCGCAGCCAGCTATCGTTGATATAGCGTTCTGGCGGGCTGACCGCCGGCTCAGGGCTTGGTGCCCGCTTCCTTCTTGGTCATCAGCCGCTGCCAGACGTGCGGCGAGACGAACTTGGACACGTCGCCGCCCAGCAGCGCGATCTCGCGCACGAAGGTGCTGCTGACGAACTGGTAGCGCCCGCTGGGGGTGAGGAACACGGTTTCCACGTCGGGCGCCAGGTTGCGGTTCATGCCGGCCAGCTGGAATTCGTAGTCGAAATCGGTCACGGCGCGCAGGCCGCGCACCATGGCCCGGCCGCCGCGCGAGGCCACGAACTGGCTCACCAGCCCGTCGAAGGGCTCGGCCGTCACGCCGCTCCACTGGCGGGTGGATTCCTGCACCATCGCCAGCCGTTCGTCGAAGGAAAACAGCGTCTTCTTGTGGTGCGCGATGGCCACCGCGATGACGACGTTGTCGAACAGCTGGAGCGCGCGGCGCACCACGTCTTCGTGGCCCAGCGTGATGGGGTCGAAGGTGCCGGGGTAGACGGCGATCACGTTGCGGCTCATGCGGCGGGTCTCCTCTTTGTGCGGTGGCCGGCGCCACGGCGGTCTGCGTGTCGGTGGCGGGCCATTATGCCGAGGCGCCCGCCACTCTGGCGAGCAGCTGCGCATGCACCGCGCCGGCCTTCAGATGGCGGTGCGGCGCCAGGCCCAGCGCGGCCAGCCGGTCGCCCGGCCACGCGCGCGGCGCTTCCAGGTAGACAAAGCCGCCGGGCCGCACGGCGCGCGCGGCGGCGGCCAGCGCGACATCGGCCAGCGCGGCGGCGTCGAACGGCGGATCGAGCAGCACCAGATCCAGGCTGGCCGCCGGCAGGCCCGCCAGCGCGGCCACGCCGTCGCCCCGGCGCAGCTCCACCGCGTCGGCCCTCAGGCGCGCCTTGACCGCCGCCAGCGCCGCGGCCAGCGCCGGGTTCTGCTCCACCAGCAGCACGCGGGCGGCGCCGCGCGAGGCGGCTTCCAGCCCCAGCGCCCCGGTGCCGGCAAAGGCGTCGGCCACCTGCCAGCCGGTCAGGTCCTGGCCGAGCCAGTTGAACAGGGTTTCGCGCACGCGGTCGGGCGTGGGGCGCAGGCCGGGCGCGTCGGCCACCGGCAGGCGGGTGCGCCGCCACAGGCCGCCGATGATCCGCACTTCGTGCGGCGCGCCGGCGGTGCGGCGCCCGGATGCACCCGTGTTGCGCGGCGGGGAAGCTCGGCGGGAGGTCATGGCGGCGATTGTCGCTGCCCCGGCAGGACGCCGCGATTTCATGATGTGCGTCAAGGCCGCCAGGCCGGTGGCGCCCCTATGCTGGCAACCGTGCGCAAGCCCGTGCAAGGTTTGCCGTGAACCCGAGGAGGCTCCCATGAACCCGACCACGCCCAGCAGCCAGACCACCGAAACCCTGCAGCAGCCGCTGAACGACTTTTCCAACTGCCACGCGGGCATCATGCGCCACCTGGAAGGCTTCGGCCAGTTGCCGGCGCTGCTGGCACCGGTGCAGCAGGCCCGCGCCATCGCCAGCGACATGGTGCATTTCTTCCGCAACGCCGCCTTCGAGCACCACGCCGAGGAAGAGCGCGAGCTGTTCCCCGCCGTGCTGCGCAGCGCCCACCCGGGCATGGAGAAGGAGCGCGTGAGGCACATGGTGGACGCGCTCACGCGCGAGCACCGCGACATCGAGAAGCAGTGGGCGCTGCTGGAGCCGGGGCTGAAGAAACTGGCCAAGGGCCAGCCGGCGGAGATCGACGGCGCGGCCGTCGACAAGCTGATCGCCCAATACCAGGCCCACGCGCGCTATGAAGAGCAGGAGTTCCTGCCGCTGTCACACGAGATCCTGGCCCGCGACAGCAACCACATGGCGGCGCTGGGCCTGTCGCTGCACATCCGCCACCTCAAGCAGGGCATCGGCGGCCACGTCTGATAGCTATTTATTCAATAGCTGCCTGCGCCCGCCACGCCTGGGCCAGAGGCTGATTTCTCTTGAAAAACGTGGTGCTCAGCCGCCCGCCGGCTGCGCGCCCACCACCACGGTGACCATGCGCTGCGGGTCGAGCTTGCGGGCGAAGGCGGCCTTGATGTCGGCGGCGGTGATGCGCTGCATCCTGGCCGTCCAGGTGTCGAGGTAGTCCAGCGGCAGGTTGTTCCACGCGATGTTGGCCACGTTGCCGAGCAGCTTGGCGTTGGAATCGAGCAGCAGGGGAAAGCCGTTGACCAGGTTGTCCTGCGCGGCCTTGACCTCGGCGTCGGTCGGGCCGCCCGCCACGAAGTCGGCCAGCACCTGGCGCGCCACGGCCACCGCCTCGGCCGCCTGGTCGGGCCGGGTCTGCAGGCTGACGGTGAAGGCGCCGGCGTGCAGGCCGGGCGAGAAGTGGCTGTACACGCTGTACGAGAGCCCGCGCTTCTCTCGCACCTGGGTGGTGAGGCGCGACACGAAACCTCCGCCGCCCAGGATGTAGTTGCCCAGCGTCAGCGCCAGGTGGTCCGGATCGCTGCGCGGGTAGCCGGGCTGGCCGATCAGCACGTGCGCCTGCGCCGACTGGAACGGGATGTCGATCTGGCGCGCGGCCGTCAGCGGCTGCACCTCGGGCACCGGCGGCAGCGGCGCGCAGCCGGCCTGCGCCGGCAGGCCGGCGAGCAACTCGCGCACCAGCGCGTCGGCCTCGGGCCGCGTCACGGCGCCCACCAGGCTCACCTTGGCGCGGCAGGGCTGCACGTGGCCGGCGTAGAAGCGCTGCATGTCCTGCACGGAGAT
>Ga0209607_1000526_pt1 | contig 34111 bp, 35 predicted proteins | sample AD_UKC117_MetaG_FD_184413 | JGI IMG/M metagenome (GOLD analysis project Ga0209607, IMG submission 184413) | Active sludge microbial communities of municipal wastewater-treating anaerobic digesters from Hong Kong - AD_UKC117_MetaG (SPAdes)... | ecosystem: Engineered > Bioreactor > Anaerobic >... | reverse complement strand
GATTGCTGGAAGCCAGCGGGAAGCCAGCCTGTTCGGATTCGAGCCGCCCAAGGTGCGAATTGAACTGCGCGCCAACAAGAAATGTGTTTCGCTGCCGGTCAGCGCCTCCTACGGTTTTCAGGATGCCACCGGCGAAGTGAAGCTGAAAGTGGCCGAAAGCGATCACCAACGCATCGAACCGAATACCGTTACCCTCATGCTGTCCGAGGAGATTGCGCAGAAGACCATCGGCGTCTACCTGCTCGATGCCACCACCGGGGTAGAACTGGCGGCTCCCCTGACCGTGGAGGTCGCCATTTCGCTGTGAGAATCCGTCATGCCTGAATTGGACCGAAAAGCGGCCGCCGTATTTGCGGGCAAGGTCGTCCGTAAAGACTTGGTGCGCAAGGTGAAGGTGGGGGCCAACGTCCCGGTCTTCGTCCTGGAGTATCTGTTGGGGAAATACTGCGCCACTGACGACCCCGTAGCGATTGACGCGGGATTGAAGGTGGTCAATAACACCTTGTCGTCAAACTTTGTCCGACCCGACGAGGCCAACAAAACCCAGTCGCTGCTCAAAGACAAGGGCAAACACACCCTGATCGACAAAGTGCAAGTCCGCTATGTCTCTGACGATGACAAATACTGGGCGGAACTCAAGAACTTCGGCCACAAGCATGTCCACATCCCTGAACACTTCATGCGGGACTATGACCGCTTGTTAATGGGCGGCATCTGGGCGCAAATTGATCTGAGACACCAATTTGACGAAGAACAAAAGGGCAAACGCAGTCCGTTCTGGATCGACCGCATCAAGCCGATTCAGTTGGCCACCTTCGACCTTGAAGAATACCGGGCGTGTCGCAGCGCGTTCACTACCGATGAATGGATCGATTTGCTGCTCCGCACCATTGGCATGGAACCCGCGCATTTCGAGCGGCGGGTCAAGTTGCTCTTTCTCGTTCGCCTACTGGCGCTCTGTGAACAGAACTACAACCTGGTCGAACTCGGTCCCCGTGGCACCGGCAAGAGCTACGGCTATCAGGAGCTTTCGCCGTACACGATCCTGCTGACCGGCCCGACCACTGTGGCGAACCTGTTCTACAACATGGCCAGCAATAAGATGGGCCTGGTGGGCCTCTGGGATGCGGTGGCCTTCGATGAAGTCGCCGACCTGCAAAAGATGCCGAAGGAGGTCGTGACCACGCTCAAGACCTATTGCGAATCCGGTACGTTTGCCCGTGGCAAGGATGCGCTCTCCGGGATGGCATCGATTGCCCTGTTCGGCAATACCCACCAGCCCGTTGAGGTCATGGTTCGTTCGTCCCACCTGTTCATGCCGATGCCCGACGTGATTCGGGAAGACATGGCTTTCCTTGACCGCATCCATTTCTACATTCCCGGCTGGGAAATCCCGAAGATGCGGGTGGAGTTCTTCACGGATCACTACGGCTTCGTAGTGGATTACCTGGCCGAAGCCTTGCGTGAACTGCGCAAGCACAACTTCACCGAGATCATCGACCGCCATTTCTCCCTCGGCGCCCATCTCAATGCCCGTGATGTGAAAGCGGTGCGCAAATCGGTGGCGGGACTGGTCAAGCTGATCTATCCGCACGGTGAAATCACCCAGGACGAGTTACGTGAACTGCTGGCACTGGCGCTCGAAGGCCGTCGCCGGGTGAAAGAACAACTCAAAAAGATGGGGTCGTTCGAATACCACCAGACCTCGTTCTCCTTCATCGACCACGAGACGCATGAAGAGCGCTTTGTCGGTGTGCCCGAACAGGGGGGCCGGGATATGATCGCCGCCGACCCCCTTGCCCCCGGTTCCTTGTACACCGCTTCCGTCGATGACCAAGGCAAAGTGGGCCTCTACCGCCTGGAGGTCGGTTGTTCCCCCGGCACCGGCAAACTCAAAATCGCGGGAGGTGTGGAAGGCGCGATGAAAGAATCGCTGCAACGGGCCTTTGCCTACCTGCAAAGTCAGAAGGTGAAGATGGGCATCGCTCAACCCTTCGCCACCACCGATTTCCATGTTGAGGCCATCGATCTGCTGAGCAACCACGTTCCCTGTGAAGCGGGCGTGGCCTTGGTCGTTGCGATCTATTCCGCCATCAAGCGGCAATCGGTTTTGGCTGGATTGGTGATCCTGGGCGACTTGAGCATTCAGGGCAACCTCAAAGCCGTTCGCTCACTGGCCGAACCCTTACAGGTTGGCATGGACAACGGAGCGCGCCGGGCGCTGGTGCCGCTGGAGAATAAGCGGAACTTTCTCGAAGTGTCCGGCGATATTGTGGAACGGGTCGACCCGGTGTTTTTTTCTGACCCGCTGACGGCAGCGGTGAAAGCGTTGGGGATGAATTGATCGCGACCCGGATAAAAGTCGCTTCACCGCAGGATCGGCGGTCCGAAACCGGCTTGCGGGGCCAGTTCCACAGAAATCCTCGAACAACTTTTTCACAAGCTCTGAGGCCAATTAACGCTGATTTTTCCGAGCAGCTCGCTCTAATTCCCGATGTAGACATCGAACTGACCAAATTGGACGAGGACTTCTGCTTCTTCTGGGGGCATGTCACAGATCCTGTTCTGCTCAGGCGTCGGGCAGGTGAGTGGCTCCTTTCGCAGCGTCTAACCTATTACAAACAGAATCCACGTTAACTACGAAACCAAGGGGTCCCGCTTGCGCGAAATTGCTTGGCTCCAAGTCTCCGACATCCACATGCGGCAACGCGATGAGTGGTCGCAAGATGTAGTCTTGCGCGCTATGACAGATTCGATACGCCAGAGGCGCCGCGACCAAGGATTGACTCTCGACTTCATCCTCGCCACGGGCGACCTGGCGTTTTCCGGCAAGCAGGACGAATACGAACTGGTTAAGCATTTCTTTGACGAATTAGTCAGTGCCACCGGAGTGCCGAAGGAGCGCATCTTCTGCATTCCCGGGAATCATGACGTAGACCGAGATCGGCAGAAGCTGTGCTTCCAAGGCGCGCGTTCCGCTCTGACAAGCGTGAATGCCGTGGATCCGGTGCTCGCGCCTGACAGCGATGACCTCGCTACGCTGACGCAGCGGCAGGAGGGCTACCGCGCCTTTCAGACTTCCTACTTCGGTGGACAGGCCCGAACAGTTACGCCTGACGGTCTCGCCTATGTGTCTTCGCTAGCCATCGACAATGTTGTCATTGCCATAGTCGGCCTCAATTCCGCGTGGCTTGCAGAAGGTGGCAATGCCGACCACGGCAACCTATTGATCGGTGAGCGGCAAGTCATCAATGCGTTCGACGCTGCGGTCAAGCTCCATGCGCACATCGTTATAGGGATGGCGCATCACCCGCTGCACTTGCTCCGTGACTTCGACCGCACCGCCGCCACAAGGCGCATCACTGAACGTTGCTACTTCTACCATTGCGGCCACCTGCATCAGCCGGAGTCACAGGGCTCGGGATTCGACGCTTCGGCATGCTTGACGGTTGCAGCAGGCGCGTCTTTCGAGACGCGCGAATTCCAGAACGCCTATTCGCTTGTCAAGCTTGACCTTCTCGCAGGCATACGAAAACTGACGACGGTTCAGTACAACCCTGCGCGGAGCGTATTCGAGTTCAGCAACGAGGTGCCGTTTCCCATTCGCCTGAGCACAGCGGCTCGGTGTACGGTTGGCGAACTTGCCGAAGCCATCGGGGAGTTCGACGCAATGCTCTTATCGCATTCGTACTACCTCGCGGCGCTCCTCACCGAACACAAGACGGAAGTGCCTATCCCTGGTCAGGGTGGGCACGCTTTCGGTGCCCCCTCTGTCTTGCAGGACATGCTGGAGGACAACTACTGTCGCAAGGTCGTGGCGTTTCTGCGCTTCGCGAATGTGCTCACCGTCTTCTACGGAAGGCGCCCGCTAGCAGACCTTCTTGCCCAGCATGGACAAATTGTCAGAGCCTACGGGGCCGATTTGCTTGCCCGCTGCCAGTCCGATGCCGCGCTGGCGAGCCGCCTTGCTCAACAGGACACGGACGTGCGCAGCCTCTTTGCGGCTCAGCCCAAAGTCTCGTTTGCAGTCGACTTGTTCGCTGATCTTGTCCGGTCGCAGGAATTGGAACTCTTGGCCGAGCAGGCCAGGCGACACCTTGAAAACCCGGACGTTCCGACCCAGGTTCAGGCGCGTCGCATGTTGGCATTCGCGCTAGCGCACAGCACCGAGGACAGCGATAGGAATGAAGCCATACGCGCGTATGAGGCTCTTATCCATGACGGGCTAGCGGATGCGCAGGATCGCGGCAACTTGGCCACCCTGCTGCTAGATATAGGCCGCTCCGATGAGGCGAAGGCCGTTGTCCTTGAAGCCATCGCTGCCAGCTCGCGTGAGGCGCTGGAGTTATTCAACGGTGTCGGCCAACGGATCGTCGGTCAGACGGGCGATCGAGATTTCAGAACGCAACTGCGAGCAACGATAGGAGAGAGGGGTGGCCGTGACTGAAGAGCACACGTCGTTTGAGCCGGGTTTCGACTTCGACAGTTTGCTGCGCATCATCTCGAAGCAAATCTATGAGACACCGTTCGCCTTCCTTCGAGAGAACGTGCAAAACGCGGTCGATGCGGTACGCATGCAAGCGTACCTTGAGCAGGCCGATCCTACGGATGGTCGGTACCGCATAGAGGTCACAGTGGACGGTCGCACGGTGCGTGTTCGTGACAACGGCATTGGCATGATGAAGGCCGAACTGCAAAATCTGTTCTGGACGATGGGGGCGAGCGGCAAGCGGACGCCAGAGGCCGCTGCGGCCGGCTGCGTCGGCACGTTCGGCATCGGCGGCTTTGCCAACTTTGGCATCTGCAACAAGCTGGAAGTGATCTCGAAGAAGCAGGACGCCACTTATGGGACCCTCACACGCTTGTCGCAGGACGACATCGAGAGGGCAAGGCCACGCCTCCCGACCGTCACAGTGGAGGCTTCGGATGACTCCGCTCCTAGGGGCACCATCGTGGTGGGGCATCTTCGCAACGACCCGAACGTTGAAGAACTGCGCCGTTACCTGCGCGACTTCGTTCGTTTTGTTCCCATCGCCGTCTTCTTCAACGGCGAGAAGCTGTCGCAGGCGAAATTCACAGACCTGGATGACAAGGAGAACTTGAAGGAGGTTTCGAGCGGTACGCAGCAATGGAAGGAAGGCGGGTTCTCAGTCTTCGGTCGACTCTATGAAAATCGCGGCCATACTTTGGTTGCGGCCGTCGAGGGACTCATGGTTGGTGAGGAGAAGGTCGCGATGGCCGGTCAGATTAGGTTTGAGGCCGGTCCCCTCGATGTCTTCAAACGCGGATTCAAACTATGCGCGACGCAAGTGCCGTCGACCATCGGAACTACTGGCCGCTTGGACTCGGATCGCTTCGTGCCGACCGCAGGACGTGACTCGCTTGACGACACGACTACTGCCTTCCTTGGGCAGATCACGCAAGCCCTTGAGCGTGTGGCGGTTCTCGCTGTGCTTGATAGTCCCGAACGGATCGCACAGCACACCCGAATCTTTCGCTATGTCGTCCAGCTTGGCCTCATCGACAAGCTTGGCAACGTCCGCGTCGGTTTGGCCGATGGATCGGACACCACACTCGCAGACATCAAGCGCCACGCTGAGGAAGGTGATGTCGGCGTCTTCTTTGGCTCCGCCCAAAAGCAGGCTCTCAACCAGATCATGCAAGCACGCGGCCACATTGTTGTTTTGCTTTCCAGCGACAGGTACCGCCGATCTGCTGAGCAGCAGTACCTAGAGCGGTACTGTGGTGCCAAGCCGTTCGATGGAATGATCGATATCATCGAACCGTATGCTGAGTTGACTCGCTTTCACAAGTTCTTCTTGGGCGAACTGGAGTTCAACGTTAACAAATCCTACGAGGTGCACTCGCTTCGCCTCCTGCCCGGCAAGTTGACAGAGGACATCCCCGTGTTTGTACGCGAGCATGGAAAGGACAAGAATCTCGATATCCTTGTTGACGTCAATCATCCAGAGATCGCCAAACTGGAGTCACTTGGCTACACGTCGATTCTCTATTCGCTCGTCTCCACTTTCTGCCACGAGTATTTAGGGCCTTCCCTCAAGAAGTGGAGTCCTCGCTTCTTCGGCAACGGTGCGCTGAATCTCGATCTCTTGTCCAAGCGCCGCTCGGAGCTTTGGATTCTTGTCAAAGATGACGTTGGCGTCGTCCGCAAGGGCGGTCAGAAGCAAGTCGTCACGCGCTCCGATGTCCATGTTGTGGACGTTCGGTCTGGTCAAGCCGGTGCCACTCAACCCGATCCTGCCAAGGCTAAGCCGCGCATCCTTCGAATCGTCGATGACGGTGGGGCTACAGGCATCGGCGGCTACTACATCCGCCTGCCGGACTCGGCATTTAATGCCTACGGTGACCTGCTCCCTGACTGCGAGAGTCGCGGCGTTGTCTGGGCAGGCAACAAGATCGAATACGTAGTCTCGGATGCCGTGAGTGCAGCTTTCAAATACGAGATACGACTCGACCAGGTCGTTGCGGCTGCAACCAGCAGCGGCGAAGCGAGGGCCGAAGGGGCGCTCCCACTTGACCGCCCGCTGCAACAGATGTTCGATAGCCTGTACTTTCCCATCCCGATACCACTAGAGCCGTTTCTTGTTCCACGCGCCGACAACGAGATACGCTTGGAATTGTTCGCTGATTGGTTCGACATCAGAACAGCTAAGCACTGGACGCCCAAGGAAGCCGCTGTCGGCTAACTGTGGGTGTGTTTAAACAAACGACATAAAAGTCCCATAGGATTTTGCGCGGCTCTGCAACCTCATGATGCTTTTAGCCCAATTTCAACCGGTCAATTTTAGAGCTTCCACAGCGCCTAATTCTGGGGAACTATCAAGCCCACCGAATCGATCATCCTCTCGTCCGAGAAATCGAACTCTCCGTGCAAATTGAAATGCTTCCAGGCGATCACCGAACCGTTGCGAATTGCCTCGATCAATGCCGCCCGGCGCACTTCGTTCTTCTCTGTGTCCAGTTCCCGCGCTAAGTAGAGATAGTTCCAGCAAACAATTGCGTTCTTGATGAGTCGCCGGCAACCCTCCGCAATCTCCTGGTCACGACTTGGTGTGCCTCCCGCATCCCGGCCTTTTTATACGGTAGGAAGCCCCTTTTTGGGCTGATTTGGCTCTGACCAGGTGGGACTTGGATGCCCAGCAGTAGTTGTGGCGTGCAATCATGGCGTACAATGTGGAATGTACGCCATGATTCGAATCAATAGGCCGTATTGTACGCCATAAACTGGCTCCTCATCCGGGGGGTTAACATGGCGTACAATACAAACCGTACTCTCGATGAAAGGCCCTCCCTATCCGGTTCGTCCGGGGTTGAATCGATCGGGGTAACTTAGCGTGCAATACGCTACCGTATAAAACCGCAGCGATGCGGGAGGCACACCGGTTCTGGAATTGGGACCGTCCCTGTCGGCCTTCATGGCAGAGCTGGGTCTAGCCCCAACAGGCGGGCGGTGGGGCAGCATTACGCGGCTGCGTGACCAGATGACCCGGCTTTTTGCCTCGTCCGTCACATGCACTTATGACGACAAGGACAAAACCGGAATTTTCGGCGTCAAGATGGTCAAGGAAGCGCGTTTATGGTGGAACCCGAAAGCCCCCGATGAAGCGCCGCTGTGGAAATCAACCCTGACCCTCGGCTCGGATTTTTACGAGGAAGTCATCAAGAATCCCGTTCCGGTAGATATGCGGGCGCTCAAGGTCCTCAAACGGTCACCGATGGCTCTGGATATTTATTGCTGGCTGACCTATCGCCTGTCCTATTTGCGCAAGCCTACGGAGATTCCGTGGGCTGTACTACAAATGCAATTCGGCGCGGATTACACGAGAACAAGAGGGTTTAAAGAATCTTTTCTTCATCACCTCCGCGCAATTCTCACTGTCTACCCGGAAGCCAATGTTGAGGATGGGGAACGGGGCTTGCTGCTCAAGCCCAGCAAGCCGCATGTGGCGCAACTTCCCCCCGTGCTTCCCCGCCTCAAGAATCCGCCTGTGCCGGAACCGCTGTTGCTCCCCTTGCCGATTTACGAGGGAAATGACGGGCCACACCTTCGGACATCGACCTATGAAATGGCGAGAAGGGCCGCGCCGGGGTGGGATGTGTACGAACTCGAACGGCAATGGCGCGAGTGGATCGACAAGAAAGGATCGCCGCAAAAACCTGATGCGGCGTTTGTTGCGTTCTGTCGGAAGAAAGCTGCCAGAGAAAATCCATAACCCTGCAAAATGGTTCCCTTTCGCAGGGTGACATGAAACAGACCGTGCCGTTTTGTCCTATCGCGGATAGCATGGGAAAGAGGGTTCCCTTTTGCACGGTTACCCTTAACGTCTGAGACTCAGGATTTCACGATTTGCTTTAGAATTAGGGATTTTGGGACCAATCGCAGTGGACGAGTTAGCAGAATTTTACAGGGCAACGTGGCATTGGGCGAAAAAGAGCTATTCCCTGTCGGAATTTTTTACAGCCCAAGCAATATGTCACAAAATTAAAAATCACATTTCAATATATGAAAAAAATTAACACTTTGTTTTAACAACACTAAATTCAAAAAAAACCCTATATAAATACAGTTTTTAATGGTTTATGAGGCAAAGTGTCACATTCAATACTGTCAGGTTTTTTTACAACTTTCAATAATCGATTAACTTTTAAGTTTTTATGCATTGATTTACTTTTATTTTTTTTGGCTTATTTTTTGCTGGGCTTTCCAAAAAATCAGGCTAATCAGTTATTGAAAGTGCCTGTAAAACCCACTTCGCTTCTTTTCAAGGGGAAATTGAAATGTCCAACAAATACTTCTTATCTTCTAAAGTATTAATTATTATTATTTTGACTGGGGGTTTTTTAATTAGCGGTATTAGTATGCCTACCTCAGCAGCAATTATCACTTTTGATGATCTAATCTCTGGAGAGACCAGTTATGGATTCGATGGTGATGGCGACGGTATCTCAGATGTGCTCTTCACAACTTTAGATCCATTTGGTTTCAACACAATTGGTCCAGGTTCCTTTCAGAGCTATATCGACGAGCCCGGCTTGGAAGGTACAACACTTTTGAGTACTGACTTACGTGTTGATTTTCTACGAGGAGCAATAGGAAATCTAAGCTTTGGATTCGCTCTCAACAGTGCCGTTTCAGATCCTGCGTACTTTGCTAGTCTCCAAGTATTCGATGCAACAAATACGCTGCTAGCAACACAATCAGTTGTTGGTAATTTCAGTCCAAGTACTTTCCCTGAAGGCCAGGTATCTGCTGGATTTTCCGGCGAGGCAGCATATGCGACTTTCAATTTCACATCACAATTTGGACGATACATTATTGATAACTTCCAGGGTACCTTTGGTAGCACCGAAAGGCCGTCGATCCCCGAACCGACCACGCTTGCCCTCTTCGGCCTCGGTCTCACTGGACTCGGTTATCGTCGCTGGCGCAAGGCTTAAAGTAATCCATCCTAAAGGCGACTCCGGTCGCCTTTTATGCCGGATAAACCCTCCCATGCGAGGCATACGCTTTAAGTTACTGCTAGCTTATCGCGCGATCCCTAAAAACACTGCTAAACAGCGGCTGACCTCCAGCGTATCCTGTTCGTTCAGCAAAAACCCCTCCTGCCTGCTGATTGATTATCTATAATACGGAGGGTTAAAAAATTCACTAAACTTGAGTTCAATTTTGAAGTGCAACGCGGGCCAATGGAAAGAGGCGAAGGTGGTGCTCGTCACTGGACCGACGGTCGAGCGAGGCATGAAAAGCGGTCGTGTGCCGGGCGCGAGGAACGAACAGGCGGGTTTGGCCGCTCGGCGCTCCGGTCGGCCGCTGGCCGGTATCCAACAGTGTCTCCAGCTTCAACCGCGTTTCCAGCGTGAGGTGATGGTAACCCTTCATTGACCGGCTCCTCTCCGGGCGCAACCCCGATGTTTGGTTGCACTTCAGACAGGAGACCACCACAGCCATACTATGGACAAAATGTCTTATTTTGTCTAGTGACTGAAAGTAGGATTGCTGATTCTCAAGGTTTTTTCTGGGATCATCTGGCCCTAACATTGGACAAAACGATATGAGCGACCGGAAGCACCTCACCGCCCTTGAAGTTGATCGCCTGCTGGCAGCCGCCAAGGGCAGCCGCCACGAAGCCCGCGACCGCTGTTTGCTGCTGCTGATGTTCCGGCACGGCTTGCGCGTGTCCGAGGCGTGCGGGTTGCGATTGTCCCATGTGGACGCCGAAAGCCGGGTGTTGCATGTGGCACGGCTAAAAAAGGGTTTGTCCACCACCCACCCGTTGCGGGCGGATGAACTCCGCGCCATCAAGGCATGGCTCAAGGAACGCGAGCGGATGCAGCCGGAGGCGGACGCTTTCTTCATTAGCGAGCGTCGCCGCGCCCTCAGCCGCAAAACCGCTTGGCTGGCGGTCAAGACCTATGGCGAATTGGCCGGGTTGTCTTTACCTGCCCATCCGCACATGCTGCGCCATGCGTGCGGTTATGCCTTGGCCGACCAAGGGGCAGACACGCGGCTGATTCAGGACTATCTTGGGCATCGGAACATTCAGCATACTGTTAGATACACAGCGACCAATCCGGCGCGGTTTGAAAAGCTTTGGCGGTAGTGACGATTTATTACTTTGAACAGTTGCTAGCGTGATCAAAAAAATACTGCGTGCGAAACATGGTTAGCTTGAAAAGATCAGAGAAACGGGTAATTGACGATGCGTTCGATATGCACGGCGGATATGTCCTCAATTTTTCTGATCGCACCTTTGCCGAGTTTTTCGAAGACGAATTCAGCATCGAAATTTACACAGAGAAATATGCCTTTAATGGTAGTTCCAAGGCGAAGCATCTTCGAGCTTTTATAGAGATCGAAGATGCCTATACCGTTTCACGAGTCCTTCGTACCTTATGGGAATATCGAGAAAATATTCTCCGGGGGCCGATAGAAGAAGAGAAGGATGTGAAAACCCCTCTTTTTGATTTGCTTTCTCGTATCGAAGGAGCGTTAGCTGTAGCGGCCCGCAAACAAAACGGCATGGGCCTGCAAACAGGCCCTGTTTCAGGACCAGATTATTTGCAAATAGAACGGTTCCTCGACCCACTTTACGTGCAAACTGGCCCACTTTATCGGCAACAGACCTGCAAACAGCCTTTCAGGCCCACATTGTCTGCAAACAACCTGTTAAAGGGGCACACCATCTTTAAGCAGTTGATCTTTAAGTTCCTGTGACCTCCCTGGTGGTAACTGTCCCCCGAGAAAGGCCCGGATTTCGGTCGGTTTAACGTTGATCAGCTGCGCCAGCGACCTCACCGGGTAGCCGTGGCGGATTAAGTGGGGTTCTGGATCATTCAAACGAATGGCCAGGACACTGTTGACGATCTCAGCCGTGACGGGCTTCTGACCGATCTGGAACGCTTCCTCAAGGGCGCGCGTCAGGTAGTGGCCCAATTGGAGGGGCGTCACCAACCGCTCGGTCAATACGTCCAAGGCCTCGTCGGTGATGATGGTTTCGGACTTCACCTGGCCCGCAGTACACTGGGCCAGCAGCCAAACGAGGTACTCACGCGACTGACCCTGGATGCCTTCCAAGGTGAAGATCTCAGTACGCGCGCCAATCTCCTCTAACGTCGGGCGGCGTAGATCATTTTTCAGCTTGGGATGACCGGCCAAGACAATAGAGAGCATCTCCCCTTCATCGCGAACGATCTCGGTGAGCCGCTTCAAACCGGCCAAGGTACTGGCATGCAGGTCATGGGCATCATCGCAAAAGAGCACGGTCGGTTTCTTGTGTTTTGCGATTAACTCAATGACGCGATGTTCCCGGTCTTCGGGTTGTTTCGGCAAATTGACCGCTTTGTCATCGGTCGCCAACGCATACGCGATCGCCCGCATCAACACCGCCAGGTTGACCCGCGTTTTATCAACCGCCAGGGAGCGCGCGACCATGACGGCATTTTCCTGCTTGAGCGCACGACGCCATTGTTGGAGCAGTTTGGTTTTACCGCAGCCGACTATGCCGGTCAGTGCGATGATGCGGCCTTTCTTGATCGCTGCGGTCATCTCCTGACTCAGATAACGATGGTTTTCCGTGTCGTAGTAACCGGCCTGATCGAACTCATTCCTGAGGTTAAAATAGTTCATGACGTCGCTCAGCATGGTGACTTCCTTCGCAAGACGCTGAAATAGTTGCGGACTTGCGTCATCACTTCATGTTTTTCCAAGGTGTTGGCAACGAGCGTGTTGATAAAATCGAGTTGTTCCGGCGGCAGTTTGGCCAGTGGCAGGGCCAGATAATCCGCAATGGCTTTTTTGGCGGCGATGGCGTTAGCGAACGTCAGTTCTTGAAACGGATCAGGATCCACAAAGGGTTGGGCCGGCAAGGGCGTGCCGGCTAAAGAACTCTGAAGGGGAGGCGCGGTCTCTAAGGCGGCTTTCGGGAGCTGTAACTGTTCGGCCAACGCTTCGATGCGGTCCGCGCGTTGTTCCAGCGCCGTTTTTTTGAACCGTCGGAAGCGGTGCAGGGGAATCGGGCCACCGATCGGATGATAAGGGCCATAGCGTTGCTCGCCCCACTCGACGAAGAGTTGCTCGTCAAACAGTCCCCACCAGAGCACCACGGTTTCCCCAGCCAGTTCTGGATCGACTTGATAGAGCACGCCGTCGACCGCCAGGCGGGCGTCAATTCCCACCTTGCGGCGCTCGGGTTCTCGCGCAAAGGTGCAGAAGCGTTCCCAACTACACATGGTTCGGATACCGCTGGGGGGCAGATTTTGCACCCAGTCTTCCAAGCGTGAGTGCGATTCTGAACGGTGCGGCCGGTCGTTATAGCGGAGCAGATAATTGAACAGCCAGGCGTTCGCCTCGGGTTCTGATTCCGGCTGATGAAAATGGTAGAGCGTCTCGTGCAACTCTTTCACGGTGCGAAAGGGCCGCTCGACTTTACCCTTGGCCCGTGCGGTGGTGCGCCGGCCATCCGATCCTTTGGGCATATGGGTGCGGATCTCCACGCCCAGATAGCGCATGACCTGTTGAAAAACCTGGCTACGGGCGATCGGTCCCCCGTCCATATACAACAGGCCCGGGATGCCTTCATAGGGGCAGCGCGCATCGGCTTTCGGCGCCATCGCCCGAAACAGAAATTTCAAGGCAGCGTGTACATCCTCGCCATAAACGCCGTGATACTCTTGGTAAGCAAGGCCGCTGCGATCATCGACGACGCTGTAGAGCATCAGCAGCGGATGGCCACGGCCTTCTTCGAACCAAAGGGGTTTCTTGACCTGTTTGAGATCGGAGGGACTCAAATCAAAATGCCAGCACTCGTTGCTGTGGCGGGCTTGGAAACGCACGGCCGGTGGCTCACGCAACAGGGTATTGCGGTCATAACCCCACTGTTTGAGGTAACGGTTAATCGTTGTTTTCGTCAACTGTCCGGCGGGCGCTTGCACCAGGCCGTCCGGCGTTTCGATCCCGTAGTTTTCGAGTAGCCGAAGGGCTTCACAGGTCGAGAGATGCCGGCCTTTCTGGTTCGACGTGCGGATCTTGAGGGCCGCGATGACTTCGCAATACCGTTCGAGAGTGGTTTTGGGCAGGACGCGCGGTTCGCCCACATCCGATCGGCGGAGGGGTTGGGGTCGTCGGAAGGTCCGCAGGGCTCGATACAAGGTATGTTCTGAAACGCCGTATAAATGAGCAGTCTCCTGGATCAGGCGCCGCCGCTCAGGGCTGCGAGACGGCACGGTGTGGAGCCGCCGCCGCAACTCGGCCAACGCTTCGACCGGCAGCGACTTGCGACTCATTCGGTTCCCGATGCCGGGGTGGTCTGGCGAGTTCGGGGCCGCAGGCGCCGTCGGTCCAGCCAGTCATAGAGGGTGGACGGCGCACAATCCACCAACTTGGCAATCGCGCGTTTGCTAATCCCTTTGGTTAGATAGCGGCGGATGGTCTCTTCCTGGTCATCCAACTTGACGCGGGCGGCCCGGCGGCCCTTGGGGCGGCCGAGCGGTTGACCGTCGGCTTTGCGCTTGGCTAAGGCTTCGGCGGTGCGCAGTGAGATAAATTCACGCTCGATCTTGGCGGCCAAGCCTAAAATCGTGGCGGTGATCCGGCTTTGGATGGAACTGTCCAGCACCATCTTCTGTTTGGCGATATGGACGTTGATGCCCATTTGGGCGCAATACTCCAAAATCTCCAACACCTGCAGGGTGGAACGCGCCATGCGACTGATTTCAGCAAACACCACGACATCACCGGATTGGGCCTGCTCCCTCAGTAACCGGCCCACCTGACGATCATGCCAACGGATTTGGCCGGAAACCGTATCGTGAACGAAGATCAACGGTCCCAGTGGATAAGTGTTCGCGTACTCGTAGATACCATGCCGTTGGTTATCCACATCTTGATGGTCGGTTGAAACCCGTAGGTAAGCATAAACGGTCATCGTTCATCCTTTTCCGGAAAAAACCTTAAGCGGACTTTAATCGAACGCATACCGTCCAGTTTAAACATTAATTTTCGGATGTAAACGTTCGGCGAAAACGATGGTTAAAACTGGATACACGGAAGAAGGCGGAGAGAAAAAACCCGCATCAAAATTGATAATAAATGAAAAACAATATCTTACAGGTGATAGGCGTCATTTGCAGACAATGTGGGCCAAAATCCTTGTTTGCAGGCCCTTTGCACAAAATGTGGGTCTATTTGCAGCGAATGTGGGCTCGAAGCACACTCTATTTGCCGTTAATGTGGTCTCAAACAATCTCTTGTTTGCAGGCCCATGCCGTTTTGTTTGCGGGCCGCTACACGTAAGGCTGCCCTTGAGCGAAGAGGCCCTGCACCAACTGCAGCACCTGAGCCAAGGCTTGCCGGGAGAGGGTATAGAGCTTTTGACCGAGGGGATGCTGATCCTCTTCAGCAAACGCGAAGCGTTCTGATTTTTTGCCCCCAGCCGGGGGGCGCTGGAGCAACGACTGCGCTACGCAACTCAATCGGAAGTGGCGCTTGACCGCTTCCTCCTTGCGTACCTGAGACGCCTCCAAACCGGCGGCCTGTTTGCAAAACGCATGAAAGACTTCGATCGGCCAGCGATAGCTCCAGACCCGAATCACCCGACCACTTTCCCAATGCAGGGCATCGGTGAGTAGAAAACGCGGGGTGTCCTGTAAATCGGCCTGTTCATGCACGATGACCAAGCGCTTCCGGCCATAGCGCTTCAAGCGGACGGTTTTGGTAAAGGCCCAAACGGTTTTAGCCTCGCCGTTACGCGGTTTCACGGTCAACCGACGATCGCTTTGCGGATGGTGCTGGGCGAGCTCGGTGGCCACCTCATCCACCCGCCGCCACTGGCCGTGCCATTGAATGTTTCGGGAGCACTCTAACTCCGAGACCCCGTGTCTACCTTGCTGCTCAATCAACTGGGTGAGCGGCAATGACAGCACCCCGTTGTCAAAGGCATAGGGGACCTCCGGAAACGGGCCCTCGGTTTCCAATTGCCGGACGATCTCCACGGCCATCTCCGTGCGTTCGCGATAGGCCAGCCGATTCTTCTGATAATGCAGCACATCAATCACCCGCCGACGGGCCTGTTCTAAATCGCGGTACTCGTCTTGGGCTGTCATGGTCAGATAGCTCAATTCTTCAGCTTGATCGTTGGGAAACTGAACCTCGACCGCAAGTCCGTCAATAGCATCGGCATTGGCCACCACGGCCGTCACCAGCGGGTAAGTGCTCACTCGGCCTTCAACGTGATCGTAAGCCCGTTTAGCCGCATAAATCGCTGGCCTCCGATCATGATGGACGTAGGTCCAATCCAGACCAATGACTTCCAGGCCGCGTCCCCGATGCGGCTCAGCGACCACCGTGCGATGCCGAGGGAGTCATCCGGCGCTATCCCAACCCGCTTCAAAGACCGCCGCGTGCATCGCCCGCCGGCTAACACCGGACTGTTCCGGCCACACCTGCTGGCCATAGATCCCTTGCAGTGTCTTATTCAGACTGAGCAACAAACCCGTTACATAGCGGCTCACATGGTCAAATCCAGCCGCTCGGCAGAACAAGTCCCGGTAAGACTTTAGCCCCGCCGCAATCAGTTCGGGTACACCCACTAACGGTAGCAGCAACTTCAGACTCTTTGAGTTTCGACAGGTACCCTTATCATGACCCTTCAGCCGATAACTTTCCAAGTCGTGATCACACACGGATACTGTCAGGCAGCGCGCCCCTCGCCGGCGGCTTCGAAGGTCCGGCCATCCCGGATGTGGTAGAGACGTTTGAAGGTCGGGATGATCTTTTCGTCGTGCGTGACAACGATGATCGCCGTCTGGAAGCGTTGCGCCATCTGGTTGAGGATGCGGATCACGGTCAGCGCCCGCTCGCTGTCGAGCGGCGCCGTCGGCTCGTCGGCGAGAACGATCGGCGGCTCGTTGACCAGCGCCCGCGCGATCGACACCCGTTGTTGTTCGCCGCCGGAAAGTTGTCGCACCTGCGCCTGTGTCCGGTGCCCGACGTCGAGCGCCGCAAGCATCTGGCGCGCCTGCTCACGCGCCTGGCTGTTGGGCAAGCCGGCGAGCATCGGCAGCAAGGCGACGTTGTCGGTCACGTTGAGGAAGGGAATCAGGTAGGGTGCCTGGAACACGAAGCCGATACGGTCGCGCCGGAGTGCACGCAGGTCAGTGACTTTCCAGCCATTGTCGTAGATCGCCTTGCCGGCCAGCGCCATCCGGCCCGAGGTCGGCTCGATCACCGCGCCCAGGCACTTCAGCAGCGTACTCTTGCCGGAGCCGCTGGGGCCAATCAGCCCCACCACCTCGCCAGGCTGGATCATCATGTCCACGCCCTTCAGGGCATCGACCGCCGCATCGCCCTCGCCGTAGCGCTTGGCGAGGCCGTTGATTTCGATTGCAGGCTGGGCCATGTCAACCGCCAATCGCGGCGGCTGGATCGACGCGCAAGGCCGCGCGGATCGCAACGACGCTGGCCAGCGCGCAGATCAGCAGCACCAGCAGCGCGCCGCGCACGGCGTCGCCGGGAAGCAGCAGCACGTACTTGGGAAAGATTGGCGCCCACAGCGCGGCCGCGGTCCGGCCGACGATGAAGCCGATCACGCCAAGGCCCAGCGCCTGCTGTAGGATCATCAGCGCAATCGTCCGGTTGCGGGCGCCGATCAGCTTGAGCACCGCGATCTCACGGACCTTGTTTAAGGTCATCGTGTAAATGATGAAGGCGACGATGGTCGCGCTAACCACCGACAGGATGACCAGAAACATGAAGATCTGCCGCGCCGACGTGGCGATCAGCTTGGCGACCAGGATCTCGTCCATGTCGGCGCGTGTATAGGCTTCGAGATGCTTCCAGCGCCGGATCTGCTCCGCCACGCGCGTTTCGTCGGCGTCTGGCGCGAGTCGCAGCAGCACGACATTGACCTGATGGCTGTTGGTCTGACTCGCCTGCACGGCTTCGAGCAACCCCGGGACACCCGGGCGGTTGAATGCCGGATTGGCGGCGCTCCGCGCGCGCTCGTTGACCAGCGCGTCGTTGTCCTTGAGGAACTGCACCTCCTGCGCGTCCTTGAGCGGCACAAAAAGCATCGGATCGCCGCCCGACGAGACCATGCGGCGGGTCAGGCCAACCACGGCGTACTCGTGGCGGCGGATGCGAATGCGCTCGTTCAAGCTCAGCCCGCTGCGCATATCGGCGATTGCTTCATAGTGCGAGCGCGTGATTGGGCGTCCGGCGACCAGGTAGCCGGGTTCGCCGGGATGTCCCGGTTGGAAGCCGACGAGCATCACGCGCACCTCGCCACGCGCGTGCTCAATCTGCATCGTCAGATAGGTCACGTTGCCGGCGGCGGCGACACCGGGAATGCCGAGCAAGCTCCGGTAGGCGTCGTCACGCACGCTCGACGGTTCGGCGTACGGCCCCAGCGTGTCGCGCTGTACGACCCAGAGATCCGCGCCGCCGATGGCCAGCAGCGCTTTCCCGTCGTCGACCAGACCGCGATAGATGCCGGCCATCGACAACGTGACGCCAATCAGCAAACCGAGTCCGACGCCGGTGAAGACGAACTTGCCCCAGCCGTGCAGGATGTCGCGTGCCGCAAGATTGATCATGGCGCGGAACCAATGATGGCGGTGACAACCCTCACCCTGGCGTCCGGCTGTAATGCCTGCTCGCTGTGCACGACCACCTCGTCGTCGTCGGTGAGTCCGTCAAGGATCTGGCTGCGCCCGTCCAGTGTCGTGATGCCGACCGTCACGGGCTGAAAAGCGACGCGTCCTTGCGTGACCCGCCACACGCCTTCCTGGCGGTCGACCCGTTTCACCGCCGCCGCGGGTAGCGCGCGCGCATTGACCCGTTCGGCAACATGGATAGTCACTTCAACCAGATCACCGACCGAGAGGGTTGGGGGCTGGACGGCGAAGCCGACATTGACGATGCGTTCTTCAGTCACCGCATCGCTGACCCAATCGACACGCTGCACCTCCCCGCGGTCGCTGCGCTGGGGGTCCGAGCGCAGCACGATCTCTGTGGGCTGGCCAACGCGAACACGCCCGGACTGCCCCTGGTCGATCCTCGCCCTAATCCACAGGCTGTCCGGGTCGAGGACCTGCACGACTGCCTGGCCGGCGACGACCGTACTTCCAGGCTCGACCAGGCGCGCACTGACCACCCCATCGACCGGACTGACGAGCTGGCTCTGCGCGAGCAGCTTGCTCATACCAACGACATCGGTCCGCGCGCGGTCGCGGTCGCGCCGTGCCGCCGTGACCTGGGATGCGGCCGCGTCGACGGCCGCCTGGGCGGCCTTGGCTTCGTGTCCTTTGGCGTCGACCGCTTCCTGGCTGACGAAGCCTTTGGTCCGCAACTGGGCGTAGCGGCGTGCATCTGTCGTGGCCACCTGCGCGCGGCTTTGCGCTTCCGCCAGCGCCGCCTCCGTCGCCCGGATCGTGCTCGTCGCTCGCTGCACCGCCAGCTCGGCGCTGGTCACGCGGTCGGTGAGATCCACCGGATCAAGTTCGGCGAGAAGTTGACCCGCCTTGACGGCATCGCCCTGATCGACCAATACCCGCAGGACGCGACTGGCGACGGTCGGTCCGAGCGCGTAGGCGCGGCGCGCCTCAATCGTGCCAATGCCGAAGGTGCTGGCGGTGAGCGTGCCCTGCGTGACCTTGGCGACCGTGACCTTGATCGGCGCCATGGGTCCCTGGCTGACGACCAGCCAACCAAACAGCATCGCCAGGCCAAGAGCGGCGGTGGTCAACGCGGCCGTACGGCCGAGGTGCAGCTTCGCGAGCCGGTTCGCACGCATTTTCATCACGCCCCCCGCCCATGATAAGCGTCGAGCAGCAGCGGCCACAGCTTCACTGCGCCTTCCACCATCTCCGCCTCATTGCCAGCGAGCGATGCCTGAATCACCAAGCCTTGCACGGCGCCGATGAACAGGACCGGCGCCAGCGTTGGATCAAGGGCAGGCGGCAATTCACCGGCGACCTTTGCTTGCGTGAACAGCTGGGTCAGCCGCTGGCGATACGCGCTGATCATGGCACGTACTTCGACGCGTACGGGCGAATCGCCCGGGTACTGCAACTCGTGGAACAGGACGCGCGGCACCCCCGGGTTCGCCGCAACAAAAGCCACATGTGCGAGAAACGCCTGCTCGATTTTTGCGAGCGGCGAAGCCGCCGTCTCAATCGCCGCCGCGAACGCCGCGCCGAGCGATTCACGGACCCAGTCAAAGACCGCCAACCAGATCGCCGGCTTGTCGGGAAAGTGCCGAAAGATCGCCCCCTGGGTGACGCCCATCCGGTCGGCGATCGCCTGGATCGTAATCGCGTCCGGGCCGCGCTCCCGGGCCAGCGCGAGGACGGTGGCGACGATCTCCCGTTGCCGCTGATCAGTGGTCAAGCGTTGGCGCGGCCTCGTATTGGGAATGGCTGGAGTGATCATGGGATAGAGGTGCTTGCTTTTTAGTAAGTAAGTAAATACTATCTTATAGACACGGTCAGTATTTGGCAAGCTGGATGATTCGAAGGAGAACCAGGCCATGCCTTTCCCGGAGTTTTTCGACGCTGCGCCGCGGATCACCGTCCGTGACCCGCTGGCCGGGTTTCTGGGCGCGACCGTGGACGGTATCGTCGACTACAGCTACGCCGACGCGGTGAAACTCGCCGGGCATTCCTGCCCGACCGTGGCGTCGGCCTACCTGATGACCCGCGCCACGATGGCAGCGCTCTATCCCGATGCGCTACCGGAGCGTGGGGGCATTCGGGTCGAATTGCGCGATGAGCGGCAGGAAGGGGTGAGCGGCGTGGTCGCCAATATCGCGAGCTTGCTGACTGGCGCCGCCGAGGACGCCGGCTTCAAGGGGATCGGCGGACACTTCGACCGGCGCACGTTGTTATTCTTCGGCGTCGACCTACCGGGGCAACTCCGCTGTACGCGCGTTGATACCGGCGCCGCGGCCACCGTATCCGCCCGGCTCGACCGTGTTCCATCGGATCCACGTATCGCCCTGCTCCTGCCGAAATGCCTGCGGGGCATCGCCACAACCGCCGAGGTCGCGCTTTTCCAATCGCTGTGGCAAGCCCGGGTGCAAACGCTTGTGATGGAGCACGCCGATGACCCAGAAATCATTGTTGTTCACTGAGGAGACTCCCATGCAGACTCGCCACACTTTGCTCGCCACCGCCCTTGCCGCTGTGCTCGCGCTGGGCGCCGGCGCCCACGCACTCGCCGCCGACGCCCACCCGCACCCCGACGGAGAAGAGTCCAGCCCGCTCGCCCTCAATCACGGTAAGAAATGGACAACCGACGCGCCACTGCGCAAAAGCATGAATGAAATCCGCAAGGCGCTGGCCGCGAAGCAGGACGGCATCCACAAGGGCACGCTGACCCCCGCCGACTACCAAGCTCTTGCCATGACGGTCGATGCACAGGCCGCCATCATCATCGCCGAGTGCAAGCTCGAACCTGCAGCAGACGCCAACCTGCACCTGATCATGGCTGAACTTTTCGCGGGCGCCCAGGCCATGCAGGGCAAGTCGGCCAGCAATCCGCGGGCCGGCGCCGTGCAAACGGTGCGGGCGGTCAACCACTACGGGCAGTATTTCGACCATCCGGGCTGGAAAGCGCTGCGTTGAGCAAAGTCACGATCCCCGGCAGAACCTGCGCTCTGCCCAGGATCGATGCCGCGGCACACGAAGATCGGATTGTTAACCGCCTGCGCAACAAAAGGGTTTGCCGAGGAGGTCGAGGCCCAGCATACGGCACTCGCGCACCAGGGGTGCGATCTGATGCGCGACCTCGAATCGGTGATTCGTGGTCAAGACCTGTCCTGGGAACTGGAGACCCTGTCCTGAGCGTAGGTTGCCCCCAATGTCAGATTGTATGCAGAGCGCTTGAGACACAACATGGCGGTCGAAAAGCTGATAAGGAATGACGATGAACGATAAATTTGACCCAGATTGGGATCCGAGAGCCGAGGAGGTCTTGCGCGACCCGAGTGCGGCCTACGATGAAATGCGCGAACGCTGCCCCGTCGCCTACAGCGATTACCTGCAGTGGTCGCTCTTCCGACATGAGGACATTACCCGCGTGCTCCACGATCACGACACGTTCAGCAACGCGGTGTCACAGCACCTCTCCGTACCCAACGGGATGGATCCCCCTGAACACACGGCCTATCGACGCCTCATCGAGCCGTACTTTTCTCCAGAACGGATGGAAGCGTTCGAACCCACTTGCCGGGAAATCGTCACCGATCTGGTCCGGAACGCGCTCGCTGTCGGCAAGGTGGAACTGATGGCCGACGTTGCCCTGCCCTTTGCGGTGCGTGTCCAATGCGCCTTTCTGGGCTGGCCGCCGACTCTTCACGGCCCCATGGTGCTCTGGACCCGGAGAAAACACGAGGCCACTCGGGCTCAGGACCGCCAGGCCCTGTCTGAAATCGCGCGCGAGTTCGAGCACTTCATCGACGACCTGCTGGAAAGTCGCCTCCAGGCTGGAGCACAGCCCGAGGACGACATCACCGCCACGCTGATGCACGAAAAGGTGGAGGGGCAGCCACTGAGCAAGGAAGAGATGATCAGTATTTTGCGAAACTGGACTGTCGGGGAGGTGGGCACGATTTCCGCGGCGGTCGGTATCCTGGCCCATTATCTTGCGCGGCACGCCGAGTTGCAGGAGCAATTGCGCGCCCAACCCGCCTTGTTGCCCGTGGCCATCGACGAGATCCTCCGGATTCAGGGTCCCCTGCCGGCCAACCGGCGCATCGCAACCTGCCCCGTGGAAATCGGCGGCCGAAGACTCAAGGCCGGCGAGCGGATTTCGCTCCTCTGGATCGCCGCCAATCGGGACGGCCGCGTTTTTGAGGATCCAGAGGCTTTCCGATTGAACCGCGATCCCAGTAAGAATCTCCTCTATGGCGCGGGCATTCACCGCTGTCCAGGCGCTCCGCTGGCCCGAATGGAGTTGCGACTCCTCATGGAGGAACTGCTCGAACGCAGCACCCGCATTCAGCTCGTGCCGGACCAATTACCGACCCAGGCGGTCTACCCGGTGAGCGGTCTGGCCACGTTGCCCCTCTGGATCCGATAAGCACCCGGCGTACCGCACACACGCAATGCGGGGATTCTACAAGACTCACGGCCAGATGGCGCCTCTCTGGCCTTATCGGCCGCCGCTTGGCGATCATTTCTGGCAGTTTGCACAGGAAAACAGGTTGATCATCGGTTGGGAAGTAGCGACATGACGGAAGACAGCAGGTACAGATTGGCCACCCGCAGCATTCACGGCCACCGTCTCCGGGACGCGCACGGTAGTCCGCACATTCCGGTGTACGACACCACGACCTTTGCGTTCGCCTCGACGGCCGACCTTCTCGACGTCGTCGATGGCCGCAAACCCGGGAGCTTCTACACTCGTTATGGCTTGAATCCATCGATCCTTGCGCTGGAAGAAACGCTGGCCGGTATCGAAGGCGCGGAGATGGCTTGGGCCTTCTGCTCCGGAATGGCCGCCGAGACCGCATTGTTCTTGACGCATGGCCGTGAAGGCGTGGTCTGCATCGGCGACGCCTACGGTGGCACGCTTGAGCTGCTCGCCCAGCAGTTGCCCCTGCTCGGAATCAAGACTCATTTGATCCTCGGTGACGAACTGGACCGGCTTGATGCGCTTCTAGCGGACGGCATCAGGCTGGTCTTCTTCGAGACACCCACCAATCCAACGCTGGCGTTGTTCGACATTCGCGCCATGGCGACAAAGGCCCACGCGCATGGAGCGCTCGTTGCCGTCGACAACACCTTCGCCTCACCCGTCAACCAGCGTCCGCTGGAATTCGGCGCCGATATCGTTGTGCATAGCGCGACGAAGTATCTCGGTGGCCACAGCGATCTCACCGCCGGCGCGATGATGGGATCGAAGGCGTCGCTGGGGCCGGTGTGGAGCTGGCGCAAGAATCTCGGTTCGATGATCGCGCCGGCCACGGCATCGCTGCTCTCGCGCAGTCTGCGCACCCTGGTGGTGCGCGTGCGCCAGCACAACGCGGCAGCCCAGCAAATCGCCGAAGCCATGACCCGGCATCCGAAGGTGAGCCGCGTGTTTTATCCCGGCCTTGCGGATTTTCCAGCTCATGCCTTGGCCAAAAAACAGATGCACGGCTTTGGCGGCATGCTGACCATCGAGGTGGCCGGTCGCCGAGAAGACGCCACACGCGTCGCTGATCGGCTCAAGCTGTTTGCACTGGCGCCCAGTCTCGGTGGCGCCGAAAGCCTGGTCACCCAGCCCTGCACGACGACGCACCACGAACTGACGCCGGCGGAGCGGACTCGTCGCGGCATTTCAGACAGCATGCTGCGTTTGTCGGTCGGTCTGGAAGCGGTCGAGGATCTGATCGATGACCTGGAACAGGCGCTGCGGTGAGTCATTCGCTCCGCGCGATGACGGTCAGGGGATTCGTGCGGGCTCGGATGCGAGGCGGTTTATCGGTCGCGTGACCGAAACCAACCATCGGGCCAGGCGCGGCGAGATGGATGCGCTCGCCAATGCGCATACACGGCCAAAAGACCTTGAACATCCTTCCGGCCAAGACCCTTTGATCCAGCGGCGGCAAGCACGAAGTTTATTTCGCCGGAAATCCGGCGGCGGCAATTGAATGGTTCAAAGAATATAGGACACATTACCAATGCAAAGAATCGCCACGGTCAGCGTGAGCGTTATCAGGCGAACGCAGGCGCTGTTGAGCGGGCTTCCGTTTCGGTGCTCCGTGTTCAACCTGGGCTTTCGACCATTCTTTTTCCTGGCGGGCGCCTTCGCCACCCTGGTCATTCCGCTCTGGTTGGCTATTTTCACCGGGCTAGGGTCAGCGCCGTCCTATCTGGGGTCCGTGGGATGGCATGCCCATGAGATGCTCTTTGGTTATACGATGGCGGTTGTTGCGGGCTTTCTCCTGACGGCGGTGCGCAACTGGACCGGCCTCCCCACTCCCTCGGGGCCGTTACTCGCCGGCTTGGCATTACTATGGCTATCCGCCCGATTCATGCTGTTTTCCACCGCCGTCGCGCCCGCATGGCTGGTGGCGGTGATCGATGTCTCTTTCCTGCCGGCCATTGCCGGGGTGTTGCTGCCACCGTTATGGCGATCGCGCAATCGCCGCAACCTTGTGTTCCCATTTATTCTGTTGGCCCTGGCGGGCGCTAACCTGGTCATCCACCTCCAGGCATTGGGCATGCTCGCCTCCGGAAGTGATCGCGCGCTGCAATTCACCCTCAATGCGGTCACTCTTATCATGGTCGTGATCGGCGGTCGGGTGATTCCCGTATTTACCGCCAACGCGCTGCCCGAGATCCGGGTCCGTCGCCTGGTCTGGGCGGACGTTCTCGCGGTCGGTCTGGTCATCCTGGTACTGGTGATCGATCTCTTCCCAGTCTTGCATGCCTCGGTCGGGCCGGTGGCGTTACTGGCGGCGGCGGCGAACCTCATCCGTATGTGGCGCTGGCGATCCCTGGCCACGCGATGCGTGCCGATGCTGTGGATTTTGCACCTCGGCCATGCATGGATTGTCGTCGCCCTTGCCTTGAAGGGACTCGCCGGCCTGGTACCGGCGGTGATGCCCAGCGCGGCCGTTCACGCACTGACGGTCGGCGCGATCGGCAGCCTGACGCTGGGCATGATGAGTCGCGTCGCTCTGGGTCACACCGGCCGCGTCATCGTGGCGAGCACCCCTATCATTGCGGCATTTATCGTTATTAACGTAAGCGCGATCATACGCGTGGTGATCCCAATCGCGGTACCGGGGTTTTACCTGCCGGGACTCATCGTGGCAGGGCTGTTATGGTCGAGCGCCTTTGCACTGTTTATCATTCACTATACCCCCATTCTGATGCAACCCCGGATCGACGGAAAGCCAGGCTAAGCATCTCGTCGATCAACCGGTCCCGGAGTATGGATATGGATGACAGGCTAGCGGGCGGCGAGCATTCTAAACTGGCGTCGCTCGCCCAGGTGATTCGTGAGGTGGACGCAGCGCCAGACATGGAGACGGCGCTGCGGGTTGTGGTGGAGCGCACGCGTGTGCTGATGGCGGTGGATGCCTGCAGTATCTATTTCACCGAACACGAGCGCCGACGGCATGTGGTCGTAGCCACGGCGGGCCTCGCCCCGACCGCAGTCGGACAGGTTCAATTCGGCTTTGGCAAGGGACTCATTGGGAGAGTGGCCGAGAGCGCCTTGCCCATCAATCTGGCGCACGTACCCGAAGCGCCGCATCAGGAGTTCGTTCGCCAGGCCGGTTCCGGACCCTTCCATGGATTTCTCGGCGTGCCGATTACCCACCGAAGCAAGGTGTTGGGCGTATTGGTCGTGCGCCAGCGGGCTGTGCGCTGTTTCGACGATGCCGATACCGCGATCCTGACCACCCTGGCTGTCCAACTGGGCGGCGCGATCGCTTATGCGCGGGCCAGCGGCGATCTTTGCAGCCTATGTCGGCCGGATGGCGCAGAGCGGGGCTGGATTGAAGGGCTACCGGGAGCCCCTGGGATCGCCATAGGAACGGGGGTCGTGGTCTTTTCGCCGACTGACCTCGGTGCGGTACCCAACCGCCAGCTGGAAGATCCCAGGATGGAGGAGCAACGTCTACACAAAGCCGTAGCACGGGTCCAAGAGGAGGTCAGGCGGCTCAGCGCGGACCTTGATGGTCCGCTCTCCGCAGCGGACCGGGCGCTGTTCGATGCCTATACGTTGATTCTGGACAGCCCGGAAATCGTGGAAGCCGCGGTGGCGCGCATCCACCAGGGGAACTGGGCGCCCGGTGCGCTTCGACAGACCATTGAGGAGTATGCGCGGCGCTTCGACGCAATGGAAGATCCGTACCTGCGGGAACGAGGTGAGGACATCCGAGGGCTTGGCCATCGCATACTCATGCACTTGCAGGGTGGATCCGGAACCACAGGTGATGGCCCGTCGAGCATCATCTTGATCGGTCGCCAGCTCAGCGCCATTGACCTGGGGCTCGTGCCTCGTGACCGGGTGCGCGGCATCATCTCGGCGGAGGGTTCTTCACTGTCCCATTTGACCATCCTTGCCCGCGCGCTTGGCATACCGGCGGTGGTCGGTGTTGGGCGTTTACCACTGGAGCATTTGGACGGCCAGGAGGTTGTTGTGGACGGCAACCGTGGATGGGCATACCCGCGACCCAATCCCATGCTACGCCAGGAGGTCGAGTGTCTAATCCGCGAAGATCGGGAGTTCGAGAAAGACCTCAAGACCCTTCGCGACCTACCGGCGCGCACGACGGATGGGGTGGAGGTGTTCCTCTACACCAACGCGGGTCTCATTGCGGATGTACCCTTGATGGAGGCCGCCGGCTCGGCGGGCATCGGGCTGTTTCGGTCCGAGCTGCTGTTCATGCGCTACGACCGATTTCCCAGCGAGCAGGAACAAATGCGGGTGTATCGGCGGATACTGCAGGCGGTCGCACCGCTGCCGGTCAATCTGCGGACCTTGGATGTGGGGGGTGACAAACCGCTTCCATACCTGCCCCTCGTGGAACGGAACCCGATGCTGGGCTGGCGCGGCATCCGCCTCACTCTGGATCACCCCGAGATCTTTCTCACCCAGCTCAGGGCCGCGTTGCGCGCGAATGCCGGGCTGGGAAACCTGAGACTCCTCCTGCCGATGGTCAACGGGGTCGCCGAGGTGGAAGAAACGCTCACCCTGATCGACCAAGCGCATCACCAGCTTCTGGAAGAAGGCGTCGCGTCTTCTCGCCCGCCGGTTGGGCTCATGATCGAGGTGCCCTCCGCGGTCTACCAGGCGGAAGAACTGGCCCGGCGGGTGGACTTTTTTTCCGTCGGCACCAATGATCTCGCTCAATATCTGCTGGCCATCGACCGTGGTAACCTCCACGTCTCGCAACGGCTGGATCCCCTCCATCCCGCCGTGCTGCGCGCGCTTCGGCAGGTGGTGGATGCATCCAGACCAGCCGGCAAGCCGGTCGCCGTGTGCGGGGAAATGGCCGGTGATCCCGGTGGCGCCCTGCTCTTGTTGGGGTTGGGATTCAATCGCCTGAGCGTGAGCGCCGCGGTTCTCCCACGGATAAAGTGGACGATTAGAAGCGTGGATTTTTCACGCATGGCGTCGTTGGCGCGGCAAGCCCTCACGTTGGAGAAGCCGGAAGCGATCCGCCAGTTACTGGAACAAACATTAAAAGACGCCGGTCTGGACCGTCTACGGCGGGTCGTCTCGGAAAACGGAAAAACCGTACGTGAAGCGCGCGCCGCGATAGGTATCCAGCGGTATCCAGGGTCAACCGCGAAGAAAGAACAGCGTGGTCATGATTAAACCGGTGGCAACAATTCCGGCCCGCAGCACGAGTGCCGGTATCCGCCGAGCAAGCCGCGCGCCAAAATAACCGCCCGCGGTCGCCGCCATCATCATCACCCCTGCCTGGGGCCAGGCCACGACGCCGCCCCAGGCATAGATCGCGACGGCGATCACAGTCAGCAATGCCGAAACTACATTCTTCATGCCATTCATCGCATTCAGGTTGGTTTGACCTAGTAAGCCGAACAGCGCCAGCAGCAGGATACCGAGGCCACCATTGAAGTAGCCGCCATAGATGGAGACGGCCAGCATGCCCGCGGCAGACTTCCCCGCCGAGGCGTGGCGGGCTTGGCTGTCCTTGAGTTTACGTAGCAGTATCGGGCCGATAGCAAAAAGTATCGTTCCCACCAGCAACAACCAGGGCACAATCTGGTTGAAGGTACGGTCGGCGGTCACCAACAGCAGAGCGGCGCCCATCGCGCCACCGATCAGACTCAGAACGGTCAGGGTACGTAACGACAAACCGGGCGGCGGCGCCAGGTCTTCACGAAAACCCAGGACGCCGGAAACATATCCGGGTAACAGGGCAACGGTACCGGTGGCGTTCGCGATAACCGGTGGCATGCCCGTAAATACCAACGCCGGGAGTGTCAGGAAGCTGCCGCCGCCAGCGACGGCATTCAATGCACCGGCCATGCAGGCGGCGACGAGCAACAGGATGACGTTGAAAGGGTCGTTTAGCATTCAGTGGGAATTTCCAAAAAGTCAGGATATCCGTCAGTTACGTGATTGAGGCTGTGGGTGTCGGACCTCACCGACGTCTCGATCTGGCGGGGTCGCGTCCGTGTCGCCTTCGTGATCGATAGGTTCACCTGTCGGTTCGTGGGCTGGCGCGTGCCGACCACGACGCCCTCGGCCTTCATGCTCGACGCATAGGAGCAGAGACCATACGAGCGCGGTCCCCTCCGCCCGGATCGGTGGATTCGCCCCTCCGATCCAGGTGTGCAATACGGGTCGATCCGCTATACCGAGCGCTTGGCCGAAGCGAGCATCGAACCTCTCATTGGAGCGAGTAGAAACGCTTTCCATACTTGTTCATAGCTTGTCGGGACTCTCCTTGAATATACATCATAATGTGATATATTTAACTGAAGGGTATGTTTGCGTATCCGAGACGGTGGTTTGGTCCTGTCAGTCCGATCGAAGCCTGATCGGTCGTGTATATTTTTAAGGAGTCCGCTATGAACTTGATGCAAACACCGAAGATGATCTTTTCGTTTCATGCGGGTTGGGACGACATCATCCGTATTCATCCATCAGTAACTCGCCTATTTGCGTGGGTGGTGTTGCCGTTATCGCTGTTACCGCCGGCGATGATCTTTTATGCGGGAGGTCACTATGGCGATGTCTTTGCTCCAGGGGTTTCACCTGAACAGTGGCACACCGCGGCAGGGATCTTCTTTATCGCCGAGCTGCTCACTGTTCCATTGATGGCGTGGCTGATTCACCTCATCGTCACAAAAACCTATAGTGTTACTGCTGATTATCACGAATGCTTCACACTAGCAGCCATCGCCCCGATTCCATTGTGGCTTTCCTCGCTGGCGCTGTTTGTGCCAAGTCTGTCCATCAATATAGTAATCGGGATTCTGGCGCTGATCTGTTCGGCCGGACTGATTTATCACGGGGTCTATGCGCTGTTTCGCATGCGCGAGAATCTTCAGGCATTGCAGATGGCGACGGTGATCGCGGGTACGGGGTTGTTCGCCTGGTTGGTGCTCGTACAAATCGTACTGAGGCATTGATGTCGGAGTGTCACCGTGCACGGGATGCGAACTGAGGCATTCCAGTCCTCCTTTCGCCCTGTGCGCGGTGGCAGCCTTTTGATCCCCGGTACGCCTCGTTCCGGGACCACGGCTTCGGCGCAAGGCGCCTACGTCAGGGTTCCCACGACGAAGGGGCTTAACGGCTGCCCGGATGCGTGTGCAGAGGCCCTCCGCGGCCTCCAAAGTTCTGCGGCCCTCGCCACTTTGGCCATACGCCCGCGCCTACATCTAATACCAAATCGCGATCAATATAAGTATTAGATGTTGCGTTGAAGTCCTGAATATTCAGGGCAGTTTGTATTCGATTGAATGCGAATTGGTATAACACCGCTCTTAGCGGGTGGAGGTTTTTCATGTCCATCCCGCAGGTCGCCCCTTACCTGCTGACCCGTCTCGTGCCTCGCGCCTCCAGGGCAGATCGCAGCGAGATGAGATGGCGCGCACCTAAAACCGTGGTCAATGGATACGCCCGTGCCGATACATGATGACTTGCCTTTGAACAAGCATGACTTTGAAATACTGTCTGATTTTCGCTATCAGATACGAAAGTTTGTTCGCTTCAGCGAAGAGGTGGCGCGTCAACATGGCATCACGCCGCTACAATATCTGATGTTACTGCATATCAAGGGTTATCCCGGTCGCGAGTGGGCAACTGTCGGCGAGCTTACCGAGCGCTTGCAGGCGCAACAACACGGCGTCGTGGCGCTGATTTCGCGCTGCGAGAAACTGGGGTTTGTCAAGCGTCGCCGCTCATCGGAAGATCGGCGCCAGATCGAAGTTCACTTGCTTGAGAACGGTCAAAAGATGGTCGAACAGATCGCGCGTCTGCACCGGGCACAACTGGCCTCCTTGCAGGGACGCTTTGTGGTGCCGGACGTCCAGGTTTTCGAACACGCCAAGCTGTGAACTGCTCCGGCCTTGGGGTTTGAAGCCCAACGGATACTGCTGGCGCATTCGATGCGAAGGCATCCTAAACCGCTCCTGCTAGATAGTGTAGTCACGAGATTTTAAGCCAGAGAGCGAGACATCTGATTTGAACGGCGGCAAGGAAAGACTTGCTGTTTTTGGCGTATCTTGTGGCGATCCTGCGCCATCTTTTGAGCATCAGGAACGCGTTTTCGACAAGGTGACGGAGCTTGTAGAGGTCTCGGTCGTACGGTCTTTGGATGGTACGGTTTTTCTTCGGCGGAATGACCGCATTCATACCCTGGATCGCAGCTTGCTCAAGAATGGGTATTTCTGACTAAAACCGCGATCGGTCAATTTTGCCAATTTTGATGTTGTATTCTCATACGTTTTTCTGAAATTGATAACGAGATGAGTTCAGGGGGGGTAAGCCGGAACCCCCGATTTTTCCGGTGCGGTCATCTTTCCGGTTTTCGATGCGTTGATAACCTGATTTGTTCTTTTTCAGCCTCGATTTGACCGGGATTGATGTTAAAAACTTTCCGGTTTTCGTCCGCACTATGGAAAGTTTGGCTAAGAAATCCGTTGAAAAAGAGGTCTCGCGGAATTTTCGGGGGTTCCGGCTTAGACCCCCAACTTTCCACAACATCCTTTTGCTCGGTATGCCGACGATGCCGTGGTGCACTGTCAAAGCCAAAGGGAAGCCGAGCAGCTTTTGTTGGCGCTGAAACAGCGATTTCAGGAATGCCAGTTGGAGTTGCATCCGGAGAAAACGCAGATTGTTTGTTGCGTCATGGCCAGGCAGCGGGACAGTGGGTTAGCCAAGCAGTTTGATTTCCTTGGTTACTGCTTTCGTCCTCGGTTGGCTCGTAGCCGAAAGGGTCCGTTGTTTGTCGCCTTTAGCCCAGCGATCAGCCCCAGCGCGGCAACAAGGATTCGTCAGCGTGTCCGAGCATGGCGGCTGAACCGGCGCACCGGCTTATCGTTGGAGGACATCGCGCGGTTAGTCAACCCCATCGTACGCGGTTGGATCAACTACTACGGTGCGTACAACCGATCGGCACTCTACCCGTTATTACGGCACATCGACCGTCATCTATTACAGTGGGTGAAGCGGAAATTTCGAAAGAAGGGCCGGTACTTCAAACGCGCCAAGGCATGGCTCGGTAAGGTAGCGAAATACCGACGTGCGCTCTTTGTCCATTGGCAGTTTGGTGCCGCGTTCCCGGCTGAATGATGGGAGCCGGATGAGTCGAGAGGTTCATGTCCGGTTCTGCAAGGGCCTCGGGGTGAAATTCCTCGGGGCTACTTACCCCTAGCGTGTCCTTGGCCGAGCGTGGGTTGCTGTGAACGATTAAGTGATCAGGTACCCCTCAACGAAGGCCGGGTTTTTTCAAGGTAAAGCAAATATGAACAGTTTGAAGTGGATGAATTTGAGGTGGGTTGGATGCATAATCGTTGTCATGGCTTGTGGTTGTACGCAAAATTACTTGACAGAGAACCCACCGCCCGGTTCATTACAACCCGGTCAAGTGGTTTTTGTCGATGATGGCACCTGTCCACCGGGCAAAATCAAAAAAGTCACTGGGGCCGATAGGCAACGATCCCAACCGCGCCGTGTTCGTTGTGTGCAACGTCCACGATGATGGAAATCCAATGAATCCCTGGAAGACTCTCTAATGAATCTGTATGACTTATCGCTGGATCAGCTTCATGAACTAATGACCCTATCTGCTGACGAGGGTGGCATTCCAGCACCGGATGCTTATGCGGATGATGGTCGTCCCGTGTGGAGCATCGAGGCGCTGGCCACTTTCTTTGGAAAAACGCCTGAGCAAATACAGGCCAATCTTGACGATGCTTTTGAAAACCTGGCGGATGTCATGTGGTTAGGGCCAGTGAATCGCATTCAATGAAGCGGCACGGTAGCCAATGGCCCGCATGGCTACTGATCGCATGGTTGGCCGGGTGGCCAGTCGCTCTATCTGCCGAAATTTTGCGCCTGGACTACACCAGTGGCTTTACCGTTTGGTTGGATTGCAGCAAACGCGGCGCCATCAAGTTTCAGTACAACGCCCAACGCGATACCGGTAACTTTAAGCGTTCCAGCCGCTTTTATCTTGACCCCCAGGTTCCGGCCCGTTGCCAACAAACTTCGACGGGTAGCTATAAGCGGCCCCCAGGTGACAAACCAACCTATGATCGTGGTCACCTGGTACCGGCCAATCACCTCGATCATTCTGCCGAAGCGATCCGGCAAACCAACACCATGACCAACATTTTGCCGCAAGTAGCCAGCATGAATCGCGGGGCGTGGAAGCACACCGAAGAAATTGTCGAGTGCTACCGTGACATTGATGAGTTGCTGGTCATCGGTGGGGTGCTGTGGGGCAACGATGCCCGCAACGACTACTTTGTCAGTTCACACGGCTTGGCCACGCCAGACGCCTTTTATAAGGTCATTGTTCGCCCTGGTCGGGTCATTGCCTGGATCATTCCCAACAGCGAAACGGCCAAGTACAACGTATTGGACCAGTACCTGGTACCCGTTCGCAGAATCGAGCAACTGACCGGTGAGCGAATTCCGGTGGACGACTTTTTGAAAGATGAAGTACCCAGTACCAGTTGGCAAATTCCGGTCGGTTGTGATCGTGGTTAAATGGGTGAGAACTTTGCCATGAGTGTTTTACGTCAAGATGTATCCATTCAACTGTTTAATGAACGCGGCAGTGAATACTTGCCGGGTTACTTGGGTATTGAAGTGCTGGAATTGCAGCCTCACTCCCTAAGTAGTCGAACTAGCCATCTGCCATGACCAACAAACCCTACCCTCATCCGCATCGCTTAACCATTGATGATCTCGACCCGGAGATGGCGACAACTGACAGCATGATTGCAATGGTTCGCCGTCACCGTGAAGGCGAGGAATATCCAACGGCCGAAACCTTGCTCGGCAACCTGCCCATCGTCCTGCGCGCCTTGTGCGATCACGTCTTGACCGGCCAGGCTACGGCCCTGGATGTTGCTTACCGGATCGCCTCCGTTATCGATGCGCTTGAAGACCACGCAAGGTCGCCTGAACCTGCCCGCCGCACCCACTGATCCTGCACGAACAAATTCCCGCTTGACAGCGATCTTCCGGTTTTCTAGTATTAGTTAACATTTGTTTACTAATACCGGTACGCCATGCCTCGACCCACAGATGACGCCGCTTATCTGGCGCGCTTGCAGGACTACTACGCTCAATGGCGCAGCCTGCCAGCCTACGAACCGCTGCAAGCCGTGCTAGGTCTGGTCTCGCGCGCGGGGGTCGCCAAGGTGCTGAAGCGGTTGCGGGACGCGGGGTTTTTGCATCGCACCCCGGACGGGCGCTGGACGCCCACGAGCCGCTTTTTCGAGCGGCCGCTGGCCGACGCGCCCGTACCGGCCGGGTTGCCGCTGGCCACCGCCGACAGCGGCGAGGCCCAGTCCATCGACGCCTGGCTGGTGCGCCATCCCTCGCGCACCGTCCTGATACCGGTGACGGGCGATTCGATGATCGATGCGGGCATCCACCCCG
>Ga0209607_1000518_pt1 | contig 34495 bp, 33 predicted proteins | sample AD_UKC117_MetaG_FD_184413 | JGI IMG/M metagenome (GOLD analysis project Ga0209607, IMG submission 184413) | Active sludge microbial communities of municipal wastewater-treating anaerobic digesters from Hong Kong - AD_UKC117_MetaG (SPAdes)... | ecosystem: Engineered > Bioreactor > Anaerobic >... | reverse complement strand
TAATTTGCTGCGGCGGTTCCATGTCGAAGACGGCGTGGGTTGGTTGGGCCGTGGTAGCGCTGATGAGGATGCGGCCGACCGGCGCGGCGTTCTCCAGACGCGAAGCCAGATTCACCGTATCGCCCATCACCGTGTAACTGCGCGCTTTCAGGCCGCCGACCAGCCCGGCCAGCACTTCGCCGGTGTTCAGGCCAATGCGCATTTGCAGGCGGAAGCCGCGTTTGTGTTCTAACTCGGCGCTAAAAGCGGCGATGACTTTTTGCATGGCCAGGGCGGCGCGTATGGCCATTTCCTCGTGGTTTTCCAGGGCTTGTGGCGCGCCAAAGAGGGCCATCACGGCGTCGCCGCTGTATTTGTCGATGGTGCCGCCAAAGCGGTGAATCTCTACGGTGACCGCTTCAAACAGGCGGTTCATGATAGCGGCCACGTCTTCCGGATCCAGGTTTTCGCTGAGCGCCGTGTAACCGGAGACGTCGGCGAACAGCACCGTGACGCGTTTGCGTTCGTCGGGCGCCTGCTCGGGCTGGATGAGCGTGGCCAGCCGTTCGCGCAGCAGACCCAGGGCAGTGTCCACCACCAGATCGCCCAGGGCAGCGCGCTGCGCTTCCAGCGCCACAATGGTCGTTTCGATGTTATGAATTTCTTGCTGAAAAGTTTGGGTAGATTTGAATGATTCACTCATGGTCTAGCTTTACACCTGTACGGCCGTGTTGCAGTGTCAGTATAGCAGATTCTAGCGCCAGCCGATTTTTTGGCTGTAAACAGTGGCTCATAGGAGGTGTTCTTGATATAACCAGCGCATGTAGTGTAACGGGAAATTGCCGGCAAGCGTGGGTACGCCTGGGCAGTGGAAGCCGGCAGCGAATACAGGAGTCTGGTGCATGATTTGCCCGAAGTGTCAATATCCATTACAGACGATGTCGTTTGACGGCATTGAGGTGGAGCAGTGTGTGAACTGCCAGGGGATTTGGTTGGACCTGGGTGAACTGCCGGCCATACGGCGGCTTGGGGATGGCCCTTTTGGCGAGGCGGTGGGGGAAACGGCCGTTTACGACACCCTCTCTGCGCCCTGCCCCCGCTGCGGTGGCCTGGGGCATATGACCCGTTTGCACGATCTGCAGCGGCCGGAGATTGTGCTGGACACCTGCCCGGTATGTTATGGCATCTGGCTGGACGGCGGTGAATTGACCCGCCTGGCCCGGCGAACGCCCGGCCTGCATCTGAGAAACCTGGTACAGGCTTGGCTGGCTTAAGGAAATGTCTGCAAAGCAGTAATTGGGAGTTTAAATGTTAGCACCGGCAGATTTTTTTGATTTAGATGAGGAGATGGCGGCGTCGTTTTTCGCCGACTGCGCGTTTGTCTGGCAGGCGCTGCCCAAAATCCGGGCGCTTATGGCCCAGTTGGTAGGCGAGGGGCAAACCATTTTAGGCGAGGTCATGCCCGGCGCGTATCTGAGCGACAGACCCATTTACATCGCCGCCGGGGCACGGGTTGAACCGGGCGCTTATGTGCTGGGTCCGGCCTATATTGGCCCTGGCGCGGTGGTGCGCCACGGCGCGTTTGTACGCGAAGATGTCGTTTTGCTGTCTGGGGCGATTTTGGGCCACGCCAGTGAAGCCAAGAACAGCCTGTTTTTACCTCATGCGGCTGCGCCGCACTTTAACTACGTCGGCGATTCGATTTTGGGCCGGCATGTAAACCTGGGCGCGGGCACGAAATTGAGCAATTTGGGCATTTTGAGTGAGAAGGACGAGGCGACGGGGAAACGGCCGTCTATCCACCTCACCATCGACGACGCCGAATACGACACCGGCTTGGCCAAGATGGGCGCCATCCTGGGCGATGGCGCACAAACCGGCTGCAATGCCGTCCTAAACCCCGGCTGCCTGGTGGGCCAAAACACCCTCATCTATGCCAACGTCAGTTTGCGCAAGGGGTATCACCCGCCGGACAGCATCGTCAAACTGCGCCAGACCATTCGCCGCATCGACAAAATAGCGCCGTAGCCTGGTCGTTCGTTAGCGGCTGCCCTTGCGCCCGGAAGCGCGCAGCTCGGTGGAAGAAATGTCCTGGCGGAACTGGCTGGGCGGCAGCGGCTGGAAAAGCGCGTCAAACCCCTCGGGAATGTCCAGGTGTTCGGCGTGGCGGAACTGACTTTCCTCGTCCAGGCGGCCGGCGACCAGGAAGTGGCAGTCTTGCTCGCGGATGGCGGCCAGGGCGGCGCGGAGGTTGGCGCGGCTGTGGCCGTAGAAGCGCGGCTGCAGGATGCGCACGGCCGTATCAAACCCCACCACAAACGTTGCCCCCGGATAGAGCCGGGCCTTGTCCACAAAGGTTGGCGCGTGGCTGACGTACACCGGATAGCGGCCGGCAAATTGCGCCAGGCGATAGAGAACCGTTGGCGCGGGCAGCGGCGGTTTGTCGGCGTTGCGGGCAGCCAGTTCAAAGGCGACCGGTTTGCCCAGTACTTCGGCGGCGGCGCGAGCCATGCCCAGGTGGCCGTCGTGCAGCGGGTTGAAGGAGCCGGAGAGCAGCACCTGAGGATGGGCGTCGGTGGTGCGGATACGGCCGTTATCCTGCACGCCAAAGTACGGAATGTCTCCATGCTGCAGCTGCCGGGTCATCAGTTCATAATCGTAAACGGCCCGCTCCAGGCTGTCGCCGTCGCTTAACGGCAGGGAGAGACGGCCGTCCAGGTCGCACGCTTCGGCCAGGCAGTTCAAGATCAGGCGGCTGACCAGATTTTCTTCTCCGGCGCGGTCGCGGGCCCCTTTATGCAGGTGCAGCGTGCAGCAGGTGAGCTGGCTGGGCTGCCAGGTGGCCACGTGGGCGCGATGCTCGCCCAGCTTGGGCCGGTCGGTGATGATGGTGGCGGTGCAGGCTACGCCCACCATCGGCCCTTCGCTTTCCAACCAGCGGGCGCGGGTATAGGCGCGCCCGGCCATCAGGCGGGCGGTGTCGTCGGCCACGTATTGGCGCGGCCGTTGGTCGAGAAAGTCGTTGAAGCTGGCCTGGCCGTAGGGAACCAGGGCTTCCAGCAGCGTGCGTGTCGCGCCGGCCACGCCCAAGAGGTCAGACAGCGCCTGGGTGCCAGCCCCGGCGGTGACCAATACGATGCGCGCCGGGCTGTCGTGGATGGCTTGAACCAGTTGTTGTACGTCGTCGTTCATGGGGGCGAATTGTAACATGGGTTATCAGATAGTGTCACCGTTGTTATAATGGGGCTGATTAGGCCGTCAATGACGCATATGAAGCGACAGGAAAACGCCACGAAACAGGACTTTGCGGCTGTGTACCGGGATGGCGCGATTCATCCCACCGAGCCGTTGGAATTGCCGGAAGAGACGCCGTTGTGGGTGACGGTGACTTTGCGCGGGGAAACGGCCGTGCCGCCGCAGTCCACGCCGGGAAGAATGGAGACGGCCGTTGCCTTTGTGCGCGCTCAGTTTCGCCAGCCGGCCTGGATTTTCTTCCTTCTCTCGCTGCTCATCTACATGTTCACCCGCTTCTGGCGCATCACCGATTACCCCATCTACTTCTTCTCCGACGAAGCCATCCAATCCCTCACCGCCAGCGATTTGATCCGCAATGGTTTGCGCAGCCCGGAGGGCCAGCTGCTGCCCGGCTACTTTAAGAATTACCAGGTGTACAATCTGAGCCTGTCGGTTTATCTGCAACTGCTGCCGGTGTATTTCTTTGGCCTGTCGGCGGCGCTGACGCGCGGCGTGTCGGCGCTGGTCAGCGTGTTCGGCGTCATCGCCGTCAGCCTGACGCTGAAATCCGCTTTCCAGAGCCGCTATTGGTGGACGGCCGTGTTGTTGATGGCCGCCATGCCCGCCTGGTTCCTGCACAGCCGCACCGCCTTCGAGACCGTGCTCATGGTCTCATTTTACGCCCTGTTCCTCTACTTCTACCTGCTTTACCGCACCCGCTCGCCCGGCTTCCTGTACGCGACGATGGTTTTTGCCGCGGCTTCGTTTTATGCTTACAGCAACGGGCAGGCGATCATTGCCCTGCTGGTGTTATTTTTAGGCATATCGGATGGACGCTACCACTGGCAGGTTGTGAAAGGGGTGTGGCAGCGGCGGGAGTGGGGAACGGCCATGGCCTTCATTGGTCTGGCGCTGCTGCTGATTGCGCCCTACATCCGCTTTCGTCTCACCTATCCCACAGACCTGGCCTATCATCTGCGCACGCTGGATTCCTACTGGTTCAAACAAGACCTGACCCTGGCGCAAAAATTCGGTATGTTCGCCGAACGTTATGTCTATGGATTGAGCCCCGGTTACTGGTTTTGGCCCAACACCCATGACCTGGATCGTCACCGCATGGTGGGTTCCTTCGGCCATTTGCGGCCGGCAACACTGCCGCTGCTGCTGATTGGGCTGGTCATTTGCCTGCGGCGCTGGCGTTCGCCGGCGCACCGGGCGGCACTGCTGGCGCTGCTGGCTGTGCCGGTGGGTGCGGCCAACGTGGACATCGCCATCACCCGCGTGCTGGCCTTTGTGGTTCCCGCCGCCATCCTGATGACCCTGGGCCTGGATTGGCTGCTGACCCGTCTGAAGGAAGCGTGGCAGCCGGCGCTGGCCACGGCCGTGTTCTTCATCCTCTCCTGGGTGAGCGTGGGGCTGTTGGTGGACGCCTTAAACCGTGGCCCGCTCTGGTTTCCCGATTACGGCATGTTTGGCATGCAGTACGGCGCGACACAACTATTTGACATAATCCCAGAATATTTGGCGGCCGACCCGCAAACCGTCGTCTTGCTGACGCCCACCTGGGCCAACGGCACCGACCTGTTTCCCCGTTTCTTTCTCTCGCCCGAAGAGCAGTTCCGCGTGCAAACACTTAACGTCGACGGTTTCATTCTTGATAAGCAGCCCTTGACCGACAATATGCTGTTTATCATGACGCCCGATGAGTACCAGCGGGCGCAAGAAAGCGGCAAATTTAAGCCGATCGCCATTGAGCGGGTGTTTGACTACCCGGACGGATCGACGGGTTTTTATTTTGCGCACCTGGCCTACGTTGACAACGTCGACGAGATATTTGCTGCCGAGCGCGCCGAACGGCAAAAACCGGTGGACGACGTGGCCGTCATCCATGGGCAGATGGTCGCGGTGACCCATTCCCGCCTGGATTCCGGCAGCCTGCCCAGCATGTTCGACAACGACACCTTTACCCTGGGGCGGGTGATGGAGGCCAACCCGGCCTTTGTGGAGTTGACGTTCCCGCAGCCATGGGCGCTGCGCGGCCTGGCAGCCGATTTTGGCACGATGGATTTTGAGCTGACCGTGTCGCTGTACGCCGACGGGGCCAGCGAACCGGTGGTGTATTCGCAGGTGTATCGTGGCCTGCCGGCCGACCCGCACGTGGAAATCGACTTTGACCGGGGACCGGCGCAGGTGGCGCGCCTGCGCGTGGACATTCACGATTTGAACGGAGGCGAGGCGGCCAAAATCCACATCCGCGAGCTGACGCCGCTGCTGGCGGAGGGCAATTGATTTGACCCTGGAAACCGTGACACTACTAACGGCCGTTACGCTAACTTTGCTGACGGCCGGGCTGCTGTTGTGGCTTTGGCGGCGGTCAGCCGCCGTTTTCCAGCCAGATCCCCAGCGCGATACCCGCTGGCTGCGCTTTTTGGCGGCGCTGGCGACCGTCGGCTACGGTCAATACTTGCTGGCGACGGCCGAGCCGGTTTATGGGCCATTTGCCTGGGCGGCGGCGTTGAACGGCCGTTGGCGTTTTGACCTGCTCAACCTGGATAACGTCCTCGTCGGCGTGCCGCTGCTGCTGATTGGCGCGGCGCTGTTTTCCGGCGCGGCGCGCTACGCCCCCTGGGAAGCCGCCGAGGAAGAGCTGTCTGCCTGGCCTGTCTGGCGGCGGTGGCGATGGGGGGAATGGTTGGCGGCGCTGCTGCTGTTGGCGGGAACGGCCGTGCTCCTCGTGATGCGCGACATTGGCTGGCTGCCTGTGACCCTATGGCTGGCAGCGCTGCTGCTGTTGGCGCGCCAATTCTGGCTCCACGACCGGCAGGCGGGGCAGGACCTTTCCCTGCACCTGACGCGCACCGACGCCGCCTGGCTGCTCATCCTGCTGCTGGCGGGTATCCTCATCGGCGCGGCCTACTTGCAGGATATTCCGGCGCGCATGATCGGCGATGAAGGTTCATTTTGGGAGGCGGCGCGGGCGATTGCCAGCGGCGAACACAGCCCGTCGTTTTTTGATTTAGGTGTGTACACCTTTCCGATGGCCGGTTCCTATTGGCAGGCGGCGGTCCTACGGCTGTTCGGCCTGAATTTGTGGAGTTGGCGGTTTGCTTCGGTGCTGGCAGGGGTGCTGGCCGTGATCCCGTTGTACGTGTTGGGGCGCGAATGGTTTGGCCGGGGAACGGCCGTGTTTGCCGGCTTCATCATGATCACCAGTCCCTACTTTCTGGCCTTCGCCCGTTTAGGCTACAACAACTCGCAGGCCCTGCTGCCGGTGACGCTGGCCGTCGCCTTTGCCTGGCTGGGTTTACGGCGGTCGAGCCTGTTCTATGTTTGGCTGGCGGGCATGGCTGCCGGTTGGGGATTTTATACCTACACGGCCGCTCGCCTGGGGCTGATAATCCTGGTTTTGCTGCTGCTCTTGTTATGGCTGCGGCGCGACGTCACCTGGCGGCGGGCGCTGAGTTTGTTGGTGGTACTGGGGCTGGCCTGGGCTGTGGTGGTGCTGCCATTTTGGGTATTTGGCGCGCTCAATCCCGACAAAGCGGAGCCCTACAAATTTTGGGAAAGCCTGTTTTTTAACGTGTTTTACGGCCGTGCTTTCTTCTCCGATGCTGAATTGTTCCGTTTTGCCGGGCCGCTGCGCATTGGCTACCAGGAATTGTTTTTCCAGCCGGTTATCTATGCCCGGCTGCTGCTGCGCGGCGTGGTGCGCTCGCTGCTGGCTTTTCATTCGCCCTTTTTTGGTGGTGAAGAGCATTTTGTGGCGACGGGTCTGGCGGGCGGCTTGCTGCCCGGGACGTTTTTCGTGTTGGGTGGGGCGCTGGTGCTGCGCGGTTGGCGGCGGCTGCGGTTTGCGCTGCCGCTGCTCTGGTTTGCCGCCGGGCTGCTCTTTTTGAGCGTGGCCAACACCCTGCCGCCGCGCCACACGCATCTGGTAGCGGTGATCCCGGTGGCGGCGCTGCTGGCGGCGGTGGGCGTAACGGCCTTTACGGCCGTTCTGGCCGAATCACTGGCGCACAATGTGACGGCCGTTGCCGCCGTTTGGTGGCGGCGGGCGGCGACGGTCTTGTGCCTGGCGGGAATCGTTTGGGCCGGTGTGACGCACTATTTTGGCCCGCTGGCAAGCCAGTATCCGGCCAATTTTGAGCAACTGGTGGCCTGGACGGCCGTGCGCCTGCAAGCTGTCTCTTCCAAGCATCTGGTCCTGGTGGAAACGACGCCGCAGCACCACGATGTGGCCTACATGCTCTGGGCCAAAATGCTGGCGCTGCCTTACGAAAATTTCCCCAGCGAGGCCGTATTGGCCGGGGAACCATCGGCCCTGAATGGCGAAGCTGTGCTGGCGTTTATCCCGGCGCAAGAAGCGACGGCCGTGGTAACGGCCGTGTCGCAGATGGTGCCGAACGCCTGGGCGCCGGTCACCTTATCTGGTCCTCGCGGTGAATTGTGGGGCTACGTGGTAGGCAATATGCCGCTGCCCGTGCCGCCCGATTTATCGGTGATAGGTGGGGTGCAGTCGGCGGCTGCGTCGCCTGCCGGGCCGGCGATCGGCTTGTTGCTTTTGCTGCTGCTGATTTTGGGCGTGCGAACCGTGCAAACCACCGGGCCGGTACAGGTTCGTTTCACGCGTCGCTCCGGCCGGGAAGTTCGCCCGAACGAAGAAAAAGCCGGCGAGGACGAGGCGTATGCTCGATACCACGTCGGTTTCGATCTGGAAATTAGCGTGAAGCGGCGGGAGGAATAAATTTATAGGGTAGACGGCCGTTTCAATTCAGTGCGGAACATGGGGCTGGGCTTAACTGTCCAGCCGTTGGCGTCGCTGTCGCTGGCGGCGTGTTCCAGGAAGCCTTGTACCCGGCTGTCCAGCAAATCAATCTGGTGCAGCAAGACGGCTTCCAGCGTTTTGGGCACAACCGGCGAGCCCCATTCCAGGTTGCCATGATGGGAAGCGACGAGGTGGACAAGTTGGCGCAGGTCGTCAGGCGGGAGCGTGCCCAATTCGGCGGCGGCCGTTTCGATCATGACAATGGCGCGCACGATGTGGCCGACCAGACGGCCGTCTTCGGTGAAGGCGAATGAATTTTCGACGTCATATTCCAGGGGCTTGCCCATGTCGTGCAGCAGCGCGCCGGTCAGCAGTAGGTCGCGGTTCACGTGCGGATAGTGGTCGGCCAGGTAATCGGCAATGGCGGCCATGCTAAGGGTGTGCTCCAGCAAGCCACCCAAGACGGCGTGGTGCATGTTGCGCGCCGCCGGCGCATAGGCAAATTGCGGCAAAAAGGTTTCATTTAGCAGCAAATGGCGCGCCAGCCCTTGCCAGGGTTCGGCCAGCCGGCCGATAGTCTGGCGCAGTTCCTGGATCATGTCGTCGACAGGACGCGCGCTAAAGGGTAGAAAGTCGGTCAGTTCGTCGTTGAAACTGGGATTCAGGTCGGTGGCGTTTACTTGCAGGGCGTCTTTGTAGAGATTGACGCGGCCGCTGACCAGAACGGCCTGGCCTGGGCGAGCCCATTCTAATACGGTGGCGGGCACGTCCCAAAACACGCCGGATAGGGTGCCGGTTTTATCTTGCAGGGTGAAGAGGATGAAGGGACGGCCGTCTTTGGTCGTGCGTTCGGCCACTTCCTGCAGCAGAAATGGTTCGTTTAGTAGATCGATTTTAGGTCGTAAATCTTCAATAAAAATTGACTTCACAATGCCCCCTTATTTGTCCAGGTTTGCAAAGATTGTATGGTGATTTTGGGAATCTGCCCAGGTGCTTTAAAATCCCAGGGTGGAATTTACCAAAAAGGGACAGGGTCACAACCATGAAAAAATTGATCATTGGGATATCCGGAGCCAGCGGCGTGGTGTATGGCATTCGTTTGCTGACAGTTTTGCAGGCGGTAGCCGACGTGGAGACCCATCTGATTATCACCCGGGCCGGGGCGATCACGATTGGGCTGGAGACGGATTACACGGCCGAGCAGGTGATGGCCCTGGCCGACGTGGTTTACCGCGAGCAGGACATCGCGGCCCGGATTTCTTCTGGCTCGTTTAAGACAGATGGCATGATTGTAATTCCGTGTTCGATGAAAACGCTGGCGGGCATTGTGCATTCCTTCAGCGAAAATTTGCTACTGCGGGCTGCCGACGTGGTGCTGAAGGATCGCCGGCGGCTGATTTTGGTTCCCCGGGAAACACCACTGCATCTGGGCCATTTGCGGCTGCTCGTGCAGGCAACCGAGATGGGCGCCATCGTTGCGCCGCCGATGCCCGCCTTTTACCACAAGCCGCAGACGATCGATGACATCATCAACCAGACGGTGAACCGTGTGTTAGATCTGGCGGAGATTGAACTGCCGCAAGATTTGTTTACGCGTTGGGCCGGCGGGCAGGCGCAGCGTGGCTGAGGCAGTGCGCCAGGCGGCGCTGGTATATTTGCAGACCCATCAGGTGATGACGCTGGCGACGGTGGGCGATGAGGGGGTGTGGGCCACGGCCGTTTTTTATGCCAGCCAGCGTTTCGATTTATACTTTTTGTCGGCTGGGCACACGCGGCATGCCCAGAACTTCCTGGTCCAGCCACACGTCGCTGCGGCCATCCAGGAAGATTATCGGGATTGGCCGGCCATTAAGGGGATTCAATTAGAGGGAGATGTCAAGCAGTTGGCCGGCGCGGAACTGGCGACGGCCGTGGCCTTGTATCAGGCTAGGTATCCGTTTTTGGCCCAAGCGTCGCCGCAAATTCAGACAGCGTTAGCCAGGGTGAACTGGTACCGATTGCGGCCGACGCGTTTGTATTTCATTGACAACAGCCAGGGTTTGGGGCATCGGGATGAGGTGGTTTTGTAAGACGGCCGTTATTCCCCCAACCATTTTTTCATCACTTTCTCTAAGTACGCCACGTAATTGGGCGAATCGTACAGCGCCAAAGACGCTTCCTGGATATCGAAGGGTTCAGGCAGTTCTAGAATTTGCCGCAGATAGGTCGCGTCGCAGCGCACAATCGCCTCTTGGAAACGGGCCGGCCCTTCCAGCATGAGCAGTACAGGAGCCGTGGCCAATGATTTCCCTTTCAGGGTGCGGATAATCTGGCCCTGGCGTGCCACCAGCATGACGGCGTTGATCATGTTTTTGGAAATATCTTTGCCTTTTTCTTGATACTCGTTGGCTAACATATCAATCGCCTGCCGCCAGTGCAGGTCGCTCTGCTGATCTAGCGTTTCTACCAGGTCTTTCAAAATAATCAGGCGGGCGTTGGCTGGGACAATGCGAAAGCGCTGTTTTTTCAGGCCACTGCGATACAGTTCGTGGAGAACGGCCGTATTTTGTTCCTGCTGCAGACGGCGAATGTACGCCGTCGTGTCCTCGCGTTCGATCATCACCAGGTGCGGATAACGGGCTAGAAACTTACTGAAACTCCCATTGCCAAAATGCGACTGGTCGAACATCCCATTGCTCAACTCAACCATGCGCTGCTTGAGGATGCTGGCCCGCACCCGGCCGTTATCATTTTCCAGCAGCTGGTCCAGGGCTTTTACCAGCAGCTGCTCCACCTGCTCAACGGTGAGGTCTGGGGTGGGCAGCAGGTCTTCGTAAAACAGGTACTCATCGCACAGGCCCACGAAGCTGCGGCTGGCGGTGTGTTTAACGCCGACGCCAATCACGCGTTTACCGCGTTTGCGCAGTGTCTGCACTAGAGGCGTAAAATCGCGGTCGCCGGTCATCAGCACATAGGTGTTGTATTCATGTCCATCGACCAGCGTTTCCATGGTGTCTACGACGATCTGCATGTCAGCCAGGTTTTTGCTGAAATTGTTGATGCGCACGGTAGACTGGGTAGTAAAACCGGCCGTGGTCAGCTGCTCCAAAAGTTTTTGGTCTTGCCGCCAATCACCATACGAACGGCGCAAAACGACACGGCCGTTGGTCTTTTCTTTCACCTTGTCCAGCACCAGATTCACGTCAAACGCGATCTTGGCTTGCTTCGCGCCAATTACTAAATTGTCCAGGTCCAGGAAGATGGCGACATCATTGCTCATGTTTTGCTCCCAACAAAATCTAACCTAACCATATTGCTGTTTCCCGGGAAACAGGGAACGGCCGTCGCATTTATTGTTTCCCGGGAAACGGCCGTTGCTTGCTATTTATGCAAAGCATGTTACCATAAAGTGGGTATAATATGTCAACCTGTTTTAGGCCAAGGAGGTAGGCGGTGGCTGAAAACAATAACACGCAGGTGCCTGAAAACGGCGCGGATTCGGCAAACAAAAGGAAAAGAGGCTGGTTCTGGGATAGCAAGCCATGGCAAGCCTTCAAAACGGTCGCCATTATTTTTTCGTTTGCCATCAACATTGTGGTTCTCATCCTATTGCTGGCTATCCTGCCGCTGGTGCTGCCGCTCGTTGATTCGGTGGTCAAGCCATTGGTTGGTGGCCTAAATGATAGCTTTGTTGACATGAGTGAGGCAACTATTTCTCGCACAATTGAGGTCAACGACGAAATTGACATCGCCTTTACCCTCCCGCTGGAAACCGAAACGGTAGTCAAAGTGACCGACAACGTGCCGCTGACCTCGGTTCCAACCACTTTTGTCCTGCCCGGCGGCGGCGGCCAGATTAACGGTTGGGTGACCCTGGAACTGCCGGCCGAACTGGAACTGCCGGTCCAGTTGTCTCTGGAGGTGCCCGTCGAGCAGACCATCCCGGTGAATCTGGCCGTCAGCGTGGACATTCCTTTGAGCGAGACGGAATTAGGGAAGCCGTTTAATACCCTGGTGGGCCTGTTCTCGCCGCTGGATCGCACCATCAAAAATTTGCCAGACAGCAACGAAGAACTCCTGAACCGCATCCTGGTTCCGTCGGTGACGGCGACGCCGCCGGCCGAAAACCCCGGCCCCTAACGAACAACTGCCTATGTCTGCCACACCGCCAGTCTGTGATTACGAAGGGTCGGATTATCGCGCCCGCTTTTGGGAAGGGCAGGGGCGTGATTATGAAGACCAGGTCGAGCGCATTGCCTTGCGCCGCTTGCTGCCGCCAACCGGCCGCACACTGATCGAAATTGGGGCCGGCTTTGGTCGCCTAGCCGACGAATACCGCGGTTATGACACGGTTGTCTTGTTTGATTATTCCCGTTCGCTGCTGCGCGAAGCCCAGGCCCACCTGGGCAGCGATCCCCGCTTTCGTTACGTCGCCGGCAACTGGTACAACATGCCTTTTGTCGCCGGTTTGTTTTCCGCGATGGTGCAAATCCGCACGCTGCACCACGCCGCCGACGCGCCGGCTCTTTTTGCCCAGTTGGCGCGCATTGCCCGCCCGGAAGGGACGTATGTGCTGGAGTTTGCCAGCAAGCGCAATCTGAAAGCCATCGCCCGCTATGCCACCAGGCGTCAGGATTGGTCGCCGTTTGCCGAAGAGCCGGTGGAATTTGTGGCCCTAAATTTTGATTTTCATCCGCGTTGGATTCGTGATCGCTTGCAGGAAGCCGGTTTCCAACCGGGGCGGATGCTGACGGTTTCTCATTTTCGGTTGGGGCTTTTAAAGCGAATCGTGCCGACATCTTGGCTGGTGGCGCTGGATGCCGGGGCGCAGCGCACGGGAAACTGGTGGCAGCTTTCACCCAGTGTGTTTGTGCAGAACCGCCACCCATCGTGGGGCGAAGCGGCCAGTCCCGGCGCGTTTTTTGCCTGCCCAACCTGCCAGACGCCGTTGGGCGACGTGGTGGACGACGGCCGTCTCATTTGCCCCAATCCCGCCTGCGACCACACCTGGCGCGTAGCAGACGGCCTCTACGACTTTAAAGAGCCGGTCTGAAGGTGCGCTGACCATGGCCGAAGCGGATACACAGCGTGTCGCTATCATCGACCTGGGATCCAACACGGCCCGGCTCGTGGTCATGAGCGCCATCCCTGGTTATGCCTACCACCTGGATGACGAAATCCGCGAAGTGGTGCGGCTGCGCGAAGGGATGACCGACCAGGGGTTGAGCGAAACGGCCGTTGCCCGTGCCCTCTTCACCCTTCGCCTCTTCAAACGCTTTTGCGACAGCTCCAAAGTGGATCTAATCATTCCCACGGCCACCAGCGCGGTGCGCGAAGCCGAAAACGGCCCGCGTTTTGTCGAGCAGGTGGAACGGGATATTGGCCTGTCGCTGCGCATTTTGGAGGGCGAACAGGAAGCGTATTTTGGCGTGCTGGGCGTGCTCAACGAAGTCCCCCTGAACAATGGCTACGTGGTGGACATTGGCGGTGGCAGCGCCCAGGTGAGCGAAGTGCGCGACCGGCGCTTTAAGCAGGGGCAGGCGTTTCCGTTGGGCGCGCTGGCTCTGACAGAGCGGTTTATCAGTGACCGGGAAGCGCCGATCAAACCGGCCGAAGTAATGGCCGTGCGCGCCGAAATCCAGACCCACCTGGCCACACTCCCCTGGCTCAAACCGCTCCAGGGCGACCAGATGCTGGTTGGTCTGGGCGGCACCATCCGCAACCTGGCCAGCATGGCCGCTGCCCGCCAGCAGTACCCGCTGAACACGCTGCACGGCTACACATTACGCCGCGCCGATTTAGACGACGCCATCGAACAGTTGGCTACGCTGCCGCTGCGCAAGCGCCAAAAATTGGCCGGTCTCAACAGCGATCGTGCCGACATCATTTTGCCCGGTGCGCTGGTCATCCAGGCGATTATGGACGTTGTGGGCGCAGACTCCGTGACGGTTTCGGTGAATGGGCTGCGCGAAGGGTTATTTTTTGAGCATTTCTGGCAGCACCTGGATTATCCTGTGGTGGACAACGTGCGCCGGTACGGCGTGTTGAACATGGCGCGGACGTATCGTTATGAAAAACGACATGCCAGCCACGTGCGGTTTTTGTCCGGGCGATTGTTCAATCAACTGGCCCCCTTGTGCAATTATGGTCCGGCCGAGCGGGAACTGTTGGACGCGGCGGCGCTGCTGCACGACATCGGCACGGTCATCAGCTACTACGACCATCAAAAGCATTCGCAAACGTTGATCATCAACAGCGGGCTGCCCGGCTTTTCGCCGCGGGAGACGGCGCTGATTGCCTTGCTGACGCGCTACCATCGCAAAGGCGTCCCCAGTATTGCCAGCTACGAAACCATTCTGGCGCCGGAAGACGCCGAATTGCTGTTGCGCTTGAGCGCTATGCTGCGCCTGGCGGAATTTTTAGAGCGCGGCCGGAATGCTACGGTGGACGACATTACGGTGTTGATGGACGGCGAGGCGCTGCATCTGACGCTGATCGCCGATGAGTATCCGGCAGTGGAGATGTGGGAAGCAGAGCGCAACGCGCTGGACCTGGTGGCGGCGGCTTTTGAGCGGCGGGTGGTGCTGGAATGCACGGCCGTTCCCGACGCCTGGTTCCGGTTGTAGGGCGGATGATGACGGCCGTTTCCCCTGTACCCCCCAGTCCGGCGCTGCCCTTTCTCAAGTGGGCGGGCGGTAAGCAGTGGCTTATCAGCCAGTACCAGCCCTATTTTCCGCCGCAGGAAACCATCAACCACTACTACGAGCCGTTCATCGGCAGCGCGGCCGTTTTTTTTCACTGGCAGCCGCGCCCGGCGACCCTGTCGGATCGGAACGGGCAGTTGATCGAGGTGTATCGGATGGTGCAGCAGGCGGTAACGGCCGTTATCGACGCCCTCCAGCCCCACCGCAACGATGCCGACTACTACTACGCCATTCGCGCCCAAGACCCGCAAACATTAAGCCCGGTCGAACGCGCCGCCCGCCTGATTTATCTCAACAAGACCTGCTACAACGGCCTGTACCGCGAAAACAGCAGCGGCGAATTTAACGTGCCCTTCGGCCGCTACAAACGCCCCAAAATTTGCGACGTGGATCGCTTGTGCGCGGCCTCGGCGGCGCTGCAAGGGGTTGAACTGGTGGCGGCTGATTTTGAGAGGGTGAAGGAAACGGCCGTCCCCGGCGACTTCATCTACTTCGACCCGCCCTACGCGCCGCTTACGGCCACCAGCAGCTTCACCAGCTACCATCGGCACGGCTTCGACGCTGCCGACCAGCGCCGCCTGGCGCAAACCATCGCCGATCTGACGATGCGCGGCTGCAAGGTTATGTTAAGCAATTCCAGCGCCCCCCTCGTGTACGAGTTGTACGATCACCCCCCGTATCGCCTCATCGACATCCAGGCCCGCCGCGCCATCAACAGCAAAGGCAACGGCCGTGGCCCCGTCAAAGAACTGCTCATCCTGAACTATTAGCGCGGGTTCAAGTAAACAGGTGTTCATGTGTCCAAGTGTCCAAGTGTTTATGTGTCCAAGTTATCAATCATTCCTGACTACCTAAACACTTAAACACTTAAACACCTAAACACCTAAACACTTGAACACCTGCCTCCCAAAGACTACAATCCCCCGCCATGATGAAGCGAACACTGTGGCTGATGATGCTGTTGGTGGGTGGGCTGCTGCTGGGACGGCCGTCGGTGCAGGCACGGCCGTTGCAGCAGGCGTTGGAATGGCGCTTTGGTGTGATTGAGAGCTATACCGCACCCCGCGCCGCCAATAATTTGGGCGTCAGTTGGACGCGGGTGCGGTTCCAATGGGCCGAAGTGCAGCCGAATGGGCCGGAAACCTGGAAATCCACCGTGCGCGAGGAGCAAATCGACGGCGAGATCGACGCCGGGCGCGAAGTGGTTGGTCTGCTCATTGGCATTCCTGCCTGGGCGCGGGCTGAGAATAACCTGCCCGCCGGCCTATACCTGCCTTACGACGACCCGGGCAACCTGTGGGCCAATTTTGTGCGCGAGGCGGTCGGGCGGTACGACGGCCGTATCGATCATTGGATCATCTGGAACGAACCCGACATCGACGACCCGGCCGCGCCCGGCCACACCTGGGACGGCTCGATCGAGGACTTTATCCAGCTCTTGCGCGTGGCTTATCTGGCCGCCAAAGAGACCAATCCCCACGCTGTCATCCACCTGCCCGCCTTCACCTACTTTTGGAACCCCGACTACATCGGCGACTTTTTTAATGTCCTGGTTGCCCAGCCGGATGCCGCCGCCAACGGCTATTTCTTTGACGTGGCCACGGCTCACCTTTATTTTCAACCGGGCACAGTCTACGACGGCATCCGCATTCTTTACGACGAGATGGCTGCCCGTGGCCTGCCCTGGAAACCGGTCTGGCTGGTGGAAACCAACGCCCCGCCCATCGACGACGAGGCGTGGCCGGTGGAAAATTGGACGCTTTCGGTGACGATGAACGAGCAGGCGGCCTTCATTCCGCAGGCGGTTGCCGCGGCGCTGGCAGCCGGCGCAGAGCGCATCGCCGTTTACAAGCTGCTCGATTTGCGCAGCGACCGGGAAGCCAACCCGGAGCCGTTTGGCCTGCTGCGCATGGACGGCACGCGCCGCCCGGCGTTTGGGACTTACATCACCACCATTCGCTACCTGGCCGGTGCTGTTCGCGCCGAGCGTGAGCGCTGGGATGAGATTGGCCAGATTCGCATAGACCAGCCCGACCGGACGACGACGGTTTTATTTGCGCGGCTGCCGGGGGAGGCACAAACGGCCGTCATCCCCGCCACCGCTTCTACTGCCTTGTGGGTGGATATGTGGGGCCGCGCGCAAGAGATCGAGGCCGAAGACGGCCAGTTCACCGTGCAACTGCCTGCTGCCCTGTGCACGCAGTCCATCGGCGATTACTGCATGATTGGCGGCACGACCTTTTTCCTGGTGCAAGCCACGCAAAACGACGTGACACTGCCCACGCCGCTGCCGCCCGGGTATCCCACGCCCAAACCGGACCCCAACGTCACCCCTTCCCCGACCGGTTCGCCGACGGCCACGCCTACCACGCCGCCGACGGCCACCGCCACCCCAACCATAACGGCGACGCCGTCGCCAACCGCCCCCCCAACACAAACGCCTACTGCCACGCCCACAGCTACGGCGACGCAAACGCCCACCGTAACAGGCACGGCCGTTCCCTCCGCCACACCGTTGCCCACGCCGTTGCCCACGCCGTCGCCCGCCGCCAGGCCCATTTCCCCGCCGACCACACCCGGCGCTGTGCTCTCCTACTGGTTCTTGGGGGCAGCGGCTCTGTTGGGCGCATTGGTTTTGGGCGGGTGGCTCCGTCGCCAGCGATAAAGCGCTGCCGGTTGGCAACCAGACTGTTTTTGGACTAAAACGGCCGTTTCCCCGCCAAATCATGGTAGAATAATCGGTAGCCATCACCAACCAGCTATCCATTCCACCCACCAGTCAAGCGAATAGGAGCGATCATGACAATCTCTCAGGGTACGCGGGCCAAAACGAAAGAAGACGTTTTTGCGCAATTTGCCCACCACGTTTCCTCTGGCAAGGCTGCTTTTTTCCAGACGGCAGGCATCGACTTTGTGCAAGGCCGCCGCGAGGGGCCGTTTATCTGGGATCTGGACGGCGACAAACGGGTAATCGACTGCCACTGCAATGGCGGCGTGTTCAACCTGGGCCACCGCCACCCGGACGTGGTGCGCGCCCTGGTCGACAGCCTGGCGACGCTGGATATTGGCAATCATCACCTCATCAGCCCATACCGGGCCAGGCTGGCCGCGCGGCTGGCCGAATTAACACCGGGGAATTTGCCGTACACGGTTTTTGGCGTGGGCGGTGGCGAGGCGGTGGACCTGGCCTTTAAGGTGGCGCGCGGTTTCACCGGCCGGCAGGAAATTATTTCCGCGCGGGGAGGGTATCACGGGCATACGGGGTTGGCGCTGGCGGCGGGCGACCCAAAATATTACCGGCCGTTTGGCGAGCCGGCGCCCGGTTTTGTGCAGGTTCCGTTTGGCGACGTGGCGGCATTGGCAACGGCCGTGTCCGATCAAACCGCCGCCGTCATTCTGGAAACTGTGCCGGCGACCTATGGCATCCTCGTGCCGGAGCCAGACTATCTGCCCCAAGTACGCGCCCTCTGCGACCGGCATGGCGCGCTGCTCATTATTGACGAAATTCAGACCGGCTTAGGGCGCACCGGCAAATTGTGGGGCCTGGAGCATTTCGGCGTCACGCCAGACATCATGGTACTGGGCAAAGGGCTGTCCGGCGGCATTTACCCCATGTCGGCCACCTGCTTTCGCGGCGAACTGGAAAGCGTGTTTCACGAGGATCCCTTCATTCACATTTCCACCTTTGGCGGGGCTGAGGTGGGCTGTCCGGTGGCTTTGCAGGTGCTGGACATGGCCGCCGATCCCCAATTTTTAGCCCACGTCACCGACCTGGCTGCGTTTTTTGCCCAGGGTTTTGCCGAATTGCAGCCAAAACATCCCCACGTGTTGGTCAGGCTGCGTCAGTTGGGCTTGATGATGGGCATTGAGATGGTGAATGAGTATTGCGGTCCGCTCTTTTCCAAAGCGGCTTATGATCACGGTTTGTTGTCGGTGTATGCCTACAACGATCCGCGTGTGGCCCAGTTTTTGCCGCCGCTCATTATTGACCAGACGTTGGCAGAGGATATTTTGCGCCGGGTGGATGCTGCGTTAACGGCCGTAACCCGCATGCTGGGCGGTTAACCATGACCGAAGAAATTGCCGTAGACCTGGAATTTTTGCGTCGCTTTGAGGCCGGATTGGATCCGCTGCACCCGGAGCGCAGCGCGCTGCCGGCGCGGGTATTGGGCTATGGCGAGATCAGCACGGTCATTGCCTGCGACGCGGGCGATCCGAGCCTGGCGTATAAGCGAATGCCCTTGTTTGACAGCGGGACAGAGGCGGAGGCGTATGTGGGGCTTTATGAACAGTACACGGCCGTTCTGGCTGACGCCGGCATTCACGTGGCGCCCGGCCGGATGGTGTGGCTGCCCCGGGCAAACGGCCGTGGCGCGGTCATTTACCTGGCCCAGCAAAAACTCCCGGCCCATACAATTGCCCACAAAGCGCTGCAACACCTGAAGCCGCCGCTGGCTCTGGACCTGTTTGCGGCCGTGCTGGATCAGTTTGGCAAGGTGTTTACCTTCAATGATACCCATCGTGGCGAAGTGGAGGTCGGCTTTGATGGGCAGCTTTCCAATTGGGCTATCACCGACTACGACCCGGAAAACGGCCGTTTGCCACAGCCGCTGCATCTGACTTATTTCGATACCAGTTCCCCGCTGCTGCGCCGTCAGGGCGTGGAACAGCTCAATGCCGAAATCTTTTTGCGCAGCGCCCCTTCATTTCTCGCCTGGCTGCTAAAACGTTTTTATTTAGAAGATGTGGTGACACGATATTATGACCCGCGGCAGGTGGCCATCGACCTGTTGGCGAATTTGTACAAAGAGCAGCGCCCGGAGCTGATCCCGGATTTGGTGGCCATGTGCAATGAGCGGTGGGCGGATGGCGGGCAGGGAAACGGCCGTTTCCCCACCATAACCCCGTCCGAAGTAGCCGCCTATTACCGGCAAGACGCCTTCATCTGGCGGTTGTATCTGGGGGCGCGCCGCCTGGATCGCACGTTACACCGGCTTTTGCGCCGGCCCTATCCCCACATCTTGCCCGGTAAAATCCGGCGCTAGCCGGCAAACAATGGGCATTATCTCGAGAAGTGCTATACTCCCAGGCGAAAAATATAGGCTGCCACCGCAGCTTGGGAGGTAAAATTTATGTCTCTGGAATCGAATTATCAACCCAATATCCCCGCCCCCATTTCGGACGCGAAACTGGCGGAAACGTTCAACGCCGTCATGGCCCGCGTGTATTTGTGGATGACGCTGGGGCTGATCGTGACCACGGCCGTCTCCTTTTACGTCGTCACCAACGAAGCCATCCTGAATTTCGTGTTTGGCTCCATCTGGGTCCTGCTGGGGCTGTTTGTGGCGCAGATTGCCCTGGTGATTGCCCTGGTCGGGGCCCTAAACAAGCTGTCGACGGGCGCGGCGCTCGGCTTGTTTTTCGTCTACGCCGCGCTGAACGGCGTGACCCTGTCCTCGATTTTGCTGGCTTATGATCTGGGCACGGTGACGATGGCTTTTGGGGTAACGGCCGTGGTCTTCGTTTTGCTCAGCATCGTCGGCCTCACCACCAAACAAGACCTGACCAAATGGGGGCCGATCCTCTTCTTTGGGCTGATTGGCCTGATCCTGGGCACGCTGGTCAACATGTTTCTGCGCAGCAGCACCCTGGACCTGATCATCACCTATCTGGGCATCCTCATCTTTCTGGGCCTGATCGTCTACGACACCAAATTTATCAAACAAATGACCTATCAAGCCGCCAATCAAAGCGGCGACTTGCAGGCCGTCGTCGGGCGGATTAGCGTCCTCGGCGCGTTGAAGCTCTACCTGGACTTCATCAACCTGTTCCTCTTCATTTTGCGGCTGTTAGGCCGGCGGCGATAAATTCAAACCGCGCAGCGAAACAAAAAAGAGACATTCCGCCTCGCGGAATGTCTCTTTTGGTTTATCAGGATCGTTTAGGCCGCTGCGGCGTCGTTAGTGCACGTGACCGTGGGCCAACTCCTCATCAGAAGCAGCGCGCAGACCGGTGATCTCGATGTCGAAGGTTAAAACTTCGCCAGCCAGTGGGTGGTTGAAGTCCAACAACACCTCATCGGCGCGAATTTCGGCCACGTAGGTTTCAATCAACTGGCCCGAAGCCTGGTCGCGCATGCGCAGGCCCATGCCTTCTTCTAGATCTAATTCTTCCGGGAAGATGCTGCGCGGCACAACCTGAAACGCATCCGGATCAATTTCACCATACCCATCGACTGCCGCGACAACGACTTTTTTGTTATCGCCGATGGCCATGCCGTAAAGTTCTTTTTCCAGACCGGGGATGATCTGGCCAAAGCCTTGTAAAAACTGCAAAGGGTCGCCCTTCACAGATGAATCGACAACCTCGCCATCATCCAACGTGAGGGTGTAGTGCATGCTCACGACCAGGTCATCGGCAACTTTTAAAGCGTCTGGGGTCATTAATCACCAATCCTAGATTTTGTTGACGTTCACAGCAGCGAGGCCCTTTTGCCCCATCTGCACTGTGAATTCGACGCGGTCGCCTTCGGCTAAGGTGCGGAAACCGTGCTGTCCGCCGATGGCAGAGAAGTGTACGAATACATCGCCGCCTTTATCGCGCGCAATAAAGCCATAGCCTTTTTGATCGCTAAACCATTTCACTGTTCCCTGTTCTACTTCGTCCATCTTGAAAATCTCCTTCAAAAATCCATTTTTGCTGCGGAAAAAAAAACGCCCAGGCTGTGTAAGTCTGGACGGTTCTCTCGGTTTCCGAAACAAAAACTTACTCAATCTTACCGCAAACTTTATCCTAAGATGGGGTGTAAGTCAATTGGCGCAGAGCGGCGCAGGCGACTTGTACCCCTGTTTGTTCACTGGCGATCGTATTTCCAATCGACACGGCCGTAATCCGGATGCGCCCCCCAGCCCTGATCCGCCAGCCAGCGGGAGAAGCGCGGCGCAATCTGGTAAATGACCGACAGCGGCCCCAGGTAGCCGGGCAGGGTCAGGATGGGCTGCTGCTTGCGGATGGCGCGGAGAACGGCCGTTGCCACCTGCGGCGGCGTCAGCGCCGGTAGGTATTTATTCAGTTTGGGCGTGCGCTCTGGCTGGACGTGTTTCTTGAAAAAGTCCGTGCCGGCGACCGTGCCCAGGCGCACCAGCGTGGCGCGCACCGGCGTGTCCGCCAGCTCCATTTGCAGGGTGACCGTGTAGGCGTCGATGGCCGCTTTGGTGGCTGTGTAGGCCGCCGATGAACCGCGCACCAAAATCCGCGCGGTGATGGAGCCGACGGCGACGATGTGGCCCTGCCCGGCAGCCAGCATCCAGGGCAGCGCCGTGCGCACGCCGGTCACCAGACCGTCGTAGCCAACGCGCATGGTGTGCTGCGCCTGCTCGATGCTCATGTCCAGCACGTCGTCCCACTGCACGTAGGCGGCGTTGTGGATGAGGAGGTCCAGACGGCCGTTCGCCCCATACACTTCCTCCAGCCAGCCCACGTACTGCGCCCGGTCGGTTACGTCGCAGCGGGTCAGGGCAATCTGCCCGCCCCAGGGCAGATTGGCGCGCTCTGCTTCCGCCCGCTCCAGGCTGCCGGCCGAATAGCCGCAGGCGTAGACCTGCGCGCCATGCGCTGCCAGCGCCTGGGTCAACGCCCAGCCGATGCCCTGTGTGCCGCCGGTGATGACGGCCGTTTGTCCGCGAAGAAATGGTTCCATGGCTGCTCCTGCTCTGTTCGCCGGTGTCCGGCTTTGGCCCCCGGTGGGCCTTGGTATAAAATCCGGCGATTCTGTTTTATCTTGAGGTATAGACTGTTGCAAGCGATTCAGACTTTTTGGACCAGGGATTGGCGGCTAAACGGCCGTGTCGCCCTTACCGGCGCCGCCCTGATCGCCTTTTTCATTTTTCTTACCACGCTCCAACTCCACATCAACGGCAGCAGCCATCCCTACGCTACCGACGTGGGCGAAATCCAAAACGCCCTGCCGCGCTGGGGGACCATCCACTACAACGGTTACCCGCTCTACACCCTTATCGGTTCGGCCTTTGTGACGGTTTGGCGCGGCCTGGGGGTGGCCCCGGCGCTGAGCGCCTCGCTTTATTCGGCCGTGTGGGGCGCGATCAGCGTCGCCTTGCTGGTGCAGTTGATGCTGGCCCTGGGCGTGCAGCCGCTTATCGCCGCTGCGGCCTCGCTGCTGTTTGCCCTGGCCACGTCCATTTGGGTCGATGCTTCCATCGCCGAAGTTCACACCATGTCGATGGCCCTCACCTTTGCCACGCTGTGGTTTGCGGTGCGTTTTGGCCGCAGCGGGCAAAAATCTGACCTGTACTGGCTGGCGTTTTGGGGCGGCATGGTGCTGGCCCACCAGCGCGCCTTCGCCTTGTTCTTGCCGGCCGTGTTGTGGTGGGCGCTGCCGCATTGGCGATTGGTGGTCCGCCGCCTGCTGCCGGTGCTGGCCCTGGGCTTGATCGGCCCCTTGACGTATCTCTACCTGCCGCTGCGCGCCTGGATGGGCGCGGATTGGACGTACAGTTCGCCGGGGACGTGGCAAGGATTTTGGGCGCTGGTCTTTTATACGCGCTCAGATCTGGTGATTGTGCCGGACACGGCCGTTCTCTGGCTGGAGCGTATGCGCGGCATCCTGGCTCTGCTTGGCGACGACTGGCCCTGGCTGTTGACGGTTTTGGGCGCGGTGGGTCTGCTGCTGCCCGGCGGCCCGGCGCGTTGGCAGGAGCGCTGGGGCTTGCTGCTCACCTGGGCGCTGCATTTGCCGGTCAGTTTTATCGTCTGGGAAGGGCGGGTGTCCGACGCTTTGCTGGCGGTGAAGTTGCCGATTGTGGCCATTGCTGCGATTGGCGTGGCTTTGCTGCTGGAATGGGTGTGGGGCAAACGGCCGTCGCTCGGCAAATTGGCCCTGGCGGCGAGTCTGGGCGTGTTGGTCTGGCTGTTTGTTGTGAATCGGCCGGACGTGCTGGCCGTAACCCGCGACCGCAGCGCGTTCGACACGATTGCCCTGGCGCAGCGTATTCCGCCGGCGGCGGACGGCCGTCCGCAAACCCTCATGGCGCTGTGGGGCCACGATTACTGGGCGCTGACTTACGCCCAGGCCTACGAAGGCCAGTTCCCCGACCTGGCTCTGGTGGACCACGACAACGATTTTGCGGCCATTGCCCAAAATAGCCACCTGCTCACCCTGAGCAAAACGTTTTACCAGCGTTCGCCAGAATGGTGGGCCAGCCTGTTGGGGCCGATCTCGCTCACCTCGGCCGCGCCCGACATCGTGGAGATTCAGACCCAGCCGCGGCTGGCGCCCATTGCTCCGGAAAGCGACGTGCTGGCCCTGGGCAACGGCATCGCTATCCATCAGGCCGATCTGGCCTGGTTGCCGGACAATCAACTGCTGCTCACCGTCACCTGGCAGGCGCAGCAGCCGGACCTGGGCGATTACAGCGTGGCCGTGCATCTGGTCAGCCAGGATCCGCCCACCGGGTCGCAAGATATTTTGGCCCAGGCAGACAGCTCGCACCCGGTTTATGGCTGGTATCCCACCTCGCGCTGGCAGCCGGGCGAGCTGGTGACGGACCATTTTTTGCTGGCCGTGCCGGAAGGCGCCGCGCCGCAGGCTGTGCGGGTGGGTATGTACCAGTCGCTGCCGGATGGCGCGTTCCAGAATACAGCGTGGCTGTCGCTGCCTGTGCCGGAACGCCCTTTCTCTCACAGCCAATAGCCGAGCGGGCTACGGCAGTGCTCATCCCTGCTACGGCAGTGCTCATCCCTGCTACGGCAATGCTCATCCCTGCTACGGCAATGGTCATCCCCGCTACGGCAATGGTCATCCCTGCTACGGCAGTGCTCATCCCCGCTACGGCAGTGCTCATCCCTGCTACGGCAATGGTCATCCCCGCTACGGCAACGGCCGTCCCCGCTACGGCAACGGCCGTCCCCGCTACGGCAACGGTCATCCCCACGACGGCAACGGTCATCCCCATGGGGATGAGGGCTGATTCGCCAATCCTCCCGGAAGTTCTGAACTTCCGGGAGGATGAATGGTTACGGCAATGGTCATCCCCGTGGGGATGAGGGCATTGCGGGTGTGCACGGCACTGTGCGGGCGGTGCACGGTACTGTGCGGGCGGTGCATGGCACTGTGCGGGCGGTGCACGGCACTGTGCGGGCGGTGCACGGCACTGTGCGGCCGGTGCGCTGTTAACGATAGGTTAATTGGCTAGATTGGCTCAATTTCCAGACGGGCGATGAGCCGGTCACGAGCGCCGGCCGGCAGGTCGGGTTGGGGAAGTTGTTGGTAGAGGAAAATGGTTTTGTGCAGGGTGTCCACCACGACGCGGCAGTTTTCGCAGTCGGCCAGGTGTTGTTCGATGGCGGCGCACACGGCCGTTGTCGCTTCGCCAGCCACGTAAGCCGAGAGGTCGCCTAAAAGCTGCTGGCAGGTTTGTCGGGTGTCGTGGTTCATGGTCTTAAACCCCTGAGGGCTGGGCGCTGGCGAAATAATCGGCCAGATTTTCGCGCAGCTGTAAGCGGGCGCGGTAGAGGCGTGTTTTTACCAGGTCCGTGGAGATTTCCAGGGCGTCGGCTGTTTCCTGGGTAGATAAGCCTTCAAATTCGCGCAAAAGGAACACTCCTTTCAGCGCCGGGGGCAGGTCGGTAACGGCCGTGGCCAGCTTTTGGCGCGTTTCTTCGCTGGTCAGTTCGCGCTCCGGCAGGCAGCACCAGTCGAATAACTGCTGCGGCACGATCACAGCTCCATCCTCTGGCGGCCACGATTCATCAATTGACAGCAGCGCCGGGTCTTTCTGGCGCAGGCGCATCATGGCATTGTTGTAGGTGATGCGGTAGAGCCAGGTTTTCAGGCTGGAGCGCCCTTCAAACGAGCCGATGGCCTTGAAGGCGTTGAGAAAGGTTTCTTGCATCACGTCTTCGGCGTCGGCTTCATTTTTTAGCAGGCGCAGAGCCAGCCGGTAAACGGCCGTGCCATACCGGTCAATACAAACGGTGCAGGCGCTCTTGTCGCCGCCCTGCAAACGCGAAACCAATTCCTCGTCAGATAGTTCGGCCATCAGCCAGAATTTTACTCCTTGGATGCCACGCGGCTCAGCGACGCTGGCCGTTGAGCGTGACCACCAGCCGCCGGCTGTGCGGGCGGCTGCGATGTTCGCACAGGTAGATGCCCTGCCACGTGCCCAGGTTTAGCCGCCCCTCTGTGATGGGGATGGTCACGCTGGCGCCTAACAGCGACGCTTTGAGGTGCGCCGGCATGTCGTCGGGGCCTTCGTAGGTGTGGATATAGTACGGCGCGTTTTCGGGAACCAGCTTATTGAAATGGCTCTCGAAGTCCTGGCGCACGGTGGGGTCGGCGTTTTCGTTGAGCGTCAGCGAGGCGGAGGTGTGCTGGATGAAGACGTGGGCCAGCCCCACGGTGTAGTCGCGCAGTTCGGGAAGCTGCTGCACGATTTCGGCCGTCACCAGGTGAAAGCCGCGCCCTTTCGGGGATAAGGTGATCTCTTTTTGGAACCAGGTCATGATTGTGTATTCTGTCGCAAGTTTTCGATGGATAGGTGATCTGCCAGGGCGATTAGCTCCGGATCCCCCGTTAGCAAGGTCGCCTGAAATTCTTGAGCAGCGGCCGCGGCAAAAGCATCGGCGTAGGATAGGCGATGGATCATTTTCAGCCGGGCGGCGGCAAAGATACGTTCCTCTGTGGCCTCCAGGAGGGTCAGAGGCAGTTGGCGAATGTCGGCGACAGTCTGGTGCGCTTCATCTTTACCTTGGAGACGGCCGACAATGTAAAACAGTTCGCCCAAATTCATCAGCGACATGAGCAACTGTAACTGTTCATCGGTTTGCGCCTGGCTGATCAGCGCGTGAACACGGCCGGCGGCCGGTTCTTCTTTCTGTAACAAGGCGATGAGCGCCCAGGCGTCGAGGACGAAGGTGTGTTCCATTGGTTATCGGGGGTCGTTGTCTTGAGACGTTAATTCTTCCTGGTGTTCGTTTAGTAGGGCATCTAGCAAACCGCTGTGCTGGTACTTGCCATACAGGCGGGCCAGGGCTGTGGACTGATTGACGGGAGTCAAGATAATCTCGTCATTTTCAAGCCTGACATCAAACCGGTCGCCCGGTTTTAACCCCAACGATTTGCGCACCTCGCTGGGAATGACCAACTGTCCTTTGGAAGATAAACGAACAGGCATAAAACCACCTCTTGCTGTCTTACTATTTCAACTTAATTGTAAGACGTTTGGCGGCGCATTGTCAATTTTGCTCATTCGGGCGGTGTGACGGTGACGGCCGTTTCCAGCACCACGTGGTCGGCCACGGCCGTTCCCGTTTCATCCACCACCGGCAGGCGCGCGCCGCTGATCGGATCGTATAGGCCGACCTCCAGCGTGTAAGTGCCCGCCGGGGCGTTGGCGGCCACGGGCATGGCGTAGGCGTCGATGATCACCTCGCCGGGCCGCCAGCCGGTGGTGGGGCGACGGCCGTTCACCGGCTCGTTGTCCTGCTGCCCCCACAAAAAGTTACCCGTTTCCGCGTTGTAGACCTCGCCCAGCAGGTGGGTGAAGACCTTGTAGGGCTGGGTGACGGCCCGGTCGGTTTGCCAGTAGAGCGTCATGTGCAACGCGTCGCCGGGGGCCACCGTGTCGTCGGCCACGTCGTAGCCCAGCAGGCGGATGCCGTTGGCGAAGGCCACGTCCAGCGGCCGGCTGATGTCCACGTCGGCCAGATTAACGAAGGTTGTTTGCTGCTGCCGCAGGCGAAAGCCGCCGAAATAGGTGGTCTCGCCCCGGTTGTTGAAGACGTAGAAGTTGTATTCGCCGGCGGGCGCTTCCGGCGGGATGAGCAGGGCCAGTTCGTCGCGCAAACGGCCGTCTTCCGCCCAGGCTCTTTCCGGCGACAGCGGCACGTATTCCCACTGCCAGGCACGGCCGTTTTCGGCCACCAGTCCCACTTCCGCTTCGGCGAAATTGTCTTTGACGGCGGCGGCGCGCTGCCAAAAGACGCCCAGATGCACGGTGTCGCCGCTGGCATAGTCGCGGCTGGCCTGATCGAAGCCGGTCAGGGTGACGCCGGGGGCGACGATGATTTCGGCGGGGAAGGTGGGTTGGGCGGCGGGGTTGAGCGTCCCCATCTGGGCGGCGCGCTCGGGGGTGCGGGCGTAGAAGCGCAGGGCTTTGTCGCCGTAGGGGTATTCCTGAACGGCCGTGGCCCGTTCGGCCAGCCAGGCGGCGGCGTGGCCCTGGGGGTCGGTCACGCCGGCGTAAGGGGTGACGACCAGCCACAGGCCGTCGCTGGCTGCCCAAAGGGGAGCCAGGAAGTCGGCGGCGGTCTGCGGGCTGACGTCCCACAGATGGGGCAGCCCGGTCCACTCGTCGGGGTAGTGATAGGCAAAAATCGGCCAGTCGCGGTCGCTGTAGAGCACGACGGCGTCGCCGGGGTGGGCGTAGGCTTGCAAGGCCGCGCCCAGGGATTTGTAGTCGTCGATGCGGACACGGCCGTCGTAGTACCCGCGCATGCCGGCCAGCGACGCGCCGATCACCACGGCGGCGAGGGCGGCGGTGAGGGGCCAGCGACGGCCGTGGCCTAATCGTGCCAGCCCCCAGGCCAGCAAAATCACGTAGTAGCCGGTGAAGATGACCAGATAGCGCGGGTCGAAGGGCGGGGCGTAGGCCCCGGCTTTGGGGATGGTGACGTAGACGACGACGGCCAGGGGGATGAGCAGCCCGCTGAGGAAGAGGGTCAGGTCGCGGGCCATGCGCCAGCGGCGGCGGGCGTGGAGCAGGAGGGTGAGAACGGCCGTGCCAAACACAGCCAGCACCGGCAGCGTCAGCCGGGCATAGGCGTCCACGTTCAGCGGGATGCCGGTGACCAGTACCGTCCAGTAAATCTTGAGGAAGTCCCAGACGGCGATGGGCGTGGCCGACGAGGTGCTGAGGAAGCCGGGCAGGGCGTAGACCAGCCAGGCCCCGGCGATGCCCAGGATGGCAAGCTGCGCCGCGCCCCATTTCAGCAAGGATTGGCGGCGGTTGGGGGTGTGCCGCAGTTCCCACAGCCAGGCCAGGTTAATGGCCACGGGGATGGGGAAGAAGAGGTAGAGGGTTAGCAGTCCGGCCGTCATGCAAGAAATGTAGAGGGCGTAGTCGGCCGGTTTGCCGCGCGCCCAGACGCGGCGGGCGGCCCAGGTCCCCAGCACGGCCAGGAAACCGGCCAGGGCGTACATGCGCATTTCTTGGGACCAGACGATGTGGAAGCGGGACAGGGTGAGGAAGAGGGCGGCCAGGAAGCCGGCGCGGCGATTGGCAACGGCCGTGCCCAACAAATAGGTCGCGGCCACGGTGAGCGCGCCGAACACGGCCGAGAGCATGCGCAGGCCAAACTCGCTGTCGCCGCTGGCGGCGCGCCACAGGTGCAGCAGCCAGAAGTAGACCGGCGGGTGCACGTCGTGGCCGGTCTGGTAGCCGATTTGGGCCAGGGATTGGCGGGCCACCCACACCGACCAGCCTTCGTCCCACCAGACGGCGCGGTCGCCGGCGCGGTGCAGGCGCAGGGCGAAGGCCAGCAAGAGCAGGGCGACCATCAGCCAGGGCCAGAGTTTGTGATAGCGTGATGCGGGTGTGCGGTCCATGCGGGGGATTAAACAATGAATGGGGAGGTTCGTCAATTGGGAAACGGCCGTTGCCGCGCCGGGGCATTTGGGCCATGAAGTATAATGTCTGTGGGAGGGAATTGGTTTTGACGGAAAGGCTCCGAAGTTGAGGAGGTGTAGGGATGGGTACTCGAAGGATTTTGGCTTTGGCGTTGGCCCTGGCTGTTGTGGTGGCGGTTTTGGCGCCTATTGCGCTCCTTGAAGCGCGCCGCACTCCTGATTGGCAGTCTGAATTGCAGCAGTATCTTGGCGCGTCGGGCATTGTGGTGAGCCGGTTCGACGTGTGGGCGGCGGAGGCGCAGCGGGTGGATGTTTTTCCTGCGGAGGTATTGGCGGCGCAGGCGATTGATTGGCCGTGGCAGGGCGTGCAGCAAATCCCCCCGGCGGAAAGGGTGCGCTGCCTTCGTCTGGAAGGGCCCGGCGCGGGCGATGAGGTAGATTTGCTGGCCGGATATCATCATGATGGGCTGTGGCGGGTCGGCTGGTTGGTGTATGAATTCCGCGAGGGCGTGGACGCGCAGGCGGTGTTTGATGAGATGGGCTGCCAGCGGTGGGAAGCGGTTGTGATGGATGGGGGTTAAGCGTCCCCCTCCCGGAAGTTTCAAACTTCCGGGAGGGTTTTTGTTTTAGCTGTGCTACCTTGACCATTCTGAAACTGGAAGATTATAATGAATGGACTATTGTTTAATCAAAGGGGATCGGTTTCGTGGCGAATGTGGTGGTGGATGCATCGGTTCTGATTGCAGTGGTGACGAATGAGGCGGAAAAAGTCCGGCTGGTACAGTTAACACAAGATGTCGATTTGATTGCTCCCCATTCGATTCATTGGGAGATTGGAAATGCCTTTTCTGCGATGCTCAAACGCCGCCGTATAACTGTGGAAGATGCGATTCGGGCAATTGATTTGTATCAAAAAATACCGGTCCGTTTTGTGGACGTGGAGATTGAAGAAGCGATCGGGTTAGCAGAGGCTCTAAACATTTATGCCTATGACGCCTACCTGGTGCGTTGTGCCATCAAATATAATTCGCCTTTGTTGTCGTTGGATCAGGGTCTGGTTCAATCTACTAAATCAGCAAAAGTGTAGGTGCTAGAGGTGACAGCATGAGTACGGTTTATACATATTCTGAGGCTCGCCAAAATCTGGCCTCTTTACTGGAAAAAGCGATTCGTGAGGGTGAGGTCCGGGTGCGGAGCAAGGATGGACAGACGTTTGTCATTACACCGGAGGCGGTGGGTGGTTCGCCTTTGGATGTTGAGGGGGTTGACCTGAATTTGAGCAGGGAGGAAATCGTGGCTTTTATTCACGAGGGACGTAAGTACGGTCAGTAAAAAAGTGGGCCAGGGTTAAGATGGTCAGACCCTCCCGGAAGTTTGGAGCTTCCGGGAGGGTTTTTGTTTTAGCCAGGGCACGGGGCCGAAGGCGAGTTTTTCCAGGAGCTGCGGCCGGTCGGCCAGGGCGACTTGGGCGATGTCGCGGCAAGGGATGAGGAGAGGGGAAAACGGCCGTTTTGCTTGAAGGATTGTGTTGGTTAAACTATGTCTGAGCACGACGCAAAAGCAACTTGTGATGGGGCTGCATCTTGTGCCAGGAAGCGCCAGACAGTTACTTAAACCAGATGTTCAGAGGCGCATTTCTACATTTCGTAAAGCCTCCTTGAAGATTTTTTCGGCCATCCAGGTTGGCGATCCTGATGCTACCGTATCGATTGCGTTTGATCGCTTCGATAAGGATTTCAACGAAGTGTGGCGGTTCTTGACAAAACTTTTGGCAAACTCTTCTGATCGGATTACGTTGGAGTCTAAAGTTTAGCCCTGAGGCGTGTCATGTTGCCTGAGTTGCCGTGCTCCCTCTTCCGTCTTAACAACAAAGGGCCTGCTGTCCGCCAGGGATAGCAGGCCCTTTGTGTGTAGAGAGGGGATGGGGGAAACGGCCGTTACCCCAAATGTGCGTGAAACACCGCGTTAAACTCCGCCGGCTTCTCCAGATAGGGTGAATGGCCGGCGTCCATAATCACCGCTTCCTCATATTGCCCGCCATTTGCTCGATAGGTTTCCAGCACGGCCCGCGTCTGCGCTAGCATCGGCTGCGGCGGGCACTCCTCCGCGCCGGGATAGCCGGGCACTGCGCCCATCGCCCCCAATGCCGCCAGGTCGAACATCGCCATATCGCCCACAATCAAATCATCCGCGCCGCGAATCCACAAGATGGGCGGCTTCGGTTCAATCGACGGCAGAGCGCTGGCGTCGAAATATTTGCGATTAAAAGCGGGCAGCACCCCTCTGTCGCCGGGAGCCGCCCCCGGCCAATTGTTGGAAGGGACAGAATTGCCCGGATACCAATCATCGCCGATGCGTGTGGTCAGCATAGAGCTGATCAACGCTTCTTCATTTTCCGGGATGAAGGGCGGCTTCACGTAGAACTGCCGGAACACATTGCGCGGCGACATCGGATTCTCCAACCCGCGCTCCCCATCGGCCAGCGCCTGCACAAATTCCGGGTTCACGCCTGTCGGCGCGCCGTCGTCATACGTCATCTCCCCGTCTACACCTTTGCTGCCGCCGTAGCCGTAAGGTGACAGGGGGTCGACCAGCGTCACCGTCAGCAGGTCAGCGGCGTGGGCAATGGTGTACTTCATCACGATACCGCCGCCCATGCTGTGCCCGACGATGTGGTACTGGCCCAGGCCCAGCGCCTGCACCAGGCTGTAAATGTCGTCCACCATGTCGCTCAGGCCCAGCGTGGCGTCGATGGGCAGCGTTTCCGTGTCGCCGTAGCCGCGCAAATCGACGGCGATGCCGCGAAAACCATCCGGCAGCGCCAGCATGGTCTCTTCCCAAAACGTGGCCGACGAGACGTTGCCATGCACAAACAGCACCGGCACACCATCTTCCGGGCCGCTCAACAGCACGTGAACGTGCAGGCGATTCGTAGCCACAATCTGCGAGGTGATACCGGGTAAAGTTGGGACAGTTGTAGGCATATGGGTTTTTCTCCTTTGGAAAATTTAACACAAAGACGCAAAGGCGCAGAGAAAAATTTGCGTCATCGGCGAAGTCTTGTTTTGACTATACCGCCACCGGGTAACAGCCTGGTTACAAAATCAGCATTCTCCGTTCCCCATTCCCCGTTCATTGTTATTTTCCTTGCCATTCCGGCGGCCGTTTCATCATAAACGCCTGCGCCCCTTCCAGCAAATCGGCCGTGTTAAAGAGCTGGCTCTGCGCCCAGCCTTCCAATTGCAAGCCCCGGTCCACGTCGCTCAGGCCGTCAATCACCCGTTTGGCCATGCCCACCGCCAGCGGCGCGGCCAGGCAGATTTCGGCCGTCAGCTCCTCCGCCTTCGCCAGCAGCTCGTCCTCGGCCACCACGTAATTGACAATGCCCCAAGCTTCCGCCTGCGCCGCGTCTATCTGCCGCCCGGTGAAGATGAGTTCTTTGGCGCGGGCTGGCCCCACCAGCCGCACCAGGCGCGTCGTGCCGCCTACGTCCGGAATCATGCCCAGGCGCGATTCCGGCAGGCCCAGTTTTGTGCCTTCGGCGGCGATGCGGATGTCGCAGGCCAGGGCCAGTTCCATGGCCATGCCCAGGCAGTAGCCGTGCAGCAGGGCGATGGTGGGCAGCTCCAGCCGCTCCAACCGCGTGAGTACCGCCTGGAAATCATCGGTGATGCGGCGCATGCGCTGCTGCCAGTGCGGCCCGTATTCACCGGCCAGCCCCAGCAAATTGCTGACGTCGATGCCGGCCGAGAAGGCTTTGCCCTCGCCGCGAATGAGCACGGCGCGCAGGCCGGGAGTGCGGTTGGCCTGGGTAACGGCCGTGTCAAACTGCCGGAACAACGCCATGTTGATGGCGTTACGTTTGTCCGGCCGGTTGAGAATAATTTCAAAAATGTGGTCGCGCTGTTGGGTGAGAACGAGTTCGGTCATCTGGCTGCCTCCGGCTTATACATATTTGCCGGAAGGGTAGCAAGAGATAGAGAAATGGTCAATCGGGAATTGTCAATTGTCAACTACCTACTACAGCAATTCTCAATTTGAGCATGGTGTTGGTGTTCTCATATCCTGTCGATCCCCAATTGTCATGCTGAGCGCAGCGAAGCATCCCTACAGCCTCAGATTTTCCAGGGGAACGGGATGCTTCGGAGGACCTCAGCATGACATCTCGCTTGTTAAATTGAGAATTGCTGTACCAACTATCAACTATCAACTCCCAACTCCCAACTATCAACTACATTAACAACAACCGGTATTTCAGGCCGCTGCCGGTGTTGAAGATGAGCACACGCTCGTGAGGCTGAATCCAGCCGCTTTGCACCAGTTCTTCCAGAGCGGCGACGGTAGCGGCGGCTTCCAGGGAGACAAACATGCCTTCGCTGACCGCCAACCGCTGTTGGGCGTCCAGAATGTGGTTGTCGGAGACGGCGACGCCGGTCCCGTGGCTTTCGCGCAGAGCGGTGAGCATGAGACGCCCGCCGATGACGACGGGCACGCGCAGGCCCCCGGCGAGGGTGGCGGCGTTTTCCCAGGGAACGGCCGTTTCCGCCCCCTCTTGAAACGCCTTTACCACCGGCGCGCAGCCGCTGGACTGCGCCGCCACCATGCGCGGCCGGTGGTGGCTGATCCAGCCCAGCTCTTCCATCTCGGCAAACGCCTTCCACATGCCAATCAGCCCCGTGCCCCCGCCCGTGGGGTAGATGATCACGTCGGGAAGCTGCCAGCCGAAAGCCATCGCCAGCTCGTAGCCCATGATCTTTTTGCCTTCCACGCGGTACGGTTCTTTCAGGGTGGACACATCGAACCAACCGCCGGCGGCCGCCGCGATGGCCGCTTCGCGCCCGGCGTCGTTGATCAGGCCGTTGACCAGTTGCAGGTCGGCGCCGGTCATCTGCACTTCGGTGATGTTGACCAGCGGCGCATCGCCGGGCATGTAGACGTGGGCTTTGGCCCCGGCGCGAGCGGCGTAGGCGGCCAGCGCCCCGCCCGCATTGCCCGCCGTGGGGATGACAAATTCGGTGACGCCTAATTCGCAGGCGCGGCTAACGGCCGTGGCCAGCCCCAACGCCTTAAAACTGCCGGTCGGATTTTGCCCTTCGTCCTTAATGGTGAGATGCTTCAGCCCCAGGCTTTCGCCCAGGCGATCCAGCTTCAGCACCGGCTTGCCGCCTTCGCCCAGCGTCACGATATGGG
>Ga0209607_1000515_pt1 | contig 34723 bp, 33 predicted proteins | sample AD_UKC117_MetaG_FD_184413 | JGI IMG/M metagenome (GOLD analysis project Ga0209607, IMG submission 184413) | Active sludge microbial communities of municipal wastewater-treating anaerobic digesters from Hong Kong - AD_UKC117_MetaG (SPAdes)... | ecosystem: Engineered > Bioreactor > Anaerobic >... | reverse complement strand
CAAGGTGGCATCGGGGTGTTGGCGAACCTGCGCGCGTGGCCGCTCCAGGTCCAGTTTTCGCTGGCGTGAAACCCCTTTCTGCTCGGGCCGCAAGTCTTGTCGAGCCCGCCAGTCCCGCACACACCACAGACTGACCCCAGACCGGCGGGCTGCTTCCGCTTGGCCTCCGCCATCCTGAACAAAAGCCACGACTTCCTTCCGAAGATCAACGCCGTAGGTTATATACCAACAAATCACCGCTTCTTAAAAAGAAGAATTATGGAAATTATTGCCCATGACTATATCATCGGGCTCTGTATTGGGGCGATCAGGCTGCACTATTCTCCGCGCGCGCACACAAAACGCAAGCCGCACCCCAGATGGGTTTCCTTCGGGCAAGTGCGGCAAGCTTGCATATAAGCCGAAACAGTGTTAACCTTTTTGAGTCATCGTTCATCTTTTGAATATATGCTTTTCCCATCAATTCGCCAGCAATGCTGTACCTGGTACGGCAGGCTTCCAGTACCGGTAGCTTGACCCCGATCAACGCATCAATTCGCCAGCAATGCTGTACCTGGTACGGCAGGGCGGTAGCGTACCTATGCTCTGAACTCTTTTCATTCAATGTCTTTTTTGGTGGACGATATTCATCTCAAAGTCCTGCGTCTGCTCGAAGCCGAGCCCGCGCTAAGCCAGCGCGTGCTCGCCCGACGGCTTGGCATCAGCCTGGGCAAAACGCACTACTGCCTCCAGGCGCTGATCGATAAGGGCTGGATCAAGATCCAGAACTTCAGAAACAGCCAGAACAAGCGTGCCTACGCCTATCTGCTTACCCCACAGGGCATTGAGCAGAAACTGAGCATCGCCGTCCGTTTCCTCAAGCACAAGCAAGCCGAATACGAGCGACTGCGCGAGGAGATTAGCTCCCTGCAACGAGAAGTCAACGAGCGAGTGAGTGAAGTGGCGAGCGAAGGGTATAGCCCCATCAACCCAACCTCCGATCCCCGACCCCCGACATGAAACCCACTCTTCGCAAGCGTATTCTGGTCACCGGCGGCGCCGGTTTTCTCGGTTCCCATCTGTGCGAGCGGCTGCTGGCCGCCGGGCACGACGTGCTGTGCGTGGATAATTTCTATACGGGCGCCAAGGATAACTTGTTGCATATTCTAGACAATCTGCATTTCGAGCTGATGCGGCACGACGTCACCTTTCCGCTGTATGTAGAAGTGGACGAGATTTTCAACTTGGCCTGTCCGGCTTCGCCGATCCACTACCAGTTCGATCCGGTGCAAACCACCAAAACCAGCGTGCATGGGGCGATCAACATGCTGGGGTTGGCCAAGCGGGTGAAGGCTAGGATCCTGCAAGCCTCCACCAGCGAGGTGTACGGTGACCCGGAGATGCATCCGCAGCGGGAAGACTACTGGGGTCACGTCAATCCGATCGGTCAGCGCAGTTGCTACGACGAAGGCAAGCGCTGCGCCGAAACGCTGTTTTTCGACTACCGCCGCCAACACGGGCTGAACATCAAGGTGGCGCGCATTTTTAACACCTATGGCCCGCGCATGCACCCCAACGATGGCCGGGTGGTCTCCAATTTCATCGTGCAGGCGCTGCGCAACGAGCCGCTCACCCTTTATGGCGAGGGTAGCCAGACTCGTTCGTTCTGCTTCGTGGACGATCTGATCGAAGGCTTGTTGCGACTGATGAGTACCCCGGACGACTGTATCGGGCCGGTCAACCTGGGCAATCCGGGCGAGTTCACCATCCGGGAGTTGGCGGAGAAAGTGATCGAGTTGACCGGTTCGCGTTCGGTGCTGAGTTACCAACCGTTGCCCAGCGACGATCCGCTGCAGCGCAAGCCGGATATCGGCTTAGCGAAGTCGTTGTTGGGCGGCTGGGAACCGGTGGTTCAACTGGAGGAAGGCTTGCGTCGGACCATCGCCTATTTCGACGTCCTGCTGAGCGGGCGAGTCGAAGGGGCGTGAGGAGTCATCGAAATCCACGGCGACTCCTCGCGGTGGAGATCGCCGTGAACGCGGGCCTGCCCTGAATCCGATATTCGACGCCCATGTGCGGAATCGCCGGCATTTTCGCCCATCATCGCGCGGCACCTGACGTAGATCGGGCGGAATTGCGTTGCATTCGCGACCACATGGCGGTGCGCGGACCGGACGGAATGGGGGAATGGTATGCCGCCGATGGCCGGCTGGGATTGGCGCACCGGCGGCTGGCGATCATCGACCTATCCGAGCGCGGAGCGCAACCGATGGCCAACGCCGCCGGCGAGCTGGTGGTGACCTTCAACGGCGAGATCTACAACCACCGGGCTCTGCGGCGCGAGTTGGAAGCACGGGGTCGAACCTTCCAGTCCGATTCGGACACCGAGGTGCTGCTGCATCTGTACACGGAACGGGGCGAGGCGATGGTGGGGGCGTTGCGGGGGATGTTCGCCTTCGCACTGTGGGACGCCCGGCGGCGGGCGCTGCTGCTGGCGCGCGATCCCTATGGCATCAAGCCGCTGTACTACGCCGGCGACGGCCAGATTCTGCGCTTCGCGTCGCAAGTGAAGGCGCTGCGGGCCGGTGGGGCGATTTCGACCGAGCCGGACCCGGCGGGTGAGGCCGGGTTCTATCTGTTCGGCAGCGTGCCGGAGCCGTACACCCTTTATCGCGACATCCGCGCCCTGCCGGCCGGTTGTACCCTGTGGGTCGATGAGGCAGGGCCGGATGAACCAAAGTCCTATTGTTCCGTTGCGCGCGAGTTTGGTCGGGCAACGATCGAACCGGCTCGGCCCGACGCGGAGGTTCTGCAAGCGCAAGTGCGGGAAGCACTGCTGGATTCAGTCCGCCATCATGTGGTGGCGGACGTGCCGGTGGGGGTGTTCCTGTCGGCGGGGGTGGATTCCGGCGCGTTGTTGGGTTTGATGCGTGATGCCGGACAGACCGACATCCAGACCGTGACCCTGGCATTCGCCGAATTCCGGGGCCAGCCGGACGACGAGGCGCCGCTGGCGGAGCGGGTGGCGGCGCGCTACGACGCCCGACACGTCACCCGAGTAGTGGATGAAGCGGAATTCCGCGCTGATCTGCCGCAGATTCTGCGGGCGATGGATCAGCCGAGCATCGACGGTATCAACACCTGGTTCGTCAGCAAGGCGGCGCGCGAACAGGGGCTGAAGGTAGCGATGTCCGGCCTGGGCGGCGACGAGCTGTTCGGTGGCTATCCCTCGTTTCGGGATATTCCGCGCTGGGTCCGCTGGTTGGGTCCACCGGCGCGCGTTCCCGGTCTGGGCCACGCGCTGCGCCGTCTGGGCTGTTCGCTTCTCGCGCCTTGCGCCCCACGCTTTACGCCCAAGGCACTGAGCCTGCTGGAATACGGCGGCGACTATCCGGGCGCCTACCTGCTGCGGCGGGGGTTGTTCATGCCGTGGGAACTGCCGAAACTGCTGGGAGAAGAACGGGCGCGCGAGGGTTTGCGGCAACTGCGGCCGCTGCGCCACGTCGGCGCGGCGCTGGACCCCGATCCGGGAACACCATTCGGCCGGGTGGCGGCGCTGGAAGCGGTGCTGTACCTGCGCAATCAGTTGTTGCGCGACGCGGATTGGGCGGGCATGGCGCATTCGCTGGAAATCCGCACGCCGCTGGTGGACGCCGAGGTTCTGCGACGACTGGCGCCGGCGCTGGCGATGACGCGGGGACCGGGTGGAAAAATCCTGCTGGGGCGGAGTCCGGGCCAGCCCTTGCCGGCAGAGATCGTGGATCGGCCCAAAACCGGTTTTCAGACCCCGGTGCGGGACTGGCTGGAACGGTTGCCGATAGCCGGAGCGGCGGTGGCCGGTCGGGAGCACTGGGCGCGGAGATGGGCGCGACGGGTGGGGCACGAGGCGTGGGGCTGATGATGTCATGACGGTAAAAGACAACGCAGTTCTTATTTCCACTCTTTACGCATACTGGGGAGGTGTCCCTAGTATGCTCGGTTTCATTATTCGCATTCTTGAAGAAAAAGGGTTTGAGCCCTATCTGGCATCTTATATGCCATTTGGTATTTACCCTAAATTATCCGTTCCTTTTTTTGCACTTCCCTTGGGGCGTCGTCCGGGGATTAAGCAGTATCTCTATGCCGATAAGTGGCAAGCAACCGGTATCGGAGCATGGTTTCCGGAACTGGAGTTTACTCACTATCAGCCCACGCACCATTGGCGTGACCTAATGGAACGGTTTCGATATCACGTTTTGGTTTCAGGCAACTGTTTAGGTGCTTGGCCTTTTGTTAAGACCGGACGGCCATTTCTGGCATGGGTAGCGACCTCTTGGCATGAGGATCGTAAAGATAGGATTCGTACTTTTCCTTGGCATCGAAAATTACTGGATACTCAAATTAATAGCCGGTTTCTCTGCCGCCAGGAGCGTGCGATCCTGCGTTCTGGTAGCATCTTGGCGCTCAGTCATTATACGCGCCGTTCTCTCGAAGCCATTGCCGGCCCAGGTTGTGTGGCCGATGTCATGCCCATGCCAGTGGATTTGGATAAATTTAAACCTGATTCTCAACAGGTTGTAGCTAGACGGATTGGTTTTACTGGCCGCTTTGATGATCCTCGTAAGAATATTGGATTATTACTGGAAGCAGTCGCATTGCTTCGGAATCGCAGGCCGCAGGTCAGTGTTGATTTAATCGGCAGCCATCCCAGTTACGAGTTACTTGAAAGAATTCGTACCCTAAATATTGAATCAATGATCAACATACCAGGCCCAATGCAACAGGATGATTTAGCACTAAGCCTCAAAAGCATGGATTTGTTCGTGATTCCTTCTCATCAGGAAGGGTTATGCATATCAGGTCTGGAAGCGCTAGCGAGTGGTTGTCCAGTGATCTCCACGCGCTGTGGTGGGCCTGAGGAATTTATTTGTGAAAATCATAATGGCTTATTAATTGATTCCAATCCAAAAGCATTAGCAGCAGCAATCACTCGAATCATTGATGATCCTAGTTTGAGAAAAAAAATGGCGCAAGGTGCCCGAAGTTCGATGGAAAATAATTATGCTTATAGTACTCAAAGAGAAATATTCTGGAAAGCGTTCTGTCTAACGTTTCCAGGCGCAGTGCAGTAGTCATTTAAGATTCGGTTCTTTGTCGTTTTTTGTGGAAACCGGCGGCTATTGTTACAAATAAATGGCAGCGATTCCCGGTCTCTTTTGCTCATCTAACTGATTTGTAAATATATTTTTTATTAAACACTGATAATTTTTTGAGAAAAAACCATTATTAATCAAAGACAAAGAAAGAGACCGGGAGTCGCTGAATAAATGGCTTTTTAGTTGATGGCGAATCAGCAATAAATTGATTTTATATCACTAAAACTCATAATTGCCGCGAATAATTCTCAAATTTATGCATATCCACAATAATCCACGAAGAACCCATTCGGGCTAAGTTCAATGGAGTTTTGGAGTCGGTCATGAATGAAAAAAAGGTTTTAAATGGATTCGATGGCCAAATTGGATTGCCAGCAAGTAAAGAACAGGCTCATGCTTGGCAGGAGGCCAATCGGGACTTTTGGGAAATTAATCCCATGCGTTACGATTGGAAGGATGACCTTTCTTCCGATAAATTTTCACCTGAATACTATCGAGAAATTGATCATCGTTTTCTGGAGCAGGCTATCGAGTATTTGCCTCCTTCCAATAAAATATTTGGTTATCTTATGCCCTACGATCAGCTAGCCGATATGGATTGTTTGGAAATCGGTGTTGGCTGTGGTACCCACGCTGCTCTTTTAGCGGCTGGCGCAAAACATTTTACTGGAATTGACCTGACCGAATATGCAGTTGAATGTACACGCCGCCGCTTCGAATGCTTCAACTTGAAAGGTGATATCAGGCGTATGGACGCGGAAAAAATGGAGTTTGGCGACGCTAGCTTTGATTTCATTTGGAGTTGGGGTGTCATTCACCACTCATCCAATACCAGCGATATATTAGCTGAGATGCGGCGTGTACTACGTCCTGGTGGCCGAGCGGTGGTGATGGTGTACTGTCGCAATTTATGGAACTATTATGTGGTGCATGGTTTCGCTCACGGCGTTCTTCGCGGACTCCTTTTTAAGGGTTGTTCTGTTGCCGAAATTATGCAACTTCAGACGGATGGCGCATTGGCCCGGTTCTATACTCAAAATGAGTGGCGTGAGCAAGCTTCTTCTTGGCTCAGGGTAGAAAAAATCGAAGTATTTGGACAGAAATCCGATCTATTTCCTATTCCCGCTGGAAGATTAAAACAGACTATCTTGAAAAGAATGCCCAATACTATTGGTCGCTTTTTTACCCACCAACTTGGCTGGGGCAATTTTCTGGTGGCACATATGGTGCGGGATTAAGGTAAAGCTCAATGGCTACAATATTGATCACCGGCGGCGCCGGTTTCATCGGCGTCAACGCGGCGCGCTACTTCGCGGAGCAGGGCTGGACGGTCGTCATTCTGGACAACCTGTCCCGGCGGGGCACCGAGGATAATTTGCGCTGGTTGCGAGAACGAACCGCGCTCCGCTTCGAGCGGGCCGACATTCGCGACCCGGCGGCGGTGGATCGCATCGTCGGCGATATTCGGCCCGACGTGGTGCTGCATCTGGCGGCCCAGGTGGCGGTGACCACCTCGGTGACCGACCCACGCGAGGATTTCGAGATCAACGCCTTCGGCGCCTTCAACGTGCTGGACGCAGTGCGCCGGCTCAGCCCGGAGAGCTTCTTCATCAACGCCTCGACCAACAAGGTGTACGGCAAGATGGAGGAGGTGGGCGTCGTGGAGCGCAACGGTCGCTACGAATACCGCGACCTGCCCGCCGGTGTGGACGAACGGCAACCGCTGGACTTCCATTCGCCCTACGGCTGTTCCAAGGGCACAGCCGACCAGTACGCCATCGATTATTCCCGGATCTATGGACTGAAGACGGTCACTTTCCGCCAGTCGTGCATCTACGGTACCCGGCAATTCGGCATCGAAGATCAGGGCTGGGTGGCGTGGTTCACCATCGCGGCGGTGCTGGGCAAAACGATCACCATTTACGGCGATGGCAAGCAGATCCGCGATGTGTTGCAGGTGGACGATCTGGCGCGGGCTTACGAGGCAGCGTACCAGCATCGGGAGCAGGTCAGCGGCCAAGCGTTCAATATCGGCGGCGGGCCGGACAACACCCTGTCGTTGTTGGAACTGTTGGGTTATCTGGAGACCGAGCTGGGTCTTCAAATCCCGCTGCGCTGGAGCGACTGGCGCCCGGGCGACCAGCCGGTGTTCGTCTGCAATTTGGCCAAGGCCGAGCGGTTGCTCGACTGGCGACCCCAGATCGATGTCAAGGACGGCGTTCGCCAGTTGATCCATTGGGTGCGGGAGAACCGGAATTTGTTTGACTGGTTAAAGTGAGCAAAGATGTAAGGGAGATCATATCATGTTGGAAATAGAGGAACGGGTAGACCGGCTGGAAGAGGCTCAGCATGAATTCGTGCTGAGCGTCGGTATTGAATTCAACAAGCTATACAACTCCCAGATGCGCACGGAGGCGGAGTTGCGGGCTTTCAAGGATGAAATGAAGGATTTCAAAGATGAAATGCATGTGTTCAAACAGGAGATGAAGGATTTCAAGGACGAGATGAAGGATTTCAAAAACGAATCGCGCCAGGCTAATCGCGAGATGAATCGGCGGTGGGGCGAGCTGGCGAACAAGATGGGAACGCTGGTGGAGGATCTGGTCGCTCCGAACCTGCCGCGGATCGTGAGGGAATTGCTGGGGCAAGAAGTGATGGATTTATCGGTGCGGCGCAAGCGGCGGTTGGCGGACGGACGGACTTGGGAATTCGACGCCATCGCGCTGACAGCAGGGGACTTGGTGGGCCTGAATAGCACCAAGAGCACCCTGCGCAGCGCGGACGTGGATCATTTCGCGCGGGAACTGGAGGCATTTCGGGAGTTTTTCCCGGAGTACGCGGCTTGGCCCGTAGTGGGAATTCTGGCCAGCCTGTCGGTCGAGGAGAGCGTGTTGACTTACGCCGAGAGACAGGGCCTGGTGGTGTTGGGAGTGGGAGACCAGATCATGGAGATCAAGAACCGGCCGGGCTTCGCGCCCAAGTACTGGTGAATCGTGACCAGGGGCAACTTTTTGCCGAAGAAGCCATGACCTCTGAACCTCATGCTCGCCCGCACCCACTCGACGGGCAGGTCCACGACGAGTTTTTCGGTCACGAACACCTCACGGTGATCGAGCCGCACGGTAGCTTGTTCGATCTGAAGCTGTGCGAACTGTGGGCCTATCGCGACTTGGTGCGGCTGTTCGTGCGCCGCGACTTCGTTGCCCAGTACAAGCAGACCATCCTCGGTCCAGCTTGGCACTTTATCCAGCCGCTGTTCACCACCCTCATTTTCACCGTCGTTTTCGGCAAGATCGCGCGGATCCCGACCGATGGCCTGCCGCCGTTTCTGTTCTACATGGCCGGCACCGTGATCTGGACCTATTTTGCCAACGTGATGACCGATACCTCCGGCACCTTCGTCCGCAACGCGCACATCTTCGGCAAGGTGTACTTTCCTCGGCTGGTCGTGCCGGTTTCGACCCTGCTGTCCAAGCTGATCGCCTTTGCGATCCAGTTCGCGTTTTTGCTGATGTTCATGGCCTGGTTCGTCCTGCGGGGCGCGGACTTGGCGCCCAATGCCTGGGTGCTGGTGACGCCTCTGTTGTTGCTGATGATGGCGGCGTTCGGGCTGGGGTTGGGGGTCATCGTCTCGGCGCTGACCACCCGCTATCGTGATCTCACGGTGCTGGTCGGTTTCGGCGTGCAACTGTTCATGTACGCCTCGCCAATCATCTACCCGCTTTCCGCGTTGCCCGAGGACTGGCGGTTCTGGGCCGCGCTCAACCCGATCACGCCCATCGTCGAGACCTTCCGTTATGCCTACCTCGGGGCTGGCGCCGCCAGTCCGATGTTGTTGGCCTACAGCGCCGTGGTCATCCTCGTTGTTCTGATACTCGGCGTGGCGATGTTCAATCGGGTCGAGCGCACGTTCATGGATACGGTCTGAGGCCGGGCGAGGTGGCGGGCGTGCGTCGCGATGATTATGACTCGCCGTGGAAGACCGTGTTGGAACGGTATTTTCCGGAGTTTCTGGCGTTTTTCTTCCCGGCGGTGCATGACGGGATTGACTGGGTACGGGGTTATACCTTTCTGGACAAGGAATTGCAGAAGGTGGTGCGCGATGCGAACCTGGGTCGGCGTTATGCCGATGCGCTGGCGCGGGTCACGGACCGGGAGGGGAGCGAGGATTGGGTGTTGGTGCATATCGAGGTGCAGGGGGAAAACCAGGCGGATTTCGCCCAACGGATGTTTGTCTACAACTACCGTCTGTATGATCGATACGCCAAGCCGGTGGTGAGTGTGGCGGTGCTGGGCGAACCGCATGGGGGCAGGTACGGTGAGTTCGGCTACGAGCGGTGGGGCAGTCGGATGGGTTTGCGTTTCCCGGTGGCGAGTCTGAGCGCCTACCGAGCGCAGTGGGCCGAACTGGAAGCTTCGCCCAATCCGTTCGCGGTGGTGACCCAGGCACACCTGAAGGCGGAAGAGACTGCCGACGCGGACAGCGAGCGTTATCGGACCAAGCTGGCGCTGATTCGGAGCCTGTACCGCCATGGTTATCCCCGACAAGATATTCTGGAACTCTTCCGGTTCATCGACTGGGTGTTGGCCTTGCCGGAAGGACTGGATGATCGGTTATGGACCGACGTGCAACAGTTCGAGGAGGAAAAGCGCATGCGCTACGTGAGTAGCTTTGAACGCATTGCCCAGCGCAGAGGCATGGAAAAAGGCATGGAAAAAGGCATGGAAAAAGGGATTTTCCAGGGACAGATAGCGCTGTTACGGCGATTGCTGGTCCGCCGCTTCGGGCCGCTGCCGGAGTGGGTGGAGGCCCGCTTGAATCGGGCGGAACCGAAGCAGTTGGAGGTTTGGGGCGAGCGGGTGCTGGAGGCGACGACGCTAGAACGGGTGTTTGGGGAGGGATGAGGTAGGTGAGAGGCGGAGAGGCTGGCCTCTTCGTATAAACCGAACCTTGACCTTTGATCTATTTTTCGCTCTTGGCGCCTCACATGTCTATCGTCATCCGCGTTGAAAATCTGTCGAAATATTACCGCCTGGGCGAGATCGGGGGCGGCACGCTGCGCGAGGATCTAAACCGCTGGTGGGCGCGGGTGCGCGGTCGCCCCGACCCGTGGCTGAAGGTCGGCGAAACCGACCACGGCAACCGCAAGGGCGATGAGATCTGGGCGCTGCGGGATGTGAGTTTCGAGGTGTGGGAGGGGGAGATTCTAGGCGTCATCGGGCGGAATGGGGCGGGCAAGAGCACGCTGCTGAAGATTCTCTCCCGGATCACGGCGCCGACCTCGGGACGGGCGCTGATCAAGGGTCGGGTCGGGAGCCTGCTGGAGGTGGGCACCGGTTTTCACCCCGAGCTGACCGGGAGAGAGAACATCTATTTGAATGGTACCATCCTGGGGATGACCCGAGCTGAAGTAGATCGCAAGTTGGAGGAGATCGTCGAGTTCGCGGAGATAGCGCCGTTTATCGACACGCCGGTGAAACGCTATTCCTCGGGGATGACGGTACGGTTGGCGTTCGCGGTGGCCGCGCATCTGGAGCCCGAGATTTTGATTGTGGATGAGGTGTTGGCGGTGGGTGATATACAGTTTCAAAAGAAATGTTTGGGAAAAATGAGTGATGTTGGTAAAAAAGGGCGAACAGTAATTTTTGTTAGCCATAATCTGGCAGCTATAAATCAACTATGTTCAACAGCCATCTTGTTGCATGGCGGAAAAATTTTGATAAATTGTAATTCGGCAGAGGCTGTGAGTTATTACATGAAACAAAGTGTTGCTATGGAAGGCCGAAAAGATTGGCAGAATGGTGTTGGGGATGAAATAAGGCTTTTATCAGTTGAATTGACTGACGATAATGGCCAATCAAAATCCCAATTTCTTTCAAGTGAAAACGTTCATATTATTATTGAATGTGTTGTTTGTCGCAGAGTGGATAGTGCAAGAGTTGGGTTTCGATTGAATACTGTTGATGGTGTGACTATTTTTACATCAGAAGACAGTGATACTTTAGGTTATATCAACTATAGAAACCATGGTTCTTATGCTGTGAAAGCGGTAATTCCAAAAGATTTTTTGAATGAAGGTAGTTATTTTATTACTGTTGGTTGTCATGTTCCAATGGTTCAGATAATTTTTCTTGAGGAAAATGTATTATGTTTTTCAGTCAAAAGTATAAATGGTATAGGCGGTTTTGTTGATGATAAACGAAAGGGTATTATTCGACCAAAGCTTGAATGGAATATTATTCGTAATAACTGAATTGAAAAAACTGTGTACAAAATACCTATTTACCAACCATCTCTTGCCGGTAATGAAAAGAAATATGTCAACGAATGCCTTAATTCAACTTGGATATCGTCGAAGGGCCGATTTATTGCCGAGTTTGAAAGTAAGTTCGCCGCATATACTGGGACACGTTATGCAGCATCCGTGAGTAATGGCACGGTGGCACTGCATCTTGCTTTAGTGGTGCTAGGCATTGGACCAGGAGATGAGGTCATCGTACCAACTCTGACTTATATCGCCTCGGTGAATGCTATTACCTATACTGGTGCAGTACCGATCTTTGTGGATTCTGTGTCGGATACTTGGCAGATAGATCCTGATGACGTTCAGCGGAAAATAACCCCCCGTACACGCGCCATTATGGCTGTTCATCTTTATGGCCATTCGTGTGAGATGGATGCGCTTGTTTTGATAGCGAAAAATAATGGACTATTTTTAGTTGAGGACTGTGCCGAAGCATTCGGATCGTTGTATAAGGGTCGGCATGTCGGTTCATTCGGCGATATTGCAACTTATAGCTTTTTTGGCAACAAGACGATTACAACTGGCGAAGGTGGGATGGTGGTCACCAATGATGAAACGCTCTATGATCGGGTGGTTCATTTCAAAGGACAGGGGCTTGCCAAATACCGCCAGTATTGGCACGATGTTATTGGGTATAATTACCGCATGACCAATGTCTGTGCAGCGATTGGCTTGGCTCAGCTAGAGCGAGCCGACGAGTTACTAACGAAAAAACGACAGGTTGCGCAGTGGTACGCGGACGGTTTATATGGTGTCCCAGTGACATTGCATCGCGAAGTAGGTGATGTGCGTCATTCCTACTGGATGTGCTCTATTCTGGTTAATGATCCAACTCAGCGTGATTCGCTACGTGAGGCATTGGAAAATCGCGGGATCGAAACACGACCGGTATTTTATCCGGTGCATACCATGCCGATGTATGCGCAAAAATTTCAGCGTCATCCTGTCGCTGAGAATCTAGGATGGCGAGGAATTAACTTGCCAAGCTGGCCAGATTTAAGAATGGAAAGTATTATTTTAATTGTTATGCTAATTAGAGAGTTTCTAAAATGAAGGTAATTTTATGTGGATACAACTGGGCTGGTTGTAAGGCGCTGGATATTTTAATATCACAGGGCTATAATGTTTTTGTTTTCACGCATGAAAATCCTTATCATATACCTAGTCTTATTAATTTATGTGATAAAAAAAACATCCCATGTTCAACTGAAAATATATCAAGATCTATTTTTCCATTTATACCGGACTTGATTTGCAGCATCTATTACAGGAATATCATTAAAAAAGAAGTTATTGATAGCTGTGATGGTAAAATATTTAATCTTCACCCTTCGCTTCTCCCGAAATATCGAGGATGCAGTAGCTTGACTTGGTCTCTAATTAATGGAGACCCTTATGCAGGTTTTAGCTACCACTACATCGATGAGGGATGTGATACGGGTAATATTTTACTTCAAAAAAAATTAAAAATTGAAGAATGGGACACCCAACAATCACTTTATATGCGAATCATGTTCGAAGGTATGATTTATTTTCTAGAAGTAATACAAATGGTTCTGGATAATGAAAAAGGCATTCCACAAACTGGTGAAGCAACTTATTTTCAGCGAGGGTGCCCTTTCGGTGGCGAGATTAATCCTGAGTGGGATATATTAGCAACAGAAAGATTTATACGGGCAATGAACTTTCCGCCATACCCGCCAGCGCATTTTAACAATCAAAATATCTATACGATAGACCAGTTCATAAATTTTAAAGAAAATAATAATGGCTAATTGTAGACTTAATATTGCTCTGCCAAGTCGATATTTTGGATGGAATGGTGGTATTGATTTTCTACGCCATATTGTTAATGGCTTGCAGGCTAATAGAGAAAATCAGTATCAACTGAAGGTTTTCTTGTTATTGCCTATCGCCAATAAAATCGAATCACCGACCGATGCCTTGCGTATTTTAAAACGCAGCCTAGAAGGTACAATAAGAAAGAAACGCCCTTGGCTTGCTCTCCCAAAGCCCGACTATAATAGTTCGATACTGGACTTTTTTAATTATACATATGCTGGAGAGGTCGAAATCATCTATCACGAAAGCTCTAACGTTGGGATGCTTCGCTGCATAAAACGCATCAATGCTGATATCATTTTACCCATAAATGGTTCGCTTGGAAATGACTTTCAGATTCCTTGGGTTGGCTATATCTATGACTTTCAGCATCGATACTTTCCGAATAATTTTGACCCTATCGAATGCTTTAATAGAGAGATTGGATTTGCAACCATACTACGAGACTCTAAAGCTTTAATCGTTAACTCGGAAGCTGTCAAGAAAGATATTTGTCATTTTTATCCATGGATCGATCCAAAAAATATTTTTAATCTCCCATTTGCCCCGCATCCGCTTGCTGAATGGTTTGAGGTGCTTGAAGATGATCTGAGTACTAAATATCATCTTCCAAGAAAATATTTTTTGATTAGCAATCAATTTTGGATACACAAAGATCATTGGACTGCGCTCAGAGCGCTAAATCGGATTGCTAAGATTGACGATATTGCTCTTATTTGCACTGGCGCTATGAGTGACTACCGTCGCCCATGCTATCTGGAAGAGCTTAAGCAATATATTCATGAGAATGGCTTGAGCGAAAAGGTACGACTGCTTGGACATATTCCCAAGCGTGAACAAATCGAAATCATGAAAAGTGCGGTAGCGGTTATACAGCCCACCTTGTTTGAAGGAGGCCCCGGGGGTGGCAGTGTTTATGATGCGATTTCGCTTGGTGTACCTGTCATCTTGTCTGATATATCCGTGAATAAGGAAGTGGTTGCTGAGAATGTGCATTTCTTTAGTGTAGGGAACGACGAAGAGCTTGCAGCGCAAATGATTGCGATGATTGAAGCTAAAATAACTCGCCCCTCGCAGGAAAAACTACTGCGTATGGGCCAGGATAATCTTTCAAAACTTGGTGACCGTCTACTAGAAGCAATTGAATATGTACGGCGCGCTTGAATTTCCAAATAAAGCCTGCATAGGGCTGTAAGTGCTTATTAACAGCAGGGAGCGCTGGTTCATTCACGGTACCTGATGTGGTTCCAGTTTTTAATAGAGAAAGCTCTGGACCCGTTGCCGCTTGTCGCACCGTTCTGCGACCGACGATCTTGGGAGAACCAAGGGCTGACCCCGTTTTCTCCTCATTAGACTGGATTGCGGTGGGCCTTGGCGTGCCTTATATATGTTTAACTAATTGAACAAGTGAGAAGGCCCATGAAAGTCGTGACGTACTCCTATGCACGCAATGCTCTCAAGTCGGTATTGGATGAGGTGCTGCACGATGCCGACGTGACCATCATCAGTCGTCGCGATGCCGAGGGCGATGCAGTGGTGATGTCCCTTGATTACTACAATAGCCTCATGGAAACCTTGCATTTGCTGTCAACGCCGGCTAACGCCGCCGCGTTGGCGCGAGCCATCCAGCAGGATCGAGCCGGACAGTCCCAAGCGCGGGAATTGATTGCCGGCGACCCCTGATGCGTGGTATTCGCTTTGTGCCAGACGCTTGGGATGCTTATCTGTACTGGCATGAACAGGACAAAAAAACGCTGAAACGCATCAATGCCCTGATAACCGCAGCGGCGCGCGATCCGTTCGCTGGCTTGGGCAAACCCGAGCCGCTGCGCGGCAGTCTGTCCGGTTACTGGTCGAGGCGAATCGACGATACTCACCGCCTGGTCTATCGGGTCACGGATAACGAGCTGGTGATTATCGCCTGCCGCTTTCACTATGACGGCTGAATGATTTTTGATACTGGATATCAGCGCATATTGTATGACCGAGACCGGACAAATAACGCTTTTTTCGAAGACGATGGCTGTCTTGATTGGGTGAATCAGAACAGGAGTATTTGATGGCCATCCGTTACTTCAAACTTCAAACTTGACCTTATGCGCTGCCCTACCCTGAACGACCTTCCCTCACCGCCGCCCGGCAAAACCGGCTGGCCGTGGACCGAGGAATCTCCTCAGCTTCCTGACCAAATGCCCGATGGCAATCCTTGGCCGAGGATTTCCATCGTTACCCCGTCTTATAACCAAGGCCAATTCATCGAGGAAACGATCCGTTCGGTGCTGTTGCAGCGGTATCCGGATTTGGAATATATAGTCATCGATGGGGGTAGCACGGATGATAGCGTTGAGATTATCAGAAAATATGAACCGTGGCTGGCTTATTGGGTGAGCGAGAAAGATAGGGGTCAGGCTAATGCTATTAATAAAGGGTTTAGGAAAATTTCAGGTGATATTATCGGGTGGTTAAATTCTGATGATTACTATACATCAGGAGGGTTACAGATAGTTGCTATTAACTATATTACACAGGAAACACAAATATTATTAAATGGCGCAACCTATTTTATAGGCTTGGGTAAAGATAGAGATGGTGTGTGGAAAAGTGGACGGGTTGAATTATTGCCTTTACTTTTTCATTGGAAATTATACAAGACTGGTCCTATAGCAATACCATGCCAGCCATCTGTTTTCTTTTCCAAAGAATTAATTAGAAATATTGGAATACTTAGAACAGATCTTCATTTAGCCATGGATTATGAGTATTGGCTAAGAGCCATGAAGGCAGGTTATAGTTTTCGATACATCGAATTTGTACTATCATTTTACCGATTTCATGAGGAATCGAAATCATCTAGAGGATGGGAGACTTTTGAACCTGAGTGGAGATGGGTTTCTGATGAATATATTTCGAAACTTTCATTTAAGGAAAAAATTAGAACTCGCTTTTGGTTGGGTAAGACTTTATGGTTAATTTACAGAAATAGAATAAGAAATAATTCAGAAATGATAATATCAGAATGTTTAAATTCGAAAAATAACAGAAAAAAAACTCTAATAATTTTATCGAAAATCATATTAACTGATATTTGCATTTTGAGAACTCGGTTTTTTTGGGGTGCTATACGTAGAGTTATCTTAAATCTTAAATACACGGGGTAAAAAAATAATGGTTCTTCGAGGGTTTCTGTGGAGCGGGTCTCCCAAGACGGATTGTAGTCCGCCGTGCTGGCTCGTGGTTAGGTTGATGCCTTTTCAGATCAATCGGTTATTGATGAGCGATCCACTGAAAGTCTCATTTATGAGGCACTAAGCCCCGGTTTCCACAAGAATCCTCGAAGAACCAAAATAATGTTAGAAAATTTAAAAACTGTACCATTAATATCTGTTTGCATTCCTACGCGTAATTCTAGTAATCGGATATTGGGAACTTTAAGTATTATTGAAAGTGGGCTATCTTTTTTGCCAAAAGATACTGCTGAATTAATAGTAATAGATAATGCTTCAGATCAAGATATTAAATCTCTTATTTATGACTATTGGTCTAGATTAGGCGATTCTATTAGTCGTCGACTTGTTATTGAAAATCGACTTGGCGTGGCGTTTGCTAGAGCTAGAGGCTACAAAGAATGTCGTGGCTCGGTATTGGTTTATTGTGATGATGACGTTTTGCCAAAAACTGATACATTTCAGATTATTATGGAGCTTGCTTTAACCGAAACTAAAGTTGGTGGCGGAGGAGGGCTTATTTTGCCTAAGCTGGTTAACAATGCTGTATGGCCTGAATGGATTGATGACCGGCTTAAAACAAATTTGGCCTTAACTATTAGGAATGATGGAGCATTTTATAACCCCCATTCGAGTTATATGCCTGTGAGCGCATTAGTTTGGTTTAGAAGGGAAGCGCTTAAATCGTGGTTTGAAATGATGGAACACGTTGATTTTGTTTTTGGACCTAGTGGAAGTCAAATGTGGCGGGGTGATGATTTTGAGATGGATTTTCATGTATTACAATCGGGATGGAAGCTAAAAATGGATCAACGTCTCCAAGCTTTTCATTGTATTCCACCTGAAAGATTGACTCGAGACTATTTTGTTAAGCTAATTTATTGGAATGGTAGAACAGCACAACGGATTTCCAATAAATGGAGAAGAAGAAGCTGGATTTATGAGTTTCTAAAGTTATTTTATCGGGTTATAGTAAAGAAAAATCCGAATATAATTAATGCATTAATAAGCTACTACAAAAATGGGGTTGATCAAGCACCATATGTTGAAAATGGTCTTGATGATATGCAATTTAATACAAAATTACATGAGATTTTTCAAGTTGGATTAGCGCATGAACAGATTCATCGCATAATGAACCCGATGTCGCATTGATCAATGCGTGTCTAGCGTGGACAGAGCATGATCGACCGAACTCTCCGCCGCCTAATCCCTCAGTCCACGCGTACCCGCCTCAAAAAAGCACTCGGCCTGCCATCCACGCGCCTGCATCCCGATTGGGAGGTGTTGCGATCCATCGGCCCGTGTGAGTCGCCTCACCTCGTCCTCGACGTCGGCGCTCATCACGGCTGGTTCTTTCATTGCTGGCTCGACTGGTGTCCTCAGGCGCAGGTCGTAGCATTCGAGCCTACGGCGGAATCGTTCCGGCGGGCAAATGAACTCTACGGCTCCGATCCACGAGTGCGTTTGTTCCAACTCGGGATCGGGGCGCAAACTGGCGAACTGAGTTTCAACATCCTGGCCGATTCACAGGTATCCAACTCGTTTCTACCACCCCGGCAGGCGGTTTGGGAGGCGATTGAATACAACACGGGCGCTATTTCGCAGCGCCGAGTCCCTGTCACTACGCTGGACGACTTTTGCGCCGAGCAGAAAATTGCCGGTGCCTACCTGCTCAAGATCGATGTTCAGGGCTACGAACTCGAAGTGCTGAAGGGGGCAACCGGCATCCTGCCGCGCATCGATCATGTGTTCGTCGAGGCCGGTATCCAGCGGCTGTACGAAGGGGCCCCCTCGTTCGCCGAGGTTTGTCTGTTCATGGAAATCCAGGGTTTTCATCTCATGCACCTGCGCGCTTGGCATCGGGGCAACCGGGTGCTGGTGGAAACCGACCTGCTGTTTCGCCGCAACGATCTGGCCCCACCCATCGACCGCGAACGCGACCGTTATTACCTGGAACTCAAGTAGAACCTTCGCTCATGAATTCAAGCTACGATCAGGATTACTACCTCTGGTTTACCGAACAGGCGAGCATATTGCGAAACGGAATGTGGCGGCAGGTTGATGTGGAGCATCTTGCCGAGGAACTGGAGGACATGGGCAAGCGGGAAAAGCGCGTCTTGCGCAGCCGAACGGTGGTGTTGCTGGCGCATCTGCTCAAGTATGCCTACCAACCGGAACAGCGCAGTTCGAGTTGGAAAGGCACTATCCGCGAACAGCGCAAGCAACTGGAAGGCCTGTTGCGGGATAGCCCAAGCCTAAAAGCGACTTTGCTGGAAGAACTGGAGGATAGTTACATCAGCGCCAGGCTGCTGGCATCCGGCGAAACCGGCTTAGCCGAAGCCGCGTTCCCACCAGCATGTCCCCTAACGCTTGAGCAGCTTTTGGATGAGCATTACTGGCCTGAAGCCTGAGTTTTCCGGATGCTGACCAATCGGGAGACAGCTTCGACGAAACGCCTCCTGTTCGTCGCCCCCTCCGCCTACCCGCTCGGTGGGGTGCAGACTTGGTTGGACTACCTGCTGCCGGGTTTAGCCCAGCGGGATTGGCAACCGATTTTGGGACTAACCTCCGGTCGTTTTCACGATGTCGGGCGCTATCTGACCGTGCATCCTTGGCCCGACTGCGTGACCATCACCAACCCGACCGGGTCGGCGGAAGGACGGATTCTCGCCCTGATCACCACCATCCGCCGGGTCCGTCCGCACCTGGTGATTTCGGTCAACATCCCCGATACCTATGCAGCGATCGAACGGCTGCGCGTCCGGCGCGAACCAGCGCCCCGCGTCGTTATGAGCAATCATTCGATTGAATCCCAATATCTGGGTGACGCCAAGAATTGGAGCCATGTGCTTGATGGCATGATCGGCACCAACCGGCTCACCTGCCGGTTAGCGGAGGAATACGCAGGTCTGGAATCCGCCCGGGTGCATTACGCGCCCTACGGTGTCGAATGTCCGTCGCCGCCGGTTCGTCGCACCCGGAACGCGGGGCCGCTGCGCATCGCTTATTCGGGTCGGCTGGACCAAGAGCAAAAACGCGCGCAGGACATTCCCCTGATTCTCGACCACCTCCAGGCGCTAGGAGTGGATTACCAATTCCAGGTAGCCGGCGGCGGGCCGTCGGAAGCGTCGCTGAAGGAACGCTTGCGATCCGGGATTGAATCGGGCCAGGTGCGGTTTTTGGGCGTGCTCGACCCCGCCGCGCTGAACGAGCATCTGTACGACTGGGCCGACGTGTTGTTGGTGACTTCCTTCTGGGAAACCGGGCCGATTGTAATCTGGGAAGCGATGGCGCGCGGCCTGCCGGTGGCGAGCAGTCGCTATGTCGGTTCCGGGCTGGAAGGTAGCTTGAAAGACGGGGACAATTGCCTGCTGTTTCCGGTCGGGGATACCGAAACCGCAGCGATGCAATTAGGGCGGATGACCGACCCCGAAGTGCGCGTGGCGCTCGCTGAACATGGTTGTCAATTGGTCAATGAACGCTACACACGGGAACGTTCGATCACAAGCTGGGACTGCTGTCTGCGGGCCATCCTCCAACAACCGCAGTGTGAGATCCGCGCAAAATCCACCCCCATCGCCCCCGCTGGCCGGCTTGATCACTGGCTGGGGACCGGGTTGGGGGAAAGCGTCAGGCGAATACTCGGTCAGTCCTACCGGCACACGGAGCCGGGCGGCGAGTGGCCGCATGTGCATGGATCTGATGATCTAGGGCATTTAGATAACAGTGAATTCTGGTTGAAAGCTGCCCAAATTGACGTCAATTTGATTTGAATAACTATTGCTAAAATGACTGATCATTTAAATCTATCCAGTAAAATTGCCTTTTTAACAGTATCGCTTGGTACTAAATGGGAATCTTACTCTCAATCGCTTATTAAGATATATTTTCCAGAGTGTCAGCGGATTGTTGTTGATGGATCCCGATCTTGGAATCCAATTTATTTTACTGATTACGGAAATAAAATTCATGCTGATTATTTGATTTTAGTCGATGAAGATTGTTTTATATTTAGTAGAAGCCAGATGGTTTTTTTAATACAATCCTTAGATCATGATAAAGATTGTGCATTAATAGCTACTCCCGATGGAGGAACCTATCATCGCGATTATAATCCGATTGCTTGCAATACTTTTTTCGCTATAATAAAAAGGCAGGCTTTGCTGAGAATTGTAAAGAGTGCTGGGTGGAAAAACTCGAAATATTCAGATATAAGTGATAAGGTTGATGATAATCATTTAGAGTTTCTTGATAAGAATCGGGTCAATTATGATAAGCATGAACCATACTACCCTTTTTTCTGGGCATTATTATCAAATAATTTTACTATTAAATACCTTGTTCCTTCATTAAATAGAAGCTTGTTGGCATCTGAAGTTAAAATAGAAAAATCTGATAACCCGCTTTTGATACACATGTGGTGGCTAAGAAGTTGGCACTGTAGGGAAATAGAACCATATCTAAAAGTCGCAAATTATGATCGTTACGTTATTTTAGAGAAAAAATATCTTATAAATATTTTTAAAAGACCATCAAATTATATAATTTTCTTGCAGCAAAACATGATTCGTCTTACAAAAAAAATAGTTTATAAATTGAGGAGTTATGTATTCAAAATCAGCTAATTATTGAATTTTACACATCTAAAAAGAAAGGTAGAACTAGATGATGAATAATCTGCTTGATAAAAGTGACAAGTATTTCTGGCATCGATATCTTGATTTTTATGAAGCAAAGTTTTCGTTTTTAAAGTGTCAGAATGTGCTTGAATTCGGGGTTTTTCAAGGTGCGTCCGTTCGGTGGTTGTTAGAACGATTTCCCAAATCACATGTTTTTGGGGTTGATATCCTCCCTGTGCAGCCTGATTGGCCAAAAGATAAAAGGATCACTTACTTTCAAGTAGACCAAGATTCAACCTCCCAAATCGAAAACTTGTTTAAGTCAATTGGAGAGAGATTAGATCTTATTATTGAAGACGGAAGTCATATTCCTAGACATCAGCGAAATTGTCTTGTTAACTCTATCCCACATATTAACTCGGGTGGTATTTATATTTTGGAGGATATTCATACGTCGCATCCACGACATCCTTTCTACAAGAAAGCTAAACGAATTTTTGCCCCATTAATAGGGCCATTGCATATGTTATTAGCTATCGATCATATGATATCAACCGGCAAAAAACCTACTAAAAAAGATTTGGATTTACTGATCAAAGACTCGCTTTTTTCATTATCAGATATTGAGCTATTGTATGAAAGAATCAGCAGTATAGATATATATAAGAGAGCTAAGTTACCAATTCGTTGTTTCAAGTGCGGTAATAGTGATTTTGATTTTCACAGATTCAGATGTAGATGCGGTGTTCCGCTTTATTCTGAGAGTGATTCTATGTCAGCTCTCATTCATATTCGCTAGTGTAACGCTATATTAAGACTGCTTAATTTTGCTAAGCGTAAAATGAAATCAGATTCAGTTTGTAACAAAGCAGCCCACTTTCTCCTTATTCCAGAATTGGCATTTTCTCCACCGAATGATGCTATTGTCCAAGCTCTGCTTGAATGCGGATACCAAGTAGATTTGTATTCACCCTCGCCATTGCCTGATATTTCCGCCTACGGGTCGGGGGTTGCCTGTTATCCGGTGGAATACGGCAAGCGCTGGTTGTTGCAAAATGTCTTTTCATCTAAATGGCGTCAGTATCGAGTTTTTTCTGGAACCGCCGAGGCGCCGTTTGCAACTGTGGGCGTGCTCTCTTTCTGGTATCGGCGACCTTCATTTCTGCTGGTGGACGAGATCAAGTCCGGCAGTTATTACGGTGATGATCCGGAATACATGAAGCGCTTATATCGTTGGGCGATGCGTCGAGCGTCGTTTTGCGTCGTGAATGATGAAAGTCGCATCGGGCTGTTGCAGGAATACGCCGGGATTATCGATGCCAGCCGGATCATGGTTTATCCGGGATGTTTCCGCAAACCGCCCGAGCCAGCGGACCGGCTTGCACTCAGGCGGCAATGGGGAATTCCCGAGCGGGCGCTGGTGTTGGGGGTGTCCGGAGGATTCAACGAAACGGCTGGCGCCGAGTGGTTGCTGCAGGGGTTTTGCCGCAATCCAGAGCTTTATCTGGTGGTGCAGGCGGTCAATCTGCCGCCGTTCAATCGATTGTTATTGACCTATCTACAGGGGGCAGAGCGGCTTTATCTGGAGTCGAACCGTCTTAGCTGGAGAGATGCCTGGGCTACCGCCTCAGTCATGGATATCGGGCTGGCGATTTACCTGAATCAGGCTCCGCAGTTCCAACACATGGGTATCAGCTCCAACCGCCTCTGCATGTTTCTGGCCATGGGAGTGCCCGTAATTGCCAGCCGTCAACCCAGTTTCCGTTTCATCGAGGAATACGACTGCGGGGTGCTAGTGGACAACGAGCGGGAATTTGTCGCAGCCATCGACCAAATCGCCGCACGGCTGCCCACCATGCGAGAAAACGCCCGCCACTGCACCCGTGAGTACATCCGCGCTCCCGAACGGTTCGTCGAACTACGGCAGCGGATTGCCTTGCTGAACCGGTAATCGCAGCGGCGCGCGGGGACAGGTCATGAACGTCTTTTATACTGGAAAAGCGCTGCTGGGAGTCCTGCTCAAGGACTGGCGTTACTACCGCCGGGCGCTGAATGCTCAAGGCAGAGCCTACCTAACTCTTTGCAACCGCACCGAACGGCTCGAAACCGCCCCTGACGGCAACGGCTACCGCTGCGACTGGCGCTACACGTCGGATCTGCACGCCCCCAAGCATCTCCCCAGCCTAGGATTAAAGTTGCTGTGCCGCGCCCTGGCCGATCATCCAATCCAGCGGTTGCCCGAACCCCGTGCAACGTCTGCTAGTCCCGATATCAGCTTCATCATCGGCCATCGCGGCGGGGAACGGTTGCCGCACCTGCTGACCACGCTGGAAAGCATCGCTGGTCAGGAAGGGGCCAGCGTGGAATGCCTGGTGGTCGAGCAGGACCAACAAGCACATCTCTTCGGATATCTGCCCGCTTGGGTGCGCTATCTGTACACGCCACCGCCAACACCGGACTTACCCTACTGCCGGGCCTGGGCCTTCAATATCGGTGTCCGCCACGCGCGAGGATCGGTGCTGGTGCTGCACGACAACGACATGCTGGTTCCAACCGACTACGCCGCCCGTATCCTCCAACACATCCGGCAAGGCTACGAGGCGCTCAATCTCAAGCGCTTTGTTTTCTACCTGAGTGAAGCTCACAGCCGGGGTGTATTCGCTGGAACCGCCGAACTGATGAAACGGGTGCCGGAAACTATCGTGCAGAACCTGGAAGCGGGCGGCAGCATCGCTATCACCCGCGAGGGCTACGAGCGCATCGGCGGTTTCGACGAAGCCTTCGTCGGTTGGGGTGGAGAGGACAACGAATTCTGGGAGCGGGCGCATACCCTCAAGGTCTGGCCCTACGGCTATCTGTCGCTGGTGCATCTGTGGCATCCCAGTCAGCCCGGCAAGTATCAGCCCGACAACCCGACCTTGCGGCGGCATCGTGAACTCTCGGAGATTCCCGCAAACGAGCGTATCGCCCGCCTGCGCACGCTCGTCCAGGGCGAAATGGCCGGTCCTCAAGGATGGACGGGCAAAGGACCAGCGCGCTGATGTGCGGCATCACCGGCTGGTTGCTGCCGCCTGGAGCCGAACTCTCCCCCGCCGTGTTGGACCGATTGTCCGAATCCATCCGCCATCGTGGCCCGGACGATGCCGGCCAATACTGTAATCCCGCTGCTGGCCTGGCGCTGGCCCAGCGTCGCCTCAGCATCATCGACCTCAGCCCCGGCGGCCACCAGCCAATGATCCACGCGGATACTGGCGATGTGCTGGTGTTCAACGGCGAGATTTACAACTTCCGCGAATTGCGTACCCAACTGGAATATCAGGGTTGCCGGTTCCGCTCCAGTTCCGACACCGAAGTGCTGTTACAGGGTTTGGCGGTCTGGGGGTTGCGGTCCTGCCTGAAGCGGCTGCGCGGCATGTACGCCTTCGCCTGGTGGCAGGCCGCCGAGTGCGCCCTGCATCTAGCGCGCGATCCGTTGGGCATCAAGCCGCTCTACTACGGCGAGCCGCTATGCGGCGCAGGATTCGTGTTCGCTTCCGAGATCAAGGCATTCCTGTCTCTGCCCGGCTTCGCGCGCCAAGTGGATCGGCGGGCGCTAGGGCAGTTCCTGGAATTCGGCTACACCTTCGAGGCGGAGCGTACCATCTTCGCCGGGATCCATAAGCTGCCGCCCGGCCATCTGCTGACGGTACGCGCCGGGGTGGCCGGTTTGCTGGAGCGGTTTTTCACCCCTGAGGTGCGGGTGGACGAGTCGCGGACCAGCGAGGATTGGCAAGAGGAGCTTTACGCCACCCTGTGTCAGGTGGTAGCCGAGCATCTGATCGCCGACGTGCCGGTGGGCCTGCTGCTGTCGGGTGGGCTGGATTCCAGTCTGGTAGCGGCGCTGGCGGTTCGGTCGGTCCCGGTGCGCACCGTGTGCATGGGCTTCGCTGACTCCGCCGTGGACGAACGACCCCACGCCCGCGAGGTGGCGCGCTTCATCGGTGCCGAGCATGAGGAGGTGCTGATTAAGCCCGGTGAGATTCAGAACATGCTGGAGGGGGCGGCGGTTGACTTCGACGACCTGTTTGCCGACTGGGGTACGATCTCGACCCGGCTGCTGTACCAGAAGTGCTGGGAGCGTGGCATCAAGGTAGTGATCGTGGGCGAGGGGTCGGACGAGCTGTTCGGTGGCTATGGTGTATTCCGCCGAAGCCAGTCGCGTGCGCCCCGCGACTGGTGGCTGTTCCAGCTTTACCGAAACTACTGCGGGCGGCGTTATGGCCACTATTTTGGTGCGTTTCGCGCCCGGATGCGGGCCTATCTGGACGCCACGGGCGATGATCGCTTCGCCGCGATCCGCCTGTTCGAGTCGCGCGAACAGTTGCCCAACAACTATGTGATGAAGGTGGACAAGGCTAGCATGGCGGCGAGTGTCGAGGCGCGCACGCCGTTTCTCGATCAGCGAGTGGCGGAAATCGCCTATCGAATTCCCGCCCGCCACCTGCTGTCGGCCGAGAGTGAAAAGGAGGTGCTGCGCCGGATGGCGGGACGCTACCGCTTGCTGCCCGAGGCGACTTTGTGCCGCCGCAAGTTCGGGGCCAGCATCGTGGCGTCGTGGATGGACGAGTCGGAGTCGTTCCGCTGCTATGCGCGGGATATTATTTTGGCGCCGGGCGGCTGGACCGAGGCGCTGGGTCTGGACGGCGCTATGCGGGATTACTTTCTGCGTGGCCGGAATGGTTATCCGTTCCCTTGGGCGATCAGCATCTTCAGCAATCTGGCTTGGCGGTTGCTGACCCTAGAATTGTGGGCGCGGGTGTATGAAATTGCGGCGCGTGATGCGTGAAGGGCTGGTCAGCACCATCATTCCAGTCTTCAACCGCCCTGCTTTAATGCGAGAGGCAGTAGCCAGCGTGCTGGCACAGACTTACCGACCGATTGAGATCATCATCGTTGACGATGGATCGACCGATGAGACTGGCCGGGTTGCCGAGGCGTTGGCGATGGAAAATCCCGATGTGATTCGCGTGCTGCACATCGCTAATGGCGGGCCTGGCGTGGCGCGGGAAGCGGGCCGGCAGTTGGTGCGAGGTGAATTTGTGCAGTACCTGGACAGCGATGACTTATTGCTACCATGCAAGTTTGTGTTGCAGGTTCAAGGACTCCGAGCGAATCCAGCCTGTGGGGTGGCTTATGGGAAGACACGTTGCTATCAGTTAGGGAATAAACCGATGGATGTTTCTTTAAAACGGACTGGTGAGAAAATTGAGACGATGTTTCCTTCATTTCTTAAGTCGCGATGGTGGAGTACAAATACTCCTCTCTTTAAACGAGAATTATTAGATCGTGCGGGACCATGGAAATCACTTTTCAATGAGGAAGACTGGGAATATGATTGCAGAGTTGCGGCATTGGGAATTCACCTGTGTTTCTGTGATGAATATGTTGCTGATACGAGATTTCATAAAGAAGGGCATTTAAGCAGTGACGGATCGAGCGATCCGAGAAAATTGAAGAGCCGTGCTAAGGCCCACGAATTGATCTTGTCTCACGCTCGGCGCGCGGGAATTGGTCCTGAGATTCCGGAAATGCAGCATTTTGCCCGCGAACTGTTTCTGCTAGCCCGGCAATGCGGGGCCGCAGGGCTAGCGGCGGAAGCACGGGAATTGTTTCGATTGGCGCGCGCCGCGTCGGGTTCGGAACGGAGCAGCGGTCTGGATTTTCGGCTGTACCGTTTACTGGCGAGGATGATCGGTTGGGCACGGGCGGGGCGACTCACCTGCGCCATGGATCGGTGGCGGGGATGAATGGATCCCCATCTGTGTCGGTGGTCATGAGCGTCTACAACGGCGCGGCCACGCTGGCAGCGACGATGGATAGTGTGTTGGCGCAGGAAGGCGTGGATTTTGAATTCATCGTGGTCAACGACGGATCGACCGATGGCAGTGGCGCCATCCTTGATGACTACGCCCGGTGTGATGACCGAGTGCGGGTGATCCATCAAGACAATACCGGCCTGACGCGGGCACTGATTCGCGGTTGCGCTGAGGCGCGGGGGAAATACATCGCCCGGCAGGATGCGGGCGGCGATATTTCCCTGCCGGAGCGACTGGTGCGGCAATTCGCTTTTTTGGAGGCAAATTCCGATGTCGTGATGACCTCTTGTGGAACCCGTTTTATTGGGCCTGAAAACGAATTTCTGTATGACATCGTGCAGCAGAGCGATGAATTGCGGCAGGGTCTCGAACAGTTGAGAATAGATCGGGTTCGAGGCCCCTCGCACCATGGCAGCACGATGTTTCGCCAAGTTGCCTATCAAGCCGTGGGTGGCTACCGCCCGGAATTTCGGGTCGCGCAGGATTTGGATTTATGGATGCGACTGGTCGAAATCGGATCTTGTATCGCCACACCGGAGGTGCTTTACCAAGCCTGCCTGACGCTCGGTACTATCAGTCATATGCATAGAAGCGAGCAGTTGAAAGTAGCTAATATCATTTTGCAGTGTGCCACAATCAGACGCTCGAATGGCGATGAGAAATTAACGCTGCAACAATTTATGAGAAATAACCGGAAGGTAAGATGGCTATCGATACCTAGATCGTTGCAAAATGCTCGCTTCTATTACTTTGTGGGTAGTCTGCTGCGTCTGAAGCAACCGGCACGCGCTAGAATTTACTACCAACACGCGTTGAAATCCTGGTTCCTGTATCCCAGGGCGTTGTTCGGATTGTGGCTATTGAGGGGAAGGCCATGAAGCCACCTGTATACGATCCCGCTTGGGGTGAAGAGATCAAAGCGCTTTATCACCATGATGTGCAGGAAATCTGGGACCCCACCATCAGCCGGCAAGTATGGAATCAATATCACAATCAGCTTGATCTCTATTTACACATCGCCGGTGAGACCTCACCCGGTAAGGCAAAAACAATTCTTGATGTCGGTTGTGCCCAGGGAACTTTAGCGCTTCTACTGGCGGAACGTGGGCATCGAGTCTATGCGGTCGATCTCCGGCCCCATTTTTTGGAATACGCCAAAAGTCGTTATGTCCATGGTGATATCCAATTTATCGAGGGAAATGCCTTGGAACTCGACCTCAATGAACGTTTTGATCTGATTTTTGCTAACCAAATTATCGAACATTTGGTTTATCCACAGGTATTGGTGCATCGTCTCATCTACTTATTGGATTCAGGTGGGCAATTAGTGACGACGACACCTAATTGGCACTATTTAGTCAATACGAAATTGCCTAGCTATAAGGAATTAGGCGATCCAACCCAGCACGAGCACCGACAGTTTACCGCTGATGGGGATGGCCATTTTTTCGCTTATCGCGCGGATGAGTTGGTGGAAATTTTCCGTAATGAAGGACTTGTTGATGTCCAGTTTCACTATTTTGAAACTCCTTTAATATCCGGTCATTTGAAAATTCGTTACCTGCACAAACTGGTTCCAGTCGGATTGTTACGCTGGTTGGATCGCTTGTTGTTAGCGATGCCGAAGTTGGGCAGGGTGTTAGCCCATCAGTTGCTAATTACTGGGCGCAAACTTTGAAATCATGGCAACACTCGTTGGAGTATGGTTTGGCCCGCATGGAAATCTGGTGGGCATATTCATATTTACGAGCCCGAATGTGGGCAGCACGTGGTGCACGGGTGGGAAGACGGGTTTCGATCCATCGGGATTGTTGGGTGGATCGTCCTTGGGGGCTGACGTTGGGCGAGCGGACAAAATTGGAATACGGAGTCTGGTTAAAATTGGTGGGCGATGAGGCGCGATTGCGGATTGGCTCGTATACTTTCATCGGCGCACGGTCGGAATTCGATGTCATGGCGTGGGTGGAGGTAGGCGATCACACGCTTGTTGCGCCTGATTGTTTCATTACCGACCATTATCATGGTGTGGATGCCGAAGGTTTACGGATTGACCAGCAAGCTTGTATCGCAAGGCCGGTGAAAATCGGTTCAGATATTTGGCTGGGGACAGGGGTGACCGTGCTGCCCGGTGTGGTGATCGGCAATGGCGCGGTGGTGGGGGCTGGCGCAGTGGTGACGCACGATATTTCAGAACGAGCCATTGCAGTCGGTATCCCTGCCCGAACGATTCGATTTAGACGATGACAGCCGCACTTAGCGTCGCCATCCCCACCTACCGCCGCGACCAAGTCCTGATCGACACCGTGCGCGATCTACTGGCGCTCGATCCGCCGCCGGCGGAAATCCTGGTGCTGGATCAGACCCCGGAGCACGCATCGGAAGTCACGGCCGCGTTACTGGCGTGGGACACCGTCGGCCATATCCGCTGGTTGCGTCTGCCGGAACCTTCCATCCCGCGTGCCATGAACCAAGGTCTGCTGGCCGCCCGTCATGAGGTCGTACTGTTCCTGGACGACGATATCCGTCCCGAACCGGGCTTGTCCGCGGCGCATCTTGCCACTCATCGGGACTCCGGCGCCGCCCTGGTGGCGGGTCGAGTAATCCAACCCTGGCAGGAGGGGCGGGATTTCTCCCTCGACACTGGTTTTCATTTCGCCTCCCCGCACCCCGCCTGGGTCGACGAGTTCATCGGTTGCAACTTCTCCGTTCGTCGCGACGTGGCGCTGCAACTGGGTGGGTTCGATGAGAATTTTGTGAAGGTCGCCTACCGCTTCGAAGCCGAATTCGCCCATCGCCTGCGCCGGGCTGGTCACCGTATCCATTACCAGCCGGCGGCCTGCATTCATCACCTTAAGGTCATCACCGGCGGCACCCGTAGCTTCGGTGAACATCTGACCACCTTCAAGCCCGATCACGCCGTCGGTGCTTACTATTACACTCTGCGGACCTGGAACGGTGGAGCCAGCCTGGGCGCATTGCTGGGTCGTCCCCTGCGGGCGGTGATGACTAGCCACCACCTGCGTCGGCCTTGGTGGATTCCCGTGACCCTGATCGCTGAATTGCGCGGCCTGATCCAGGCACTGCGTTTACATCGGCGCGGCCCGTGCGTTCTCCGTCACCCCTCGTGTTCCTAACGTTGCATTCTCACCGTCATGGCCTATTTTCTGACCGCTCTTGTCCTGCTGCCGGCGCTGGCCGTTGCTTTCAGTAATTGGCGTTATGGGCTGTTCGCCTGTGTGCTGGTTGCCATCCTGCAAGACCCGCTGCGCAAGCTGGCGCCCGGCGAGCCGGTATATTACGTTCTGCTGGTCGGCGTGGTGTTCGGTGCCGCCTTCCTGGCCGCCTGGGGTCGGGTGTCGCTCGATCCCAATCGCATCGCTGGCTGGCGGCGCAATCTAGGCATGCCCTTCAATCTGTTTCTCCTGCTGCTGGCCGCGCAGGCGGTGAACGCCTACCTGCAATTCGGTAGCCCCGTTCTGGTGGGAATCGGCCTGCTGTCCTATCTGGCGCCGCTGCCGGCCCTGATACTTGGCTACCAATATGCCAAGCGCGGCGGAATCCGGGGGATCGAACGCTGGCTGTGGTTCTACATAGCGGCGATTTTTCTTGCCCTGATCAGCGTCTATCTGGAATACATGGGGGTCTCCTCGCCCGTGTTCGGCGAGGTGGGGCCGGGAATCGCCATTTACGACCGCACTCTGGGGCTGTACATCGAAGCCAACTGCGGCCTGTTTCGGGCGTCGGAAGTCGCCGCTTGGCACGCCGGAACAGCGGCCTGCATTCTGTTCCTACTCGGTACGGAACGACGTCTGACGATTCCTCGTGTCCTGATCGCCTTGGTGCTGGTGGGATTTCTGGTGGGAGTCGGCTTGCTGACCGGACGCCGGAAGATGCTGGTGGAAATCGGGATTTTTCTGAGCACGTACCTGTTTCTGGCAGCGATGTTTCGCAAGGAAAGGCGCAAACTGGCGGTGGTTGCCGTCCTGTTCGGGGTGCTGAGCTACATTGCCGCGGTCGGCCTGTTCGAACCGGACCCGGCGGAAAAACGCTATCACACCGAGTACCAGCAACAGGAGTCCTATCTGAGCTATGTGGACCGCGGCAAAACCGTGATCGAGGATATTCCGGAGCGCTTGGCGGGTTTGGGCATCGCGCCGATTGAATGGGCGATTGACCAGTTCGGCCTGTTCGGCGCCGGCTTGGGCACGGGCAGTCAGGGTGCCCAGCATTTCAGCGGCGGGACGGCAGTGTTCGGTGGCGCCGCCGAGGGCGGGCTCGGCAAGATCACCATGGAACTGGGTTTGCCGGGCTTGCTGCTGGTGGCATGGTTGGCGGTCGCGATGATGCAGTATATCTGGCGGGTATTGGATTTTGTTTCGGCCCATTCACCACGGTTGGCGCGCTTGTCCTACGGTTTTTTCGCGTTGCTGGTGGCCAACGGCGCGGTGTTCTCGGTGGCCACCCAAGTGTTTGGCGATGTGTTCGTGCTACTGGTGCTGGGCCTGATGCTCGGCTTTTTACTGGCCATGCCGGTACTGGCCGAACGCGAGCACCGATCTGGAAGACCAGCCAAGGCAGGTGTCCGACCCGGAGCATCCGACCCGAAGTGTCCGGCTTGGGGGGCGGCGTGAGCGGCACTGGAGTGATGGTGCAAGAACGCCGAATCCGCGTGGCGTTGTTCGCCACCCATCCCATTCAGTACCACATCCCCTGGTTTCAATGGTTGGCGGCGGCGCCCGAACTGGATTTTAAGGTGTTCTTCGGCCTGTTGCCGGATGCGGCACAGCAGGGGGTCGGTTTTGGTGTCGGCTTTCAATGGGATATCCCGTTGCTCGACGGCTACCGATGGGAATTATTGCCCAATGTCGCCAAGGCCCCGTCGTTGGGTACTTTCGGCGGTTGCGATACACCGGAGGTCGGGCGGGTTTTGCGGGATTGGCGCCCCGATGTGGCAATTTTGACTGGCTGGAATTCGAAAATGCTGGTGCAGGCGTGGTGGGCATGTATCCGTTTGGGTATTCCTCGAATCGTCCGAGGGGAGTCGAATCACTTGGCGCCGCGTCCAGCTTGGAAGCGGTTTGGTCACCGGATGTGGCTGAAGGGATTCGATCGCTTCCTCGCCATCGGCCGAGCCAACCAAGCATTTTACCGGGAGGCGGGTATTCCAGCCGAGCGTATCCACGACTGCCCTTATTTCATCGACAATCGACGTTTTGCGATCGCTGCGGCCGAATTACATTCTTGTCGCGATGAACTGCGCCAGGACTGGGGCATTCCCGCCGAAGCGGTCTGTTTTCTGTTTTCCGGCAAGCTGATCCCGAAGAAACATCCACTTGATCTGCTACACGCGCTGGGTCAGGCGATACGGTCTGGCGCGAGGGCACATGTCTTGATGGCAGGTTCGGGTGAGTTGTTGGAACCGGCCCGCGCCCTGATGGAACGAGAGCGGCTATCGGTTAGCTTCGCCGGTTTTCTCAACCAGAGCGAGATCGTCCGGGCCTATGTGGCGGCGGACTGTCTGGTGCTGCCGTCCGATACAGGCGAGACCTGGGGGCTGGTGGTGAACGAGGCCATGGCCTGCGGATTGCCGGCCATCGTTAGCGATCAGGTCGGTTGCGGGCTGGATTTGATCCGCGAGGGCGAAACCGGCGGTCTGTTCCCGATGGGTGATGTCGCGGCGCTGGGGGCGCGTCTGGTGGAGTTCGCCGCGGATCCGGCGCGCCTGTCGGTGCTGGGCGAGCGGGCGCGGCGGCGGGTGTTGGCGGATTATTCGGTGGAACGGGCGGGGGAGGGAACACTGGCGGCGGTGCGCGCGGTGACGAGAGGCGAGCAATGAGAAACGCATGATCATTGCCAGGCAGGCGGCGGTGACCTCGGTTGGTTCGGCCGGGCATGACCGGTGCGACCGGCAACGTCTACGTCGATTTGCATGAATCAGGTTGAACGCACCGGAGCGTCGTGGGGGCGCGAGTAGGTTCGGTGGAGCTGATCCTCATTTCGTGGAGGGGCACTTGCGGGATGCTCCGCCAATTGAGGTACGGGATTGACGAATCTAACGGTGCGCGAGGGTAAGGCTTGAGTGGCAAAATCGGGCGTCGTGCTGGTTTGAAGCTGCTGCACGTCGTGCCCACCTACCTGCCCGCTACCCGCTACGGCGGGCCGATCTATTCGGTGCATGGCCTGTGCAAGGCGCTGGCGGCGCGTGGGCATGAAGTCCATGTTTTCACTACTAACGTGGACGGGCCGGACGATAGCCCGGTCCCGCTGGGTCAGCCGATCGATCTGGATGGAGTCAAGGTCTGGTATTTTCCCTCGCGGCGGTTGCGACGGCTGTACTGGTCGCCACCCATGTTGGATGCCTTGTGGCGTGAGATCGAGAATTTCGATCGGGTTCACCTGCATTCGGTGTTTCTATGGCCGACCTGGGCGGCGGCGCGGGCGGCGCGAGCGGCGGGCGTGCCGTATGTGTTGTCGCCGCGCGGAATGCTGGTCCAGGATTTGATCCGCCGCAAGAGTCGCTGGCTGAAAACCGCCTGGATTGCGTTGATCGAGCGGCGCAATCTCGAACGGGCCGCCGCGATTCACGTTACCTCCACGACCGAGGCCGATGAGTTGCGGCCCTTTGGCTTTCGCCTGCCGCCGGTGATCGTGGTTCCCAACGGCATCGAGCCGCTGGCGTCCGTTGTCGGTCAGCCGGTGAGCACCGAGGTCCAGGCCATCGTCGCCCGTCAGCCGCTGATCCTGTTCCTCAGCCGCATCCACTGGAAGAAGGGTCTGGATCGGTTGATGCCGGCGCTGGCAGAGGCGCCGGTCGGTCATCTGGCGATTGTGGGTAACGACGAGGAAGGCTATTTACCGGAGTTGCAGCGGCTGGCGGCGATGCATGGAGTGGCGGAACGGATCACGTTTTTGCCCCGGTCGGTGAGTGGAGCGGACAAGGAGGCTTTATTTGCGGCGGCCAAGCTATTCGTGTTGCCGTCCTATTCGGAAAATTTCGGCAACGTGGTGCTGGAGGCCATGGCGCGGGGCTGTCCGGTAGTGGTCACGCCCGAGGTGGGGGCGGCGGAAGTGGTGCGGGCGTCGGGCGGTGGCGTGGTGGTGGAAGGCGATCCGCGACCCTTGGCCCAGGCGATGCAGGGCGTGCTCGCGGATCCACGGCGACGGGTAATCGGGCAGCAGGGCCAGCGCCATGTGCTGGTGCATTTCACTTGGAGCAGCATCGCCGAGCGAATGGAAGTGCTTTATCGAGGTCAGGAAACTCTTTGAAGAGTGAAGCGAATGACGTCCCAGCCTGATATCAGCGCAGTGGTGCTGACTTTTAATGAAGCTCTAAATATTCGTCATTGTCTGGAGGGTGTTCGGACCCTGCCTGAAGTGTTTGTTGTCGATTCGGGCAGCACCGACGACACCGTCGCAATTTGCCGCGAATACACCGATCGAATTGTCGAACACCCCTATCGTAATCATGCCGAGCAATGGCAGTGGGCGCTCGATCATTTGCCGATTAAAACCGATTGGATTCTGGCTTTGGACGCCGATTTCGTCGTCTCACCACAATTGCTGGCGCGGATCACGGAGGAGATTTCCCGGATTCCCCAAGAGGTCGCAGGCGTTTATGTTCGGCATCTATATATCCAGGGCTTTGAAGGTGGTCAAGAGCTGAGTGGTTGCGGCTCAGTTGGCCTGGTGGCGCAACGCCAGCAGGCGGGCCACGGATACATGAGGTCGGTGGGGATCGTGGGCCCGCTTCACGGGCGGCTT
>Ga0209607_1000512_pt1 | contig 34820 bp, 30 predicted proteins | sample AD_UKC117_MetaG_FD_184413 | JGI IMG/M metagenome (GOLD analysis project Ga0209607, IMG submission 184413) | Active sludge microbial communities of municipal wastewater-treating anaerobic digesters from Hong Kong - AD_UKC117_MetaG (SPAdes)... | ecosystem: Engineered > Bioreactor > Anaerobic >... | reverse complement strand
GGCGGAAAACGGGGCCGCGGAAGCTGCGGAGGGGCAACCCGATGCAAACGCCAAATAAGCGCACGCTCCTGCAAAGAATTGTTCTTTATGCCCTGCTGCTGGCGCTCCTCTTGAGCGCGGGTTTTTTCGCCATCGATATAACGGTGCGCAAAAAAACCGACGAAACGCGGCGCGACGCGGTGCTTGACCGCATGGAAAGCATCGTGCGCTCCGAAGCCTCCAGCGTCTACGCGCACATCGATCATTTGGTTTCGGACGCGCTGTACCTGCTCGATTCCTACCGGCTCAATTCTGCACGCGGCGGCACGGCGGCCGAACTGGAAGCGCAGTGGCTTGCGTTCTCCCTTCGCAGCGGGGACTACGACCAAATCCGCTATCTCGACGCCGCCGGAAACGAGATTGTCCGCGTCAATTACGACGGCGAAACATCTTTCCTTACGCCCGCGGACGAACTGCAGAATAAAGCCGACCGGTATTATTTTGCCGATTCCATCGGCCTTGGCGGCAAGGAAATTTATTTTTCAAAGCTCGACCTCAACGTTGAAAACGGTGAAATCGAGCAGCCGGTCAAGCCGATGATGCGCGTCTGTGTTCCCGATATCGGCGAATCCGGCGCCGCCCGCGGCGAAGTCGTGCTGAACTTCCTTGCCGGCGGCGTGCTTGAGCAGATCCGTTCTGTTTCCGGCGCGGGCGCAAGCGACCTGTTTCTCGTCAATTCGTCCGGCGGCTGGATCGTCAACACCGCCGAGCCGGGCGCGGAGTGGTCCTTCGACTATCCGGAGCGCACGGAAAACAGCTTTTCCAACCGGTATCCCGAAGCGTGGACTTCCATCCTTGCAAACGGCGCGGGCGTTTCGGTCAACGAAAACGGCGTGTTCGCCTATGCCGGCGTGCTGCTCGGCGCGGACACCGACGAATGCGGCTATACGCATGTGCTCGCCGAGGGGGACTACTATATCGTTTCCTATCTCTCACCGGACTCCGCCGAGGGCAGACTGTTTTACGAAACCCCCGTTTCTATGGTGCGCACGTCCCTGCAGGAGAACTGGTACCTCTTCTTCGGCGTCGCGCTCCTCTCCGTTTCGCTGGCGCTGCTGTTCACGCGAAAGCAGGCCGAGGCGAAACGGCTCCGTTTTTTCTCCGAATTCGACACGATGACCGGCGTTCTCAACCGCCGCGCCGGGCTGATGCGGCTGGACGAAATGCACAAAAAAGCGCTTTCGGAAGGCAAGGCGCTTTGCGTGTGCTTCCTCGATATCAACGGCCTTAAGGCGGTCAACGATACGCTCGGCCACGAAGCGGGAGACGCGCTGATCACCACCGTTGCAAAGTGCGTTCAGCAGTGCATCCGCGAAAGCGATCTGTTCGCACGGCTGGGCGGCGACGAATTCCTGATTGTTCTGTGGGACGCGGACGCAACGCGCGCCGGGCAGATCTGGACGCGCATCGAAGCGCTCTTTGACACGGTGAACGAAACCGAACACCGTCCGTATCTCGTCAGCGTGAGTCAGGGCGTTGCGGAGATTCCCGCCGGTTCAAAGGAACCGCTCGACGAAACGATCGCCCGCGCGGACAAGGCCATGTATGAATATAAACGCGAAATCAAGCGCGGCCTGCGCGTCGTCCGCGGCGGGGCGGCCGCCCGGCCGGAAAGCGAGGCATAAATCCCATGGAATACGTTAATCTTAACCTGCGTTCCGCAGAATACCGGAAAGGCGGTTTCCTGCCAGCGATCCGTTCCTAGCGCAATAACCCCGTTTTCACGCCGCATTTCCCGCTCCATCCCGCTTGAGCATAACACTTTATATGATTTTGTTGCGAAAAGCAACAATTCAGGATAAAATGGAACAATATCTTTAGCGTAAGGTGAGGCGCGATGACGCAGAAAGAACCAGTAATCCACATTCAGGAGATTCAGAGCGATCTGAAGCGAATTGAAAACGACTGGCTGATCCTGCATTACAGGATTTCCATTCTGCTTGTCGTTTCTGCGCTGGTGTTCGAATGCCTGCTTGGCACGCTTGTCGTTTCCTCCGATTTGCTCGGCACCACGGTGCGCCGGTATATCCTCAAGTTCATCCTGATTCCAAGCAGTATGAATCTGCTCTGGATCATTCTGGATACCATCGTCGTTCGTTCCCGGCACGTTTCGCAGGACGGAAAAATTTATACGGTTTCCATCGTGTTCGCGATGATCTGCTTCACCCTTTTCACGGCGCACAGCGCGTTCGTTTCCATGTATTATCTTTTTGCGATCGCCATGCTGCTCACGACCATTTACGCAAGCTATACGCTCACCAGCGTCGTGACCGCCGTATCCGTCGCCGGGCTGACGCTCTCCGAACTTTTCATCCGCTGGGACTCCGACAAGGTCAGCCTGTTCGAAAGCTCGCAGCGCATGTTCGATTTTCTGATCGCGCTGGTCATCCTGCTCGGCTGCGGAATCGTCAGTTCGGTGATCATTTATTATGAAAAAAAGAAGAACTCCGCCTGGGTTCAAAAGGAATATGAACGCGAACAGCTTAAAAAGCGCCTGCGCTTCGACGAGCTGACCGGCGCGCTCAGCCGCAGGGCGATGTACGACGACATGCGGGATATCGAGACCGGCGAGGACGCGCGCTCCTGCGTGTTTATCATTGCGGACATCGATCATTTCAAGAGCGTCAACGACCGCCATGGACACCATGCGGGCGACCTCTGCCTGACCGGCTTTGTGCGCGTGCTGCGCAAAAGTTTCGGCGGGGCGAGCGTATACCGCTACGGCGGGGACGAATTCTGCGTGCTCATCAGCGACGTAACGTCCGGCGAAGCGGCTTCTCTCTGTCAAGCCGCGCAGCGTAACTTTGGCGAACTCCATTTCCCGGAATATCCGGATCTGCACCCGCAGGCAAGCTTCGGGATTGCCGCGTACCGCTTCGGCGGCGACAACGCGGTCCGTCTGTTCGTGCGCGCGGACAAAGCGCTCTATGAGGCCAAGCAGACGCGCAACGCCGTATGCGTCTACAAACCGAAAACGGAATCTGCCTGACAAGCGTCCCCTTCGTCCATCCGAAAGGCGGCATTTCATCTATGAAAGAATTTTTTATTCCAGAAAGCGGACACGTCGTCCGCTATCACGACCTGCCCGGAACAGAAGAACCGCTGCTCTTTATCCACGGTCTCGGCTGCGCCAGTTCGATGGATTACCCGGTTCTTGCGTGCCAGCCGCCGCTTTGCAAAAAGCGGCGCATCCTCGTCGACCTGCTCGGTGCGGGTTTTTCGGACAAGCCGGACGATTTTTCCTACACGGTGGAAGATCACGCGGCCTATCTAGCGCAGTTTGTAACGTCGCTCGGGCTTACGTCCTTCTCCCTGTTCGGACACAGCCTCGGCGGCGCGGTCGCCATCTCGCTCGCGCGGCTCTGCGAAAACCGTGTTCGTTCGCTGGTGCTCACGGAGTCCAACCTCGACCCGAGCCGCAAAGGCGCCGTCAGCAAGTTTATTGCGAGCCAAACGGAGGAATATTTTCTTGAGACGGGGTTCGATGCGCTCTGCCGGCGCAGCCGCGTTAAGGGCAACCGCCTCTGGGCGGCGTCGCTCTCGCTCTGGTCGCCCAAAGCGGCCTGGCGCATCTCGTGTTCGGCGTCGCGCGGCGGCGTGATTCCCTGGCGCGAAACGCTCTATTCCCTCCCCTGCAAAAAAACGTTTATCTTCGGCGAGCGGACGCTGCCGGACCCGGATTTTTCCGCGCTTGCCGCGCACGGTATATCCGTCGCGGTCGTCCCGCGTTCCGGGCATAACATGGCCTGGGAAAACCCGGAGGCGCTGGCGGAACTCGTCGCAAAAGCGACCGAGCCCACCCTTTGAAGCAGATCGCAAATTTTCTTTTCGGAAGACGATGCTGTGGCTTCGGACCTTCGGCAATCCGTCGCTGCCTGCACGGCCGCGTTCACCGGCGACATGACCTCGCTGGTGCGCCGCCCGCACTGACATAATCCAATAAAGGGAGGCGCGTTCATTTGGAAATCCGCCGTCTTTGCGAAGCGGAGACGCCTCGCGCGCTTGCGCTTGCGCAGCAGGTGTTTTTTGAATTTGTCGCGCAGGATTGTTCCCAAAAAGGGCTGGAAACGTTCCTTTCGTTCGTTACGGACGACGATGCGGTCCGTTCGCTCCGCTTTTACGGCGCGTTTGACGGCGAGGCGCTCGCGGGCATGCTCGCGATGCGCGGAAGCGGGCATGTCTCGCTGTTTTTTGTGGAACGCGCCTATCACAAGCGCGGCGTCGGGCGCGCCCTGTTTCAGGCGGCGCTGCGCGATACGCCCGCGGACGTAATCACCGTCCATTCGTCCCTCTATGCACGCACGGTTTACGAAAAGCTCGGTTTCACAGCGCTCTGCGGCGAGCAGCAGGCCGACGGCATCCGCTATGTCCCGATGAAGTATGTCCGGAAACCCGTGAGCGAATAATGACGCGAACGGAGGCACCCGGAATGGACCTTTATGCACTCTCCGAACTGAAGAAGGAAGGCATCCCCGAGGCGGCGAAATATCTGACGCGGGAAGAAATCGCCGCGCTGACAGCGCTGCTTGGCGAAAAGAACGACCGCATCCGCTATCCGGCGTTCCTACTGCTCTGCGCGCGTTCGGAAATTGCGGACGACGTTTTTCCGCACTGGGACGCGTTTTGCGCCATGCTCGGCGACGAACTTTCCTACCGGCGCGGCGCCGCGCTGCGGCTGCTCGCCCTGAACGCCCGCTGGGACGATTCCGGCCGGACGGAGGCTGTGCTCGGTGCGATTCTGGAACGGCTTGACGACGAAATCCCGTTCGTTGTGCGCTGGTGCGTGCAGTCGCTCGGCGTGATCGTCCGCTTCCACCCCGCCTGCGGCGAAACGATTGCGCGGCGGCTGGCCGTGTTTGATCTTTCCGGTCTGCGCGAGAGCATGCGAAAGTCCACGCTGACGGACATTGCGGACACGCTGCTCGCCGTCCGCGCGGTCCGCCCCTGCGAGGCCGCGGATCAGGGAATCGCGGATGCGCTTGCAGGCGGTCTGCTCGACGCAAAGACCAAAAAGCGAATTTTAACCGAACTGCCTGAAATCTCATCGTGAAAGATTTTTTTGCAGAGGTTCCCCCTGCACCCACGCAAGAGACACGTCCCGATCAGAAAAGCGGGTTCTTAGGGCCGTTACGGCCCTGATAGGTGGTTTGGAGGCGGAACCTCCAGCGTACCCTGTCGGCAGAAAGCGGCCTTTCCTTTACGGAGAAGGCCGCTTTTGTGCGTTTGTGTTGCGTTTGTGTTTTGTTATTTCTGCGAATCGTCCCCGAAGAGCGAGCCGAGCAGGCTGCCCGCAACGCTGGACGAGCCCGAGGAACTCCCGCCGCCGAGCAGACCGCCGAGCAGGCTGCCCAGACCGCCGTCGTCATCGTCGTCGTCATCGTCGTCGCCGGAAAGCAGCGAGGAAAGCAGCGTGCCCGCCACCCCGCCGGAGGAGGACGAAGAAGACGAGCCGGAACCGAGCAGGGAGCCGATCAGCGAACCCGCCGCGTCGCTCGTATCACTGCCGAGCAGCGCCGAAAGCAGCGAGCCGGAACTGCCGGAAGACGAGGTGCCGAGAAGCGTGCCGAGGATGGAGCCGATGCCGCCCGAAGAACTCTGGTTCTGCTGTCCGAGCAGAGAGAGCAGCAGCGGTGCAAGCTGGGTCAGGATGCTCACGGTCTGGGACTTGGTCGTGCCGGCTTTTTTGGAAAGCGCGGCCACCGTCTTTTTCGTGTCGTCCCCGAAAATATGACCAAGGATCTTTGCGCCGTCCTTGGAATCGACGCTGCCAAGAAGGGCTTTCACGTCCGAAGTATCGTCGGCCGCATGCTCGGAAATCGCCTTCGTCAGGGACGCTTCTCCCTTTTTCGTGCTCGCGGACTTCTGCATGTTTGCAAGCATCACAGGCAGCGCCGCGCCGATCAGCGACTCCACCTGGGATTTCTTTGCGCCGCTGCCCTTGCTCAGCGCTTTCACCGTGTCGCCGCCCAGCAGCGTATCGACCAGCTGTTTCGTGTAGTTCATCGTTTCCTTCTCCTTGTTTTTTTCGGCGGAACGGCTGACGCGCCCGCAAGGCGGTTTTCCTGAAACAAAAAGCGGACGGCGCAGCCGCGGCGAACCGGGCCGAACCGTCCGTTTCAATCCATCCGCATTTTTCTTGCGAATATCATACCATCGTTCCGTGTGCACGGCAAGCAAAATGCTTGCGCCCGGCGCGCTTTTGTTACGCGCGGCCGCTGTTGTCGTAGAGGATGAGCATGAGCACTTCCAGCTCGCCCGGCCCCGGGTTTTTCAGCGAGTGGCTTTCCCCATTCGGGCAAAGATGCGTGTCCCCTGCCGAAAGGCGCACCGTTTTGCCGTTATCGACGACCTCCGCCACGCCGGAGAGCACGTAATACACCTCGAATTCTCCCTCGTGCCTGTGCGCGCCGATGGACGCGCCCACCGGGAGCACGGAACGCGAAAACAGCCGTCCCGTGCCAAAGGAATCCTCCTTCGACAGAAACTCATGAAACGTGACCGCGCCTTCGCCGCCGCGCAGCTTCTCGGCCACGCGCACCGTTTGCTGACCTGCTGTTTTAATCATACAAAAACACTCCTTTTCCGCGGCTTTAAGCCGGTTTGTTATTTTTTCACCAGGCAGCTTTTCAGCAGTTGCCCTTGTAGACATAGGTCAGCGATTCCTCCGCGATGTCCGCCAGCTTTCCGATCGTGCCCAGCGGCGTCGGCGGGCGGTCCTGCATGCGGTACATCGGGAAAAAACGCGAGATATGCAGCGGGATATTCTTTGAAAGTCCCGCGAGCCAGCTTACCTGTGCGCGCATCTGCTCCGCGCCGTCGCTGAGCCCCGGCACGATCAGTGTTGTCACCTCAACGTGGATGCGCGCCGCGGCGAGTGCAATCGCCGTCTTCACGGTTTCAAGGTCGCCGCCCACCGCGTCGTACACGGTCTGCGAAAAGCCCTTTAGGTCGATGTTCGCCGCGTCGACAAACGGCAGAAGTTCCAGCCAGGGGTCTGCAAGCACCATGCCGTTGGTCACGAGCACCGTTTTAAGCCCCGCGGCCTTTGCCAGTTTCGCGCAGTCAAACACGTATTCATAGCCTACCAGCGGTTCGTTATAGGTAAACGCAATGCCGATGTTCCCTTCGCGCCGGAGCGCCTGCGCCTTTAAAACCAGTTCCTCCGGCGAAATTTCGCGCCAGGGAACGTCGTTTTGTCCGGCCATGGAGATTGCGCTGTTCTGGCAGAACGGGCACCGCAGGTTGCAGCCGTAGCTCCCAACGGAGAGGATATTGCTGCCCGGATGGAACCGCCTGAGCGGCTTTTTTTCGATCGGGTCGAGCGCAAGGGACGTCACGCGCGCATAGTTGCCGCAGACGATACGGCCGCCGCGGTTTTCCCGCGCCCGGCAGAAGCCGGTCTGTCCCTCTTCCAGGACGCACTGCCTCGGGCAGATACCGCAGGTTTGCTTCACGTATGCCGCACCACCTCAAAGCGCTCCATCCTGCAGCGCTCGTTTTCCGGAATCCCAGCCTTGCGCTTGGCGATTCTGAGCTGCTCCTGCACGGTGTCCACGCCTTCGAGATGCGGCAGCAGCAGTCCCTTGCGATAGCCGGAGGTGACGATCACGCCGTAGCGCGCGGGGTCGAGCTGGTCGGCCGAGTCGATCCGCTCCGCGTCGCCGAGCACGTCCACGCTGTACGTAATTCCCTCCAGTTCGTCCGGCGCGACCGGGTCGAAACGCGGGTCTGCGCTGCAGGCGGAAACGGCGTTCCGCCGGATTTCCTCGGCGACGCATTCCGTGACGGCGGAAATCGTGCCGATGCAGCCGCGCAGTTTGCCGCGCGCCTTGAGCGTCACGAAAACGCCCGCGCGCGTATGCAGCAGTTCCTCCGGCAGGTCGTCCGGCAGCGGCGGCGTTTCCCCGCTCGTAACAAACGCCTCCGCCGTGCCGCGCGCAAGGCGCACGAACGCGTCTTCTTTGGCGCGGACTTTTCCGATGCGCTCGCGCTCGGACTGCTGGTAGCGCACGTCGAACGCGCGCGCCTCGTCCGCACCGTCCGGCTCGAAGGCCGCGACCGCATACCCGACGCCGAACGGCCCTTCATAGGAAAGCAGTTCGCTTTTCACCGTCTGGCGGTCGAACGCGCCGGCCATAATCTGAAACGAACCCAGCCCGCATTCCGCCGCGGGCTCGTAGATCAGTGGGTCGAACGTAAGCATGGAATAAAAATCGCCGTCCGCCATGGCCTTCGTCACAAGCCCGTCGAACACGGGTCCCTCCGCGGCAAAGCCGTACGGCCCGGTTTCGAGCAGTTTATGCGAAAGGTCTCCGCTGGCGACGATCACCGTGTCGCGGTCGAGCTCCTCGCTGACTTTTTTGATGCATTTGCCGAGGCGGTAGTGCATTGTTGCGTCCAGCCCGGAGAGCCCGATGCGCACGATCGCGCAGGGCAGTTCGCGCTGCGCAAGGAACGCAAGCGGAATCATCGTGCCGTGGTCGAGCGTCTTGTCCCGCTCCCCGCGCGTGCCCGCGGGTACGCCCGCGCGCCTGGCTGCAAGCTCGAGCGCTTTGACGAACGCCTCGTCGTAATGTGCGCTCACTTCAACGGCTTTTGCGCCGAATTGCCCGAAATCGCCATGCGCCTTTGCGCCGGGCGAGATATGGAAATAGTCGGCGTAGCTGGTCGCATGCGGCGAAAGCACGACGATCGTCTCCGGTTTTTTCTCCCGCACGCGCCGCGCAATTTCAAGGTACGCTTCGCTCGTTTTGCGGATTTCGCGCTCCTGACCCCGCCCGATCTCCGGCAGGATAATCGGCGGATGCGGAACGATCGCAGCCATCAGTATGGACATGGAAAATCCCTTCCGTTCTATTTGGTTTTATCTATCGGTTATTTCCGAATCGGCCGCCTTTGCCGGCGGCGGTTATCTTGCAATGCCTGCGCGGTTTCTTCGCGCAATATTCTATCATTTTGCCTGCGCGCTGTCAAAGTTATGCAACGTTTTTTGGCCTCTCTGTTGCCAAGACCTACGCGTGTTTTCACAGTCTGCACCTTTTGCGGCATACTTGCCGCGCCCGGTTACGCCAATTGTGATAGAATAGAGCAAACGGCGTTTCATGGAGGGCGCATTTTCGGCATGACGGAACAAATGAAGAAGCAAAAGAAACCCATCGGGATGCGCGGCGCGGCAATCATCGCCCTGTCGGGCGTATGCGTCGTATGCCTCGCCTTCCTCGCCGTCGCTTTGCCGCTGCGGGCAAAAGAGGAATCCGGCGAACCGCAGACCTCCCCCGAAACCGCGCTGATCGTAACCAGCGCGCCGAGCGACACGCCCGCGCCGACGGACACGCCGCCGCCCGCCTCCGTGCTCGCCTTCGACGAAAGCGCGGACGATCCCATGCCGCAGATTACCGACCGCCTCGCGCTTGGGCACGCCTACCGCCTGCGCGGGAACGTTCAGTCCAACTATCCGCTGCTTTCGGTGACGGTCTCGATCACCTGCGCATACAGCGAGGACCTTTTTTACCCCTATGAACAGACGGTCACGTTCGATCCGGACAAGGGCGTGTATTCCTATCCGCTGGACGACGCGCTGACGCAGGAAGGCGTTTCGCTGGATTCGCTGGTGCAGTTTTCCGAACTCAAAACCGGCATCCACACCCTGCGCATCCTGGCAAGCAGCACCGCGCAGCAGGAGCCGATCGAACTGTTCAAAACGCGTTTCTATGTGCTCTCCGATTCCTGGAATACAATCCAGAAATCCGATTTCAGCAACAACAGTTATGCCACCGCGCTGGACTTCTTTAGCGACAAGGACGCGTTCCTGTATCGTTATCAGTGGGTGGACGGGCGGTACATCGTCGCCGACCCGGACTGGGAAGACGAATATATCATCGACTTCGAGTGCGTGCCGAACACCGATCCCTGGCGTATCCATAAATACGCGCTGTCGTATTATGAGGAGGTTTCCTATTACCTCAACAACGTGCATGTGCGCGTTTCCGGCACCAGCGGGGATTCCGGCGTGCTGGCGCTTTACGAACTCATCGACACCTACAACGGCAGCTACTGCTCCCGCTTCACGTCCAGCAAAACGCATATCAGCCACCATGCGTTCGGAACGGCGACCGACATCAACGGCGGCATGGGCGCAAACGACAACACAAAGGACAACATTGCGCTGATCAACACCGAGGTCGGCGATTATCTCGTTTACAACGGGATCAAAACCGAGGACGGCGTTTCGTATTACGACTATACCTACAGCGGGGATTCGCTCCTCTGGACGTTCCGAACCGTTCCGGAAACCGTGATCAACTATATCATCTACGAACTGGCGTTCTACCGCGCGGGCTTTCAGTGGGGACACTATTACGTCTCCACGAGCGACGGCATGCACTTTACGCTCGCGGACAACATCCGCATCAGTCACGACGGCAACGACGGGCTGCGCAAAGTGTTTGAATACGCGGAAACCTACGAGCCCGTAACCACGCCCGCCCCTGCAAACTGACCAGACAAAATCCCGCAAATACGCTTCATGAGGACCCCATATGATCATCGCGCTCTTTGGCGAAAACTGCACCGGCAAATCTTCCGTGGCAAGCGAACTCAAAACCCGCCTGAGTGCGGAGGTGTTCAGCGGGAAAGACTACCTGCGCTTTGCAAAAAACGAAGCGGCCGCAAAGGCCGCGTTCAGCGCGCATCTGCGCAAACTTGCGGACGACCCGGCGCGGCACGCGGTATACGTCGCCGCGGAACCGGAACAGCTGGCGCTGCTGCCGGAAAAAGCGCTTCGCGTGCTCGTCACGGCGGAACCGGACGTGATCAAGACACGCTTTGCCGCGCGGATGGGCGGGCGGCTCCCCGCGCCGGTTGCGGCGATGCTCGAACGCAAACACGGCTCGTTCGATGGCCTGCCGCACGAGTTGCATCTTCGCGACGGCAATCAGACCCCCGCCGAAGCCGCGGAAACGATCTGCGCGCTGCTTGCTGCGCGCGCATAAGGCGGCAGCCTGTTGGAGGCTCCGCCTCCAAACCACCGCTCAGGGCCCTAACGGCCCTAAGAACCCATTCTTCTAATCAGAACATCAGGGATGATTTCCAAGGGACGCGTCCCCTGGGTGGGGTGCAGGGGAACCTCCTGCAATAAATTCTCAAAAACAGAGAGCCGCCCGTTAAAGGGCGGCTCTCAGCCTGTCAAAAAAGTCCCTGGGATTGTTAAGGGCCGCAGCCCTTAACCCGCTTTTCCGGCTGCGCCGGTTCATCCGGCGGAACGGGCGGTTTCTCTGTGCTCTTTGCCGCCCGGGAGTCCGAAGGACGAGAGGCAAAGAGCGGTTATCCCGTCAAAAAACAAGTTTTTTGACGGCCTCAGAGCCGCCCGTTAAAGGGCGGCTCTGTTGATTGACCGGTTTCGTTATTTGTCGCTGTTGATCTTTGCCTGCGCGGCGGCAAGACGGGCGATCGGTACCCTAAACGGCGAGCAGGAAACATAGTTCAGGCCGACGTTGTGGCAGAACTCAATGCTCGAAGGATCGCCGCCGTGTTCGCCGCAGATGCCGAGCTTGAGGTCCGGACGCGTGTTGCGGCCGAGTTCGGCGGCCATCTGCACGAGTTTGCCGACACCTTCCTGGTCGAGGCGCGCGAACGGGTCGGACTCGAAGATTTTTTTCTTGTAATACTCTTCGAGGAACTTGCCCGCGTCGTCGCGGCTGAAGCCGAACGTCATCTGGCTTAGGTCGTTGGTGCCGAAGCTGAAGAACTGCGCGCAGCCCGCGATTTTGTCCGCGGTCAGCGCGGCGCGCGGAACTTCGATCATGGTGCCGACGAGATACGGAATCTCCACACCGCGCTCTTCCATGACTTCCTTGGCCGTACTGTCCACGACGCCCTTGACATACTCGAGTTCCTTGACCTCGCCGACGAGCGGGATCATGATCTCCGGAATGATATGGATGCCTGTTTCCTGGCGGGTTTCGATGGCCGCTTCGATCACGGCGCGGGTCTGCATTTCCGCAATCTCCGGATACGTGACTGCAAGGCGGCAGCCGCGGTGGCCGAGCATGGGGTTCATCTCGTGCAGGTTCGCGACCGTGAGCTTGAGCTCTTCAAACGAAAGGCCCATTTCCTTTGCCAGCGCGCGGATGTCCGCGTCCTCGTTCGGCAGGAACTCATGCAGCGGCGGGTCCAGGAAACGGATCGTGACCGGGCGGCTGCCCATGGCCTTGTAAATGCCCTTAAAGTCTTCGCGCTGCATCGGCAGGAGCTTTGCAAGCGCGCGTCGGCGGCTCGTTTCGTCCTTGCTCACGATCATTTCCCGCATTGCGGGGATACGCGACTCGTCAAAGAACATATGCTCGGTGCGGCAAAGGCCGATGCCCTCGGCGCCGAACTTCACGGCCACTTCCGCGTCGTACGGCGTGTCCGCGTTGGTGCGCACCTTGAGCGTGCGGACCTCGTCCGCCCACTCCATGATGGTTGCAAAATTACCGGAAACCTGCGCGTCGATGGTCGGCAGCGCTTCGCCGTAGACGTTGCCCGTGGAGCCGTCCAGCGAGAGCCAGTCCCCTTCGTTGAATACATGGCCGGAAGCGGTCGTAAACGTCCGGCTCTTTTCAAGGATCATCAGGTCGGAGCAGCCCGCCACGCAGCAGGTGCCCATGCCGCGCGCAACGACCGCCGCGTGCGAGGTCATGCCGCCGCGTGCAGTGAGCACGCCTTCCGCGGCATACATGCCTTCAATATCTTCCGGGGAGGTTTCAAGCCGCACGAGGATGACTTTTTCACCGCGGGCGGAAGCTTCAATCGCGTCTGCGGCATTGAAATATACGCGGCCGCAGGCGGCGCCGGGCGACGCAGGCAGACCGACGGCGATCGTCTCGGCCTTTTTGAGCGCCTTGGGTTCAAACGTCGGATGAAGCAGCGCGTCGAGCGATTTCGGTTCGATCTTGAGCAGCGCTTCTTCCTTTGTGATCATGCCTTCCTTAACGAGATCGACCGCAATCTGCAGCGCGGCCGCCGCGGTGCGCTTGCCGTTTCTCGTCTGCAGCATAAACAGCCTGCCGCGCTCGATGGTGAACTCCATGTCCTGCATGTCGCGGTAGTGTTTTTCAAGCGTGTTGGCGATCGTTACGAACTGCTTATATACGTCCGGCTGGGATTCGCGCAGGTCCTCGATGGGGCTGGGCGTGCGGATGCCCGCAACAACGTCCTCGCCCTGCGCATTCATCAGGAACTCGCCGTAGAGCTTGCGCTCGCCGGTCGAAGGGTTACGCGTGAACGCAACGCCCGTGCCGCAGTCGTTGCCCATGTTGCCGAACACCATGCTCTGCACGTTGACGGCGGTGCCCCAGTCGGAGGGGATATCGTTTTTGCGGCGGTAGACGATGGCGCGGGGATTGTCCCAGCTGCGGAACACGGCCTTGATGGCCTCCATGAGCTGCACCCGCGGTTCCTGCGGGAATTCCGTGCCTTTTTCTTCGAGATAGAGCTGCTTGTAGCGCGCAACGACTTCCTTGAGGTTTTCCGCGTTGAGCTCGGTGTCGAGCTGGCAGCCGTTTTTGCGCTTTACGTCTTCAAAAATGTAATCGAATTTGGCTTTTTCCACTTCCATGACGACGTCCGAAAACATCTGGATGAAGCGGCGGTAGCTGTCGAACGCAAAGCGTTCGTTGCTGGTGAGCTTTGCAAGCCCTAGTACGGTTTCGTCGTTCAGGCCGAGGTTGAGAATCGTGTCCATCATGCCCGGCATGGACGCGCGCGCGCCGCTGCGGACGGAAACCAGAAACGGGTTGGCCGGGTCGCCGAATTTCTTGCCCGCCTGCTCTTCAACGATTACGAGCGCATCTTCAATTTGCTTTACAATCTCGTCTGCAATGGTCTTTTTGTCCTGATAGTAACGCGTGCAGGCCTCCGTGGTCACGGTGAAACCGTACGGTACGGGAAGGCCGAGCGTGGTCATTTCCGCGAGATTTGCGCCTTTGCCGCCAAGCAAAGCGCGCATATCCGCGCTTCCTTCTCGAAACAGATATACGTATTTGTGTGACAAATTCTACTCCTCCTTCGATCATCTAACAATTTCATATTATACCCAGCCGGCAATGCGTATGCAAGAAAAATCGCAGATCGGTTTTTCAATTGAAGTCCTATTCAGCCGCAGTTTCGCAAACGAACCTGAAAAAATACAAAAAACCGATGGAAACCCGCGGATTCATCGGTTTTTATGGATGCATAATCGCCGTCCCTATGCGCAGGAAATCCTGCAGAACTGCATCGATTTTATCATTCCTCCGCCGCGTTTTCCTCCGAAAGCACCAGAAGGAAGGACGGCACGCCGTTGATAACGTCGATCATCACGCCGCGCACAAGGACGCGCCGCGTGAAGCGGACATACCTGTCAATCGTGGAAAATGCCGTTTCCAGCGGTTCGCCGCTCTCCATCGAGCGTGCGACCGCCCTGCGGACCCCGTCCAGGTCCTCCTTGAGCAGCAGCGCGGAGCAGTCGTGCGAAATCAGGCGGTACTGGTCGAATGAAACGCCGAAAAGCTTCAGCAGCGCGTCGTTGCAAAACGTCGTTTCCAGCCGCTCGCCAAAGCGGACGATCGCGATGCCGGGCGGCGCGCTCGGCGTGATGGATTCCAGCCCGAGCGAAGACCGCTTGAGATCGGTGATGTCGGTGATCACCGCAATCGCCACCGGCAGCGCGCTCCGGTCGTAGGTGATCCGCTCCGCGCGGATGTGCCGCCAGCCGTACCCGCCTCCGGCGAGCGAAAAACGATACGCCGCCTCGAACGGAACACGGTTCTGCGCGCAGTCCCTTATCCTGGCGATTAGCGCGTCCCGGTCTTCCGGATGAATCGCATCCTCGTCCCAAACGGGGCCGCCGTCCCGGCGCACGCCGCCGGCACTGGCAAAGAGCATGCGCACTTTTTCCCCCGCTTCGAGCAGCGCCACGCCGCCGTCGGTATATTTAAGCAGCGAATACAGCTGCACGGAATATGCCGCGCTGTCCGGTGAAAATGTGTCGCACGGCGCTTCATCGGTCAGATACTGGACCCTGTACCGGTTTTTTCCGGCGTTTTTCGCTTCGTAAAGCGCACGGTCCGCTCCGGCATACAGCGCGTCGTATGTCGTACACTCCCGTCTTGCCACGACGATGCCCACGCTCGCCGAAACGGCGACGCTGCGCATCCCGTCGGAAAACGTGAAGCTCAGCGCCTCGCGCAGCGCGGCGGCCTTCGCCTCCACCAGTCCCGGCTGCGACGCATCCCTGAGGAACACGAAAAATTCATCCCCGCCGATGCGCGCAACGACGTCCGTCGTGCGGAACACTCCGCGCAGCGCGGCGCTGATCTGTACCAAAGCGCGGTCGCCCTGCCGGTGCCCCATCAGGTCGTTGACCAGTTTAAAATTGTCGATGTCCAGCATGAACAGCGCGACCGTGTCGCTCTCCCCTGTGCGCAGCGTTTCCTCAATCGCGTCGCGCGCAGCCGTGCGGTTGAGCAGCCCGCTCAGCCCGTCCCGGAACGCCAGTTCGCTCAGCCGCTCCATGCCGCGCCGGCTGTCGCCCGGGTCGGTCACGGCGACGATTACCTTCGCGTCCTGCCCTTCCGGTACGTCGGAGATGCGCAGTGCGATCATGCATTCGCGCATGGCGCCGTCCGCGTCGAAAGTGCGCACGCTGCTCTCGTCCTGCAGCGTCCCTTCCCTGCGCAGTTTGCGCAGCCGCTCCATGGACACGAACGTGCGGAACCTGCGCCGGTCGCCGGGGGCCACACCCTGCTGCTCGAACAGCTGCAGCAGCGCCTCGGCGTTTGTCTCGCCGTCGTGCACGAACTCGCCTTCGATGCGCTCGACCTCGCCCGTGCGCAGGTCAAATTCGATATAACCGGCGCTCGTGCCGGTCAGTGAGGACAATATCCGCCGCCAGCGCTCATATTCCATGAGTTTTTCACGCTGGTCCGTCACGTCCCGAATCGTGACGACCGCCTGGACGGTTTTCCCCTGCGCGCTGCGGATGGCCGTAAAGGAAAACGCATACCAGCGCATCGCACCGGCGGCGTTTTTCATGTATACCTCTGTGTTTCCGCTCTGATCGCCCGCGCGGATTGCCGTCCAGAACGCCTGATACTCCGCGTGGCTTTCCTCATCCACCAGCGCATCCAGCGCAAACATATAGTCGAAATTCGTCTCTTCCCGCGGCAGCCGGAACTGCTCGACCGCCGTTTCGTTCGGCATCAGCAGGTCCGCTTCCAAATCGTAGCGAACAATCATTGCGCCGCTCTGCTGCGCGGAAAGGCGGTATTCCTCTTCGGCCACGCGCAGCTGTTCCTGTTCGCGCTGCGCCTGCCGCCCGGCACGCGCGTAGAGCAAAATGACAAACAGAATCAGCATCATCGCGCTGGCCATCGCCACCGCGATGAGCAGATACCCGTTCGCACGCTCCGCGCGCAGCGTGCCGTCCACGCTGGCGCCGGGCACCGCCGTGCAGATCATCCAGCCGTTTACGCCGAGCGGCGTGTAGGCAAGATACCAGCGCGCCCCGTCGATCTGATATGAAACGAACCCTTCTGCGCCGGAAGCAAAATCCGCCGCCGTGCTTTCAGCGCTGTAGCCCTGATCGAACACGCCGTTTTCAAACACACCGCGCATCCCGGCGCCATCCGGCGCCGCTTCGCTTTCCCCGCCGGTGATCAGCGCGCCCGCCGCATCGCAGACGAACGATTTGCTCTCGCCGTACGATTCTATGTTCAGCAGGTCCATTAGGCCCTTTTCTTCCAGCACGCCGACGACCGCTCCGGTGATATTTCCCGCTTCGCCGATCGGCACGGCGAGCAGGAGCGAGGAATCCTCAAAGCAGAACCGCGCGTCCGTCACATGGGCAACCGACCGGACGCCGGAAACCGTCTGCTGAAAATAGGCACGATCCCCGATATACGCGCTTTCCCCTTCGCTGGTAAACCCCTCGCCCTGTAAATCCGCCACAAAAAAGCAGGCGAATCCGGAGGAAACCAGCGCCGCGCGCATATGCCCGACCATCTGGTCGTGGTGCGCCTCGTCCGAGGTGGCCGCAACGCCGGCCAGAGCGTTCAGCGTGGAAAAATCGCCTTCGAGCTTCACGTTCAGCAGGTCCCTCTGCTCCGCGCCCGCCGCCTTCAGAATCTGATAGGTCAGCTCGCGCGTTCGCTTCGCGGCGCGCGCCGAAAAAAGCAGGAGCATGCAGGACGATACCACCACAAGCGCAAGCGGTATAACAAGCGTCATGACGATGCGAAAATTTTTTTTCAATTCGGCTGTCCCCTTCCCGGGCGGCATAAGATTCGGGCGGTTTCTTGTTTCTCCTCGGAATTTAATCCGCTGCAATATTATATCGGCTCGCCGTGCTCCGGTCAATCAAATGATACCGTTATCGGCTGTTTTTTGAAATTATCGGCCAATTTTGCACAAAAAACCAAAAAACGGGACCGGCTGCCGCCGGTCCCGCCTCGTTTTTTTTCATTTTCAGAATGCGGATGCAATAATTGCAAACACCGTGCCGAAGAGCATCATGCCCGCAACAATCAGGCACAAAATCCTCGTTCCTTTGCTCATGATCGATCCCTCCCGTCAGTCAAGCCCCACGGAAGCATAATTTTCCGGATACGTCGTCACGAGCGACTCGTCCGCGACCCACCCGTCCACGATGTCCTGATAGTAGTCGGTCTGGTACTGCGTCTGCAGGTACGCGTCCAGCGTTTCCTGCACGTCCGCATAGGGGATCTCATGCGCGCTTTCCGTGGAAACGCGCTTGATGATATGCCAGCCGTAATCGGATTCCACGGGGTCGGAAACATCCCCGTCGTTCTCCAGCGCGAGCGCCGCGTCAAGGAATTCGTCGACATAGTTCGCGCCGTCGCCGACCAGATAGCCGTCCGCGTATTCGTCGCTGTCCATGCCGGGGTCGGTGTTGTATTCCGCGAGCAGCGTTTCAAAATCTTCGCCCGCATCGAGTTTTTCTTTAACCTCCAGCGCGGTCGCCTCGTCGTCGACCAGGATCTGGCGCACGCGGAAGAACCCGTCCGGCACATAGAGCGGCGGCGCGTAGTAGCCGTAGGACGCATACGATTCGTAGGTGAAGTACATCGACGGTGTTTCGTCGAAGAGTTCTTTCTGGGAAGCGAGCTCTTCGTCGTATTTTTCTAGCAGTTCCTCGCTCGTGAGTTCCACGCCGTCGAGCAGCTGTTCCTCATGCTTGGATACGAGCAGATCGTCCTCCGCCTGTTCCAGCATGGAAGCTTTGAGCTTCCTGACGGTCGTGTTGTTGCTGACGAGCGCGTCCGTAAAGAGCGTTTTTGCATACGCATTCACATTGGAAGCACCGGCGCTGGTCGCCTGGTCGATGAACGACTGATACGTGTCGTCATAATTCGACTGCGCGGTCTCCTCGGCGGACGCTTCTTCCTCGTCGGTAAGGGTCACGCCGGCGAGTTTCGCCTGATAGATCTTCATTTCGCTTGTGACGAGACCGTCGAGCAGATACTCCACGAACGACGCGATGCCCTCGTCCGTGTCGAGCGAATAGCCGTAATAGGAAGCGTAGCTCGAGGCGTTTGAATAGGAAGTTTCGAGCTGCTGCACCGTGATCTCACGGTCTCCGACCGTTGCGGCGAGCACCTGCGCGCTTCCGCAGCCGCTCATAAACACGGCGGCCGCCATCAGAACGACCAGAAGTACCGCGATGACCTTTGTTTTCTTCATGAAAGCCTGTCTCCCTTGCGTCGGTTGTCTCCCGACAAAAATTTATACTGAAACGAATGAATTATACTCTTGCACGTCCGGCTTGTCAATCAAGCGGCGGCGGCTTCAGCCGCGCGTGAGCGTGTAGGTCCCGCCGTCTCCATAGGCGTAAACCTGGATGCAGTCGACCGTGATGACGCGGATGGAAAACAGCTCCTCCGTCGCATTCGGATCTTCCTCCGGATACAGGAGCACGACGCCGTCTTCAATATAATAGTAGTCGCCGTAATCGACGTACGGCAGATCGTAGGAAATATACCCGTCGCTTTCCATGGAGAAATAGCACCCGTCGCCTTCCCAGTAACCCGCGAGGAACTGTTCGGCGAGTTCCTGTCTGCTCACCAGCAGTTCCGCCGCGTCCTCTTTGAGGATCAGCACCGCAAGCTGCTGCACCGCGCCCAGCGCGTCCGCCGCAACCCAAGCCGTCTTTGTGTGCACGTTTGCTAAAAAGAGGTAGGTTTCCGCGTCCTCATAGTCCCCGAGGGCTTCCATCAGCGCCGTCGACGCGGCATAATCGCCCGCGCGGTAATCCGAAACGGCACTGTCGTACGCCTTTTTGCGGTAGCGCGCAATCTGCTGTTCGACGTCCACGCCCTCTTTTGCTTCCAGCTCCAGCAGTTCGTTGCAGGCCTTGATATACTGCTCCTTTTCGGCATAGTCCGCCGCAGAGCGCTTATAGACCGCAATGAGCGCTTCGCCCGCCTGTTCGCACCCTTCGTCCATTAGTTCGCCGAGCAGCTCTTTTGCGCTCTCGAAATTCCCCGCGTCGGCCAGCGCGTCCGCGCGCATCAGCTTTGCTTCAATCGCCTTCTCCGGCGCGTCCCGGTAATCCCCGATCGCTTCAAAAAGCGCCGCGGCGTCCATATACGCGCCGCTTTCTAGCACCTGGGCGGCCTGCAGATAGCGCACCTGTTTGAGCGCCGTCGGCGTTTCGCGGTAGATGCCGAGCGCCGTGAACGCCTTGATCGCCGCGTCGTAGTCGCCCGCCGCGGCCAGTTCGCCCGCGGCGATGTACTCGCTCTCGATGGAAAACAGCTTTTCGCCGAGCGGTATGCCTCCAAACGTCTCAAAAGCCTGCGCAAATTCCAGCGCGTCCGCCTGTTCCAGCGCTTTTTCGCAGGTGCCCTTCGCGTAGTAATAGAACCCGCCCGCCGCCAGCGCAAGCACAAGTACGACGACGAGCGCCACAAACGGCGCTTTGTGCTTTTTCTTGTTCGCGCCGTCCGTTTCTCCACTGAAAAGATAGCCTTCCGCCTGGTCCTGTCTTGACATGTTGTTTTCCCCCCGACATTTTCAAAAGTTGCCGCAGCGCGCTGCTACAGAATTCGAAGATACGCGGCCATGCCGCCGGTTTTGCCTTTGTCCCGCCGGTGCGAATATAAAAGCGGCGTTTCGGCGGTGCAGACGCCGAACAGCGAAAAATGCGCAGGCAGGACGCCCGCGTCCATGAACTGCCGCTCCGCGACCGCCCAAAGATCGACATGCGGCTTTTCGCCGTCTTGTTCGAGCACGCAGTTCAGGCCGGGGAACCCCTGCTCAAACAGTTCGGCCACGTTCCGGCCGACTTCGAAGCAATCCGCGCAGATGGACGGCCCGACGGAGACCCGGACGTCCGACGGATTCGTGCCGTAATATTCGGTCATTTTTTCAATCACACGCGCGCCGATGCACCCGAGCGCGCCGCGCCAGCCGGCATGCGCCAGCCCGATGCATTTTTTCACGGGGTCGATGCAGAAAAACGCCATGCAGTCCGCATGCCCGGTCACGAGCGTTATGACCGGATCGTTGGTCACCAGCCCGTCGCAGTTGGGCAGCGGCTCGCGCAGGTATCCCCTGCCCGCGTCGGACGCGTCCACCTTTAAAACGGTCGTTTCGTGCGCGTAGCTGTCCATCACCATGCTTTCAAACGGGATGTCCGCCGCCTTGCAGAAGCGGACGTAGTTTTCCATCACGTTTTCGCGGCTCTCCGGGCGCGTAAAGCTCAGGTTCAGAGATGAAAAAAAGCCGCCGCTCACGCCGCCGGTCCTGGCTGAAAACCCGTGGTCAAAGCCGTCCGGCACGCCGAGCGCGGGGCTTGTATAAATCCCGATTCCGTTTATGAAGTGCAGTTTGTGCGCGCGCAGGGTTTCCCCGTTCCGCGCGGCGTATATTTTGTTTTCTTCCATCGTCCCTCCAGAGCCGCCCTGCCAAAAAGAAGGATTCCCAAACGAATCCTTCCGTTTTCATCGCCGTCGTCTTTCGCGGAAAATCATTTTTCGTCCAGAAGGCGCTGCAGTTCCTGCATAAACGTCTGCGTGTCCTTGAACTCGCGGTAGACCGACGCAAAACGGACATATGCAACTTCGTCCACGTCCTTTAGTTTTCGCATGACGATTTCGCCGATATCGCGCGTCGTCACCTCGGACGCAAGCGTGTTGAACACCTCCCGCGAAACGTCGTCCACGACCCGGTCCTGCACGTCCGCCGCGATGGGACGCTTTTCGCAGGCCTTGCGGATGCCGTTGCGGATTTTTTCGGAATCGAACTGCTCGCGCCGCCCGTCGCGCTTTACCACCATGATCGGTATCTCTTCGATCTTTTCGTAGGTCGTAAAACGTTTGCCGCAGTTGGTGCATTCGCGCCTGCGCCGAATGGCGCTGCCGTCCTCGGTCGGCCGCGAATCGATCACCCTGCTTTCCGTGCTGGCGCAGTATCTGCATTTCATGGCGGAACGCTCCTTATATATGGTGCAAAGATTTATTTAATACTACCATATATATAAAAGAAATTCCATACCATTCTTTTATGTGCGGCGACATGCAAAAAAGCTCCCGCGCTCACCGTCTCCGCCGGTTTTTGCGGGATACAAAAAGCGGGCCGCAGGCGGTCCGCTTTTGCTTCTTTATTTAGCTGTGTGAAAGATTAATATTTGCGCTTTCTCGCGGCTTCCGCTTTTTTCTTGCGCTTCACACTCGGCTTTTCATAGTGCTCACGCCTGCGGACCTCTGCTAAAACGCCGCTGCGAGCGCACTTGCGTTTGAATCGTTTCAGAGCGCTTTCCAGGGACTCGTTTTCACCTACGCGAATTTCCATTTTTCTCCCCTCCCCTCTTCTTCGACTCTTCCTTCAATAAGACGCTAAAGGTCATTATACGCGAGCACCGTGATGAAGTCAACAGGTTTGGCGCAATAAAAATAATCTCCGGTGCGGCGGACATAATTCATTGTGTCACATACTTTGCTATGGTATACTGTTAACAGACTATGCGTTCTCGCAACGCAAATAATCAGGGAGGAAAACACATGAAAAAAGTCATTGCGATCCTTTTGGCGCTGGGTATGATCCTTTCGTTTGCGGCTTGCAAGTCGGCGGAAGAGCCCGCCGCCGCCGAAGAGCCCGCGGCTGCGGCCGAGGTAACGGAAGCTCCGGCTGAAGAAGCCACCGAAGAGCCCGCCGAGGAAGCCGTGGTGCTCAATATCGCCATGGTAACGGACGTCGGCAACATCGACGACAAATCCTTCAACGAGTTCACCTGGAAAGGCTGCCAGGACTGGGCCGAAGAAAACGGCATGGTCGCAGAATATTACCGTCCTTCCGAGGACAGTGACGAAGCCCGTATCGAGACCATTAAAACCGCAATCGAAAAAGGCGCGAACGTCATCGTCTGCCCCGGATACCTCTTCGGCGCTACCTATCAGCAGCTGCCGCAGGATTATCCCGACGTGATGTTCCTCGGTATCGACCTTGGCATCGGCGACGTTCCTGAACCGCAGGCCAACACCGCGCTGATCACCTATCAGGAAGAGCAGTCCGGCTTCCTCGCCGGCTATGCGACCGTCATGGACGGCTACACCAAGCTCGCCTTCCTCGGCGGCATCGACGTGCCCGCGGTCGTCCGCTACGGCTTCGGCTTCGTGCAGGGCGCAGACGCTGCGGCCGCGGAACTCGGCAACACCGCCGACGTTTCCATTAAGTACTGGTACTCCGGTTCCTTCTCTCCCAACGACGAGATCAAGACCAAGACCGCCGGCTGGTACACCGAAGGCACCGAAGTTATCTTCGCCTGCGGCGGCGGCATCCTCTATTCCGCCATCTCTTCCGCCGACGAAGCGGACGGCAAGCTGATCGGCGTCGACGTCGACCAGTCGAACGTCTCCGAACGGATCATCACCTCCGCAAAGAAAGAACTCGAAAACTCCGTCAAAGTCGCGCTGGACGATCTGCTGGCCAACGGCGGCGTCTGGTCCGAAGCATACGCCGGAGTCGAGAACAAGCTCGGCGCCGCACAGGACTGCGTCGGTCTGCCGACGGACGCCGATTCCTGGCGCTTCTCCACCTTCACCCTCGACGAGTACAACACGCTCTTCGAGAAGGTTAAGAGCGGCGAATACGAAATCTCCTCGGCCATCGACGTGGCCCCGACCGTCGGCATCACCGTCGACTACCAGAACTAACGGCCGAATTAACAGGTAACTAAACAATCGGCACGAAGGGGCTGGGCGAAAAGCCCGGCCCCTTTTGCATGAATTCCTTGCTTTTATCGTTTTTTTCATCGCCGACACGGCGCCCCGGCTATATTTTTGGGAAGGGAAACCGATCATGAACGATTACGTAATCGAGATGCTGAACATCACGAAGGAGTTCCCCGGCATCCGAGCCAACGACAACGTCACGCTGCGGCTCAAACGCGGCGAGATACACGCCCTGCTCGGTGAAAACGGCGCGGGAAAATCCACGTTAATGAGCGTGCTGTTCGGCCTTTATCAGCCCGAAAACGGCACGATAAAAAAGGACGGAGAAGTCGTTCGCATCAAAGACCCCAATGACGCGAACGCCCTCCACATCGGCATGGTGCATCAGCACTTCAAGCTGGTGGAAGTCTTTACCGTGCTCGAAAACATCATCCTCGGCGTGGAGCCGAACAAAATGGGGTTCCTCCAGCGGAAAGAAGCGCGCCGCAAGGTCGTTGAGCTCAGCGAGCGCTACGGCCTGAAAGTCGACCCGGACGCACGTATCGAGGACATCTCGGTCGGCATGCAGCAGCGCGTCGAAATATTAAAAATGCTCTACCGCGAAAACGACATCCTGATCTTCGACGAGCCGACCGCCGTGCTCACCCCGCAGGAGATCGACGAACTGATGGACATCATGCGCTCGTTCGCGGCGGAGGGGAAATCGATCCTTTTCATCACGCATAAACTCAACGAGATCATGGCGGTCGCGGACCGCTGCACCGTCCTGCGCAAAGGCAAGTGCGTCGGCACCGTGGACGTCAAAGACACCTCCAAACAGGAGCTCAGCCGGATGATGGTCGGCCGCGACGTTGAATTCGTCGTTGCAAAGGACCCCGCAAAACCCGGCGAGACCGTTCTGGACGTTGAAAACCTCACCGTGCCGAGCAAACTGCATAAAAACAACGCCGTTAAAAACGTTTCCTTCCGTGTGCGCGCCGGCGAAATCGTCTGTCTGGCCGGCATCGAGGGCAACGGCCAGACGGAGTTCGTTTATGCGCTCACCGGCCTGGAAAAGCCGGTTTCCGGCACGATCAAACTGAAAAACGAATGCATCGTCCGGCTTGCGCCGCGCGGCGCACGCCGAAGGCGCGGAGAAAAAACGAATGCGGCCGCAAAAGAGCGCGCCGTAAAGCAGATCAACGCGCCAATCCGCGCGCGCAGCAAGCTCGGCATGAGCCATATTCCCGAGGACCGCCAGAAATACGGCCTGGTGCTCGACTATACGCTTGAAGAAAACCTCGTTCTGGAGCGTTACTACGAGCCGGACTTTCAAAACAAGGGCTTCATCCGCAAGCCGGAGGTGCGCGCCTACGCCGAAAAGCTGATCGAGCAGTACGACATCCGCAGCGGACAAGGCCCGGTCACGACCGCGCGCAGCATGTCCGGCGGCAACCAGCAAAAGGCGATCGTCGCGCGGGAAATCGACAAGGAGCCGGAGCTGCTCGTTGCGGTTCAGCCGACGCGCGGCCTGGACGTCGGCGCGATCGAATACATCCATAAGCAGCTCGTCGCCGAGCGCGACCGCGGCAGGGCGATCCTGCTTGTCTCGCTCGAACTGGACGAGGTGATGAACGTTTCCGACCGGATTCTCGTGATGTACGAAGGCGAGATCGTCGGCGAGTTCGACCCCAAGAAAACCACCGTGCAGGAACTCGGGCTGTATATGGCCGGTGCGCAGCGCACCCAGGCGGGCTCCTCCAGCGAAAGGAAGGCGAATTCCGATGTCTGAAAAGAAAAAACGTTCCTTCCGCCTGCCGAACATGACCAGCTTTTTCGCTTCCATGATCTCCATCGGAATCGGCCTCGTGTTCGGGCTGATCCTGCTGATCATCCTCAATCCGGAAGCGTCCGGCGAGGCGTTCGTCAGCCTGATTTCGGCGGGGTTCCGCTCCTCCGACAAATTCGCCAAGGTGCTCTATCAGGCGGCGCCGCTGATTATGACCGGCCTTTCCGTTGCGTTCGCGTTTAAAACGGGACTGTTCAACATCGGCGCGACCGGGCAGTATACCGTCGGCGGGGCGTTCGCGCTCATCGCGGCGATTCAGCTGCAGCAGCCCTGGTACGTCTGTCTGATCCTCGCGCTCATCGGCGGCGCGTTCTGGGGTCTGTTCCCCGGCCTGTTCAAGGCGTATTTCAACGTCAACGAGGTCATCACCTCGATCATGTTCAACTGGATCGCCATGTTCGCCGTAAACCTCACGATCAACAACCTGCCGATGATGCTCGCAAAATACTGGGGCGGCGCGCAGATGGACCGCACGGCCAACCTCGCGCAGGCCAACCCCAGCGCGCTGATTCCCCGCCTCGGCCTGGACGAGCTGATGAACAGCAACTATATGAACATCAGCATCTTCATCGCCATCCTGTTTGCCATCGTGGCGTGGATCATCCTGAGCAAGACCACGTTCGGCTATGAGCTCAAGGCCTGCGGCTTCAACCGCAACGCCAGTATCTATGCGGGCATCAACGCCAAGCGGAACATCGTGCTCTCCATGGTGATCTCCGGCGCGTTCGCGGGCGTGGGCGGCGGGCTTTATTTTCTGGCCGGCACCGGCCAGTATACGCTGCTCAAGCAGCTGCTGACCGCGGGCTTCAACGGCATCCCGGTTGCGCTGCTTGCTTCGTCCCATCCGATCGGGACGATCTTCTCGGCGCTGTTCGTTTCCTATATACAGGTCGGCGGCGACGCGATGCAGCCGGACTTCGTCAAGGAAATTATCGACATCATCATTTCGGTCATCATCTACCTGGCCGCGTTTGCGCTGCTGATGCGCGAACTGCTCACGCGCAGGTCGATGCTTGCGCACGACGCGGAGGGCGACACGCCGCTCCCGCCTGCCGACCCTGAAGAAAAAAGCGAGGTGAGCGAATCGTGAATATTTTAGCGGATATTTTAAGCGCAACGATCCTCTTCGCGGCTCCGCTGCTGATGGTTGCGCTCGGCGGTATGTTCAGCGAGCGCAGCGGCATCATCAACATTGCGCTCGAAGGCATCATGATCATCGGCGCGCTCTGCTCCTGTCTGTTCCTGCGCGTGCTCGACGACAGCGGCTTTGGCGCGCTGCATCCGCAGCTTGCGATGTTCTATGCGGTGCTCATGGCCGCCGGCACCGGCGCGCTGTTCGCGCTGCTGCTCGCGTTTGCTTCCATCAACCTCAAAGCCGACCAGACCATCGGCGGCACGGCGCTGAATATGTTTGCGCCCGCGTTCGCCATCGTGCTCACCTGGGCAATTCAGGGTCAGGGCCAGACGACCATCCTGATTCCGACCTGGGCGCGCATCACACAGGAAACGTTCGGCATTGTGGAAAAAGACACGTTTTTGCAGAACCTGATTTTCAAGAGCTTCTATCAGACCACGATCTGGGCGATCGTGCTGCTGATTGCGGCCGTGATCGTCCTCTACAAAACGCGTTTCGGCCTGCGCCTTCGCGCCTGCGGCGAACATCCGCAGGCGGCGGACTCGGTCGGCATCAACGTCTACCGCATGCGCTACGCGGGCGTGTTCATCTCCGGCGTGCTCGGCGGCATCGGCGGGCTTGCCTACACGCTTGCGGCGGGCAGCGCATTCCAGTCCACCGTCTCCGGCTACGGCTTCCTCGCCCTGGCCGTCATGATCTTCGGCAACTGGAAACCCTGGAATATCCTCGGCGCTTCGCTCTTCTTCGCGCTGTTCAAAATCCTCGGTTCCTACAGCGGGAGCATCCCGTTTTTGCCGAAATTTGAAAACATCAAGGCCAGCGAAAACATCTACCTCATGCTGCCGTATATCGTCACCATGATCGTGCTGATCCTGACCAGCAAAAAGTCGCGCGCGCCGAAGTCCGAGGGCATCCCCTACGACAAGGGCCGCCGCTGACGGACCGCGGTCCGTCTCCGCATTTTACGCCGGCGCTGCGGCCGTCCGCCGCGGCGCCGGTATCGTTCTGTTTTAGTTCTTTATCGTCTGACTCAGTTTTAACACTTTCGGAGGGTTCCATGGCAAAACTTTACTTCCGCTACGGCGCGATGGGTTCCAGTAAAACCGCGAACGCCATCATGGTCTGGTATAACTACAAGGAGCGCTGCAAGTCCGCGCTGCTGATCAAGCCCGGCGTGGACACGCGGGACGGCACCTACAGCATCCGTTCGCGCAGCGGGCTGGTCGCCGAATGCATCCTGTTCGACCAGATCGACTGGGACGCGGTCAGAGCGCACCAGTATGACTGCCTGATCATCGACGAGGCGCAGTTCCTCTCCGCCGATCAGGTGGACATGCTCATCCCAATCGTGGACGACTATGGCATCCCCGTGATCTGCTATGGTCTCAAGACCGATTTTCGCGGCGAGTTCTTCCCCGGCAGCGCGCGGCTGCTCGCCCGCGCAGACACCATCGAAGAGGTGAAAACCATCTGCTGGTGCGGCAAAAAAGCCACCAACAACGCCCGTCTCGACGGCAAGGGCGGCATCACCAAGGTCGGCGAACAGGTCGTGCTCGGCGCAAGCGACAAATACATCGGCCTCTGCCGCAAGCACTGGATGCTTGGCGACCCCGGCCCGGGCTTACGCGCGGACGACCTCGCAAAGGGCGCGGTGCCCGGCGTTTGTGCGGCGGACGGCGAGGATGACGACACGCTATGAAATTTTATGTTGCAAGCGGCGTTCCGAACGCCGAAAAAGTGAACCGTGCGGCGCGCGCGCTCGAACAGCGCGGGCACGAGCGCACCTACGACTGGACGAAACACGGCGACGTCTCCGCCGAACCGCCGGAGCGCAAGCGGGACGTTGCGCAGCGTGAAATGCAGGCCGTCGCGGACGCACAGCTCGTCGTGCTGCTGCTGCCCGGCCGGTTCGGCACGCACGCGGAGCTGGGCGTTTCTCTGGCGACGAACCAAAATAAGCGTATCCTGCTCTGGTCGGAAACCGCCGCGCCGTTCAACGGCGAAAGCGGCTTCTGCGTGTTTTACCATCACCCCGCGGTGGAGCGCTTCGTCTGTCCGTTTGAAGAATTCTTAGCCTATCTGAGCGCGCTGTAACGACGGCTTACAAAAAGCCCTCCGGAAAAATCCGGAGGGCTTTTCAGTTTATTGGCAAAGTCCGACGTTGACAGAATGATTGAATTCGTCTTGCAAAGATGAATGATTCGAGTTGAAATACGTCAAAACCGGCGGCGTGTACGGCGGTTTTGACACGTTTCATGCAGATAAGCCGACAAACGACGCAGCCGTTCGAGGCTGATGCTGCATGGAAAATTCCGCCACAGCGGCCCCATCGAAAACCCTGGGGGTTTCGACGGGCTAAAAACCCCTCCGGACTTCTCCGGAGGGGTTTTGTATGTCGCTTGCTGTGTATTCGTCTCGTTACGGCTGGGTTTCAACCGCGACGATGCGCCCCTGTCCATGCGGATCGGCATAATCTTCGCCGACCACGCCGCCGAGGCCGTCAACAATATAGTTGATGAGCACCTGGTTGTCGATCATGATGGAATCGAGCAGGAAGGTGTTATCCTGGAACATCGTGTACCCGTCGCCCGCGTTCTTGAGCAGGTAATCGTGGCACGCAAGCGTATAGGTCTTGGTCAGGTCGATCGCTTCGCCGCCGATCATCACGTTTTTCACGCGGTATTCGCCATCGACGCTGACGAACATCCCGTTTTCGTCCAGCGTGACCGAGGACTCGATATAGGTGTGGATTTCATAGGTGAGCCCGGAGACCTGCAGGAATCCGCCGCTCTCCTCCGGCACGGCACGCGAACCCATTTCGAGCGCGTCCAGGATTTCCTGGCCGGTCGCTTCGACCATGCAGAGCTCGTTGCCGAACGGATGCACCTTGATGATTTCGCCATAGGTGATGTCGCCCATGTCGATGTTCGTGCGCACGCCGCCGCCGTTGACAAACGCCACGTCCGCGCCGGAGATATAGCGGTACGCGTCCGCGCAGAGATCGCCGAGGTTCGTTTCAGAGTTGCGCACGATGCGCACGGCGGGGTCGGTGCCCGGCTCGTAGATGACGAGATCGACGTCCGTGGTGGCGACCACCTCGTTGAGCAGTTCCTCAAACTGGGACTGAATCTGCGCAATGTAGGCTTCGGTGTCCGCATCCTTCTCGGAATAGTCGCTGATCAATCCGGTCGAGATGCTGCCGTCCATGGTGATGTACGCCATGCCGACGGATTCGAGCTTCGTGCCGGTCTGCGTCAGCAGCACGCGCGTGCCGTCCTTGTTTTTCACGCGCTCGCACTCGATCGTGCTGTGCGAATGGCCGTCGATTACGATGTCGATGCCGTTGGTGTTTTCAATCAGCTCGCTCGACGTATACGGCGAAGTGGACGCGTCGATGCCAAGATGCGACAACGCGATCACGTAGTCCGCTCCGGCGGCGATCGCGTCGTCAACGGCCGCCTGAATGACCGCGTAGAACGCGTCCGCGCCGTTCGCCTGGCTGAAGCCGTAGATGAAGTTGCCGTCCGCATCCTGGAAATACGCGGGCGTGGAAGTCGAGATAGTCATCGGCGTGCTCACGCCGACAAACGCAACGTTGATGCCGTTATACGTAAGCATCGCATACGGTTCAAGCACGGCTTCGCCCGTCGCAAGATCGACAAAGTTTGCCGACACGATCGGGAAATCGGCCATGTCGCGCAGTTCGAAGAAACGGTCCATGCCGTAGTCGAACTCGTGGTTGCCCGGCGTCATAACATCGTAGCCGACTTCATTCATGATGTCGATGATGTAAGCGCCTTTGGAGAGCGTGCCGATCGCGTCGCCCTGTACGGCGTCGCCCGCGTCGACAAGCGCAACATAGCAGCCGTCGTCTAGCAGCTGCTGTTTGAGCGCGGCAACCCCGGCATAGCCAATGCCGCTGTCAACCGCGCAGTGAACGTCGTTGGTATACAGGATCGCAAGGTCCTTGTCCAGCGCGGCGGGTTCCATAGTCGGGGAAGGTGTGGGCGTAACCTCGATTACCTCGGCCTCTTCGGCCTTCGGCGTGCAGGCGAACGTAAGCGCAAGCATGAGTACCAAAAGAAACACAGTCAGTTTACGTAGCATGTTCGATGTCCTCCTCCTTGACTTGATAATCTGACTATATCATATTTCCCGCTTTTGTTGTATTTTTAGACTAATAATTCAGAAAATATATTATCGAAAATCGCCTCCGGCCGGCAAAGCGGTTGTGGCGGCGCGTCCGTTTCCTGTATAATAAACGGGTATCAATTTTTGTTTGGAAAGGCGGCATACGCATGGAGCGCCCTCTGTATCAAAACGTTCTGCATCTGACCGATTACGGCGCGCCGTACGAGGGCAACTTCGTTTCATCGCTGCGCGCGCTGGAAGAAGCCCTTGCCGCGCAGGGACACGTCATGGCCTATGTCTTCCCCGTTCGCGCAGGCGGCCGGGACTGGGCGCGCGCCATGCAAAAGGAGAAGCCCAACGTCTTCATCCTCGAAAGCGACGGCTTTTTTGCATACATGCGGCAGGTACGCCGCCTGCTGCGAAACGGCAAAATCGATATCCTGCACGTGCACTTTATTCATTATAAGGAAAAGATCGCCTCGCTGATTGCTGCGCGCACCTGCGGGCGGCGCGTCAGTCTGGTCGTGCACCTGCATAACCATCTGCGCCTGCCGGGTTCGAAGCTGCGCGCCCTGCCGCAGCGGTTTTATCTCCGGCGCGCGGACCGCTTCGTCTGCTGCAGCCGCTCGGTCGCGGCGCTTCTGGTTGCACAGGGCGTTCCGGAAAACAAAGTATGCGTCGCCGAAAACGCGATCGCGTTCCCCCGGCTGGACGATTGGACGCCGCTTTCGCGCGCGGAACTCGGCGTGCCCGAAGGCGCTAAGAGCGTGCTGATGTTCGGATTCGACTTCCTGCGAAAGGGCGTCGACCTCGCCGTCGGCGCGGTGCGGATGCTGCGCGAAGAGCAAAACCGGAACGTTGCGCTTTGCATTGTGCTCTCTTCCCGCAGGGAACAGGCGGAGCAGGCGATTTTACAGCAGATCGGCGTGTCTTCACTGCCGGGTTGGATCGTGCTTCTGCCGCCGAGAAGCGACGTCGGCAGTTATTACCGCTTTGCGGACGTGTTCATTTCCCCGAGCCGCGAGGAAGGCTTCTGCTATGCGCTCATCGAAGCGGCCTACTGCGAAACGCCGCTGGCCGCCAGCGCGATTCCCGCGCAAAGGGACCTTGCGCTCCCCGAATCGGCATTCTGCAACCCGGAGGACACACGCGCGCTTGTGGACACGATCCTGCGGCGGCTGGACGACCCGCAGTCCGACGCAGGCAAAGCCGCTCTGCACGCCGCAAAGGAGCGCGTCGTCGCCGCATATTCGCTCTCAAGCTGGGCGGACGCGGTCCTCGCCGCATACGACGCGCTGCCGCCCCGCTGAACGGCGCGATGCTTTTCCGCAAAAACCCCGTCTTTTCGGGTTTTTGGGGATTGACACGGATATCCCCGTTTGTTAAACTATTCGGTGTGCCATTGGGTGGAAGACTGCCACAGCCCCGGGAGTATGCCCTCAAGAACACGCCAGAACTGAATCTAGTTAATGGAGGAATCGCCATGAAATCCTATATGGCTAAGGGCGAAACCGTTGAGCGTAACTGGTACGTTGTGGACGCTGAAGGCATGGTCTTAGGCCGTCTTTCGTCTCAGGTAGCAGCTATTCTCAGGGGGAAGCACAAGCCCATTTTCACCCCGCATGTCGACACCGGCGACCACGTGATCATCATCAACGCCGCCAAGGTCCGCTTAACGGGACGGAAACTCGATCAAAAGAAATACATCCACCACACCGGTTATCCGGGCGGCATCCGCGAGGTCAACTACCGCACGCTGCTGGCCACCAAGCCGGAATTCGCGGTTTACGAGTCGATTCGCCGCATGATGCCGAAAGGCCCGCTCGGCGACAAGATGCTCAAAAAGCTCCGCATTTACGCGGGACCCGAGCATAACAACGCCGCACAGAAGCCTCAGCCGCTCGTGCTGAAATAACGAAAGGAGAAACAGGACATGGCAAGCACCCAATTTCTTGGCACCGGCAGACGTAAAAAGTCCATTGCCCGCGTTCGGTTACTCCCCGGCACCGGCAAAATCACGATCAACAAACGCGATATCGACGATTACTTCGGTATGGAGACGCTCAAGATGATCGTCCGCGCGCCCCTCGTGCTCACCGGCACGCTTTCGAAGTACGACGTTCTCGTGAACGTCTACGGCGGCGGCACCACCGGCCAGGCCGGCGCGATCCGGCACGGCATCGCCCGCGCGCTTCTGATCGCCGAACCCGCGCTGCGGCCCGCCCTCAAAAAGGCCGGGTACCTCACGCGCGACCCGCGCATGAAGGAGCGCAAAAAATACGGTCTGCACGCAGCCCGCAGAGCGCCCCAGTTCAGCAAGAGATAATCTCTTTTGCAAAGGGAACATCGCTTACAAACCCCGTCCGGAATCCCGGACGGGGTTTTCCTTCGCCGCGGACTTTGTTTGTGAGCGGACTTTTTCACGCTCCGCACCCCGCCGGTGCATATCGCCGAAGTTGCGGCTCTGCGCCGCGGCGTGCTATAATCCGTGCATGAAAAAGCATTTTGACGCTTCCGGCAAGCGAAAACTGAAACGCAAAGCCGTCACGGCCGCCGCCGGTGTGGTCGCCGCCTGCTCAATCGGGCTGGCCTCCGTCTCCCCCGCCGCGACCGACCTCTTCGGTGAAAACGGCGTGCCGGCGGACGCGACCGTGCAGACGGACAAACAAACCGCCGCGTCGGCAGCGGCGTCCCCAAGCAAAGCCGACCGCTTGCGCGCGCGCATCCGCGGCGTGTTCCTTGCGCAGCCGTCGGTACTGCGCGGCGTAATCCTTCTGCCGTTCTGGGCGCTCGGCAAGGTGCTGCTGGCGCTGTTTGCCGGGCTGTTTTCCGCGCTTTCGCCCGTCTGGCAGGCGATACTTGGCGTGCTGCTCAACGCGGCGCTGCTCTTCTTGCTGTTTGCAGGCGGTTATAAACTGATCTTTCCGAATAAAAAATTCAAGGATTTTCTCACCCGGCGAAACGTGCTCCTGCTTTCGGGCGCGGCTCTTTTGCTCGCCGCGGCGGACGCGCTGCTGCGCATTTTCTGGGACGATTACCGCCCGGTCAGCATAGCAATCAAGCTCGTGCTCGCGCTCGCCGTTCTGATCCTCTTGAGCTGGCGCATCTTCGGCAAACGCCGTCCCCGGCCAAAGGCGGTCCCCGCCACAAGCGCATGACGGGCGGGGCGCACGCAATCCGTCTGGAAACCGAGCGACTGTTTTTGCGGGAACTGACAAACGGCGATCTCGGCGGCCTGCACAAAATCCTCTCCGACCCGGCGTCCATGCGGCACTATCCGAGGCCGTTTACGCTTGCGGAGTCGGAGCGCTGGATTCAATGGAACCTGGAGAACTACCATACATACGGCTTCGGCCTCTGGGCGGTCGTGCGGAAGGAAGACGGCCGTTTCCTTGGAGACTGCGGACTCACGATGCAGTCCGTCGGCGGGCAATCCCTGCCGGAAATCGGCTACCACATCGATAGAGCTTATACCGGCAACGGGTATGCAACCGAGGCGGCGCGCGCCTGCCGGAACTATGCGTTCGGCGTTCTGCACTTCCCCGCCGTCTATTCGTACATGAAATATACCAACGCCGCTTCTTTTCGGGTTGCGGAAAAGAACGGCATGCGCCGCGTTGCCGAACTGCCGGACGAAAAGAACGGGGCAACACTGGTGTATGCCATTACGCGCGAAGAATATCTGCAATTATGAGACTGATTTGCTGCGATTTACAAAAAAGTCTATGGGATTGTTAAGGGCCGTTAGCCCTTAACCCATTTTTCCCGGCTGCGCCGGTTCATCCGGCGCAACGGATCGCCAGGAACGGGCGGCTTCTTTGTGCTCTTTGCCGCCCGGGAACCCGAAGGGTGAGAGGCAAAGAGCGGTTATCCCGTCAAAAAACCGGTTTTTTTGACGGTCTCAAAAGAGGCTCAGGCCTCTTTTTTTAATTTCACAATAATTGCTTTTTCGGGATCGCCGTCAGCAGCGCGTCCACCTGCTCCGGCGGAGTCGCCCAGGAGGTGCAGAAGCGCACCACATCGCTCCCTTCGTCGTACGTCTGCCAGTAAGCGTAGCCAAAGCGCTCGGCAAGCGTTTTGAGCAGCGCCTTGTCCAGCACCGGAAACACCTGATTGGTCGGCGAGTCGACGAAGAGCTCGTATCCCCGCTCGCGCAGGCCTTTTGCAAGCTTCTGCGCAAGCGACACTTCGTGCCGCGCGATCTCGTAATACAGCCCGTCTGTAAACAGCGTTTCAAACTGAATGCCGAGCAGCCGCCCTTTTGCAAGCATGCCGCCGCGCTGTTTGACGAGATACCGAAAATCCTTGTTGAGCGCGGGGTCGCAGATCACCAGCGCTTCGCCGAAGAGCGCGCCGAGCTTCGTTCCGCCGATGGAAAACGCGCTTGCAATCTCCGCGTAATCGGCCAGCGTCAGGTCGCTTTCTTCTGCGACCAGCGCGCAGCCGAGGCGCGCGCCGTCGACATACAGCGGCATTT
>Ga0209607_1000510_pt1 | contig 34849 bp, 30 predicted proteins | sample AD_UKC117_MetaG_FD_184413 | JGI IMG/M metagenome (GOLD analysis project Ga0209607, IMG submission 184413) | Active sludge microbial communities of municipal wastewater-treating anaerobic digesters from Hong Kong - AD_UKC117_MetaG (SPAdes)... | ecosystem: Engineered > Bioreactor > Anaerobic >... | reverse complement strand
TATTTGATCTACCTGGTAGATCAAATAGAGGAGGCCAAAAGAGGCCGTTATTCCCAGGGCCAACGAGAACCAAAATGCCTTGCGCGCCTGGGATGTTGTGTTTAACTCTGCTTCCATAACAGTCTCTCCGCGTGTTAGAGGACTCACTTAGCTATCAGAACGGCCGTTTTCCGCAGGATTTTGGCCCAGTGTGACACTGGCCCGACGGGCGCGGGTGGCCTGACCAATTTCTTTAACTGCAATTCGCAAAACCGAGTCAATGTCGGCGGCCGAGCGGATTCTTTGGGCAATCTCGTTCAGCTGCGCTTCCCGCGCTGCTCTTCCCCGCGCCTCTTCATACAATCGGATATTGCGCAAGGCGATGGCTACTTGCGCCGCGATGGCCTGAAGCGTGCGCGTTTGTTCTTCGTCCAGACCATTGACCCGGTTATGTTGTACATCCAACACCCCCAGCACTTCTGCCTGAAAAGAAATGGGGATGCCGGCTTCCGACCGGGTATCCGGCAGCAGCGGGTTTGGCAGCCAATCCAATTCCTGTTCCACGTCTTGAACCAGCACCAATTTGTTGGTGGCCGCTGCCCGGCCCACCAGACCTTGCCCGAGATTAAGTGAATGTCCCCTGGCCAACATGATCTGGCCCACTTCCCCCGTGCTGCCGGCCAGCGCCAGCCGATTTTGGGTTGCGTCCAGCAAATAAATTTGCACCAGATAATAATCGAAGGCTGATTGGACCTGTCCTACCACCTCAGAGATTAGCTGCTCCTGGTTTAGGATCGTAGTCAGACTTTGGCTCACTTGCAAAGTTGTCTCCAGCGCCTGGGTGCGTTGGCTGACCCGTTGTTCCAGGGTTTCAATCAGCTCTCTGAGGTTCCCGGCCATCGTGTTGAAGTCTTGGGCCAGGATGCCCAGTTCGTCGTTGCTGCTCACCGGCACGGTACGGCTCAGGTCGCCTGCCGCAATGGCTGTGGCCATGTCCGTGATGTCCTGGATGGGATCGAGGGCGCGGGTGATAAAGTAGATCAGGCCGGAGCCGACGAGAAACAGAGAGACAATAGCCACGGCAACGGCCGTCAGCATTTTGTTGGTTTGTGTCTGAATAATTGCCGTGCGGTCTGAAATAATATCCACCACCCCAATGATGTTGCCGGAAAAGTCGTACAAAGGCACGCTGTAAAAGGCGTAGGCAACGTCGTCAAAGCGAACGTTGTTGCTGTAGCTGGGTTTGTCGGCCAGAGCGCTCGCATAATTGCTGGCCGAGGCAAAAAACGGCGTACTTAACGTCGAGGCTTGCAAGATTAAATCATCCGTCGGGCCGGTAGATTCGGCGACCGCGCCGGCAAACGTGGCGGTCTCGGCCGGTTTGCGGCTCAGCAAAATTTGCCAATCGGCGTTGTATTGATTTTTCAGATCATTGATAAAGCTCTGGTCGACGTTCAGGCCAAATTCGACCGTACCGATGTGATCGCCCTGGTAGCTTACTGGCACGACACCGCGCATCCCCAGACCGCCGCGCCCAATTTCCAAACCGCTGGCAGGCTGTTTCGTTTCGTTCGCCTGGAGCACGGTAAAGCGAAAACCAGACAGGTCGTCGCCGAAGTTTTCCAGCTGGTGCAGCCGCAAAAAGGATGTGGCGGGCGGCAGGTGAAACTGATGTTGGGGAATGTTGAATTCCTGATCCAGGGCCAGGTAAGCGGGCAGCGTCAGCTTAGTCAAGCGCTCCCGGTCGCCCGCGGCAAAGGCAGCCTGGACTTCCTCGTTTTGGGCGGTTTCCGTAGCCAGCGCAACGGCAAAGGATTCCATCGCTTGCAGACGGCTTTGCAGCGCCTGGTTTAGGAATTCCAGGTCGTTTTGCTCCTGGGCCGTGCTGTCCTGAAAGTCATTGAATGTTTGAATCAGCAGCAAGCCAATAAAACCAATGCTGACCATTAGCAGGGTGGGGATGAGCAGTTTGCGGGTTATTTTCATCGTGCGGTCTCCGGGGTTTGCTGCCCGCAAGAGCTGGTGTTGGCCTGGTGGGTCATGGCGTATTTACTCATGGGAACCCTCGACTTCTGCAGCGAGACGGCCGTTTGTCCCGCCGGCCGTCTGTAAGCGGATACTGGTCTGGGCGGCGCCGGTCAGCTGCCCAATTTCGCGGATGGCTACTTTCATAGCCGTCTCCATATCCGTGGTGCTGAGAATTTTCTGGTTGATGTCGTTGATCAGCGTGGCGCGTCTGGCCTGGGCGTCCAATTCCTGGTACAGACGGGCATTGCGCAGGGCAATGGCCACCTGGTTGGCAATGGATTGCAGCAAATCGACGTCCGCTTGCTGTAGGCCGTTTAACACGTTGTGCTGCACGTCCAAGACACCCAGCACTTCCTCGCCGATAAGAATGGGCACGGCCGTTTCCGATTTCGTTTCCGGCAGCAGCGGGTTCGGTAGCCAATCTTGCGCCTGAGAGACATCAGAGACCAACACCGGCGCAGCCTGATCCGCCGCGCGCCCGACCAACCCTTTTCCCTGTTGGATTTTGTGGCCTTGGGCCAACATCTGCTGCCCGGCTTCTCCGGTGCCGGCCACCATCACCAGGTTCACTTTATCAGCGTCAAACAAATAAATGTGCGTGTGGTAATAATCAAATGCCGCGTTAATTTGGGTCACCACTTCTTGAATCAGCTTATTTTGATCCAAAATGGTCGTTAGCTGCCGGCTGACCTGGGTGCTGGTGAGCAAAGCGCGCGTTCGGTCGGCCACGCGCTGTTCAAGCTCGCTGTACGATTCACGCAGCAGATTGGTCATCTCCACGAAGGCGCGGGATAACTCGCCGATTTCATCTTGATAAGTCAGGGGGGTGATTTCGCGGAAGTCGCGTTCAGTCACGCGGCGCGTCTGGGCGATCAGGGCATTGACGGGCACCGTTATGCTGCGCATAACCCACCAGCCGGCCACCGTGCCCACGACTACGGCCAGCACGACGGTGCCGGTCCAGATCAGGCGCAGGAAGTTTTGCGCCTGGGCAGATTCGGTAACGGCCGTGTCGACGCTGCTTTGAATACTTGTGCGATAGACGGCCAGGCTTTCTTCGAAGCGGCGCTGCAACGAACTCATCTCGGTGTGCCGGATGACCTGCGCCCGAGACCAACTGCCCTGGCGGGAAACGGCCGTGATCTCATTTACCAGGTCCGTCAATTGTTGGCCCAGCAACTGCAACGTCTCAATCGTCGTCGCATTCTGTTCGTTTGTTACCGGTTGGGCCCCCAGCGCCGTGAGCTGCTGTTCAAACTCAGTAACGGCCGTTTGCAGTTCATCCTCAATCGCCCCGCCTGTTTGCCGGGTCAACAACATCCTGTCAACAACGGCCGCCACATCAGCCCACGTTCTTTCCAGATGCGCCAGGTCATCAAACTGCTGCAAGCCGCTTTGGGTGGCCGTAATGGTACGCGTCACGGAGCCGGTCAGAGCTAGCCCTAAGCCGCTGGCAAGCAGCACCAGCAGGCCAATCAGCAGAAAACCCAGGCCGATGCGCTGCCCGAGGGAAAGATTTCGTATCATAACCTTCTCCTACAAATCATGTGGTTGCCTTCTGGCTTCCGCCTTCAAGATATGCTGCGCCCACTTCTGCCATATAGCTGCCTAACGGGTGATCAGCGCCAGATCGACGGCGATGTTATCGGGAATGGTCTCGCCCTGTAAATACTTGACGGCGTTCTCTACGCCCAAACGCCCCATCTCGGCCGGCTGCTGCGCGATAGTGGCGGTGAGCGAGCCAGTCTCCAGGGCAGCGACCGCATCATCCACAGCGTCAAACCCGACGAAGATAATGTCGTTGGCGCGGCCGGCCTCTTCGGCAGCGGCGATAGCGCCCAGAATCATCTCATCGTTATGGGCAAAGACGCCGTTGATAGTCGGTTGGTCGGCCAGGATTTGGGCAAAAACGGTCTGGCCCTCTTCCCGGTTGAAATTGGCCACTTCTTTGGCGACGATGGTGATATTGGGGTATGTGGCCATAGCCTGATTAAAGCCGGCCCCCCGATCCTGGGCTGCCGACGTGCCGGCGATCCCCTCCAATTCCACCACACTGCCTTGCTTACCGATTGTTTCGGCCAGGTAGTCGCCGGCCATTTTGCCGCCGGCGGTATTGTCTGAGGCGATGTGGGAAACGACGACGTTGGAATCGACGCTGCGATCAACGGTGAAAATGGCGATGCCAGCGGCCGCAGCCGCTTCGATTTTCTCGGCAACGGCCGTGCTGTCTACGGCCGTGATCACAATCGCATTGACGCCCATGTCGATCATTTCCTGAATTTGCTCGTTTTGTTTGGCAATGTCATTGCCGGCGTCGCGAACGATCAGGTTGACGTTCAGCCGGTTGGCTGCCTCTTGTGCGCCTTCTTGTAGGGTCACGAAGAAGGGAGAGTTCTCCGGAGCCAGCAGCCCAATACGCAGGGGCACGGCCGTTTCCGCGCCAGATGGTGTGTCGCTTTCGCCTGGATTGGAGGCTGTTATCGAGCAGCCAACCAACGCGACCAATACAATCAATAACAAAATGAAACCCAATACGATTGATGATTTTTTGCCAAACATCTTGCCTCCAATTCGTTCAAATTTTCCAGGTATTGTGTAGGTTGTGGGACGTTATCTGTTAAGTTCAGCCACTACATTCTACCTGGGGATAGTTTGAACCTGAATGGTACTTTTGGTAACTGCAAATTTAAAAATAGTACTTGGTCGAATCTTGAATTTCTGGCTGCCGATACATGAGCTAACGATACATTTCATCATAATTGCCAACACTTGCCCATGATAGCATAGAGTAAAACGGCGAACGTGAAGAATGCGTGACTGTACTCTGGAAATTAGTGGGAAAATAGTACCTTTTTGCTTGCTATTGTCGCCAAAAGTAAAGGCCGGGTCGGTTTTGGGGATGGTGGAAGGCGGTGTGTGGCTGTTTTAGAACGGCCGTTAGCGCTATACAGATGCCGGTGTTGGTTTGGCGCGCAGCAAGATCAGGCCCAGCCAGCCCGCCCACAATGGAGCCAGGACAAAATAAAGGTTGAGGCAAATGCCGGCGATCGCGTCCATCCGAGCGGCGGCGCTGACGCCGCCAATTAAATTGACTGCGCCCAGCACGATGGTCAGCCAGCCCAATGCTCGTTGCTGCCGCTGCAGCAGCCAGCCCATGCCCAGCCACCAGACGCCGCCGAGCAGCGGATCGAGAATGCCCCAGACGCCGCGCTGAATCGCCTCGCCAAACCCGGCAAACACGGCCGTAATCACCACCTGTTCCGTACTATCGGCCACCGCATACGCCGCTGCTTGCGAGGAAAAGACAACGGCCAACACAGCCGCGCCCATCGCGCCAAAAAAAACATACCCTAAACCACAAACCGAAAACAACGTCGACCACTGACCATACTCTGGTTGAAACTGCCGCCAAAGATATAAAGCCAGCGGAATCAGCAGCAGGTAAAAGCCGAACAAATCGAAAATGCTGGGCCACCAGGCCAGCGAGGGGTTTTGGGCCAGAATGGGCAGCATGCCGGCGGCGTTTTGGTTGACCGAAGCATAAAACGTGTCCAGGTTGAAGCCCACGGCCGTCAGGCTGACGACGATGGTGCCCCAGGCAAAAAACATGGAAATAAAGGCTGTCCAGCCGGCGAGCTGCCTGAATCGTTGGTCGTTCATGAGGGGGTTTCGCTTGCTGGGGTGGGAGCCGGATACCAAAAGGAGCCGAGGCGGGTTCCCAGGCCAAGCGTGGGGGCCTGCTCCCAAAGGGCACGGTTTAACACGGCCGTTTCCGCCCGCCCTTCTTTATCCTGCCGCCAGGTCGCCCGGGTATAGGCGTAATCATACAAAATCAGCCGCCATTCTCGCTCTGTCAGGCTGTGGCCCGGCTGCTGCCGCCAATAGCACTGCACCTTACCCACCAGCAGCGGGGGCAGCAAATTGTGTGTAAACGAGGGTTTGCCGGTTGATAGAAACATGGAAATGGGAGGGATGTCTTCACCGTAAAGGGCACGCACCGTTTCGGCGCGCGTCGTGACGCCGGGCTGCCGGGCCGCCGCCAATACTTGCCGCCAGGGGGCATCCTCGTCGGGGACGGCCAGGCACCAGAGTGTGGATTGGCCGTCCGTCTGTTGCAGCCGCTCGGCTGTGGGCTGCAGCGCCGGAATAGCTTCACTGCCCAACAGACGTACCCGCCAGCCGAAACGGCCGTAATCCGCCAACGCTTCCGGCCCGGCAATGCCCCAATCTGTAAACGCGATCAACCGGTCGCGGTAGGCGCCCGACTCCCGGTAATTGTCCGGCGTAATCGCCATGATGAAAACGTGCTGCACGCCAGAACGAAACAACATCTCCACGCACCGGATCATATTCCGGCGGGTGAACTGGATGTACTCGTCGCTTTCCGGCGACATGCCGGCCAGGGCCGCCGCCCGGCGCGTGCCGCCCTGCGTGTAGACCATCGTGGCCGGCGCAATTTCCCGCAGCGATGCCAGCGGGGTTACCAGAAAATCGTCCAGGTCGGGCAAATGATTGGCGCTCACGCGGTTTCTTCCATGGCCAGGGCGACAGACAACATGGCGGCCAGTTCAAACGTGCGATCCACGCGATGAATGCGGTATTCTTGCTTGTTTAGCCAGCACATCGTCTCGCTAAAGGCAAACGGCTGGTAATTTTCCAGCATCCAGCCAAAGGCGCGCTGAATCGCGGGCTGCAAACGAGGCGATTCGCACAGCAGCAGGGTCAGGATGCCCATGCCGGTTTCGGTTAAATTTGATAGACCGGTTGTGGACCAGCCGCCATCCGGATTTTGTTGGGCCAGCAGCGCCTGGATGGCTTTCTGGATTGCCGGCTGGTGTTCTGGCGCGCCGGTGGCCTGAAGGGCAAAGACAGATAGGTAGGTGGCATAGAGCCAGGACGTGTTCCACTTGTCGCCGCGCCAACGGCCGTCTTCCGTCTGTCGTTGCCGGATAAATTCTTCAGCCGGCTCATACCGCTCGCCCCAAAGCGATAAGGCGTGGATGGCCCGCGCCGTCACCGTGGGGCCGGGCTGTAATTCGCCCGGGTAGGCATGAAAATGCGTTTCGTTGCGGAAGAGGTCCAGAAACCTTTTGTCCACCGGGCGATTGCTGCTCTTCAAAACGGCCAGCGCCGCATAGGTGTCGTCGCCATCAGGCACAAAGTAGTCGCTAAAGCCGATGCCCGCCGGCGTCACCGCGCGGAAAATATCGTCAATCTCCGGCTCAACGATGTCCGCCAGCGCCGGATGTTCCAGCAAGCCGGCCAATTGTAAGATGTGGAGGACGTAGATTTGCTCGTAGCGGTTAACCGGCCAGGCTGTCGGGACAACTCCCGGAATGTTCAAGAACGTGGCCGCCGACGACTGATTTAGGTAGCGGTGGGCGGCGGCTCGTTCGGCGGTGAGGTTGGGCTGGCCGGCCGCCTTTTGCAGCCAATAAGCCGTGGCCGATGGGTTATGGCCGACGCCGCCGGTGCCGTCGATCACGGCCGTTTCCGGCTTTTCTCCCCAGGCTTCCCAGGAAAATACCGGCGTTGTGCCCGCTTTGGGATTGTGCTTCTGGATGAGCATGCGTTTGTATTGCCCCAATTCAACCAGCGCGGTATAGGGTTCTGATGAAAGGCCCAGGTTCAGTCCATCTGCCTCACACAATAACTGTGGAAGGATTAGTTCCACCCCCACAGGCATTTCCTCCGGCAAAGGCGGCTGCCACTGGTAGGCTGTCTGCTGCAAGAAGTCGACCCCGCCCCGGAGCGCTTCACGGGCGGCCGGGCTTTGGCCGTGCTGCTGCAGGGCCAGCACAGCGGCAAAAGTGGGCATGTGCCGGGCCAGGGGCGCCGCCAGACTGCCCCAACCGCCATCAACGTGCTGCTGCGTTAGCAGCCAGTCAAGCGCCGGCTCGGCGCCTTCTTCCGGCGGCGCAAACCGTAAGACCTGGGCTGTATCGTAGACGGAAGGGCTCATTTGCCCCCCGTTTTTTCCTAAATCGGCGATCAAAGCGCGTAAATCAGCTATCAGAATGTCAAAGTAATCCATAATCCCTACCAATAAAAAGCCAGTCAGCCGGGCTTAAGATCGTTAAGCGCTGCCTGGCAGCCAATCTTAGAAATTGTGATACGACAGTGCGAACGTCCCTGATTTTAGCAGGTCTTGCGGCCAATGGGCGCGGACGACCTGCAAATTAGCTACAAAAGACCTGCAAAAATTGGGGAAATGGGGATTGGGGACTGGGGATTGGAGATTAGCCGGTCCCTAATCTCCAGTCTCCAATCTCTAGTCTCTAGTCCCAGTCCTCTATCTCAAACAAACGAGGATCAGAAGGTTTCCAGGAAGAGATGGCGCATAGCGGTGGGGTTGACGGCCGTTACCACCGTCGCATTGGCCGGTTCTCGCGCCAGAAGAGCTTGCAGTTGGAGAGCAAAATCAAAGGCCGGGTCTTGCAAGGCGCGGCGGGCCATCTGCCCTAGCTCCTCATCAGAAGCGATCATCGACGCCTGCTCGGTGAAATCCAGGCCGATGATGGTCTGGCCGCGGGCCAGGCCGTCATGGGTGATAACTTTGACGAGCGCCGGCTGGCTGACGGCCAGGTCGGGGCGCACGGCCAGGATGGCCGCAGCCAGGTCGGGGATGGCGGCGGCGGGTTGGCCGCCAACGGCCGTGTACAAACTGGCATACCGCTGCACCGGCTCACGGAGGAGGGCGTGGACGGCCGTTTCCCTTTGCAGCGCCGCCGCCAACTCCGCCAAACTCAGGCTGAAGGCCGTAAACGCATCGCGGATGATGAGCGTGAGCGGCAGCCCGGCGGCCAGCACAATCTCCGCCGCCTGTGGGTCTTGCCAGAAGTTGTATTCCGAGACGGGGGTCATGGAGCCTTTGGCTTTGGCCCCGCCCAGCACGATCAGGCGGCCCAGCTTTTGCAGGGCTTCGGGGTAGCGCTGCACGGCCGTGGCGACGGTGGTCAGCGGTCCCAGAGTCAACAGGGTGGCGCCGGGGTGGGCGGTGATGAGATCGCGGTAAAAGGCGGCGGCGTCGGGGGCGCAGCCGGCCAGCGTTTGCCGCTTACTCGCGCCCCACAGGCCATCCGGGCCGTGGATCAGCAGGTTGGATTGGCCAAGGGGGTAGTGGAGGGGCGCAGCCGCGCCAATAGCCACGGGGATGTCCGGACGGCCGGCGGCGTGGAGCAGGGTGAGGGCGTTGTGGGCGGCTTGCACGGCCGTGGTGTTGCCCGCCGTCACGCCAATGCCCACTATTTCCACCGGGCAGAGGTCCTGGGACAGCAGCCAGGCCAGAGCCAGGGCGTCGTCTACCCCCGGGTCGGTGTCTATGATGAGGCGGTGTGGCTGGTTCAAGGGTACTTCTTTTTAGTTTGGTCCAATCTGCGCCAGGTAATTCTTGGACGATTACGCTGTTTGGTGATGAATGAATAATGGGACGCGGATTTTCACGGATGCGGCGGATTAACGCGGACAATGCTGGTCTTATCCGCGAAAATCGATTTTATCCGCGTTAATCCGCGTCCCATTTCTTGAACATGCAAAGGTCCTGGTTTCTTTGCCGCTAATACTAGCACAGCTTACGGCTTACCGTTCCTGGGCCGATTTGCGCCGATGGCTGAATTTCTTGCGAAACTTGGCCACTTTGGGGGCGACGACAAATTGGCAGTAGGGCTGGTAGGGATTGTTCTGGAAGTAGTTCTGATGGTATTCCTCGGCGCGGTAGAACACGTCGAAGGGGACCACTTCGGTGACGATGGGGTTAGGCCACAGGTCGGCGGCGTCGAATTCGGCGATGATGGCCACGGCCGTTTCTTTCTGTGCCTCGTCGTGATAGAAGATGACGGAGCGGTACTGCGGGCCGACGTCGTTGCCCTGGCGGTTGAGAGTGGTGGGGTCGTGGATGGTGAAGAAGACTTCCAGTATCTCGCGGTAGGTGATGACGCTGGGGTCGAAGGTGACCTGGACGACTTCGGCATGGCCGGTATGTTTGCCGCACACTTGCTCGTAGGTGGGGTTGGGCACGTGGCCGCCGGCGTAGCCGGAGACGACGGACTGCACGCCGATGAGGTCGTCGTAGACGGCTTCCAGACACCAGAAGCAGCCGCCGCCCAGGGTGGCGATTTCGGGTTTGGTGGGTTCTTGGTTCATGGTTTCTTTAATCCTTCGAAAATAATTTAACGCCGAGGCGCGGAGGCGCAAAGGGTGATGTATTGGGATTGATTGTAGCGGAGAGTGGCGGAATGGGGGTGGGTGTTTAGGGAATGTTAAGTTGGGGGAAAGATTGGACCAATCTCCTGGCCCGCCCCGCCTGGGGCTAAAGCCCCCTGTTAAAAAACAACGCCCCGTGAACGGGGCTAACAGAAGAAAAGCCGGGTTTACCCGGCGTTGTTGTTTTGCCGGGGCGTTCACGCCCCAGCTATGCTCTTACCGCCGCGCCGCCAGCGCCGCCGCCAGCAGGCGGTTCACCACCGCCGGGTCCGCCTTGCCGCGCATCTCGCGCATCACCTGGCCCACGAAGAAGCCGATGAGCTTCTCCTTGCCGCCCAGGTAGGCGGCCACGTTGTCCGGGTTGGTGTCGAGGATGCGCTCGATGACGGCCGTAATCGCTCCCTCATCGCTCACCTGCGCCAGCCCCTGCGCCTGCACAATCGCCGAGGCGCTCTGGCCGCTGGTAAACATCGCTGCCAACACATCCTTGGCGGTGTTGTTGTTGATGGTGCGCTGCTCGACCAGTCCCACCAGCTCCGCCAGCCTGGCCGGCGTGACCTGAATCTCGTTGATGCTTTGCTTGTGCTCGTTCATCAGCGAGAAGAGATTGTTGATGATCCAGTTGGCGAGTGTTTTGGGGTCGGGAGAAGTGGGAGAGGAGACGGCCGTTTCAAACCATTCCGCCACCGCCTGTTCCTCCGTAAGAACCCGTGAGTCGTAAGCCGACAGGCCGTAGTCTGATTGGTAGCGGGCCACTTTGGCGTCGGGCAGTTCCGGCAGGCTGGCCTTCACTTCGGCAATCCAGGCATCGTCAATCGCCAGCGGCGGTAAATCCGGCTCCGGGAAGTAGCGGTAATCCTCCGCCTCCTCCTTGCTGCGTTGGCTGAAGGTGATGCGCTTCGTATCATGCCAGCCACGCGTCTCCTGCACGACCTGGCCGCCGCTGTTCAGCACCTCGGTTTGCCGGGCAATCTCAAACGCCGTGCCATCGGCCAGCGACTTGAAGCTGTTCAGGTTTTTGAGTTCCGTGCGCTTGCCAAAGGCTATCGTACCCACGGGCCGGAGGCTGATGTTGGGTTCCACGCGAAAGACGCCCTTCTCCAAATCTCCGGTGTTCACCCCCAGATAGCGCAAAATCTGGCGAATTTTCATGGCGTAGGCCCGCGCCTCCTCGCCGCTGTGGATGTCCGGCTCGGAGACGATTTCCAGCAGGGGCACGCCGGAGCGGTTGTAATCGACCAACGAGCCGCCGCCCTCCAGGTGCGTCAGCTTGCCGGTGTCTTCTTCCATGTGCACCCGCCGGATGCCGATGCGCTTGGTGGCGCCGTCTTCCAGTTCCACGTCCAGCCAACCGTGCAGGCCGATGGGCAGCTCGTACTGGCTGATCTGGTACGCTTTGGGCAGATCGGGGTAGAAGTAGTTTTTGCGGGCGAAGATGTTGTGATGCTGCACCTCGCAGTTTAGCGCCAGGGCGACGCGCATGGCATATTCGACGGCGCGCCGGTTGATGACGGGCAGCATGCCGGGCATACCGAGACAGACGGGGCAAACGGCCGTGTTGGGTTCCGCTTCTACGCTGTCTACCACCTGGCAGGGGCAAAACATCTTGGAATTGGTCATGAGTTCGGCGTGAATTTCCAGGCCGATGATGGGTTCGTATTGGGTCGTTGGATCAATCATAAATTTGATAGTCGTGGTTGGTGATTTGCCTTATGGACATGTCAAGAAACGGCCGTCTTAACCATATCGCTGCACGACGATTCATAGTCATTAAGACACCATGGCTTTAACGAATCGTTTGTGACCGAAAGCGAATTTTCCTTTCCGTCACGACAGCAAAACGGCCACCTAACAGCGCCCCATATTGAGCCATGAGCGCCGCTATAACCTGAACGCGATTGCTGCCGCTTTCATCTTCTAAACGTAGCAGCACCACCCCATGATGAGGCTCCTGCCGCCGGAAAATTAACTCGCCAAAATCCTTGTCGTTGGTAATCACAATGCGTTCTTCAGCCCAGGCAAGTTGCAAGATAGCCATATCGTCCGCTTCAGGCATTGTCTCGGCCACAATGAGAACATCGTGTCCCTCTGCCTGGAGAAAGCGGGCAACGCCAAAGCCCGTTGATTCATCAACGATAAAGCGCATTTTAAGCGGCTAACGGTAATAACGGGAACACATCTTCCTGGGCGACGACCATCGCCGCGTATGAAAGCGCGGCGCGAATGTCGGCTAGTTCCAGGCGGGGATATTCTGCCAGAATATCCGTCTCTGGGATGCCCTGAGCCACCATGCGGACGATCAATTCCACCGGAATTCGTGTACCCTTAATCACTGGTTTGCCAACCATAACTTTAGGGTTCATTTCGATGCGTTCCAAGACTTGTTTATTGTCCATATGAACATCCTTTTTGAGCGCAAGAAACGGCCGTTCTACCCATGCCGCCGCATAAACTTCTCAATCCGGTTCAACGCCTCTTCAATCTTTTCATACGACTGCGCGTAGGCGGCGCGCACAAAGCCGTTGCCGCTCTCGCCAAACGCCTCGCCGGGGATGACGGCCACCTCTTCCTCTTCCAACAGCCGGTTGGCGAACTCGTCGCTGCTCATGCCGCTGCGGGCCACGGAGGGGAAGGCATAAAACGCCCCTTTCGGCTCGAAGCAGTCCAGCCCCAGCGTATTGAAACCGTCCACGATCAGCCGCCGCCGCCGATCGTACTCGGCGCGCATGGCGGCCACGTGGCTGTCGGCCTGCTCCAGGGCGACCACGGCCGCGGCCTGCCCGGTGGTAGGGGCGGACATGATGGTGTATTGGTGGACTTTGCGCATGGCCGCCAGCAAATCGGGGTTGGCGCAGGTGTAGCCGATGCGCCAGCCGGTCATGGCGTAATCTTTGCTGAAGCCGCCCAGCAGGATGGTGCGCTCTTTCATGCCGGGCAGGGCGGGCACGCAGGTGTGGGCCACGCCGTAGACCAGTTGGTCGTAGATTTCGTCGGAGAGGATGAGCAGATCATGTTCTTCGGCGACGGCCGCAATCTCCATCATGCGCGCGCGGCTCATCACCGCGCCGGTGGGATTGTTAGGGTAGCCGAGCAGGATGGCTTTGGTTTTGCCGGTGATGCGCGCGGCGATGTCTTCGGCGGTGACCTCGAATTGATTCTCGACGTAGGTGGGCACGGTAACGGGCACGCCGCCGGCGAAGGTGACTTCGGGCGCGTAGGCCACGAAGCAGGGTTCGGGAATGATCACCTCGTCGCCGGGGTCGAGAACGGCCGTCATCGCCAGGTACAGCGCCTCACTCACGCCCACAGTGATTAAAATCTCCAGGTCGGGGTCGTACTGCACGCCATACAGCCGGTGTAGGTGTTGGCTGAGGGCGCGGCGCAGTTCAATTGTGCCGCTGTTGGATGTGTAGCCGGTTTGTCCAGCCTCCAAAGAGGCCACGCCGGCGCGCAGCACCGGGTCCGGCGTCACAAAATCCGGCTCGCCGATGCCCAACGAGATCACGTCTTTCATGGTGGCGACGATGTCAAAAAACTTGCGAATGCCTGATGGCGGGGTCTGCGCGACGCGCTGGGAAATGTATTTGTTCATGGGGTCTCCTCCAAATAATAAACTTAAGATGCTTGGCGAACGACTATTTCGACTTGTTTGCTCGCCCAGTCGCGGATTGTTTGCAGCCAAACGGCCGTTTCGTCCACAAAATTTTCTTCGCTTTCCCAATCGTCATAGCGCATCATGACGGCAAAGGGGTTGAGACGACGTAAAGAATTATCGGACAGCGGCGGCTCGATGGCGCGTTGGCGGAGCAGAAAAGAGAGACGAACTAAATCGTGTGTGCGCTCAAATTCAACTTGGTGGGCAAATAACACGGCTTTGAGCGATTTTTCTATCGCTTGTTGCGCGTGAAAACCGATGATAGAGGAATGGATGTGGGACGCTTTCCGCAAAACATCAAAAGCTTCAATGTCCCGGTCGGCCAGACGCAAGGCACGAAAGGCTTCCTCAAGATGCGGCGGCATAAAGCGATTTCCCTTCTTTGCGCGCCCAGTAGGGTACTGTGCCTGGCACGCGGCTGCGGCGTTCAAACTCCGCTTCTGAATAGATCAGCAAATCGATGCCTAATCCCAGGTTGCCCAGGGCTTCGTGCAAACGGAGCATTTCGGCATAACGGTCGACGATCTCCGGCTGAATGACCAACAGGTCCAGGTCGGCGGCGTTGGTTTGCTGGCGCGCCTGGGAACCAAACAGGATGATGCGGCTGGGTTGGGCGACGGCCGTTATCCGGCGTACTGCTTCTTTCAACGTTTGCTCATCAACCATGCCATCCTCCTTCCACGGCTCGTATCAACCGATTTCTGTGGCGTTATCGCCCACAAGCAGCTTGCTAACACTGCCTGTAATTTTAGCACGTTCCCCCACCAGCGCGCCGTCGAGGATGCAGTTCTCCAGGTGGGCGTCGGCGGCGATGATGCTGTGGCGCACGATGGCGCTTTTGATCACCGCGCCGGCGTAGACGCTAACGTAAGGGCCGACCACGGCCGCTTCCACATATGCCTCATCGTCGATAAACACGGGCGGCAGGACGGTGAAATCTTCGGCGTAGCTGCGCTCGATGGCGTCGGCGGTAGCCCCATATCCCAGGCCAAGCAGGCGCTGGTTGGCGTGCAGCAGGGCGTCGGGGGTGTGGGTTTCCAGCCAGAGGTGGGCGGGCAGGGTGGTTACGGCCGTTCCCCCCGCTTGCATCTCCTGGCAAATATCTGGCAAGGTGGCAGCGGGATGGGCGGCTTGCAGGGCGCTTTGGAGAAGACGGCCGTTCGTAAACCACATCACAGCGGCGGAAGAGGAGGGGGAAACGGCCGTGTCTGGCGGCGTTACCCGCACCACCTCCGCGCCCATCCGATCCAACATGTCAAAGGCGGCTTCGGTAATCACCAAATCGGCCACCACCAGCACCGCCTCATCGTCTAAAAAATCCTGGCACAAGGCCAGGGCTTGCGCCTGCCCGTCGGCGGATTGGGGCACAAAATGCGCCGCCAACTGCTGATAATTGTCTTGGATCCAGGTGTTTACCGCGCTTTCGGCCGGGTCGAACACAAAAATCACGTCGCCAGTTAGCTCGTCGCGCAGTAAATCTAGCAGATGGCCGATGATGGTTTTACCGGCCACGTTCCACAACGGCCGTGCACGATTCGAAAAGTGTGGCGGCATGGAGGCTGCCGTTTCATTGAGAAGGATGATGGCTTTCATGATTCTCCCTGGGCGGTCCTGAAATTTTCAATCTTGAACATTAAATTCTGGCGCTCGATTATGCCACTCGGTCGCCTGCTCATAAGCAAAAGCCGCATTGAGAATGGTCGCCTCTTGCAGCGTATTGCCGATGAGCTGCAAACTGATAGGCAGCCCCTGGCCGTCAAAGCCGCAGGGCACGCTCAGGCCGCAGCTCGCGCTCAGGTTCACCGACAGCGTGAAAATGTCGGCCAGATACATGCTCAGCGGGTCGTCGGTGCGCTCGCCGATCTTGAAGGCGGTGGTGGGGCTGGTGGGGCAGGCGATCACGTCGACCTGCTCAAACGCGTTCAAAAAGTCTTGTTTGATGAGGGTGCGCACTTTGAGCGCACGGCCGTAATACTCATCATAGTAGCCCGCGCTCAGGGCATAGGTGCCCAGCATGATACGCCGCTTCACCTCCGGGCCAAAGAGGGCGCGCGTTTTCTTCACCGTGTCGATCATGTCCGCCCCGGCCAGGCGCGGGCCGTAGCGCACGCCGTCGTAGCGGGCCAGGTTGGCGCTGGCTTCCGCCGGGGCAATGAGGTAGTAAACGGGCAGGGCGTAGCGGGTGTGGGGCAGGCTGATGGGCAGGATTTCCGCGCCCAGTTCTTGCAGTTTGGCGATGGCGGCGCGCACGGCCGTTTCCACCTCTTGATCAATCCCCTCAATAAAATACTCGGCCGGCACGCCCACCTTCAGGCCGCGAATGTCGCCGCTCAGGGTGGCTGCGTAATCGGGTACGGGCACGTCCAGCGAGGTGCTGTCGCGGGGGTCGTACCCGGCGGTGGCCTGGAACAGGGCAGTGCAGTCGGCGACGGTGCGGCCGAACGTGCTCACCTGGTCCAGCGACGAGGCGAAGGCGACCACCCCCCAGCGGGACATACGGCCGTATGTCGGCCTTAGCCCCACAATGCCGCACAACGAGGCCGGCTGGCGCACGCTGCCGCCGGTATCCGTACCCAGGGCGGCGTAGGCCAGGCCCGCCGCCACCGCCGCCGCGCTGCCGCCGCTGCTGCCACCCGGCACGCGCTCCAAATCCCACGGGTTGCGCGTGGTCACGTAGGCCGAGTTCTCCGTCGACGACCCCATCGCAAACTCGTCGGTGTTGGTTTTGCCCAGAATGACGGCGCCCGCTTCCTTCAATTTTTGCACCACAAAGGCGTCGTAAGGCGGGATAAAGCCTTCCAGGATTTTGCTCCCGGCGGTCGTCGGCGCGCCTTGGACGCTGATGATGTCTTTGATGGCGATGGGGATGCCCAGCAGCGGGCCATCTTCGTCATTGGCGCGCCGCCGGTCGGCGGCGGCGGCCTGTTCCAGCGCCAGCTCATCAGTGATGGTGAGATAGCTTTTTAGATCGTTATCCAGGTCGACGATGCGGTCGAGCATGGCCTGGGTCAGGGCTACGCTGCTGGTTTCGCCGCGTCGGAGGGCGTTGCGGGCTGCGGTTAGTGAAGAATAAATCATAGTTGTGTAGCCTTGTAGTTGTGCAGTCGTATAGTCTGGTAGTCGTGTAGTCTGGTAGTCGTGTAGTCTTGCTGTCGACTAATTGACTACCAGACTGTTTGACTACCAGACTAATTGATTACCAGACTACTCCTCCAGCACCGATTGGATGAGAAATTGGTTTTGCGCTTGCTGGGGGGCGTTGAAGAGAACGTCTTCGATGGGGAGGGAGGGAGCGGCGACGTCGTCGCGCAGGATATTTTGCTGGGCGATGGCATGGGCAGTTGGCTCGATGCCTTCCAGGTCCAGTTCGTTGAGCATCTCGGCGTATGCCAGAATGGCGGTGAGCTGTTCCAGATATTGTACCTTTTCGTCTTGGGTCAATTCCAGGCGGGCTAAGTGGGCGATTTTTTCTACGTCTTGCAGGGTTAGAGACATGGGTTTCTCCTGGAGTTGGTCTGGGCGGGATTATAACATTGCGTCTAGGGGGGAACAAACGGCCGTTACCCTTCCCTCTCCCCTTCTTGCCAGCCGTTGGCGCCAATGAGCGGCACAAACGCGGCCGGCGCCAGCGACTTGACGCGGTAATTTTGGGCGCTTACCCGCCGCAGCAGGCGCAGTTCCTGGTAATGGGGTGTCTCGCCCACCGGCATAATCAGCCGCCCGCCCACGGCCAACTGCCGTTTGAGCGCCCGGGGAATGCGCGGCCCGCCAGCGGAGACGAGAATGGCGTCGAAAGGGGCGGCTTCTGGCCAGCCCAGGGTGCCGTTGGCGTGGCGGATGGTGACGTTGGTGATGTCCAGAGCGGTTAACCGCTCGCGGGCATAGACAACCAACTCCGGCAGTCGTTCGATGGCAAAAACCTGAGCCGCAAGGCAGCTGAGGATGGCCGCGGCGTAACCTGAGCCGCAGCCAATCTCCAGCACGCGGTGCTGCGGCTGCACCTGGAGCGTCTGGATCATGGCGGCGATGATGAAAACCTGGGAGATGGTCTGGCCACAGGGGATGGGTAAGGGCTGGTCGCTGTAGGTAAATTCTTGCCAGACCGGCGGGACGAACTGTTCGCGGGGGATGCGGCCGATGGCAGCCAGCACGGCCGTTTGTTTGATTCCCCGCTCTTGTAAATGGGCGACCATGTTGGCCCGCTGCTGGCTGAAGGGTGTGGAAACGGCCGTTTTGGCATCCATTTTACCGTCACCTTCCCTGAAAACCGGGCGGCGCGCAGCCTTGCCCCGGCTTCCAAAATTAATGCGGTTTGGTCAGGCCATCATGGTTTCTTCGTCAATAGAAGCGTCGTCTTCCTCGTCGTTTTCAAACCGCTGGCGGAATTCTTCCTCGGTCCAGAAATTTTCTGGCGCTGTTAGCTTGTCGATGTAGAGAACCCCGTTCAAATGATCAATTTCGTGCTGGAAAATACGGGCGGTCCAACCAGTCAGGCGCAGCTTGATCTTCTTGCCATTCCGGTCTTGGGCGCGCACACGGATTGCTTCGTGCCGTTCCACTTCCCCTAGATAACCCGGGATCGACAGGCAGCCTTCAATCCCATCAACGAGGGTGTGCGAGCGCCAGACGATTTCCGGGTTGGCAATCACAAAAAGCTGCCGCGAATTGGGGATTTCTGTGCCGTCTTCATCTTCTTTGGGCAGGGTTTCGATGACGGTCAGTTGGAGATTACGGTTAATTTGTGGCGCTGCCAGGCCTACGCCGTTAGCTGCGCGCATGGTCTCGATCATGTTGTCGATGAGTTCTTGCAGGTCGGCGTCGAAGTTGGTGACCGGGCGCGTTTTTTGGCGCAATATTTTGTCGGGTAGCTTGACAATGTTTAATGTACTCATAGGTCTATTTTAACGAAAGATGGCCTTGTTTGCAGTAATTTGCAAAGATGTGGCGTGTTTACACAGGAAATCTACACTTCTGAGTCGGTAGGTTCCACGTATTCACCGGGGCGGGGCGTACGGCGGGGAATGCGATCTTGTTCCATGGCCTGTTTGTAGACGTCGAGCAGGACGGCGTACTCTTCGCGTCTGTCCGCGCCGCGCCGGCGGCGTTCTTGCTCTTCGTGCAGCTCCAGCTTTTGGAAAATGTCGGCCTGGATCAGGCTGGGTTTGGGGACTCTCTCGAAAGTGATGTCGGTATCGACGCCGGCGGTGTCGACAAAAACGTAGCCGTAATTGAAGATGGTGGGCAGCAGGCCGGGCCGGTCGGCGTTGACGTTCTGCACGCGCGCGATGGGGGCTTGTTTGCGGCTTTCGCCAAAACCGAACGGCTTGCGGTCGATGTCGATGACAAAGCGGTCGGAAACCTGGAAGGTGTCGTTGCGCCAGTCTTCAAAATTCCAGATGAGCCAGCCCAGGTTAAAGAGGGCCAGAATGCCGAAGATGATGAGCAGCCAACGGTCGTTAACGGCCGTATACCGCCCCAGCGCATACCCCAATCCAATCAACACAAACCCGATGATCGAGGGCAGCCACACCCCGGCCAGCAGCACAAATACGTGTTTGCGATAGGTGATCACGCCGCCTTCTTCCACCCGCCAGGCATACCATTTGCGCAGCCTGGCCCAGGCGCTGACGTCTGTAACCTGCGCCTCGGGCGGCGCTTCCGGCTCATCACTGCTGACCGGGCGGTAAGGCGGTGGTGATTTGAAATGGCCTTCCACCGATTGGCGCATGGTGGCCTGGGCCTCGCCGGCGTTCATCGTGCGCACACGAGCGGTGAGGCGGTTGAGCGTTTCCTGCACCAGAATCGGATCATCAATGTTGTCGAACAAGATGACGCCTTTTTGCGCGGCCGTCGTCACCCGGGCCGAGCCAATCTTAAACAGGTTGGCGATGAGCGTCGGCTTGAGGATTTCCACGCTTTGCACCTGTTTGATGGGAATTTTGTTGACGGCAATGCGAAAACTGCGCAGGTCAAATTCGCGGTGGATGAGGTGTTTGTTGGTAATGACGAAGTAGTCGTTGGACCAATCCAGCAGTTGAAAGGCAATGATGATCAGAAAGGCGACGCCAAGAACTGTGGCCACGCCGGCGGCGATGCTTGTAGAGGTGAAATTGGCCAGCAGGACAAACGCCAGCGTGGGCAGCAGCAGAAGGCCCAGCGTCGGCCAAAAGATGCGCACCACCAGATACCAGATGCTGCGCCGGGCCTGATATTCGACGAGTTCGTCGGGCAGCAGGCCTACGGCCGTGCTCTTGGAGTCTCTGCGGCCTTCGAGTTTGAGCGCTTCGTTCCAGGCGGCTTCCGAAAGGCCGCTCAGGGAGTGGCCGCTGTCGTCCAGGTCTGGTTCCAGATTGGCCAGGGCGTCGGGGTACTGGTTTAAAAACGCCAGGAAGTCACGCCCGTTGATGATCAGGAGACGGCCGTCTTGCCCGGCCGTCACGGTATTAGGATGCGTGCTGGGCACAAACAACCACACGTCGCCAAAATGGCTTCCGGCAAAATATTGCTGCGAGCCGCGCACAATGCCGTTCTCGTCTACCCGCTGGGCATAAAGACGGCCGCTGCGCACAATATACATGCTGTTTACCACGTCACGCTGGTAGGCAATCACCGCGCCGGCATCAAATTCATACTCCTGGCTGATGTCCGCCAGGGCAGAAATCTGGTCGTCATCCAGGTTTTCAAATATGGGCAACTGCGCTAAAAAATCTTCTTTATCGGTCACGGCAAACCTTCTTATATCCTGGCAACGATTTTAACATAACATATTTTGCCAGGGAAGAGCGCTTTGCCTCCACCCTAACCCTGTTGTATGATTCCCCCGGAAACGGTTGGCAAAGCAGACCCCTTTCAGGCGATCCAGCAGGTTTTCGCCCAAAGGCTCAGATTGCAGCAAGACAATGTTTACAATCACTGACCTGTTTAACGTTTTTGCTTTTTTATACGTCCTGCGCAGTGTCCAATTATTGCTTGTGATTGGGCGGCAGTGGACTTCGCTGCGCGCCGAACCGTTGACCGCCGCTAAAAAGCATTTAGCCGAGCAAGCCTCCTTTTTTATTGCCGTCCCTATTGCCGTATTTTTTCATGAATTGGGTCACGCCCTGGCCGTCTGGGCTTTTGGTGGGCGGGTTTTGGGTTTTGTCTATCGCTTCTTTTGGGGAGAGGTGGAGCACAACGGGGCCTATACGCCCACCGAACGGTGGTTTGTGGCGTTGGCCGGCACGTTGGGGTCTCTGCTGTTTGGTTTGGCTATCTGGTGGCTGCTGCGCCGCAGCCGGTCGTCGACTTTGCGGTTTTTTGGGCTGCGCGCTTTTCGCTTTCAGATTTATTTTTCGCTGCTTTATTACCCGTTGTTTTCCGTGGTGCTGCCTATTGGCGATTGGCGGGTAATCTATGATTTCACGGCCACGCCGATTTTAAGCGGCGTCACGCTGGTTATACACCTGGTTTTCCTGTTCTTTTACTGGCGCTATGATCGGCAGGGCTGGTTTGAAGCGCCGAGCCACGAAACGGCCGTGGCCCAGGCTGAATTCGACGCGTTGGAACGGGAAACGGCCGTGCAGCCCCTCAATGCCGACCTCCAATTGCACTACATCGACCTCTTGCGGCGCGGCGGCGCCCAAAACAAAGCCCAAACCGCGCTCAAACGCTTCTTGCGAGAAAACCCCAACTCGGCCACGGCTTATCTGGAACTGGCGGCCCTGGAAACCGGCAAACAAAAGACCATCTCCAAACAGGCGGCTGGTTACGCCGAAAAAGCGCTGCAACTGGGTCTGCCCGATGCCCGCCGCACGGCCATGGCCCGGCAGTTGGTGGCCGGGTATCAGTTAGAGGTGGGGCAGGTGGAAACGGCCGTGCAAAATTACAGCCAGGCCGTGGCCTCCCTCCAAAGCCTGACAACGGCCGACGGTCCGGAATCAGCCCTCGCCGACGCCCGCTCCTTAGCCTCTTTGTATCGCTTACGCAGCCTGGCCTACCGCCGGCAGCGGCAGTACGACGACGCCTACAAGGATTTACAACAGGCCATATCCCTGGCCAACCAGCTTGGCGACGAAAAAATGCGCCAGGCCTTCGAGGAGGAAATGTCTATCCTGGCCAATCATGCCGGTCATGCGCTGCACAGCGCAAATGGCCCGCTCCGATAAGGCGTAGGGCCATCCCGTGCTGTCGAATGAGCCCGCGATGCCGTCAGCTATCAGGTTCAACCGCCATAGTCTGACAACTGTCACGTAAAAATCAGGAACAATGACAGTGGACGATAAGCTTATTCCCGACTATCCTCAACTCGTGATCTTCACGATGACCGCACCAGCCAAGCAACAAATTTCCTTGTATCCTGGCCCTGGGATACCGCCTCTTACCCTTCGAATTAGTCATAGACAAGATGTCTATGCCGCGCTCCCAAAAATTTCTGGTAAAAATACTCAATTGCAAGCTGGTAACGGCCGTTATACTGTCTGCAAAACCTTTAAGGAGGTGATGGAGAACGGAACAATTAGGCAAAATCAACCACAATCAACCTGTTAACCAAAATATTTGTACGTTAAATCTCAAGAGGAGAATCTTAAAATGACCCATAAACAACGCCTTTGGATTATGTTACTCATGGTCGCAGTGCTCAGCCTGATCCTGGCAGCCTGCGGCGGTGGAACCACAGAACCGGCGGCCGAAGCCCCCGCAGATAATTCAGCGGTCGAAGCGCCCGCCGACAACGCCGCGGCCGAGGCCCCGGCAGCCGACAGCGGTGGCCAATACCAGATTCCGGCCATTGAAGAAGGCAAATACAACGTCGCTTTTGTCTATGTTGGCCCCCACGATGATGGCGGTTGGAGCCAATCCCATGACGTCGGTCGGCAATATGTAGAGAACAACGTGGACAACGTCCATACCGCTTATGTTGAAAACGTCGCTGAAGGCGCCGACGCTGAACAGGTGATCCGTTCGCTGGCCCGCAAAGGATTCGACGTTATCTTCACCACTTCCTTTGGTTTCATGGATGCTTCTGAAGTTGTGGCCAACGAATTCCCTGATGTAGACATCATTCACATCAGCGGTTTCAAATCCAACGAAGCCAACTTTGGCAACCTGATGGGCGCGATGGAAGACATAAAATACCTGGCTGGCATGTTGGCCGGGTCTCGCGCCAAAGTGGATGGCAACCCCAAATTGGGCTACATCGCCACCTTCCCCATCCCCGAAGAACTGCGCCTGGGTAATGCCTTTGCCCTCGGTGTAGAAAAAACCTGCCCCGACTGCACCATCGACGTGCGTTGGATCTTCACCTGGCACGATCCCATTCTGGAAAAAGAAGCTGCTTCTTCCCTGTTTGACAGCGGCGCCCAGGTTGTGATGACGGGCGCGGATACGCCGGCTCCGGCAGAAGCTGCCCCGGATGGCAAGTGGGGTATTACCTACGACTACTCCGGTAACTGCACGCTGCCCACCTGCCTCACGTCCATGTATTGGAATTGGGGCCCGGAATATGCGCGTATCGTTGAAGGTTCGCGCGCCGGCACCTGGCGCGGCGGCTGGGAATACTTCGATGCCGACAGTGGCGCCTTGGGTCTGTTTGGCTTCATGGATGGCGAAACGCCCCAGCCGGGTGTAGAAGGCCTGCCGGAAGAGGACCTGGCGATGATTCGTGACACGCTGGCTCAGATGTTGGCCGGTGAGTTCACCCGTTTCGACGTCTTCAAAGGCCCCATCACGGACAACCAGGGCAACCTAGTTTTAGCCGATGGCGTCAGCCTGGAGCAGTTGGACCTGGATGGCTTCTCCCAGTTTGGCAGTGAATGCAAGACCTGCATGTACTGGTGGAATCAGAACATTACGGCGGAACTGCCTGACCTAGAAAGTTAGTTTTCCGTAATTTGTATAGGCAGCCTCCCGGCGGTTTAGCGCCTCCGGGAGGCTGTTGTTTCCGAGGTTCCTATGTCTGAATCGCCTTTCGCCGTTGAAATGAACGATATCGTGATCCGTTTTCCTGGCGTGCTGGCTAACGATCATGTGAACTTTACCCTGCGACAGGGGGAAATTCATGCGCTGTTGGGTGAAAATGGCGCGGGTAAGAGCACGTTGATGAATGCCCTGGCCGGTTTGTACCGGCCAACGATGGGGACCATTAAAATCAATGGGGAAGTCGTCAGTTTTAGCTCGCCCAAAGACGCCATTGCCCAGGGGATTGGCATGGTGCATCAGCATTTTATGCTGGTTCCCACGCAGACGGTGACAGAGAATATTTTGCTGGGGCTGGATGAGCCGCGTTTTTTGATGCGGTTGAAGGCGTATGATCAGAAGGTGCTGGCGCTGCAGGAGCAGTTTGGCCTGCGGGTGGATCCCACGGCTAAAATCTGGCAGCTTTCGGTGGGCGAACAGCAGCGGGTGGAGATTTTGAAGACGCTGTATCGCGGGGCGAATATTTTGATCATGGATGAGCCAACGGCCGTTCTCGCGCCGCAAGAAATCGACGATCTGATCGAAACGATGCGTTCGATGGTGGCCCAGGGCAAGTCGATAGTTTTCATCAGCCATAAACTGCATGAGGTAACGGCCGTTGCCGACCGGGTTACCGTACTGCGCAAAGGCCGCGTCACCGCCGAAGGCGTCGACATCCAGGGGATGACCAAACGCGACCTGGCCCAACTGATGGTCGGACGCGACGTCGTGTTCTCCATTGACAAAAAGCCACAAGAACCCGGCGACGTCGTCTTGTCAGTCAAAGACGTGCACGCCGAAAACAACAAAGGTGTGCCGGCCCTGCGCGGCGTCTCGCTGGAAGTTCGCCAGGGCGAGATTTTGGGTATCGCCGGCGTGTCCGGCAACGGGCAAAGTGAACTGGCCGAAGTGATCACCGGCATGCGGCCGTGCCAGGGCAGTATCCTCATCAACGGGGAAGAAGTTGCCAACCAGCCGCCCATAAACTCCATTCGCCACGGTGTAGCCCACGTGCCAGAAGACCGTACCCACGTGGGCAGCGCCCCCAACCTCAGCATCACTGACAACACCATCATGAAAGCATACCGGGAGAAGCCGGTAGCCAGAGGTTGGAGCGTGGATTTTACCTATGCCCGGGAAAACGCGCGCAAGCTGAAAGATGCCTATGACATCCTGGCTCCCAGCGTCGAGACGATGGCGCGCAAACTCTCTGGCGGCAACTTGCAAAAGGTGATCCTGGCGCGGGAGATTTCGCAAGAGCCGCGCCTGATGGTGGCTGTGCAGCCGACGCGCGGCCTGGACGTCGGGGCCATTGAAGCGATTCAAACGTTAATTTTGGCGCAGCGGGAAGCGGGAACGGCCGTGCTCCTTGTCTCCGAAGAGCTAGAAGAACTCCTCTCCCTCAGCGACCGCATTGCCGTCATCTACGAAGGTGAGATCATGGGCATCGTGCCCGCCGAAGAAGCGGATGTCGAAGAATTGGGCCTCATGATGACCGGAACCCGACTGGCCGACATCCGCAAGCAAAAGGCGACGGCAGACACAGGGAGGATAGAAGCATGAAATTGCCATTCACCATCCTATTTGAAAAACGCATGGAAGACGTGCCCAAATGGCTGCCGGCAGCTACCTCCATTGGCTCAGTGCTCATTGCCTTTCTCATCAGTGGCATCATCCTCAAACTCATCGGCGGCCAACCGCTGCGGGTGGCCGGCTTTTTCTTCGACGCCACCTTTGGCAGTTGGGCGGCCATTTCAGACACACTCGTCAAAGCCACCCCATTGATCATGGTGGGCCTGGCCTGCACCGTCGCCTTTAAGATGAAACTGTGGAATATCGGCGCCGAAGGTCAGTTTTACATCGGCGCTTTTGCCGCCAGCCTGGTCGTCTTAATCCCGATGGTTCCCCTGGACAGCCCCCGAATCGTCATCATAGGCTTGATGATCATCATGGGCATGATTGGCGGGGCCGTGTGGGGTTTCATCCCCGGCCTGCTAAAAGGCAAATTCGGCGTCAACGAGATTATCACCACGCTGATGCTCAACTACATCGCCATTTTGTGGAACAACTTCTGGATCTTCAACAAATGGAGCGATGCCGGTTTCCAGATGACGCCGCCGTTTGAAAAGAACGCGTGGCTGCCCCGCTTGGCCGACTACGCGCGTGAATTCCGGGCTTTTTCCGGCATCACCCTGCATCTGGGCGTCGTTATTGCCCTGGTAGCCACGGTCGTCGTCTGGTGGGTGTTGGAGCGCAGCCGCTGGGGCTATGAAATCAAGCTGACCGGCGATAACAAAGAGGCTGCCCGCTACGCTGGCATCAACATCGTGCGCAACGTCATCCTGGTGATGATGTTTTCCGGCGCGCTGGCCGGGCTGGCCGGTATGTCTGAGATCAGCGGGGTGGTGCATCGGCTGCAAGAGCGTATCTCCCCAGGATATGGTTTTACCGGCATCATCGTCGCCTGGCTAGCCAAGCTGAATCCCTTTGCCGTCGTCCTGGTTTCCATTTTATTCGGGGCGCTTATCGTGGCCGGGCGGGAAATCCAGCCGTCTGGCCTGGCGCAGCTGCTGCAAGGCATCATCCTGTTTATGGTGATCAGCAGCGACGTGCTTTTGCGTTATAAAATTCGCATCATTCGGTTGCAATCTCCGGCGGCCGGGGAGGTCGAAGTCGCATGAACTTAGAAATTATTCTGCACGCAGGCCTGGCTACCGGCACAATTCTGTTGTTTGCCGCCATTGGCGAAGTGTTTGCCGAACGGGCTGGCGTGCTGAACCTGGGCGTAGAAGGCATGATGCTCTTGGGCGCAATGGCCGGGTTCAGCACCTCGTTGTCAACCGGCAACGTATGGCTGGGTCTGCTAGCGGCCATTATCGCCGGCGGCATTCTTAGCCTGGCTCATGGGTTGGTGACCATTCATTTCCAGGCAGATCAGGTGGTTAGCGGTCTCTCGTTGACGTTTTTGGGTACGGGCTTAGCTCTGGTTCTGGGTGAAGGGCTGACGGGTAAAAACCCACCGTTGGTTCCTTCTCTGGATATTCCAGGGCTGTCGGCCATTCCTTTCGTGGGGCCGGTTTTCTTTACAGACCATAGTTTATTGGTGTATGTAGGCTATTTATTTGTGCCCCTGGCCTGGTATTACATTTTCCACACGCGGCCGGGCTTGCACCTGCGCGCAGTAGGTGAAAAGCCGGATGCCGCCGACACGATGGGCGTGAGTGTGTATGGTCTGCGCTATCTGTATGTGTTTGTAGGCGGTTGCCTGGCCGGGCTGGCGGGCGCGACTATCAGCCTGTCGGTATCACCAGGCTGGTACAGTGTGCAAACGACATCCGGGCAGGGCTGGATTGCTGTAGGTCTGGTGATTTTTGCGCAGTGGGATCCGCTGCGTGCGGCGCTTGGCGCGTATCTCTTTGGGGCGCTGCGGCGTGGCATTCTGGATTTGCAGGGTCCGGCGACGTTGCTTGGCATGACCAATCCGCTCTACATCAATTCTAATTACGGCTTCTTTTTGCAGATGACGCCGTATGTTTTGACGATTATCGCCCTGGTGATCGGTTCGCGGCAGGCGGCGCGTAAGCGTTTGGGCGCGCCGGCGGCGTTAGGGCTGCCGTATATTCGCGGGGAGCGGGGATTGTAACATCGTAAATCGGGCATTGTGAAATGTGAACGGCCGTTTCCCGCCATATGGGAAACGGCCGTTTTTCGTTTACCTATCACGATGTGACAAATAGCCCGCTTTTGGTAAACTGACAGCCGGTATTATTGTTTGGCACGTCCCAGGAGGAAACGGATGCCGGTTGTCTGGTTTGTTCGTCATGGTCAAAGCGAGTCCAATGCCGATTTGCCCACCTCTCATCCGGCGGAATCAGCGCTGACCCCCCAGGGTCATGAAGAGGCCAGGCAGGTCGCCGCCGCCATGTCTCGCCCACCCGACTTGTTTGTCGTTTCGCCCTTCTTGCGCGCCAGGCAAACGGCCGTGCCCACCCTCGCCCAATTTCCCCAGGTCCCCGTCGAATCCTGGCCGGTGCATGAATTTGTCTACCTGGACCCGGCCCACTACAAAGACACCACCGGTTCCGAGCGCTGGCCGCTGGCCCGCGCTTTTTGGGAGCGTAACGACCCCCATTTCCAGAGCAGTCCAGACGCCGAATCGTTTGCCGCACTAATCGATCGGGTAACGGCCGTGCGCGCCCAGTTCCAGGCCCGCAGCGAAAAGTTCATCGTCGTTTTCAGTCATGGTTTGTTTCTACGCGCCTTGCTCCTGACACTCATCCTGAATCGCGCTGAGGCTACGCCGGAAATGATGGCCCGGTATGCCTATTTTATTCAGGCCGTGCAAATGCCCAACGGCGCGATCTTCGAGGTCAATTTTTCCCGAGACGGCCGTCCGACCTTCTCCGGGTTCGATACCCGTCACCTGGTGCGCCGCGCCGTCGGGTCACAGGGCTGATAGTTATGTCCTTCGGTATGCTAACGTTCACGCTCGCCGGTGGGGCCACGGCCGTTATCGACCTGACCGCGCCCGATGTTGTTCTGGGACGTTCCGGCGAAGCCGACGTGCAGCTCAGCGACGATCTGGTCTCCAAACGCCACCTGCGCTTGACCATCAACCAGCAGGGCGTCTGGCTGATGGATCTCGGCTCGACCAACGGCACATTTTTGGCAGGCGAACAACTGCCGCCCAATCAGTCTGTGCCCTGGCCGCCCGGCCAGCCGTTGGTCATGGGCGATACCACCATCACTTTTTCCCCCGCGCCGGCTTTGTCTGACGAGACCTGGAGCGCCCAAACCGCCGATCAGGCCGCTTTTGAGGAACCGCTGCCCACGTTGTACGAAGCCGCGTCGCCATCATCCTGGCGACGGCCGTCGGTCATCGCGGTGCTGGTTTTGCTGGCGGTGGCTTTGTGCCTGCTGGGCGCTGCCGGCGTCTGGTGGTTTGCCAACCGGCCCGCCGCTCCGGAGCCAGGCGTCGAATCGGCCTTGCTGCCGCCCACCCAGCCGGTGGTCCTGGCCGCCTGCGAACAGCCGCCCATGACGGCCGTTACCCTCATCGGCGGCGAAACCCAGACCGGCCAGCCGTCAGGCGCGCCCGTCCAATCGTATCCTTTGCTCGAACTGCCGTTTCCCTACGACGGCGGCAACGAGAATTTTGGCGGGGAAACGGCCGTGTTCCTCAAAGCCATCCAGCGCACCCGCTCCGGCGGCCGGGTGAACAGCTTCTTCGACCACCTCTACCCGCTCTATCCCGCGCCGCAAGACCCCGGCGTCGTGGCCGGACGCGAACCGGCCGAGCCGCCGGTCAGCGGCTATGTGCTGCCCTTCACCGGCCAGCTCAGCCCGCAAGATAGCTACAGCGGTCACCCGGCCTTCGACTTTTCCACCTTCGTGCCCCGCCAGCCGTCTACGCCCGTGTTTGCCGCCGCCGATGGCGTGGTCGCCGAAGCCGGCGAGGACCCTTCTTCCGGAGCGCTGTTTGTGAAATTGATCCATACCGTGCCGGAGCTGGGCAGCCTGGAGACGATTTACTGGCACTTGCACCCGGACGCCTATTTTGCCAGCATGCAGGGGCGGATTGGCCAATTTGTGGCGGCGGGCACGCGCCTGGGCACGATGGGCAATACTGGTTGGAGCACCGGCCATCATTTGCATTTTGAAGTGCGCCTGGACCAGAACGGCGACGGCCGTTTCACCGCCGACGAGACCATCGACCCCTTCGGTTTTCTGCCCAGCGCCGCGTACCCGTCTGATCCGTGGGCCCAGGCGGTGCAGTTCGTCGACGCGCGCGGCGATACCTACACCCACGTCGGCAGCCCCAGCCTCTACCTCTGGCGGCACACCCTGGGCCTCAGCGCCGAAATCCCGGAATCCGGCGGCGGCCAGATCCCCCGCCCGGAAACGGCCGATGCCTCGTCGGCCCCGGCCGGCTTGTGCGCCGCGCCGGGCAGCCTGCCGCCTGGCGGCCACGTCACCTTCGCCTGGTCGCCCGACCCGCCCTTTACCCACGACCTGGTGGGCACGGGCAGCGGCTGCGTGTTGGCCGTCACCGACGCCGCCGGCAACCAGATGACGCAGTTCAGCACGCCGTTGCACGTGGAAATCCCCCTGGCGGCGGCCGATCTGAGCAACGTGGATCCGGCTACCCTGGCGATTTACTGGCGTGACGTAGATGGCGAATCGTGGCAGCCGCTGCCCACCTTCATCGATGAAACCAACAATCTGGCCATCGCCGCCACGGATCGCCCTGGCCAATGCGCGCTGCTGGGACGGCCGTTGCGTGACGTCGTGCCGCCCACCTCCAGCATTCAGGTCGAAGGTCCGCGCGGCGTTGATGGCGCCTGGTATGAGCAGGTGACGGTCACCGTGGAGAGCGAGGATCCCGGCGGCGTGGCTAAAATCGAATACAGTCTGGACGCCGGCACGACCTGGCGGCCGTACACCGGGCCGTTTGTGCTGCAAGCCAATGGCCCGCTGCTCGATTTGCCGGACGAATTGGTGGAAAGTTTCGGCGGCACACCGGGGCGCTTCCTGGTGCTGGTTTCGGCCACCGACGAAGCAGGGAACGTTGAAGACCCGCCGGCGGCCAGAGCTATCGTCATCGATCGGTCTAAAAATTTGCTGGCCCCGACTGCGGAAAACGCCACGAACACGCCCACGCCTACCGGCGCGGCGGCTTGCACGCCCACCATCACGGTGACGGCCGCGTTTGGTGTCAACGTGCGGCGCGGTCCGGGGGTGGCTTACGCGATTGTGGCTACGCTGCCACAGGGAGAAACGGCGACAATTAACGGCCGTAACCCGGCCGGCAGTTGGTGGCGCATCGAGTTGGACCGGCCCGGCGGACCGGAATTTTGGGTGTCTGACGATGTGGTAGAGACAGACTGTACGGCGGAGGTAACGGCCGTGCCCACGCCCGCGCCGCCTACCCCTACGCCTACAGCCACGGCAACCCCCACCAGCACCCCCACGCCGACGGCCACGCCCACGCTAACGCCGACGCTCAACCCCGACGTACGGCCGCCGGTCGTCTCGATTACCCTGTCGCCGCCGCGCCCCACCACGGCGGATCTGCTGGTCTTTACCGCCCGCGCCGAGGACAATGAGGCCGTAAGCCGCATTGAGATCTGGGTGCAAGCCCCCGGCGCGCCGGAATTGGTGCGCGTGCAGACCTGCCTGGAAGCGACGGTATGCGTCTACAACGGCGGCCCATACCCGGTCGGTGATGTGTTGTATCGGGCGTATGCCTGGGATCTGGCGGAGAATCAGGATGTAACGGCCGTGATGCAAACGGCCGTTATTGCCACCCCCCAGTAAACAAAAAAACGAGCGGGCAGCAGGTGATACGTGATCTTTCTAGCCTCGTTACCCGCTGCCCGCTAACTTTTTCCTCGCTCAATGACCGCCGCCGCGAGCCAGACCGGCGGCCATGTTTTCTTCACGACCCGGCGTCACCAGCCGCAGCGCCAGAATCAGCAGCAGGGCCATCAACAAGCCGCCGCTCCAAAAAGGCGAGCGTGGCCCCAACGTCTGAAATAAAATCCCGCCAATCACCGGCGCCAGAGCGTTGGCTGCGCTGAGAAAGGATGAAGAGATACCCAGAATACCGCCAATTTCTTGCGGTTCCACCCGCTTGGTGATCAGACTGTTGATGGTCGGTTGTAAGATGCCGCCGCCGATGGCAATCGGCACCATGGCAACCAATATCCAGCCGAGACCCAACCAGCCGGTATTGCTTTCATCCGGCAGGCTGACAGCCACGTCCTGGGTGGGCGGCGTCTCGGCAACGCCCTGACGGCCGCCGCTCAATTCCGCCTCCAGGGCGGCTTTGGAGTAGCCGGGTATTGGCTGGCGCGGCGTGAAGGCAATGGCTGTCAGGCCAATGGCCAGCAGTGCCAGGCCGCCGTAAATCAGCCGCCGGTCGCCAAAACGCCGGCTCCACTTGCCGATGAAATACCCTTGCACCGCCACCACGATGATCCCCACGTAGACAAAAATGATCGCATTGCGCGACGCGTTAAAGCCCTGGTTCGACAGCGTAAACAGCGACAAAAGCTGCTCGAAGCCGCCAAAGGCCAGCTGCTGCGCAAAGATGAGAATAAGCAGGATGCCCACGGCCGGGTTGCTCAGCGCTTTCATTAGCGCCTTAAAGGAGAATGTATCCAGGTTCTGCCGCTGGCCGCGCTCTTCCTCGGGCAGCGTTTCGTGGAACCAGAAGGTGGTCAGCAAAATGGAAAGCAGCGAGAAACCGGCGGCCACAAACGCCGGGATGCGATAGTCGTTGTTGCTGGCGGCCAGCGAAATGAAGGCGATAACCGGCCCGACGATGAAGCCCAGGCCAAAGGCCGCGCCGATGAGGCCGAGGCCCTGGGTGCGTGTTTTTTCGGTGGTGCTGTCGGTGATGGCCGCCTGGGCGGTGGAAATGTTGGCTCCGGAAATGCCGTCGACGATGCGGGCGATAAAGAGCAGCACGACGGTATGGGCGAAGCCCAGCAGGATGAAACCGGCGAAGGTGCCAACCTGGCTGATGATGAGGATGGGTTTACGGCCGTAACGATCCGACAACCGGCCCAGCACCGGCGCGCCGATGATTTGCATGGTGGGATACGCCGCGCCCAGCAGCCCAATGACCGCCGGGGTGATGCCGAAGGAAGCGGCGTACAGCGGCAGCAAGGGGATGATGATGGTCAGCCCCAATAAATCGATGAGCACGATGACGAAGATGGGCAGAATGCGTTTGAAATCGAGCTTTTCGTCGCCGGAAACGGCCGTGTCGTCAGGAACTTGTTCTGAGTTCATACTTCACCTGTTATGTTGATTTGTCAGTCGGTAGAATCCTAAAACGGCAGCAGCGGCCGGAACCAGGGGATCGCCGCCAGGATGGCCACGATCGCCAGCCCAAAGAAAATAGCCGCCCGCTGGTGTTTGGCCACGTCCACGGTGGCTTTTTTGGAGAGCGAGCGGCCCACATGCCCCAAAATCACCGCGATAATCATCGTCAGGATATGCTCCACCAACCAATAGCGGGTGGTTGGGTCGGCCATCGCCGCCCCAAAATTAGAAAAAGCCGCCGTGGTGATCGGGCTGAGCACCACGTACAACAGCAGGCCCAGCAGCAGTTGGACGTCCAGGCTGATGGTGAAATAAAGCCCGAGCTTATCATCCAGGTCAACCCAGGGCTTTTTGCCAAACCAGCCCAAAAATGCCCGCACGACAGCCACAATACCCACAATCAAAACAATCCAACGGGTGATATTGTGTAAACCAAGCACGATGGAATACATAGTTAAGACTCCTTGTTTATTAAAATTTGACAGTTGGCTCACAGCCCCCGCACTGACACCCTTTATGCCTGTTCAGTGAGGTGGTTGATAACATAATCCAGCCAGTCCAGTTCTGACCGCAGATGAACAATCTGGTGTTCAATCAGCAGTTGCAAAGACCCGGAGTGGATTGGCGCAGCTTCCGCCCGCTCTAACTCGTCGACGATGGCGGCCCGGCGGGTTTGCAGCAGGGTGATGGCCTCATCGCGCGGCAAATCATCCAGGAAGATAATGCCCGTATCGCCGGGAAAAAGCGCCGGCCGGTAAGACGACAAATTCTGCCGGAGCAGCTCCTGAAACTGCGCTTCGCCGTCCGGCGTCAGGCTGTAAACCTGGCGCGTGGGGCGGTTGCCTTCACGTTCCGCGCTGCTGGTGACAAACCCTTCTTTGGCCATTTTTTCCAGCAGGTAGTAGGCTGTCGATTTTTTGAGGTCCACACAGGTCTGCATGTTGCTGTCGATGAATTCGTGCAGTTGGTAGCCATGCATTTCTTGCTGCTGCAATAGACCGAGTAAAAGTAGTTCGCGTTCCATTTTGGCCTTTAAGTTCAAACCTGAATAGTCAATACTGACTATTCGATTCTGATTATAATGCGGTTTAGCTGGCTGTCAAGGGTGGGTGGGCGAAACTGGCAAGGAAATGGCAAATGTCGTGCCCTGGCCGGGGGTGCTGCTGACGTCGATTTGGCCGTGGTGGGCCTCGATGAGCTGCTTGGCGATGGCCAGCCCCAGGCCGCCGCCGACGCCGTCGGCGCGGGTGCGGGCGCTGTCGCCGCGCCAGAAGCGGTTGAAGATGTAGGGGAGATCGGCGGCGGGGATGCCTTCGCCGGTGTCGGTGACGGTGAGGCGAATGTGGGCGGGTTGGCGCACGGCCGTTAACCGGATTTCGCCGCCCGCCGGTGTGTGGCGCAGGGCGTTGGCCACCAGATTGCTCAGCACCTGGTCCAGCCGGCCGGGATCGGCCGTCAGCGTCAGGTCGGCGGTCGGATCGGGCAGCGCTACGTGCAGAGCAATGCCGGCGGCTTCGGCCTGACCGCTGAAGCTGGTCTGTACGTCGGTCAGCAGCTCGCCGGCGTCCATCGGTTCCAGGTGCAGCGGCAGTTGGCCGGCTTCGGCCTGAGAAAGTGTGTGCAGGTCGTCGATCAGGCGGGCTAGGGCGTGGGTTTCTTCGAGGGTGGCTTCGATGTGCTCGGGGGTGGCGCTGTATACACCGTCGAGCAGCCCTTCCAGGTTGCCCTGGATGATGTGCAGCGGCGTGCGCAGTTCATGGGCCACGTCGGCCGTCAGGTTGCGCCGCTGCTGGTCAGCGCGTTGGAGCTCGCCAGTCATGCGGTTGAAGGAGCGGGCGAGCTGATCGAAAGGGCCGCGACGGCCGTTATCTGCCACGCGCACGGTCAAATCACCTTCGGCCACGGCGTCGGCGGCGGCCATCACTGCCGCCAGGGGCGTGACGATGCCGCGAAACGCCCGGCGGCCAATGCCCAAGGCCAGCAGCGGCAGCATCAGCGCCAGGCCGCAGCCGCCAAGCCAGACGAGCACGGCCGTTTCCCGGCCGCCGCCCATCGCCCGCACCAGCAGCAGGGCTAGAATGCCCATGCCCGCCAATACGAGCAGGGTCATTAGCCCAAAAATCAGCAAAAACGAGAAAAAAATCCAGCCGCGCTTGCGCCGCCAGTGGGGCGGCGGGCGGCGGCCGCGCCAGGATGGGGGGGGGCCGCGTCGTTCCCAGG
>Ga0209607_1000505_pt1 | contig 34999 bp, 30 predicted proteins | sample AD_UKC117_MetaG_FD_184413 | JGI IMG/M metagenome (GOLD analysis project Ga0209607, IMG submission 184413) | Active sludge microbial communities of municipal wastewater-treating anaerobic digesters from Hong Kong - AD_UKC117_MetaG (SPAdes)... | ecosystem: Engineered > Bioreactor > Anaerobic >... | reverse complement strand
CATAAATCAGCATGGATTCTCCTCGGGCGACCGGGTTGTTCAGGCGCGGACCGCTGAGGGGAATTCATGCTGCTCTTGAGGAGCGGCCGTCAAGGCTTTTCAGGGAGAGAACTTATGACTGATGAGTAAGTTAAGAGAATCTTTGTTTACAATACCCTCGCCAAAAAAGGAGGAGGGCGGCAGGCTAGGGTGATAGAGTAAAAAGTGACGACCAATCACTTACTCTGTCAGGAGCGAGCCGCCCATGCCGAACATTATGCTGCTATAGTCAAACAGTTTTATGTTAATCGATTATTCAAAAATAAGTATTTGTAATTAATTAAAAATTTATAAATTATCTAAAAAACGGTTTGACTATATTGAGTTGCCTAAGCCAGAGCCTCGATCAAACGAATGTGCGTCGCTTGGCGCGGATTGTCGAAGCGATGTTATCGGTCACCGGTCGGGTGACGATGCTGGGGCTATCACGCTGGAGCGAGCGCGGAAGCAGCTATCGGACGATGCAACGATTATTCAGCACGACGATGGACTAGGCCGAGGTGCATTGGCAGTTGGTCCGCACGCATCTGCTGGGTGAGGACACGGAATGGGGACTGGCCGGTGATGAGGTGGTGGTCACCAAATCGGGGAAACAGACCTATGGACTGGGCCGGTTTTTCAGTTCCTTGTACGGCAAGACGGTGCCAGGGTTGTGTTTTCTGAACCTGTCACTGCTCAATGTGGAACGAGGTTGTTCACATACCCTACGTCTGGAACCGATGGTCAAAGAGGCGACCGACAGCAGTCCCAACGGCAAGAAACCCGGTAAGAAGAAAACCGGCCAGAAGCAGTCAAGCGCGAACCGCACAGCGAGCCCCGCTCAAGGGACGCCCCAAGGGCAGTCGCAATCGCAACCGTCAGGAGGTGACGCTATCGCCTTATTTATTGTTTGTACAGGAAATGATCCGGCAAGTGTTACGCCTGTTAGGTTCCTCGGTTGTGCTACAGTACGTCCTCTATAGTCAAACCGTTTTTAGATAATTTATAAATTTTTAATTAATTACAAATGCTTATTATTGAAAAATCGATTAACATAAAACTGTTTGACTATAGAGCCTGAGCTACGGTGATTTGGCGAGGGTATTGTCTTTTACAGCCTGTTTTTTCTATCCAATATTTAGGAGAGAGTCGCTTATGACCGCAATTCGCGTAGATACTGGACGTGGCTGGGGATGGATCGTCGAAGGCTGGCAATTATTCGCCAAGGCGCCAGGCGTGTGGATCGTTATTCTGCTCATCTACCTGGCGATCAGCGTCGTGTTGTCGCTAATTCCGTTGGTCGGCATGATCGGCCATACCCTACTCAATCCTGTGCTGGCCGGCGGCATGTTGTATGGCGCGGCGGCCCAGGCGCGAGGCGAAAACCTGGAAATCGCCCATCTGTTTCAGGGCTTTCGTGATCAGGAGCGGATGGGGCCATTGATTATGCTCGGCCTGTTCAGCGTCGGTGGCTACATCCTGATGTTCATCGTGTTCATGATCTTCATCGGCGGCGGTCTCGCCACCGGGCTGGCCCTGAACAGCACTGGGGCTAATGTGCCCAACGAGGCGATGGGCGGTATTCTCGCTGGGGTCGGTCTGATGGTCATATTGGTCGTGATCACTATCGGTATTCTGATCGCTATGGCGCTTTTCTATGGCGTTCCATTGGTCATGCTGGGCCGGCAAAACGCTTGGCCTGCGGTGCAAGCCAGCATCGCCGCCTCCTGGATTAATATGTTGCCGTTGCTAGTGTTCGGATTGATCTATATGGTCCTCGGGATCATCGCCGTTATCCCCTTTGGCCTAGGGCTCCTCGTGCTGGGTCCGGTGACCGTTTGCGCCATCTACGCCAGCTATCGGGAAATCTTCGAGGAATCGCCATCGACGACGGGCATCAATCTGGCCAAATAATCTTCGGATGCCTACCGTGCCGCCAGGATCGCCGCCCGCAACCGTTCCAGATCACTATCGCCATCGGTCTTCAAGGGATATTCATCGGGAGCGGGCGGTTCAACAAACTGGAGTTGTCGTTCCAGCACTTCGACATCGGCTTCAGCGGCGTCATCGCCGCGCTCCCGCCGTGCGGCGACCCGTTTGCGCAACGTATCCGCACTAGCGCTGCATTCCAGAAGAATGAACGGTACTCCACGCCGGAACGCTAACCCGCGAAATGGCTCTCGATGGGCGCGTTTGAGAAAAGTCGCGTCGACCAACACCGGATGACCCGCTGTCAGTAACGCATCGGCTAATTCAAATAACCGTTGATAGGTGCGAGCGCTGGCCTCGGAGGTGTACAGCCCTTGACCGAGACTGGAGCGGCTGTCGTCCAGCGGACCCAATCCAAATAACCGCTTGCGCTCGACATCAGCGCGAAGGCGAATGGCGCCCGGCAATACTTCCATTAACTGACCGCTCCGGCGCGATTTCCCGGAACCAGAAACTCCATGCGTGATCAATAGAAACGGCGCTGGCTCCTGGGTCAGCGTCAGCGCTAGGCGCAGATAGTCCTGACAATGTTTGCGGGCGGCAGAGCGATCCGTATCCGGAATTCCCTCCTGACTGGCTTGGATCGCGTTGACTTTCGCTCGCACCATCGCCCGGTAAACCTGGTAATAGGTCAGTAGCGCCATACCGGCAAAATCGCCGCTGTATTCCAGCCAGGTATTGAGTACGCGCTGTGCAAAGCGGCCAACGCCGCGCGCTTGTAAATCCATGGTCAGAAAGGCCAAATCATTGATGACATCAATCCAGCGCAGCGCGTCATTAAATTCAATACAATCGAATATCGTCACCTGACCATCATCCGTCAGAATCATGTTGCCCAGATGCAAATCGCCATGACCTTCACGAATCCAGCCACCGGCCTTGCGCTCTATCAACCGGCCTCGCAAGCGCTCGGAAGTGTCCAGCGTCCAATGTTCTACCTCGGCCAAAATCGCCAGATCGTCCACGTCATTCAACCGGGGCCGAATCACGGTAAAATCATCCAGCATTGGCTGAAGAACCTGATCCGGCTCGCCAAACGACGTACCGGAATCAGCAACGGGAATCGTCTGATGAAAGCGGGCCAACTGGCGAGCCAACCCCTCAAAATGGCGGGATTCCAGCCGGCCCGCAGTCAACGCCCGATCCAGCAACGCCTCCTGAAAAAAGCGGCGCATCCGCACCGCATACTCGATGGCTGGCTCCGCTCCAAATATCGGATGGGTTACATCGCCGCCAATCGCCAGACAATCCAGGTACAAATCTGGCGCCAACCGTCTGTTCAGGCGCAGTTCCTGTTGGCAGTAATAATAACGTTGTTCCAGACGGGTAAAATCCAGAAAACCCAGATTAACCGGTTTTTTGATCTTGTAGGCATAATCACCGGCCAGCAGGAGATGGGAAATATGCGTCTGCAAATGTTCGACCGTGGTTGCCGGATGCGGATAACCGTTTGGTCGCAGCAGCGCCGTGATCAACGTCGACTGATCAAAGGGTTTATCAAGGGAAGACACTCGCCGGACTCCAGGATGGTCGTGAAAACTGAAACTTTGGTATTAAGACAGAATGACCGGCGTCCGCCAAGCGGATGGGCCGTAATCGTTGACGCTGGAATGGAATAAAGATGATTAAAGCTCGATCTGTGCGTAAGTTGGGCGCATTGCCGCTTCATGTAGTCCGCGCCCTGCTGTCGCTGATTTTTTCGCTGTTTTTAGGCAGTGTGTTGCTCGGAGCGCTGGGTCTGGGTCTATACATGCTGTACCTGGATTCGGTGATTCGCACCGAATTCGATGGGAAGCGCTGGGCCATGCCCGCCCGGGTGTATGCCCGGCCACTGGAACTGTTCGAGAGCATGTCGCTGAGCGCCGATGATTTTGCTCAGGAACTCAAGTTGCTTGGTTACCGCGATGTGAATTGTCCGGAAGCGCCGCCCGAACCGGTCGAGAAGAACAAACGCCGATTCAAACGCAAAGCGCCTCCCACGCCTGTTCAGGACTGTACGCCGCCATCGAACGGTGGTGAATCTCCCACTACCCCTGGAACCTACGCGCGTCGAGGTGAAATCTTCGAGGTGGCAACCCGGGATTTTACCTTCTGGGACGGTACCGAACCCACTCGCAAGGTGCGACTCACCTTCGCCGGAAATATTCTGGCTGAACTGGCCAGTCTGGACAGCCAGGATACACCTGGATTGCTGCGGATGGATCCCCCGGAAATCGCCGGTATCTATCCTTCTCATTACGAAGACCGCATTCTGGTCAAAGCTCAGGATCTGCCGCCTGCCCTAGTGGATACCCTGATGGCGGTTGAGGACCGTTCATTCTTCGAGCACGCTGGCATCAACCCCAAGGGTATTTTCCGGGCGCTGTTAGCGAATTTGCGGGCTGGACGCACTGTGCAGGGCGGTAGCACCCTGACCCAGCAATTGGTCAAAAACCTGTTTCTCAGCAACGAGCGAACCTTCAAGCGCAAGATCAATGAGATGCTGATGGCGATCCTGATCGATGCGCGTTATAGCAAGGATGAAATTCTCGAGGCTTACAGCAATGCGATTTATCTCGGTCAGGACGGTAGTCGAGCAATCCACGGCTTTGGTTTGGCCAGCCAATTTTACTTTGGCAAACCGCTTGGAGAATTGGACCTGCACCAGATCGCCCTGTTGGTGGGAATGATTAAAGGTCCGTCGCTTTACGATCCACGCAAACATCCCGAGCGCGCCAGGGAGCGCCGGACCCTGGTGTTGGAAGTTATGGTTGAGCAGAACCTGATCAGCGCTGAGGACGCCACGCTTGCCAACAATATGTCGCTGGATGTGTTGCCCAAGACCGCCAGTGGCATTACCGCTTATCCCGCCTTCCTCGAACTGGTGCAACGCCAATTACGTCAGTACTACAAGCCGGACGATCTGTTATCCGAAGGTCTGCACGTGTTTACAACCTTGGATCCTCGCGTTCAGGCGGTGGCGGAAAACACCATCGCCAACAAACTGGCGGGGCTTGAAAAAAGCCAACGCCGAGCGCGGCCCTTACAGGGCGCTGCGGTGGTAACCGATACCCAGACGGGAGAGGTCCTGGCGATGGTTGGGGACCGAGAGCCAAAGAGGCTGGGGTTCAATCGAGCGCTTGACGCCAAGCGGTTGGCGGGTTCGCTGGTCAAACCGATCGTCTATCTGACGGCGTTGGAACAACCGGATCGTTATACTCTGATGACCCGGCTTAACGATAGCCCGCTGGTCTATACCTCGGGCGGTCAGCGCTGGGCGCCGGCTAATTACGATCATCGTTATCATGGCCGTGTCGTTCTACGAGATGCGCTGGCGCGTTCTTACAATATTCCTGCGGTGCGGGTTGGCCTGGACATGGATGTCATTAATGTAGTGGAAATGTTGCGGCGACTGGGATTTGAACGAGATCTGAAACCCTATCCCTCGTTACTGCTAGGTGCGTTCGGAGCCTCGCCGTTCGAAATTGCCCAGGTCTATGCGGGCATCGCCAGCGGCGGCTTCCGCATTCCCCTGCGGGCAATTCGTGAAGTGACCGATTCTGCTGGACAATCGCTACAGCACTACAGTCTGGATGTAGAAAAAGCGGTCGATCCGGGACCCGCTTATCTGATTACCCACGCCATGCAACGGGTGGTTAAAGCAGGCACTGCCAGCGCAGCCAAGAGCAAGCTGTCACCGGATCTGAACCTGGCCGGCAAGACCGGCACCACGGATGACTATCGGGACAGTTGGTTTGCGGGTTTCAGCGGCAACCGCTTAGCGGTGGTCTGGGTTGGGCGCGATGACAATAAACCGACGGGACTCAGTGGCTCCAGTGGCGCGTTGCGCGTCTGGATTGACCTGATGGCCGATTTATACCTGGAACCGCTGGATGCGCCGCCGCCAGCGGATGTCGAAGAAATCCGTGTGGATCCGCGGAGCGGATTGCGGCTTGGATCCGGTTGTGGACGCGGCCAGCCGGTGCCGTTCCTGATCGGATCCGGCCCCAAACGATCCAGTTCCTGTAGCAGCGGCGCTGCCACGCGCCGTGTTAAAAAGCCGGCTGAACCAGACCCATCAGCGGATAGTGATGGCGGAATGAGCGACTTTTTCAGACGATTAATGGAGTAGGTCAGCGTTTCCGCCACATAGCCGGATCGCACCCTCGAATTCCCGGTCGCGTCGGCCATATAGAGGCTTCAGGCATCAGGCATCAGTTACAGATCACTGCTATCACAGAAAAAACCGCACATCGCCCATAACATCGTCACCGGCATCCTGGGCGGTAGTTTGACGGTGTCCAGCGAAGAAGGCCAGGGTTGTGAATTCGCGATGTTGCTGCCCAAACAAGCGCCGCACACTGCGCAAAGCGCCCTGCCCGATTAAACCCACATTTCGCAAGCCATCCGCTGGCCGGTTGCGGTATGCTTGCGTCATGAACCTGACCGATGCCCTGCTTCCCGCCGACCTTCTCTTTTTCGCCAACTTCGTCTGGCTGGCGATTGGCGTTTACGCCGTGCGCGCCGCGCCCTGGCGCGCATTACTAGCCAACCCCGGACTTCAGCATGTTTTTCTGGGCGCGTCGGTAGCCTTGTTCCTGATGTGGATTTTTGAGGCTGGCGTGCGTCCAGCGCTGGGTTTTCACCTACTGGGCGTGACAGTTTATACTCTGATGTTCGGCTGGTCGCTGGGAGTCATTGGCGCCAGCCTGATCATGCTGGCGGTGACGGTCACGAACGGCGATTGGGCGGCGTTCGCGGCAAACGCCCTGTTGCTTGGCGCATTGCCAGTCTCGATCAGTTATGGCGTGTATGCTCTGGTGGATCGCTATCTGCCCCGGCATCTTTTCATCTATATTTTTCTGTGCGCCTTCTTCAACGCCATGCTGGCTGCCGGTGTGACGGTCGGGGCGTTGGTCGCCCTGCTCGTCGTCACCGAAACCTATACCTTTGCCCGCATCAGCAGCGAGTATCTGCCCTTTCTGCCGCTCTATCTGTTCCCGGAGGGTCTCATCAACGGTATGGTCATCACAGTATTAGTGGGACTACGGCCAGACTGGCTGAAAACTTATGATGATGAACGGTATTTGAAATCTTGAATGGCGCGGATGACAAACGAGGCTTTGATTAAGCGTGTTCGGAAAACTGTTTGGCGGAACTTTTGGCTTTATGGTCGGCGGGCCGCTGGGCGCATTGCTGGGCGCGGCGGTTGGTCATAATTTTGATCAGGCCCAATGGAAAACCGCTGCATCGTCAACGTCCGAAACTTCAAGCCACGATCAGGCGCGGAACGTGTTCAACGCCACGGCATTCCAGATCATGGGCCATATAGCCAAAGCCGATGGCCGGGTTTCGGAACGCGAAATCGGCGCGGTGCGCGCAATCATGGATCATTTGCGATTAAACGCCACGCAACGCCAGGCGGCGATGGAAGGTTTTACCGCGGGCAAGCAACCGGAATTTTCGGTGGAAACGGCGATTGAGACGTTCCAGCGCGCCTGTCGCGCTTATCCGGCGATGCTGCAACAATTGTTGGAATTACTGTTGAATGTAGCCTATGCCGATGGCGGGCTGCATCCTCAGACCCATGCGCGTCTATCAGCAGTGGCTGAACGCCTGGGTATTCACCGTTTGCAATTTGAAACCCTGCATACCCTGTTTCGCGCGCAGCGCTGGGCGCATGAGTCTAGCCAGAGCGGATTTGGCGGCGCCGGGACTGGCGGGCAACGCGAACGCCGGGCGCATGGTCAACGGCCAACTACTGCGGTCAACTCATTGAACCATGCCTATAGCCTACTTGGCCTGAAGCGCGAAGCCAGTCCCGAAGAAATCAAGCTGGCCTATCGCCGCCTAATCCGGCAACACCATCCTGACAAACTGGCGTCCAGTGGCGTTTCACCGGCAGAGATGGCGCGCGCCACCGAACGAACTCGGGAAATCACCGCTGCATACGAGTGCATTCGAGAAGCGCGAGGATTTTAGAGGCTGTATTTCTGTACATGACAAAAATTATTTGTTTCTATATTTATAGGGATGATTTAATGAAGTGACTCCATAGGAAATCACTATGTCCATTCGTGATTGGCCCGATGACGAACGTCCTCGGGAGAAGTTACTGCAACGGGGCGCCGCCGCACTTTCTGATGCTGAACTACTGGCGATTTTTCTACGGGTCGGCGTACCCGGCCGTAGCGCGGTGGATCTAGCACGCGACATGCTTAAGCAACATGGCGGTCTTCGCCAGCTGCTGGAACTGGATCAGGCCGCATTCTGCGCAACCCCTGGATTGGGACCCGCCAAGTTCACGCAATTGCAAGCCGTATTGGAGTTGGCTCGCCGCCACCTGGAAGATACCCTGCAACGAACCGACGCCATTCAAAGCGTGGCTGATACCCGACGCTATCTGATGGCGAAGATGCGCCATCACCCGCACGAAGTTTTTTCCTGCCTGTTTCTGGATAACAAGCACCGGGTCATTCAGTATGAAGAGCTGTTTTTCGGAACCATTGACAGTTCCGCCGTGCATCCCCGTCAGGTGGTGAAACGCGCTTTGCACCATAACGCCGCCGCAGTAATCGCGGCTCACAACCATCCTTCCGGGATCGCCGAACCGAGCCGGGCCGATGAGGCGATTACTTTGAGATTGAAAGACGCCCTGGCTACAGTTGATGTCCGCTTGTTGGACCATGTAGTGGTCGGCGATGGACAGGCCGTATCGCTGGCGGAGCGGGGGGTGTTATAGCTTCCGCTCGACTCGTCGGGTGAGCAGAATCAATCTGTTATTTTTCGCGCAATTTCTCAATAGAAGAATTGACCCCCAGTCGGCTCAAATCCAGCGCTGGAGGTCAGTTCTACATCGCATTTCATGAAAAACCCATCAGAAATTTTTCGACAGCCTATCAAAACAGTTTGCCGAGCAACATGTACATCGACGTATTGCCTCCCTCGGCGTAACCACCCGCGAAATAAAAGGGACCCAGTGGGGTATCCACGCCCAGGAACAGACTGCCCGCCGGAATCAATGAATCAAAGTCGATATCCCGATACTTATTCCACACGCCGCCGACTTCCAGCGATCCGCCCGCATAGAGCGGTATGGTAAACGCTGAGGAAGCGCTATCCAGCCGGTACATAAAAATCACCTCGCCAAGCGCAGCGTATTCGCCAGACAGGTGAGCGGGTTGATAACCGGACAGATTCAGAAAACCGCCCAACAGAAACAAATTCTGAATGTCCATGTCGCCCGCCAGCCGTCCGGCTAGATAGATGCGGGGAATGATCGAATACTTGCCCCAAGTGTAGGCGTGGGTATAGTTCAAGCGCAGAGTGCTGAGATTCTGGTCGGCGCCGAGAGCGGTCAGCGAATCGCGAAAAGTCAGGTCAGCAGCATAACCTGAATTGGGGAAACCAATGTTGTCGAGCGTATCTGCTTCCCAGCGCAGCGAGTAACCCGCATCGTCAAACTGTCCCTCATAGTCGGAAGGCTGACCCAGACGCAGATCGTTGCGACCCCGAGCATAGTGCAATCCCAGGGACAAGCGTCCCCAATGCTTCAGGTTGCGGCCAATGCTGAGGCCCACTTCATTGCGATAGATCCGGAAACTGCTGCTTTCTCCATAGATGCCATTAAACAAATCCAGATTGTACTGCTCATAACGCAAATAGGGATCGATGAAATATCCCTGATCGGCGTCCAACGGCTGATAGAAATCGCTGAACAGGGCGATATTGCTGCCTAGTTGGATGAAATTGCGCCATTGACCGCCCAGGTCGTTGAGTTCCGACATCATGTAGGCGGCGCTGATATCAAATGTCGAATCGCCCTTGAGATTGGCGCCGAGAAACAACCCGAGCTGCAACGTATCCGTGCCGATATCCTTGGGTACAACTTCGACAACCAGGCCGGTTTGACTGTGCTCTTTAACCAGCGTGTAGTTAACCCGCTGGAAGTCGCCCATACCATAAATTTCGTTCAGGTTGCGATTGAGCTTCTGTGGATCAAGCCGGTCGCCAGGCTTAATCTGCAATTGTTGCTCAATCACTTGATCGGACAGTCGAGAGCCGTTATTAATGCGAATAAAATCGATGACTGGTTGATCGGAACCTGGCACCGGCGGCAGGGTGGCGAGGTAAGCCCGATAACCGTCTGGAGAGAGAGATAATCGGTTTAGATCGCTTCTTTTGCCCTGGGCAGCGATATAACCGAAGCGGAAGGCATCCGAGAAACGATCAAAATCGATGCTGGACACATCCTGAAGATCCGGCGTGATCAAGATATCCTTCTTTCCCAAGGTCTTGACCTGTTCTATGACATTACGCACGGTCAGGATGGTAGTGAGTTGATTGGTGACCGACAAGACGGAATTCAGTTCACTCGCCGACGCCAGAGGCGCGCCGACATCCACGGCAATAACGACATCGGGACGGCAGAGTTTTCGGACAACGTCGATGGGCAGATTGTTGGAAACACCGCCATCCACCAGGATTTTTCCATCCAGCTCCACCGGCGCCAGGGCGCTGGGGATGGACATACTCGCACGCATCGCCTTCGCCAGTTCGCCAGAACCGAGTACAACCGGTTCGCCGGTCACCAAATCGGTAGCGACTGCCCGATAGGGAATGCGCAGCTGATCGAAATCATGAATGCTCGCCGCCGGTAGCGACAGCTCTTCCAGCAACAGCAACAAATTTTGACCTTCAAGCAGACCTTTGGGCAAGGTGACGCCTTTAGCATTCAAACCTACAGTGGCGTCAATCAGCACCCGCTGCTCCTGTTTCGTGCGAAAAGGCAGATCCGCGCGCGGCGGACCATCCTTGAAGACTTCCGGCCAGTCGATCTGCGAGAGCGTCTCCTCCATCTGCTCGGGCGTCATGCCTGATGCATACAACCCACCGATGATCGAACCCATGCTTGTGCCGGCGATACAATCAATCGGAACGCGCATCTCCTCCAGGGTCTTGAGCACGCCGACATGGGCTATGCCGCGAGCGCCGCCGCCACCCAGCACCAGCCCAATGTGCAGACGGTCCTTGGCAGCTTCGGCGGTTGCGACAATATTTGGAATCGGCGCAATGCCAAATCCCAGCAATAAAATGATTACCCAGGGCAATCGGTGAAGGAATAAACTTAAACTGGACATGGGAAGCAACCGCGATGGGCGAAGGTTTGACGGGATATTCAGCGAAAATTCAGACAGTGTATGCCAAATTTCAATGGCAATATGAAGTAATAGGAGACGGTCATGACTGATCAAGAAAACGATTTCTTACCGAATGAAGCCGAAATTGTAGAGCCGGAACTTCGTGAACGCCGAAATTTTCTCGTAGGTCTGGGTAAATGGTCAAAGGCAGTGATCGGCGGCGTGTTGCTGGGTGGGTTACTCGCCCCTGGGCGTGACGCTGAAGCCGTAGGCTGGGCGAATCGCGATGGTGGCAAGGGCAGTTGGGTGAACTTCCCAGGCGGCTGGGGTTGGGGTCCCGGCTGGTATAACCGGCGACCGGGCGGCTGGTATAACCGGCGACCGGGCGGCTGGTATAACCGGCGACCGGGCGGCTGGTACAACCGGCGACCGGGCTGGTATAACGGCCCCGGCTGGGGCGGCAGTTGGTTCAATCGCTAACTCATGCCTATGAATGAATTCATCCATAATATTCCACTGCATTGTCTGCCGCTTGGCTCAAAGGAACAGATCATCGTCCGCACCCATGAACCGGCGGCGCTTCCTGCTGCTTTAGCGAGCGAGAATCCTGAACGGGTCATCGCGGTGCAACTACTCTCGTTAGCCGCTGATTCCGAATCTCTGAACGCCTGGGCGCCGGGTTTGCCGGTAGAACTGGTCATGGCGGATCCGGCTACCGAATTTCCCCTGTTGTACCGCCACACTCCGTTGCTGGACCAGCACCCGGTGCGCGTGGTTGTCCCCGTTCGACCCGGATTCTTTAACGCGGTTAAAACAGCAGTGGCGCTGGATTTCGCAGTGCAACTGGACGTGGGGCAGCCTGATCCGGCGTTGATTGAAGAGCTGGCGGCAGTGTTAAAATTTTATCTTCACCAATCGACGGTAGCGCAACCGATTGAGTATTTTCAGGGAGCGCTGCTCGGCTTTTACCACGAAGAACCGGTGCCGTTATGGGCTATTCTCGATGAAGATCCCCAGTGGCTGCGCTATGTTGCCAATGATGGCGCAGAGTCGCTGAACGGACGGCTGGCCGGAGCCGGGATCAAGACATTGGCACCCGAGGTCGAGTTGGATGTTTGGATCGAGCAGGTTCTGGCGACACACGAGGAATGCCGTAACTGCGCGTTTCTCCGCCATTGTGGCGGCTACTTCAAGTGGCCGCGCCGGGATTATGATTGCACCGGAGTTAAACGGTTGTTCAGTGAATTACGAGAGGCTGCTAGCGAGTTGCGCCGCGATATCGAAGCAGCTCCGGTTTCGGAATAGCAGCGGTCAAATGGTGATCAATTATCAGTGGTCACTCTTGAGTTGGGTTACAACGAGCTACCATCGACCGATGATCTCCGCCACTGTGCCAGTTCTCGGCGCAGCACCTTGCCGTTAGCGGTGCGCGGCAGCGCATCGGTGAAAATAATCTCACGGGGACATTTATAGGCGGCTAAATGTTCATGGGCGTAGTTCAGCAACGGTGCGGCATCCAGCCCATCCGGCTCATCGGGATCACGCGGCACAACAAAAGCCGCGATCACGCTGACCTGCTCGCGCACCCGCAATTCGGTCACCGCGACCTCTAAAACCGCCGGATGCTGGCTCAGGCAATGCTCCACTTCCAACGGCGACACCCGGTAACCCATCGCATTCATGACATCATCGTTGCGCCCGTGATAGAACATGCAACCGTCCGCATCGAAATGCGCCAGATCACCGCCGATGAACCAGTCGCCCCGGTATACCAACGCTTCCTCGTCCGGTCGATTCCAGTAACCGAGCATCAAGCCTGGATCGCTGCGATGCACCGCCAGCAGACCCATTTCGCCGGGCAACAGTGGTTCATCACCCGCTTCTCGATCGACGGGCAACGCCGCAACGCAACGACCGGGTTGGACTTTGCCCGGACTGCCCGGCCTAACCGGTGCTTGCGGCGATGAGGAGATATAGGTGGAACACTCACTCATGCCCAGTGCCTCGTACAGTTCTTTACCGGTTACCGCCCGCCACTGTTCCAGCAGCGCTACGCTCAGCGCCTCGCCCGCGGTCAACCCATGGCGCAAGCTAAACAAGTTAAAGGTGTGCAAATCATTGTATTTCAAAATTTGCCGATACAACCCTGGCACGGCGGCAAACAGGGTCGCCTGGAACTGCTCCATTAACACCGGCCAGACCGTGACATCACGCGGTCCGTTGTACAGCACCGTTGTCGCTCCATTCGCCCAGGGATCGGTCAGACCTACCCCCAGGGTATAAGTCCAGTTAAACGCCCCGGCATGGAGCATCACATCATTCGAGCGGATGCCATACCAGCCTTGGTACATAGGCCGCCGTCCCCAAGCGGAACGCTGGGCGTGCAATACCCCTTTGGGCTGGCCGGTGGTGCCAGAGGTATAGATCAGAAAAGCGGGATCATCGGTGGCAGTGTCTGCATAATCTACGGGTTCGCCCGTGCGCAACGCCGCGATGTCCGCGGGGTGCAGAACCCGAACTCCGGGCGGCGGCGTAATTGCCAGTTCATCCGACACGGCCAGTAATTGAGCGCCAGAATCCGCCAGCAGGAAATCCGCTTCCTCTTCAGTTAATTGCGCGGAGGAGGGTAACGGTACACAACCAGCGGCGATGGAGCCGAAAAACAACAAAGCATAATCGCTGGTGTTGCCCATGCGAATCATGACCCGCGCGCCCGGCTCCAGACCCAGACCATGCAACCCCGCGGCGGTTCGCCGCACTGCATCGTCCAGTTGCCGATACGTCCAGCACTCCGCTTCAACCACCGGCGCATGGGCATCGGACACCACGATGAGCGCCACCTTATCCGGGGTCACCTGCACCGCCGCCTCCAGACAGTACCGCGCCATGTTGAACCGCGTGGGCGGTAATTTGCCGGTATAACCCCGTCGACTTTTCACCTCTCCTCCTCGCCTTTCACCTTTCGCCTTCATCCTTCGTTTTATTTCCAGAAATCCGGATGGAACAATAACAACACCGGGAACACCTCCAACCGACCGACGATCATGGACACGGTCAACAACACAGTCGCGGTGTCGCTGATTGAACTGAAATTCGACGCGGTGCCTCCAAGCCCGACTCCCATGTTATTCAGCCCCGCTGCTGCGGTGCCAAATGCTGTCACCAGATCCAGGCCCGTCCCCACTAGCGCCAGCGACAGGGCGCAGTAGCAGAAAATATAGAGATAGTAAAATCCCCACACTGCCTGCATGACCCGATCAGGAATCGGGCGATTACCCAATTTGACGGCGATTTGCGCGGTGGGGCGAATCAGCAACCGGATCTCGCGCACACTCTGTTTATACAACAATAGAAAACGGATTGCCTTGATGCCGCCGCAGGTCGATCCAACGCAACCGCCGAAAAAGCTGCCCAACAGCAATAACAAGGCAACGAAAAACGGCCAGTCCGAATAGCTAGCCGTTGTATGACCATTGCTGGTCACAATGGAAAGACTCTGGAAAAAGCCATGATGAAGCGACTCCCACAGCGGAAATGCGCCGCTGAAATAGAGGTACGCGCAAGTAACCGCGACAATTCCGCCGATCACGGCCAGGAAAAACCGAAACTCCGCGTCCTGAAACACGACCCGCAGGCTACCGGCGCGCAAGGCCATAAAGTACAGCGCGAAATTAACTGCGGCGATCAAGGTGAAGATTCCCGAGATCAGTTCAATATTCAGGCTGTGGAAATAGCCGATACTGTCATCGTGGGTGGAAAATCCGCCAAGCGCCAAAGTGGAAAAGCTGTGACAAACCGCATCAAACAAGCTCATACCGGCCGCCCAAAACGACAGCGCACAGGCTACATTCAAACCGAAGTAGATCACCCAGAGGTTCTTGGCGGTCTCGGTGATGCGCGGCGTCAGTTTCTCATCTTTCATCGGCCCCGGCGTCTCCGCCTTGTAGAGTTGCATCCCGCCCACCCCCAGCATGGGCAGCAAGGCGACTGCTAATACCACTACCCCCATGCCGCCAAGCAGATTCAGTTGCGCCCGATAGTACAAAATAGCTTTGGGCAACGCATCGAGACCGGAAAGAATGGTGGCGCCCGTCGTCGTCAAACCGGAAGCGGTTTCAAACACCGCGTCCACCAGACGCATGTGTGGATGTTCAGCCAACATGAACGGTATCGCGCCCAGGAAGGACAGCAACACCCAAAACGCAACGACCACCACAAAACCATCCCGGTTGCGCAGGTCTGCTTTGAGCCGGCACACCGGCAACCAACAGAGTAGCCCGAATCCCAGGGTTGCCCCGAGAGTTTCCGCAAAAGGGGTGACTACGTCATAGCCGTCATACCACCAGGCGACCGCAATGGGCGGCAGCATGGTGGCGCTGAACAAAATCATCAACAACCCTACCATGTATAACGCGGTTTTGAATGGCGCGCGTCGCTGCAAGGTTTGCTGCGTCTTCCAACCGGCTCTAGCGGGCGTCACTTCTTTTTCATCAAGCAATGCGCCTTCCGTGCCTGGTGGCTGTCCGGCTTCTCTCTCGCTATCAAGCCTGCTTCCATTACCAGGCTGGTGCGAAGATAAATCTAACCTTGTTCCGTTACGATCCGCCTGATTATTCATGCTCAATACTCAACTCCAAAAGCGCGGCACAAATAGCAACAACAAGGGAAAGATCTCCAAGCGACCCACCAGCATCGATAACGTCAACAACCAGGTCGCCGTATCATTCAGGGGCGCAAAATTGGACGAGGTTTCACCCAACCCAACCCCCATGTTATTCAGACACCCTGCTACTGAGCCAAACGCTGTCACCAAATCCACGCCAGTCGTCGCCAGCGCCAGCGAGAAAAAGCAGTAACTGAGAATGTACAGAAAATAAAATCCCCATACCGCCTGCATGACCCGATCAGGCATTGGACGGTTGCCAACCTTGACAGTGATTTGCACGCTAGGCCGAATAAGTAACTGAATTTCGCGCCAGCTTTGCTTGAACAACAACAGAAAACGGAAGGCTTTGATACCGCCACAGGTCGATCCCACACAACCGCCAAAGAAACTGCCCAACAACAGCAACAGAGGCACGACAAACGGCCAGTCTCCTGGATAGCCGGCAGTGGTCAAGCCATTGTCAGTGATAATGGAAGCCGCCTGGAAAAAACCATGATGAATCGAATCCAACAAGGGAAACTTGCCACTGTAATAAAGGTAAAAGCAGGTCGCAGCGATGATGCCCCCCATCACTCCCATGCAGAATTTGAATTCGGCATCGCGGAATACGGCTTTGAGACTGCGTGAGCGCCATGCTAAAAAGAACAGAGCGAAGTTAACCGCCGCGACCAGCGAGAAAATACCAGAAATCAACTCAATAGCCGAGCTATGAAAATAACCAATGCTAGCGTCGTGGGTGGAAAAGCCGCCCAACGCCAAAGTAGCGAAGCTATGGCAGATGGCGTCAAAGAAACTCATGCCCGCTGCCCAAAATGACAGTGTGCAAATCACATTCAGTCCGACATAGATGTACCAGAGATTCTTGGCGGTCTCGGTGATGCGCGGCGTCAGTTTCTCATCCTTCATCGGTCCCGGCGTCTCCGCTTTGTAGAGTTGCATCCCACCGATGCCTAACATCGGCAATAAGGCAACCGCCAACACCACGATGCCCATCCCACCCAGGAAATTCAGTTGCGCCCGATAGTACAGAATGGCTTTAGGCAGATCATCAAGACCGGAAAGAATGGTAGCGCCCGTCGTCGTCAAACCAGAAACAGTTTCAAACACGGCATCCACCAGGTGCATGTGTGGATGTTCAGCCAACATGAACGGTATCGCGCCCAACAAGGAGAGTAGCACCCAGAACGCGACGACCACGACAAAACCATCACGGTTGCGTAGATCTACCTTGAATCGGCATACCGGCAACCAACACAACAGGCCCATTGCCAACATTGCTCCCATCGCCTTCGCGAATGGCGCGACCACTTTGTCACCATCGTACCACCACGCCACCGCGATAGGCGGCAACAAGCTGACGCTGAACAGGATCATTAACAACCCGACCATATACAGCACCGCCCTGACCGGCGCCCGTCGCTGAACTGCTGTCCACCCTTGCCCGACAGTTATTGCCTGCATTGCTATTATCTTGATATAAATTGAGTTTAAACGCCGTCACCAAATCTACAGCTAATCCATTCCATCATCGGATCCTGGAAATAGCCAATGCTAGCGTCATGGGGCGCGAAACCGCCCAACGCCACAATGGCAAAACTACTTCAATACCGTCATACCACCCAGCCACGGCCATGGGCGGCAGCAGGGTAGCGCTGAACAGCATCAGCAACAATCCTACCATGTACAACCAGGTTCTGAACGATGAGCGCTGGTAGGCCGGTCGCCGCAATGGTTGCACCATCCACTGCTCAGCCGATTCATTATGGACGACGTGTTTACCTGAAGGCAGGTTCTCGGAAACTCCACTCTGCGAGGCTTGATCGTTCATCAAGTATTCCTGACCATTCGGTGATGACGTAGCCTGGACACCTTACTGATTTTCCGGCGCGGCGAATTTATCGTGTTAGTGAGTCTATGAGTTATTATGTGTTGCATATCGAACTGATCGCTAATTCCAGTGATGTGATGCTGCCTTGCTAAAGGAGAAACTACATGAAACTGACCAGCCCCGTTCTGCGCGACCGCCAATCCATCCCCGCTGATTATGCCTTTGGCGTTGCTGATCCTGAACAGCATGTCGTGCTAGGCTCCAACACCAACCCGCCGCTGGCTTGGAGCGAGTTGCCGCCGGAAACCCAATCCTTGGTTCTGATCTGTCATGATCCGGACGTGCCAACCCAAGCGGATGATGTGAATCAGGAAGGGCGGCAGGTGCCGGCCGACTTGCCGCGCACCGACTTCTACCACTGGATCCTGGTCGATTTGCCGCCGACGCCCGATCATATTCTGGCCGGCGAATTCTCGGAAGGCGTCGCCCCAAGAGGCAAACCGGGACCGGAAGCCCCACGCGGCGCGCGTCAGGGCATCAACAATTACCGGGAATGGTTCGCCAGCGATCCGGCCATGGCGGGCCGCTATTTCGGTTATGATGGACCCTGCCCACCCTGGAATGACAGCATTGTTCACCACTATATTTTCACTCTGTACGCGCTCGATGTGGAACGCTGCCCTGTAGAAGGCGATTTCACCGGCCCGGATGTGCTGGCCGCGATAGCAGGTCATGTGCTGGATCAGGCCAGTCTGACAACCACGTATAGTCTCAACCCGGCCGTACCGGCTTGAATCCTGGGCAATCCCCGCCCTTTTTCATCGTATTTACCAGGAGGTTGCCATGAGTCCCACCGATTCCATCAACGCCGACAAACGCCGACTCAAGCGTTGGTATCTGATCATGTACCTGCGAGTTTATGATCAGGATACCCAGGAGTTGTTAGGCCATATTGTAGACATTAACAAGGAAGGCATCCGCCTGGTCAGCGACAAACCGATTGCGCTGAACCGGACATTTCGTCTGTGGCTGGATGTTCCCAAGGAGAACAGTTCGCATCAGCGCATTTTTCTCGATGCAGAAAGCCTGTGGTGTGGCCGGGATATCAACCCGGACTTCTACGACACAGGTTTCCGTATTCTGAACATTGGCACCTCGGCGTTGCTGCAATTGCAATTGCTTATCGAGGAATTCAAGTTCTGATGTCTGGTCTTCACACATAGGAGTCCGGTTGTGGGCGATAAACCGTTAAATCGCTGGCGATCTGGCTCCTATAAACAATTCAATGTCTCTGAAAAACAGTATGATGCAGGAACTTAATCCCTACTTTAACCAGATTCAGGATCTCCAGGAGCGCTGCGCGTCCCTGAGGGGGTATCTTTGACTTTGAAACCCGGCGTGAGCGGCTCATCGAAGTCAATCGTGAATTGCAGGAACCCAACATCTGGAACGATCCAGAGCGCGCCCAGGCTTTGGGCAAGGAGCGTGCGCAACTGGAAGCGGTCGTGGAGCGCTTGGAAAGCCTCGGTCGTGGCCTGAACGAATCTGCTGAATTGCTCACGTTGGCCGGCGAGGAAGGCGATGAAGCCGCGATTGCCGAAGTCGCGCACGACCTGCAACAACATGAACACATCGTTGCCAATCTGGAATTTCAACGGATGTTCTCCGGCGAGCTGGATTCCGGCAATGCTTTCCTCGATATCCAGTCCGGTTCTGGCGGCACTGAAGCGCAGGATTGGGCGGAGATGCTGTTGCGCATGTACCTGCGCTGGGGAGAGCGGCGCGGCTTCAACACCGAGTTGCTGGAAGCCTCGCCAGGTGAAGTCGCGGGCATCAAAAGCGCCAGCGTCCGTTTTGAAGGCGCTTACGCGTTCGGCTGGCTGCGCACGGAAACCGGCGTTCATCGCCTGGTCCGCAAATCGCCGTTTGATTCGGGCAACCGTCGCCATACCTCATTTGCTGCGGTCTTTGTCTCCCCGGAAATTGATGACAGCATTGAAGTGGACATTAATCCAGCCGATTTGCGCGTCGATGTCTACCGCGCTTCTGGCGCCGGCGGCCAGCACGTCAACCGCACTGAATCCGCGGTGCGCATCACTCATCTGCCCACCGGTATTGTGGTGCAATGCCAGAATGACCGCTCCCAACACAAGAACCGCGCTACCGCCATGAAGCAACTTAAGGCCAAGCTCTATGAACTGGAACAGCAAAAGCGCAATACTCAGGCTCAGGCGCTGGAAGACAGTAAATCCGACATCGGCTGGGGTAGCCAGATTCGCTCGTATGTCCTGGATCAGTCGCGTATCAAGGACTTGCGTACTGGCGTCGAGACCGGCAATACCCAGGCCGTGCTGGATGGCGACCTGGATGACTTCATTGAAGCCAGTTTAAAGAGCGGACTGTAAGATAATGAATGAAGCCATTGATTCTCCTAGCGTGTTGCTTGAAGAAAACAAGCTCATCGCCCTGCGCCGGCAAAAGCTCCAGGAATTGCGCCAGCAGGGCAACGCCTATCCCACCGATTTCCGGCGCGATGCGCTGACGGCTGAACTGCATACCGCTTATGGTTGCCACGATAACGCCCGGTTAGAAGCCGAACCCCATCGGGTGCGGGTGGCCGGGCGGATGCTGGCCCAGCGGATCATGGGTAAAGCCAGCTTCGTGCGGCTGCGCGATCAGTCCGGCGATATTCAACTGTTTGTTCAGAAAAGCGCGCTGCCGGAAGGATTATACGAGGCGTTTAAGACCTGGGATCTAGGTGACATTCTCGGCGCCGAGGGTGTGGTGTTCAAAACCAAAACCGGCGAACTGTCCATCAAGGTCGATACCCTGCGCTTGTTGACCAAATCGCTGCGCCCCTTGCCGGAGAAGTTTCACGGGTTGGCTGATCAGGAAATCCGCTATCGCCAGCGCTATGTGGACCTGATCATGAACGAAGCGACCCGTGCGACCTTCCAGTTGCGCTCAGCCCTGGTCGCCCATATTCGCGACTTTTTCAACCGGCGCGGCTTCCTGGAGGTCGAGACGCCGATGATGCAACCTATCCCAGGCGGCGCGGCGGCCCGGCCATTCATCACCCATCACAATGCGCTGGATATGCAACTTTACCTGCGCATCGCCCCGGAATTGTATTTGAAACGATTGGTAGTCGGCGGTTTTGAGAAAGTCTATGAGATTAACCGCAATTTCCGCAACGAGGGGCTGTCTACTCGCCATAACCCCGAATTCACCATGCTGGAGTTCTATCAAGCCTATGCGGATTACCGCGACCTGATGGATCTGACCGAGGAACTGCTGCGCGGCTTGGCGCAGGCGCTGCTCGGCGACGCGGTTATTCAATATCAGGGCGAGCATTACGACTTCGGCCAACCCTTTCGACGCTTGACGGTGCGGGAAGCGGTGCTGCATTTCAATCCGGCGATCACTGCTGTCGAACTGGATGATCCGGCGTCTGCCCGGCGCATCGCCCAGGACTTGGGCGTGAATGTGCAACCGGAACACGGTCTGGGCCGGATGCAACTGGATATTTTTGAGCAGACGGTCGAACATCAGTTGCGCGATCCAACTTTCATTACTGCCTATCCCACCGAGGTCTCGCCGCTGGCCCGACGTAATGACGCCGATCCGACGATCACTGACCGCTTTGAACTGTTCGTCGGCGGACGAGAAATCGCCAATGGTTTTTCCGAGCTAAACGATCCCGAGGATCAGGCCGAGCGCTTTCGCAAGCAGGCGGAGGCCAAGGCTACCGGAGATCATGAGGCGATGCACTACGACGCTGATTATATCCGGGCGCTGGAACACGGCTTGCCGCCGACCGCTGGCGAGGGGATTGGCATCGACCGGCTGGTCATGCTGTTCGCGGATGCGCCTTCCATTCGCGACGTGTTGCTGTTTCCGCACCTGCGCCCGGAGTAAAGGGTTTACGCTTCCGCGTGATCAGGCTGCCTCCGCTGGGGGCGCTGGTTTGAGCGGAGGATTCACAATTGCGCTGCGCATCGGCACTACAACGCCATGCTCGGCGCAATGTGCGCGTGGCTGCTCGCGTAACGCGACCACGGGCCGCTTGCAGTGCGGACAAACCGTATGAACAGGATGTGAAGTCGTCATGGCTTAAGGTCCTTAGAAAAGGGAGTATTGCTTTCTTGGACTCCTTCATACCGGTTTTGTTTTTGCAACGCAACATAAATTTGCTGCTTAGCAACATCAAGTAGTAAAAAAACCTTTTTGTCAGCATTTTATCTTTACTACAACGATAAACGCCTTATGTCGATCTACGCTTTTTTCCGGCGATGCCCACGTATCGAAAATCCCAGAGTGATCATGACCCTGCTGGTGCGGGATGAAATCGATATCATCGAGCGGCATCTGCGCTATCACACCGGTTCAGGCATCGACGGTTTGATCGTGACCGACCATCAGTCCCGGGATGGTACGCGCGAGATTCTGGAAGAGCACCGGAAAACCGGGTTCATTCTGGAATTAATCGACGAACCGAGTCCCGCTTTCGATCAAGTCGCCTGGGTGCATCGGATGATTGAGCGGGCGCGCGACCACTATGGCGCGGACTATTGCATTAACAGCGACGCCGATGAATTCTGGTATGCAAAGGACGGTTTATTGCGTAGCGAACTCGCGCGCAGCCGAGTCAGCAAAATCAAGTGTCCGTCTTACAGTATGCTGCCGCCTGCGGAGGGCGGGTTCTGGACTGCGACGGATTGCGTTCAGCGCGGCATACCGAAACGCTTTCCACTCGATGGCTTCAATGTGCTATTCCATAAACCGACGCACAAAGTCATTCATCGGACCCAGAGCTATCGCCGAATCACACCGGGCAATCATGGCGTGGAGATGGCGGACGATATCAGCGAGCGATCCAGGACCATTCGCCTTTACCATTACAACATTCGTAGCCGGGAGCAATTCAAGCGCAAGATGTTGCAGGGCGGTGCGGCGATGGAGGCGAATACCAGTAGTTCGGAGAAGCAGGGATCGCACTGGCGGCATTTTTATCGCGGCTACCAAGCCGGACTGATTGATTTCGATGAAGAGTTCGACAAGGTGATAGGCCGACGTCAACTGGCGGAATTGCGCCGGTTGGGCTGTGTTGTCACCGACCCGACCATGCGGGATATTTTTGCAACCCTGTAATGCCAGAGTCTGATGTGCACGAGACCACTTGCGGGCGATTTGGCGAATCAGCGCCCACCAGCGGTCTTCCTGCCTCAAAATGACAACCTCTCAGCTTCTGACCCGCTCCAGGATAGCATTGATTATCCCTTCGCTGGAGGGAGAATCTACGGTAAGCAACATTCCTTCCTGCCGGTAAAAGTCAATCAGCGGCGCGGTTTTCTGGTTGTAGGTGTCAAGGCGATTACTGATAGCTTGCTCGGTCTCATCGTCGCGCTGCACGATGGGGCTACCGCATTTGTCGCACACTCCCTCGACCTTGGGAGGTTGGCTCCGGACATTGTAAATGGCCTGACATTGCGGGTTCACGCAGGTGCGGCGGGTGGTGAGACGGTTAAGAATCTCCTCACGCGGGACTTCAATATTGGCCACCACGTCCAGCTTAATGCTCAGCTTGTTCAGCAACGTCTTGAGCGCCTCAGCTTGGGGGATGGTGCGCGGAAAGCCGTCCAGCAAAAAACCCTTGGCGCAATCAGATTCCTGCAAGCGCGTTTCCATGATGCCCATGATCAGATCATCCGGCACCAGATCGCCAGCTTTCATGTAGGCTTCCGCTTTTTTACCCAGTTCCGTGCCGGCCTGCACTGCACCGCGCAAGATATCGCCAGTGGAGATTTGGACGGAACCATCGACCTGGGTCAAGAGTTTGGCGATGGTGCCCTTGCCTGCGCCGGGGGCGCCTAATAGAATGACTTTCATAATATTTTCCTCGATTATCGGTCAATTGTGAGAGTAAGTCGCAGTCAGTTCCAGCGCCAGGCACTGACTGCCAAATGTTTAATGATAGTCCATGATGACGGTCTTGCCTGATGGACTGAAATCAGAGAACGGTCGAATCGCCATCCTTATTACCGACTTCATGGGGTACTTGGGGTTTTGAGCGCAACCGACCCGTCGGGTGGACAAACGGCGCAGGATAGATCGTCATTCTGCGCCGTTGATGGATAGACTTCGTGATTGGGAAAACGCAGGCGGTAGAAATAAGCGCTGCCTAATAGTTCCTCCCAGTCAATCGTCAGATAGCCGGTTTAGAACAGCAACGCCTCGGTGGGCATGTCGTTAACGTCGAAGGTGGCCAGCAATTCGGCGTCCGATTCCAATTGCTCGAGCATTGGCAACCAGGTTTGCCGTTCGGTGAGCAATCCTTTCCAAAAAAGATCGAAAATCAGTTGGTCGTTAATCCTCGCCGCGATTTTCAATCATCAGCCGCTCCCCATCGGCACCCTCCCCCACCAGAGGGGAGAGGATTTCGAGGAAAGTTTAACAGCCCTGGCCCCCAAAAGGGGAGTGAGCATTGATGAATGAGGAAGCGCTTGGGAGACTTACTGAGCGCCGCCTAACTGATAGACATAAACCGCTAGGAGTTTAATGTCGGTGGGCGACAGGCGATCCTGCCAGGCCGGCATGATTCGAGTATTGTTCACACCTTTGGCCACAAACTCCTTAATCGCCGCCTTCTTATCCTGGAGAGTCTTATGAGCCGGCACGTTAGCAATCGTCCAGATCTTGTCCGTCAGATTGGCTGAACCCAGCACAGGGAGACCTTTAGCGTCGGCCCCGTGGCAATAGTAGCAACCGCCCACTTGCCCCTGGAAAATCGCCTGGCCCCGCTCAGACGCTTCGCTCTTTGGCGCTTCATCCGAAAGAGTCAGGACATACTCGGCCACATCATCTAGTTGTTCCGGTTTGAGCACTTGACCGAAGGCTGGCATAAACCCTCTGCGGCCCTGTACCAGGGTTTCATGAATTTTGTCGATGCCGCCGCCCCATAGCCAGTCATCATCGGTCAGGTTGGGATACAGACCCACCACGCCCTGCCCGCCGCCGCCATGACACGCTGCGCAGTTATCGCCGAACAGGCCCTTGCCGACCGAGCGCACGAATTCCACCATTTTCGGGTCTTTGGCGATTTGCTCGTAATCCGCCGCCTGCACCTTGGCCAACATCTCCTTGCGCTGTGGATCATTCGCCGCGTCGCCCAACGCTTCGAGTAACAGAGCGCGGGTGTTCCAGCGGAATTCCTTTTCCTGTTCCTTGCCGGTCGCCTTGTCTACGGTCGTATATTCAACCTTGCCAAAACCCTTGATCCAGGTATCTCCGACCGGCCAGGAAGGGTAAACAAACCAGTAGAAAATCGAGAACACGACGGTTCCGTAGAAAGACCACAGCCACCAGCGCGGTAGTGGATTATTGTATTCCTGGAGATCGCCATCCCAGGCATGGCCGGTGGTTTGCACCGCGCCGGAAGGTTGGGAGGTATTCGTATTATCAGTCATTGTCCGTCACCATTGCAGGATTGGGTTTCAATCCGCGCCCGTTGATCATCGCGGGCGAAACCATGAAGCTCGGACTGCCGGGGTTCATCCTCATCGAACGGTATGTACTTGTAGGACTCCAGCCGCCGAGCGCGCTGTTTACCGGTGAATACATAAAGCAGGATGCCGCAGAATGCGCTAAAGAAGATCACCAGCGCCAGCGGCTTGGAGTTTTCCATGTGGGTGAACCACATCAGCCAGTCGAACATGGGCCAGGCTCCACTCCGTTCCTCTCGCAACATAGAGAGGAACGGGTTCAGATTATTTAGCGGAATTCGACGAAATAGCCTTCGTCGTACTGGTTAAAGTCCACCATCGTGCCAAGCACCTGTAAGTACGCGACCAGCGCCTCCATCTCGGTGATACGGTCCGGAAGACCGTCGAAGTCCTTCTCACGCGCCTGTTGGAGCAGGCTATCCTGCGCCTTGCCGATATCCAGTTGATCGGCGATAGCCTGGCCGTAACGCTGGACATTGGCGTCGTATTCAGCCTGGGTTACGGAATACGGTACGCCGGTTACTCGCAAAGCGCGCATCCGGCTGTCCACATCTGCGTAGTCCAGATCGCTGTCCAGCAACCACGGATAATTGGGCATGATGGATTGTGGCACCACCGAACGCGGCGCCACCAGATGCTGGACATGCCACTGATTGGAATACTTGCCGCCCAGTCGCGCCAGATCGGGACCAGTACGCTTCGATCCCCACTGGAAAGGATGGTCGTACTGTGATTCCGCCGCCAGCGAGTAGTGTCCATAGCGCAACCATTCATCGCGGAACGGACGAATCTGCTGGGAATGGCACAAGTAACAACCTTCGCGGACGTAGATGTCGCGACCGCGAATCTCCAGCGGCGTGTAGGGACGCACCCCGTCCACTTTTTCAATCGTTTCGTTGATGTAAAACAATGGGACGATTTCCACCAAGCCACCGATACTGATAACCAGGAGGATGAGCACCAGCATCAACGCTGAATTGGTTTCGATTTGTTCATGTCGCATGGTTTTGCTCTCCAGCGCTCTCAGGCTTTCGCCAGTTTGGCCGCCAGTTTGGCCTCAAGCGCCGCCTGCTCGCGCCGGCCAGCCTGCACGGTCATATAGATGTTGTACACCATGACCAATACCCCTGCGACAAAGAACGCGCCGCCCAGCGCCCGCCAGATATACGGCGTATGCATAAACTCCACCGTTTCGATGAAGGTGTAAGCCAAATTGCCGTAGTCATCGAAGCTGCGCAGCATCAAGCCCTGGCCGATGCCGGCCACCCACATCGAGGTGATATAGAGCACGATGCCAATTGTAGCCAGCCAGAAATGCACATAAATCAAGGTCTGGCTGTACATCCGTGTGTCGTACAGGCGCGGAATCAGGTGATAGAAGGAACCAAAGCTGACCAGCGCAACCCAGCCCAGCGCGCCGGAATGAACATGGCCAATCGTCCAGTCGGTGTAGTGCGACAAGGCGTTGACGCTCTTCAGCGACATCAATGGCCCTTCAAAGGTGGACATGCCATAGAACGACAGCGACGTAATCAGGAACAGCATGATCGGGTCGGAGCGCAACTTGTCCCAGGCGCCCGACAGAGTCATGATGCCGTTGATCATGCCGCCCCAAGACGGCATCAGCAGCAGGACAGAGAAGGCAGCGGACAGCGTGGACACCCAATCGGGCAGCGCGGTCCAATGCAAATGATGGCCGCCAGCCCACATGTACAGGAAGATCAGCGCCCAGAAGTGAATGATGGACAGTCGATAGGAGTAAACCGGTCGCCCGGCCTGTTTGGGAACAAAGTAGTACATCATGCCGAGAAACGCAGCGGTCAGGAAGAACCCGACGGCATTGTGGCCATACCACCACTGGGTCATAGCGTCCTGCACGCCGGCGAACAAGCTGTAGGATTTGGTCAGACTGATCGGCACGGCGAGGTTGTTAAAGATGTGCAACAGGGCGACCGCCAGCAGGAACGCCATAAAAAACCAGTTGGCGACGTAAATATGCGGCTGGCTGCGCCGACGAATGGTTTCAACATACACCACGATATAACTCACCCAGACCACAGCAATCGCCAAGTCGAGTGGCCACTCAAACTCGGCGTATTCCCTGCTCTGAGAAAAACCCGCCATGTAGCTGAGTACGCCGAGGGTTACGCCGCCGGTCCACCCCCAGAAGGTGAACTCGGCCAACCAGGGAAAGGCCAGCCGCGCCTGGCAAGTGCGTTGTACGATGTAATAGGAGGTGGCGAACAGAGCGCTACCGCCGAAACCAAAAATAACCAGCGTTGTATGTACGGGACGCAAGCGTCCGAAGGTCAGAGCAGGAATATCGAAATTCAGGAACGGCCAAGCCAGTTCGCAGGCAATATAGACGCCGACCGACATGCCGATCACCGCCCATACCATGGCTATGATCGTGAATTTGCGGACGATATCATAATTATACTGCTCGGCTGGCAACGCTGAACTCAGGGCCATAATCCAAGTCTCCTTAGCAAGCCATAGATTAAGATGTTTTTAGCGTTTTCCAATCAATATTGTTGTCAGCATTGGAAATGCGCGCCGGGGTCAGTCTGGAAGACATGGCATTCTACTAGGATTTACCGGGTTTTCTCAATCAGAAGAAGCTAATATTCTGGAATGGAAGCGTCCCGCATGAAATAAGGTTAGGGTCGGATCAGGATTCACGGAGCCGGTCGTCTTTTTGCGTACTCACGGGCAAAGGCGAAGTCCCATGTGGGCGCGATGCAAAATGACCTGGCAACTCAAGCACACTTATGGGAATCGATCTTCCGGGGCGCGCCATGCGGGAGGCGCGGCCTGTGAAATCACATGGGCCGGGCCGCGCCGGATGCGCTCGAAATAGGAAACATGAGCCGGTGATGCGGGCGGCCAACGCTTTAGAAACTCACGCTCCCAGCGGTCGGCATCGAAGTCAAGCGCTAGGGCGTCGATGTGAATCGGCCCTGGATTTGCGCCATACAATCGCTGATGCGGGCTGGGCGTCGTACTGATTCGGGTGATAACGCCAAATCGCGTGTTCGCAAAATTGGGCATTCCTGCTGCCCCATTATTGATAATCCAACCCAGTCGTCCTTCAAGACCAAAGCAACGGCAACCGGGCAAACAGGTATGGCTGCTGGCAAAAACCTCGACATTTGCTTGCAGAAACGCGGATGTCAGCCATTCATGATTCACTTTATTGTCCAGCGCATTGACATCAAATCGCCAACCGGCGAGCGCCTCGGCGTCGCCATGCACCACTCCGATCCGTGCGTCGCCCACTCGATAACAGACGTACATCGGCAATTTACGCAGACTGGCCAGGGCATCGGGATGGCGTTGAGCGGTGGCCTTGAGATAGGCATGAATCTGATTGGAGCGTTCCACGACTTTTGCGTCGACCGTTTCCGGGTAGGCGCAACCGCAACCGGCTTCCGCTGCTCCTTGGGTCAGCAATTCCGCTTCCACGTTGCCGAGCAGGGCGTCATGGCGAAGCACGCGCGCGTTGATTTCGACGAAGGCGCTCTCATCGGCATCAAACCAATGAAAGTCGCCATTGAAACACAGCGTTACCGGACCCGATTCAGTCGCGGCCAGCACCTCCACAGCGTCAAGCGCAGGTCGGTTGCCATACAGGCCGCCGATGACATACAGGGTTTCCGCTTGCCGTTCAGGCGCGACAGCCAGCGCCGCTGGGCCGTAGCGGTAACGCAGGGGACAAACCCGGCCCGGCGCGTTCATGCAGACGCACTCTGCGCTACAGGCATCCCACGCCACCGACGCAAAAGCGCAGGTAACAAATAACCTGTCGTACAGATCAGCAATCCGTAAAGATTGGTTCCCAGAAGAAGCGCGTACTTGCCTTCGCCGATCGCCCAGGCCGCAGGAATCCAGCCGATTGCAAGCAGGACGCCAAGGAGCAGACCTGGCCAGAAGCTCAGATGAAAACTCCAGGGAGAATAACCCACCCCGCATTGCAACAAAAACACGGGCGCTAAACCCATGACCATCGTACCGCTCAGGGTTGTGGCGGCAAGAATCTCCGCGCCAGCGATCATGGGCAGATTACCGAGTACAGCAATGACAATCATCGCCACGGTACCGTAGCGCAAAGCAGAAACTGTCGGCTGTCGCCCGGCGATAGCCGGCAGTTCTTGCGCAACCACTTTGGAAAGAGAGGCAAAGGTCGAATCCAGAGTGGAGCCAGCGGCGGCGATCATCAACACTGTCATGACGAACAGCGCGCCAATCCCCAGCGCCTGGGCGACCGCTGCCGGCGCATTGCCGCCCACAGCGAGTCCGCTTAACCGGGCGTCGATGCCCACAAAGCTAAAGACCAGAATGGCGAAGAAGCCACCGACGCCCGCCAGGATAAAGGCTTTCAACATCGCCTTTTCCTCGGTAATGAATCCGCGATCGGTCAATACCGGATCGTGGAACGGATAGCTGAGGATTTGCAAGCCGGCGACCCACAATAAATCCATACCAGCCGCCAGCTTGAATTCACCAACGCTCAACAGGTTCGCTACCCCGTGCTTGGGCAATACCAGCAGCAGCACCGCTGCCAAAAAGACCACGAAAACCGCCGCCTGAATGACATCAGTGACGATTGAACCACGCAGCCCTCCCTTGACGCTGTAGAACAAGGTCGCTGCGGTGAATAGCAGCGCCGCGCTAATAAACTCCGGGCTGCCCGCTGGACCATAGTAGCCACCGACCACCGCCGTGTTGCTCCATACCTCGTTATAGAGCCGGATCAGAATGGCGGCGGTAAAGGCCAATGCCGCGGCGCGACCGTACTTTCCGGTCAGGAAACCCACCAGACTGGTTGCTCCGGTGCTGCGGCGCAGATAGTAGATAACGAAGCCCGCCAACGGAATCGACAACCAGTATGTCGCGTAGGCCAGTCCGCCAACAATGCCGTAACTCGCTCCCAGATTAGCCGCGTTCGTTACCGACTTCGCAAAAATCCACGAAATGAAGATACTGGCGGTCAGCGCCCACTGACGGGCTTCCCGTCCATTGTTATCCTCACCCCGAAAGAAGGCGCCGACGGTGCGCGCGTTCGGCGTCACCGCATACAGCGCCGCGCCGTAAAAAATCAGAACACCCCAGAACGTCAGGCCAAAAGCCGTGGACAGCATGATTGAATCTCTCAGTCGATGGTTGGGAGGGATCAGATAGCGGTGTTAGCGTCACTGACTGCTGTTTCCAGTGAGCGGGTCGGACCCCGCCGCCAGGCATGAAAGCGCTCCACCCAGGCCAGCAAATTCTGTGGAGCATGGGCTTTCTTCCAGACGCCGGCAACGTACTTGTTGGCTTCCGCCAGGGTCGGGTAAATGTGAATCGTGCCGAGAATTTTATTGAGACCAATGCCGTGGCGCATGGCGACCACGTACTCAGCGAGCAGATCGCCCGCATGTTCGCCGACAATGGTCACGCCCAGGATTTGGTCCTTGCCGGGCGTGGTCAGTACTTTAACGAAACCGTGCGCCTCTCCATCGGCAATCGCGCGATCCAGATCATCGATGCCATAAACGGAAACCTCATAAGAAATGCCTTTTTCTTTGGCATCCTGCTCATTAAGGCCGACGCGCGCCACTTCTGGATCGACAAAGGTCGACCAGGGAATCACTGAATAATCGGTGCGAAACTTCTTGAGCGGATCGAACAGGGCGTTGACGGCAGCGTACCACGCCTGATGAGCGGCGGTGTGGGTAAACTGGAACGGCCCCGCCACATCACCAGCGGCGTAGATGTTCGGATAGAGCGTTTGCAGATACTCATTGGTCTCCACGGTGCGAGTGCGCGTCGTGGGAATGCCCAGTTCCTCCAGCCCGTAACCAGTCGTGTTCGCCACCCGTCCAACCGCGACCAGCACCGCATCAAAGGGAATGCGCACATCCTGGCCTTCATGTTCGGCGATCAATAATTTTTCACCGTTTTCCACCAGAAACTGCTTGGCCCGGTGATTGACCAGCACGTTGACGCCTTCCGCGCGAAAACGCTGGGTTACTAACTCCGAGACTTCCGGATCTTCGCGAATCATGATGCGCGGCGCCATCTCGACCTGCGTCACCTGCGCGCCGAAGCGGGCAAAGGTCTGGGTCAGCTCCGAACCGATCGGGCCGCCGCCGAGCACTACCAACCGGTGAGGCAATTCCCGCAGCGCCCAGACATTATCGGAAGTCAGGTAGCCGACCTCTTCCAGTCCGGGAATCGGCGGTACAAACGGCCGGGCGCCGGCGGCAATGACCATGCTGCGCGTCGTCAAAGTCCGCGTTCCCTCAGCAGTAGTCACTTCCACTGACCAGGGTGAAGTGATTTTGGCCGCGCCTTCCACCACGTCGACGCCCAATTCGGTATAGCGCTCCACGGAATCATGCGGAGCAACCTCTTTTATTACCCGCTGAACCCGCTCCATCACTTCGGCAAAATCAAAATCCGCTTCGGCTTTACGAATGCCAAATTCTGATGAGCGGCGGATATGCGAGAGGAGCTTAGCTGAACGGATCAGCGCCTTGGAAGGAACGCAACCGGTGTTCAGGCAATCGCCGCCCATCTGATGTTTCTCGATCAGCGTCACCCTGGCTTTGACCGCCGCAGCAATGTAGGCTGTGACCAACCCGGCGCTGCCTGCCCCGATGACCACCAAATTACGGTCGAAGCGAGTCGGCTTGGACCACTTTGCATAGACCCGCCGCGCTTTCACGACGGCAACGATCTTTTTGGCGATCAGCGGAAAAATGCCGAGCAGGGCGAAGGAAGCCAGTAGTTCGGGCGATAGAATGCCCTTTAGCGAATCGATATGCGCCAATTGCGTACCCGCGTTCACATAGACCAGCGTACCGGCCAACATGCCGATCTGGCTGACGCCGTAGAAAGTCCAGGTGCGGATTGGCGTCAAACCCATCGCCAGGTTGATGACAAAGAACGGGAAAATCGGAATCAAGCGCAAGGTGAACAGGTAAAAGCCGCCCTCCTTTTCCATTCCGGCATTAATCGCTTTCAGCTTGTCGCCAAATTTTTCCTGCACCCAGTCGCGCAGCACAAAGCGGGCGGCGAGAAAAGCCAGGGTTGCGCCGATGGTTGAAGCAAAGGAAACGATGATCGTTCCCCACAGTAACCCGAAAATCGCGCCAGCGGCCAATGTCATGATCGCCGCGCCTGGCAACGACAATCCCGTTACCGCCACGTAAATAGCGAAGAAGATTCCTGCGGTCAAAGCAGGATACGCCGTTCGATAAGCGTCGATGGCCGCTTGCTGATTTTTTACATAGTCCAAGCTAAAAAAACGCCCCAAATCGAGGATAAAAAAAATTGCTATTATCAGAGTAATTGCTAATGCTAATACAATCTTGCGCATATTCATGAAGTGGCTCCAGTGCCTGCGGGTGCGGTGGTTGTGCGATAGATCAAGCGTTGGTGGGCGAACGACGAATGAGTGACGCTACAAGGGCTTTTACGCAGCGCCCCCGGATCTGGATGCAGCGAAATGCAGTAAACCGGCAACCAGAAAGAAGCGCGGTCGAGTTTGCAGCTGGAAATTAGCCTGATTATTGATGCTGATACAACCATGCCACAGCGTAATTCCAGGATGGGTGCGCCATGTCGGAAAAACTTGACGTTTTGCCAGCCATAGACTAGCTTTTCGTTGGCTTGGTCTGGGGTCAGAACGATTAGGTAATAGTGCTATACAAGAAAATTTTATGTATGACACATTGGTTTTTATCTAGTGATATATCGACCCATTTGATTTATTTCACTGTTGATGAATGATGGAGATGCAATGCAGCAAAATAAGATTTATGTTGGCAACTTCCCATATACTGTTGATGAATCACAGTTACGGGAACTGTTCTCGCCTTATGGGGATATTGAAGATCTCGCCCTGATCATGGACCGGGAGACGGGACGACCCAAAGGATTTGCTTTTATCACCTTCGCCGCACAACACGCCGCGGAAAAGGCCCTTGAACAAAATGGTAAATCCCTGGGGGGACGGCCGCTCAAAGTGAACATGGCGACCGAGAAACCGGCGCGTGGAGGGCGCGGCGGCGGTAGCCGGTCACGGTGGTGACAGGCTGACATCTTCGGCGCCCTGACGATTTTTATAAGCGCTGCGAAAAACTGTAGATCCGCTTGAAAGCGGGCTTTACAGGATTTTTGGGTTCATTTTTGGTTCTTCAACCTTATCTTTGGAGTGAGTTCCGTAAGGTAACCAGTTCCATAAGAATCGTCGAAGAACCAAGTTTTTACACAGACATCAGACTGGATTCCAGCGCCCCGCCGCAACTACTGCCTTGCCCAGCGGTGCAGCCATAGCAATGGTCAGCGACCTGAATTCGGGTGCCGGTCAGATCGCAGTCCAGCAATTCGCCAAGATGGGTGCGTTCCAGTTCGCTGGCGCCTAGGGGCAGTTTCAGCATCTGGTTGAAGTCACAGTCGTACACATACCCCTGCCAGTCCACTGAAATCAGATTTCGGCACATCACTGCATCCAGATTCTCGGCGCGGTGCGCGGACTTGAGCAATTGCATATAGGGCGCGAATTGTCCTTTTGAGATCAACTGGCTGCCAAAACGCTGAATGGGCATATTGGCCAACGCCAGCAAGCGCGAGAAAACTATCCCGTAACGGGTCAGTAGCTCCTGTTTGTAAGCGGCTTCCAAACCCACTTGGTCAGGCGGCAGGATCGGACCGAGCGGGTTATAGACCAGATTCAGCGTGAGTCCGCTATCGAGTTGGCCATAGCCTTGGTCATTAAGTTGCCGCAAACCCGCCAGACTGGATTCGAATACACCCTTACCACGCTGCTGATCGACGTTTTCTTCCAGGTAACAAGGCAGAGAAGCGGTAATTTCAACGGCGTGCCTGGCCAGAAATACTGCCAAATCCTCTTGGCCAGGCTCCTTGAGGATGGTCAGATTGCAACGGTCGATCACCCGAACGCCTTGACTACGGGCATGGGTCACCAGGGAACGGAAATGCGGATTCAGTTCAGGAGCACCGCCCGTCAGATCCAGTGTCGTCACCTGACGCAACTTCATATAGCGAAGCAATAGCTCCATTGTCTCCCATCTCATTTCCTCAGTGCGTTGAGGGCCGGCTGCAACGTGGCAATGGGTGCAGGATTGGTTGCAACGATAGCCCAGATTAGCCTGCAAGGTATCGATGCGGGCACGGTAAACCGTGGGGAAATCGGTTTTCACCAGAAGTGGAAAAGTATCACGCATACCTGTTCTCTCGAACGAATCAAGGGATTTGCTGGCTTAGTCGTAGTAAGGAAGATCATTCTTACATCCAGACTGATTTCAGGAAGCATCCTGGATCGTTAATCGACCTTGCGTCTCGGCTTCATCGGTAGTCAGGGCGTTGCCGGAGACATCCTGCCACTCGATTCCCCCCCCACCATAGACGACTGGCGTGAGTTCAGTCTCCACGATAACGGGCAGGTAATCAATATCATAGTAGGGATTAGGCCCGCCTTCATCCTGGGGTTCGTTGTAGAGATCCCAGCGCGGCCAGTTATCGGGGTTATCCGCGCCAGCGCGCAAAACAGCGCGGCGCTGATAAAGCGTATGTTGCGTTTTCATGGGCGGACTCCTCATTATTTTGTGCTGCAAATGTGGTGAATACCGGATAAATGCTTGTCGTCGCTTCCATTGCTTCTTACACTGGCGACCGGGAACCGACTGCGGTAAGTGGTTCAGCGTAACCGACATCAGCATTTTATAGAAAATACTATGACCCAAACGCGATGTTCGACTTTTTCGAGGGGAGATGAGGGCAGGCGGATGCGGCATAGCGATGTAGGCTAAGCGGAGAGGAACCAATCACCTCAACCTCACGGAGAGATCACCATGCCGCTCGAAGATTT
>Ga0209607_1000503_pt1 | contig 35011 bp, 37 predicted proteins | sample AD_UKC117_MetaG_FD_184413 | JGI IMG/M metagenome (GOLD analysis project Ga0209607, IMG submission 184413) | Active sludge microbial communities of municipal wastewater-treating anaerobic digesters from Hong Kong - AD_UKC117_MetaG (SPAdes)... | ecosystem: Engineered > Bioreactor > Anaerobic >... | reverse complement strand
GCGATCCCCCCGGCCGTGGATCAACGCCAGCAGGTAGCCATCGCGCTGGGTGTGGTTGGCGAGCGCCCGGCGCAGCAGGTCCACATCGACCTCGGGCAGGCGTTGACGCAGCGCGTCCTGGATGCCGATCGCCAAGGGTTTGATCGCGTCGTAGTCCGACGGGAACGCTTTGGGGAAGCGTTCCCGCAGCAGGGCATGGACCGCCTGAACGGCGCGCTTATCGGTGGCGCTCATGGGTGCCCCCCCCGGAACTCGCGTTCGTACCCATCAGGCCACGGCCTGCGCGGGGGGCATCAGGCATTGCCGGGCCTGCGCGATGATCGCGGGCCAGGCGTCCTCGGGCGCGTCCTGCACCCCCTGGTAAACCCGAGTCAGCTCCTCGGCCGCACATCCGGATTTTTGCATCTCCCGAAGCACCGCGTTAAGCGCATCGCGTCGTTCGGCCGTGAGCGGCGGACGGCGCGCGGGCAGGGCGCCCATCGGGCCAAAGGTGCGCTGGGCCGGCGGGGCGGGAGCGGCGGTCGCGCCCATGCGGACTTTGGCCGCCAACGCCTGCACGGCTTGCACCGGATCGACCGGTTTGACCGGTTCATCGGCCGCGTGAGGTACCGCGTCATGTTGCGCCGTGACGCGGTAGCTCGCCAACCGCCGCTGGTGTTGCGCCTCGGCGGCCGCCATACGGGCTTCATAGGCGGCTTTTTGGCGGTTTTGCTCTTCGGGGGAGGGTAACGTAGGGGTTGACGGAGAAAACGTCTCCAATTGCGTTTTTGGGCTGTTCTCGCAGCGTTCCTTACCGACCCATTGCACCACGGTTTCAATCCAGGTCGCTTCGGTCATTTCGCAGTAGCCTTTCAGCGCCCGGCATTTCTCGATGCTGTGCCTTAATGCCGCATCGCTCAAATCCTCACGGACACCGCGTTGCCGAACCGTCTTTTGGGCCGCTTCGATCACCGCGTCCGTGAGTTTCGTCATCCGGTTTTTTTCTGGTTCAGAAACAGAGAGAGCAGGGGCTGGGGCGGAAGCCGACGCTGGGGTTGCCGCCTCGCGCGTGCGCGCATGGTTGCTCTCTCTCTCCATGGTTATATCTCTACATGGTTTGTGGTGTCCTAGGGATACCGAGTCATTAGGCTCTTGGTGTCCTAGGGATACCGAGTCATTAGGCTCTTGGTGTCCTAGGGGTACCGAGTCATTAAGCTCTTGGTGTCCTAGGGATACCGAGTCATTAAGCTCTTGGTGTCCTAGGGATACCGAGTCATTAAGCTCTTGGTGTCCTAGGGATACCGAGTCATTAAGCTCTTGGTGTCCTAGGGATACCGAGTCATTAGGCTCTTGGTGTCCTAGGGATACCGAGTCATTAAGCTCTTGGTGTCCTAGGGATACCGAGTCATTAAGCTCTTGGTGTCCTAGGGATACCGAGTCATTAGGCAGAGTAGCTTGGGGAAGAGTGGCTTGATAGTTCCAGCGCCGATAGCCGCGTCCTTTTCCCCATTGCCGACGTTCTAACCAACCCGCTTCATCGGCTAGGTTGAGATGACGAATGACATGTTTTTTGGTAAGCCCTGTTCCCTTCATGATGTCCTCAATGGATGGAAAACAGTGGCCACCGTCCTCGTCCATCGAGTGAATACTGATTGCCCATAGGATCAAGCGGGTGGTACTGGGTAAGTCGCTATCAAGAATTGCCCGTTGCCAGCAGGATTTAAAGCTCGGAGGATGTGCCGCATTCATGGCTGTTCCTCCATCGATGGGGAGCGGGTGCGAGCACCCTGCTCCAACAACGTTCGCTGCGAAGCGATTCGGAGCCGTCGGGAAGAAGGGCAAAGAGGGGGTGAATAGAACGCGGTAACCGCGTCCAAGGGAGGCCGATTAGACGGCTTTAGGGTCTGCGCTTTCATGGATTTCCCTTTTTAAAGGCAACACTTCACCTGTGAGGGTCTTGAAAGCTGCGCTATGACCGCTATAATCAGAGATATTATCATTGGCTCTGATTGTCGTCCTTCGCGGATCGATAGGCGGCGATGCTTTCAAGATCTCACATGCCACCCCCGGGCTTTATGGCTCGGGGGTTTGGTTTTTTTGGGGTAGTGGGTCGTTAGCTCATCAAAAACCTCGATATAGAATTTTTTCAATTATAGCCAGTTTTCCTGGATAACCGTCCACAACGGCGCAGCCTTTAGGTTTCGGGTTGCAGATGAGCGCTACTGAGTGTGGCGTTCTCAACGGAATTCCAGGTGCGGCGCAGCACCGCTTCGGTCTCGCGCACCATGACCGTCAGATACGCGACATCTTCACTCAGGCGGTTCAGTTCAGCCTCGGTACGGGCGCGCAGATCGAGCCGTTGTCGCCGGCGGGCCAGCCGATCGCGGGTCGGCATCTGTTCTTGCAAGCGCGTGACTTGAGATAAGGCGACTTGGAGTTCCGGAAGAGTCGGGCACGATCCCGAGGCGCGGGCGCGTAGGAGCGGGGTGAGGGTCTTGGGCGTGGCCGGGCGGCGCCGGGCCGTCAGGTCTTCGATCGCGTCCAGCACATCGAGCGTCAACTGAAACGCCAGTTCGGGCGAGAATCCCGTATCCTGTGGACGGTGAGTAGCCATGATTGCACCTCTGTTGCCGTTGTGGTCAGGTCCTCATCGTCATAAACGGTGGGGGCCGCCTCAATTCCGTTGCGGAATGCCTTCCTATCATAGCCGTTTCTCGTCTCGCTGCAAGAGTTACAGGCACACCAGGGTACACCGAGGGGACGTCTCGGCGAGCGGGGGAATCCGCCGGGAGACGTCGGGGCGCATGGAAAAAGACCGGCGCGGGCTGCGGGATGCGTTGGGGATGCCGTGGAGAAAGTGGGATGTTCATGAGACATCGACCCGCTGTTGGGTGAGCGAAGGCCCACTCCACTGCAACAGCCGCTGGCGATGACGCGCGATCTGAAGGCGATTTTCCTCAAACAGCCGCGCCAGGAACAATGCTACGCCCGCGTTGAGCGCGGCGTCGGTCAATTGCGGATGCTGGGCGCGGAGTTCACCGATGAGTGTGCTGAGGTTCTGCACCGGCTGCCCCGCCCCGCGGCGATCCTCTTGAAGACACCAGAGTTCGTAGGCGAGGTGTTTAGCGCTGTGCCGGTTTCTTTTCAGCGGCCGAGTTGCGACACGGCGAGAGCGATGCGTCGCTCGGACCGGTTCATCGGCAAAAGTCGGTAGGGGTGGGCGAGTCATGTCTCATCTCCAGTCGAACACGTCCACAGTACAACCTACCCCCTGCGTAGGAGATAGATCCTGAGTGGCCGGTCCACCGCTTTATGATGAGACAGGCAATGGCAATTTAAGGGGGATGGAGAACTCTGATCCTGTTTACAAATCAGCTCCGCGGGCGCCGAGGTAGCGCTTAAGCGTATTAAGCAATCATGTACGCTTCAATAAAACTCTACAGAAAAAGTGGCGCTTGTGCAAGGGGTTCACTCCCTATCAGTTCACAAAATCGTCGAATCCACGGGTCAGAAAGCAATATTAACTGCCTGATTTGCGGTTACAGGAAATCCACTAAAAGGCTCTGCAACGGTATTTTGGAACCAACTGATCGGTGGTAAGGTGCAAGGGGTTCTCTTAACCCGTTAGCGACGGCATCGAAACTGATTGAGGAAAGCCCGCGTTTCCCGAATGTTTTTACGCGCGTGCGCATCCACGCGGTTTCCCACGTTGTTGCTGAAGGTGCGACACGCCGCCAGAATGTCTCCGGCGAGGGCGACGGCTTTCACATTGCCGATGGAGGCACGCGCAACGAGCGCCTCGAACGCCTGCTGCTCCGAGATGTGAAGAAATCCCATCAAAACTCCCAAGGCCTGATTGACCTCCTGATTATTTTGCAGGGCGCGGCGTAGGTTGCGTTGTTCCCGACCGCGTTCCAGCGCGACCTGCACCTGCCGCAGAAAGCCCTCGGCATCCAGCGGTTTAACCAAATAGCCCAAGGCGCCTTTTTCAATGCAGGCCTGGATCGCCTCGGGGGATCGATCGATGGTGAGGGCCAAAAAGGGGACCTCCGGTTGCAGCAGGCCCGCGAGTTCAATGCCTGACAGATCCGGTAAATGCAAGTCAACGATGGCCAAGTCCGGTGATTGACGTCGCGCTGCAGTCAAGCCGGTCATGCCATCGTGGGCCGCTGTGACCTGATAACCTTCACCCGTCAGCACTGCGGTCAACAGTTGGCGCGTCAGGTCACAATCGTCAATGACCAGGATGCGGAGACGGGTCTTCTCGACGGACATCGGTGCGATCCTCCTTATCAGTCAGAATTTTTCAACGCTTTGGTCGGTATTCGGTTACCGCAGCGGATGACCAGGGACGCGACAAAAACACCTAATCCGGTGCCTGCTAGAATATCGCCCGCAAAATGGTAATACATACCCAGCAGACCCACCGCCACCGCCAGCCACAGCAGCACGGCCAGAACGCGGTAACGGGGCGCGTACCATCCCACCACGGTGGCAACCACTGCCGCAACCGCCGCATGGCCCGATGGGAAGGCGCTGTAGGCGACACCTCCTTGAAAGGGATAGAAGCCATAAACGCCATCGTGCAACAGGGATGGATTGTTCTCGTAAAAGGTTGCGGGCCACGTCCGGCCGAAAGCAAACTTGAGTGGATACTTGAGCAGCGAAACCAGCAAGACCCCCAACGCCGCTTGCAGCGCCACCCTATCAAACCGGGCGATCTGACCCCGATACCGCCGCCAACCGACCGCCAGGAATACCACCGGCGTCAGCAGTAGCAGGCCATCGGAGAGCGCTTGTAACGCATGGAAAATCAGATACTGGCGTAAATCGTGTTGATGCGCGAAGCGTGCTAAGGGAATATCGACATAGCGATAACACATCGTCACCCCGAGGGCGCCGATCAGGAACACCATGACCCATTGGATCAAGAAGTCTTTCCATGGTCTCATCACGCTGGATCTCCGTTGATTAAAGCGGTTGATCGGCTTCGTCGTAAGGCCCGCCGAACCGCATGCACCAGATCGGCTTCGCTGATCGGTTTGGTCAACACCCGATCAGCGCCCGCCGCCAGAATCCGTTGATGGGTGGGTTTATCGGCGCTGGCGGTAAAGCCCAGGATCGGCAATCGGCTGCCGGTCGGCCCCTGGCGGATGTCTTGAATCGCCGCGATGCCATCTTTGCCCGGCATTTGGATATCCATCAGAATCAAGTCAATCCCCGGTTCCGCCGCCAAGGCGACCGCAGTATCGCCATCACCGGCTTCGCGCACCTGTGCGCCATTTTCGCGCAACTGGTTCGCCATGATCATGCGATTGATGTCATAGTCCTCGACCACCAGCACCGTCTGACCGGCCAAGGGCAACGGTGAGGGTGGCGAAGGCGGCAGGGCCGATCGGGGTTCTGGAACCTCGGTCGGGGTGAGGGTCCGGAACGCCTGCGCCAGCGTGGCATGCAGTTGGGCGCGCGTCGCCCCGCACCAGATCGCAAGAGTCAAACCCATGTCGGGCGCTTGGCGAGCGACTTCGGCCTCCGCTTGGCTTTCCAAGGTGATCAAGAGAGGCGCCCACCGGTGGAGTCCTGCGAGGATCGCGACCCGTTCCGTAGCGAACCCGGTGCAGAGGTTCTGGACGACTAATACGTCATAGGAACCCGCCTCGGCCGAGTGGGTTGCCAGCACGGACGGGGCGACGGCCCATGTGTAGACCCCGATGCCCAGGCTGGCGAGACGCGCGCAGACCGAAGCCCGAAACGAGGCGCGTTCGTCGACCACTAACGCCCGCCGTCCGGGTGGGATACCGGCCCACACCAGCGGACGTGCGCTGGTTACCTCATCCGGCAGCCGGAAGGGCAACCGCACGGTAAACGTCGAGCCGTATGCCAATGTACTGGCGACCGTGATGTGTCCTCCCAGGAGCTCGCAATAGCCCTTGACGATGGACAGCCCCAGGCCGGTGCCCGGATACCGGCGATTGAGCGCCTCGTCCACCTGTTCAAACGGCGTGAAGATCGATTCCCACCGGTGGGCGGGAATGCCGCACCCCGTGTCGATGACACACAGGCGCAGGACCCACCGGGAAGACGAAATCGTGTCGTCCTCGGGGGCGGCTAAATCGATGCGCACCACAATACCGCCGGTTTCGGTGTATTTGACGGCATTCGCCAGCAGGTTGGCCAGAATCGCGCGTAACGCCTTACCATCGCTTTCCAGCCAGGTGGGCACCTCCGGTGCGACGATGACATCCAGGTAGAGTCCCCGCTGGGTCAGCAACGGTTCGAGCGGCGCAATGAGGGTTTCCAACTCCGTCCAGACGTCCAGGGGCGCCAGCACGGGGGTATATTTGCCTTTCTCCAGTTGGGTCACATCCAGAATATCGCTGATATGGCGATACAAAGTGGCCGCGGCGGTCAAGACGGTCTGTAGCGTTCGTGCCTCGGTCGCATCGCGGGCGATTTTCAGCCGTTGCTCAATCAAGCCTTGGATCGAGTACAGCGGGGTGCGCATTTCGTGCGAGACCTTGGCCAGGAACAGGCTTTTCGCCGCATTGGCCTGTTCGGCGGCCCGCGTCTGGATTTGCAACGCCTCCAAGGCTTGCTGATACTCGGCACGGACCTTGGCGAGTTCCTGCTCCAGGCGCGCCTTGCCCCGCTCCAGAGTGTCCGCCAGCAGGTTCACGCCCTCCTGGAGCGTTCCCAATTCATTGGGATCGGTGTGCGGCAAGCGGATTGCGAGTTCTCCGTTCTTGATACACTGAATGGCGACCGCGATCTGGCCAATAGCGCCCGACAGGCGCCGTCCCGTCCCATGCGCGAGTCCAGTCGCGCCGGCGAAGGTCAGCAGGACCAAACTCAAATCGAGCCATAACCGCCGTCGCCAGCGGATCTGCGCATCAGCGATCGACAGCACCACCGCCACCTCACCCAGCGGTCGCGGTTCCCGTACCGAGGTGGAGAGGACCAGCGGCCGCAGCAGCACGGGCGCCATGAACTGCAAAGGATCTTCCGGGGTGGGAACCATGGCCAAATCCGTCAGATCCTCTGGTACAAGCTGCACGGGATCGACGGGGGGCCGTCGATAGAGCACGCGGCGGTCCGGGTCGGTCACCGTGACCCCGCGCACCGGGGTACCCAGGATCGCCGTCGCCGGCTGGATGGTGGCCTCGACGATGGCTGGTAACTGCTCCAGCGCACCGGTGACCAGCGCGTATTCCAGCGCGCCAGCCAGTTGGGTGGCCAGAAACTGGCCGTGTTGTTCCAACAATTGCCGGTTGTGCTGGACGTTGCCTTGATAGACCATGAACACCAACAAGCCGGTGACGACCAGTGCGGGGGTTAGGGCAATCATCATGATCTGGCGATGGATGCTGAACGGACACGAGCGGTGCTTGAGAGGAAGCATGGGATTAATACCTCGGAAACAATGACCGGGCGCGGACGAGGGCTTCGGCTGAAACGCCTAGCGTTTGGGCCATTGTGGCATTGATCACGACGCGCACCGCGGTGGGATAGGCCGGCGCCGGGGTGCGACCTTGCGCCAACTCATCAATGAAACGCTGCATCTGCTCGGACCCGCGCGCCTCATCGGCCACCACGGCGGCCAGCACACCGGCCTCGACATAGCGAGCCGTCAGTCCACCGAACACCGGTACCCCTTGACGCACGGTCATTAACAACAACGGCTTGAGCGACCATTCGTTGATCAGGGTCAAGTCGGGGGGTAACAGCACTGCATCCAGGCGCGTCAGGCGCGGGCGCAATGCTCGCACCGCTTCCAAATCGTCGCTCACCACCATTTCCTCCAACGTCAATTGCAAACGCTGCGCCTCGGCCCGGAGTGGAGATAACCACGCCGGCGTGGGTGTAGCGACCCACACCCCCACGGTACGGGCCTCTGGCAACAGAACTCGCATCAATTGCAGATTAAGGCGCGGTTCGGCTTCAAGGTACAGGGCTGATGTCCGATCTCGCAGCGGAAGCACCCGCAACGCGGCAACCTGTTGGCGGGACACTCGCACCACGAGGAGCGGAACGGTGCATTCTTGAGCGACGGCTTGAGCCGCCGCCTCATCGAAAGCCACAATGACGTCGGTGCGATCCGGCTGGCAATATCCGGCGAGGGTCGCACTGGGGTTCGCCGTCAGCGCTTTCCGTGGCGTGCTCGCCGCAATGAAACCATACAAGGTTTCCCCAGTCTGCGTGGTGATCGACCGCGATGCCGATCGGGTTTCCGAAGGCCGCAACAGCCATCCTCGCATCCCGTGAAGGAACGACTCCCCGCTGGCCAGAAACAAGACCGTGAGGGGCCCGGCCCAGGCGGGTTGGAACGCTAACCAGCCCACCAGTAACCAGCCACCGAGGGTGTGAAGCCGCATGCCCGCGCGAATGCTTCACTCAATAATCGAGGGAGAAGCGCAAAAACAGGCCACGATCCCATGCGCGACTAGGCAAATAATCACTGACGTCTTCCACCAGATTCCCGCCGATCAACTCGGCCAAGGCGTGCGTTTTACCCCATCGCAGACGTTTGGCGATCCGCCCCGAGAGTTGGTGGTAGGCGTCGATTGGCGCCTCACGATACCACTGCATCCCTGACTGATAGGCGTAAGCAAGGCTCGCCTGCCAATCTTCAGCAAAATCCTGACTGAGAAGGACGCTGGCCGCGTGACGCGGAACGCTCCGCGGGTAGTCGACATCAAACGGTGAGCCGTCGGCATCGGCGTCGAGCCACGCATACCCGGCAAATAGGCGGAAGCCGTTCCGATTCTGCCAATGGACCTGAGCCTCTCCGCCACGCACACGAATGGGCGCATCGTTGCTGAAATCAACCACGGTGTTGCCCGACTGCACGGTCGGGTAGCGGGTTTCGAGCCGGTTATACGCGGTAATAAAGTCGGTAATTCGCTCCTGAAACAACCGTAGATCGAAATGGATCGACGGGGCGGGTTGCCAAAAATAACCCAGTTCGAGGGAACGATTGCGTTCAGGGGCCAATCCCCCTTGCTCGCGGCCAGTCGCGTAAACCCGGTACAACGTCAGCGGCTGGTTAAGGCCACGAATCACGGCTTGGCCCTGGTTTTCGTAAATCGACGGTTGACGAGAGCCGGTGGCATAAATCGCCCGCACGGTCTGGTGGTGACCCCAATGCCAGTGCGCGGATAAACGAGGTAGAAACAGCCACTCGTTGGAGAGCGGCGCCCGCTCCAGCATGGCGCCGAGATTGAACACCACCGGTTCCCAAGGTCGGTACTCGCCATGGCCAAAGAATTGAGTAACGTGGGTGACCACCGTGTCATCGGTATTGAGGTAGTAGGGCGACCGGTACGCATCCCGGTAATAACCCCCTCCAGCCACCACCCGCCACTGGTCGGAGAAGCGCCGGGCATATTGAAGCTGAAGTTCCTCACGTTCTTCCTCAAACTGGAAGTCAACCTTCAGAGTGACCCCTGGAATCACGTCGGCACTGGAAAAGCCAGGATCGCCGTGGTGAACTTGGTTCCGGGACAGGGTCAACCGCAGTTCGTCGCTAGGGGTGAAGGACCGCCGCCATTGGAGACTTTGAAAGTGATTGATGTTCGCAAAATCGCGCTCGAACGTGCCTGGATAGGCCGGATTGACGTTCTGGGCTTCGTAGTTGCCGCGGGCGTACCCAGCGAACACCTGGAGTTCACCCTGATCCCCCAGCGGGAGTTCGCCTTGGAATAACAGCAGGTTGTTGCGGCGATCGTCGTAGATGGCCGGATAGCCACCCTCTCCCGTACTGGCTAGGGAAAGGGCGTAGTTCAGCCGACCGGCTCGCCCGCCCCAGCGCAAAAATCCATCGGCAATCTGGTTGTTACCCGCAGCCACTTGGCCTGTCCATCCGGCATACTCCGCAGCGCTACCGGTTTGAAGGTTGATCACCGCCGTCAACGCATTAGAACCGTAGGCGGCGGCGCTGGGACCGCGGATCACCTCAATCCGTTCGATGTCCTTGAGCGGAATGGGCAAGTTATTCCAATCGACTCCACCCCAGGAGTACTGAAAAATACGCTGGCCGTTGACCAAGACCAGGACCCGGCGCGCAAACTCGTCTGACAGGCCATGATAGGCGGCCGTGGGTTGGTTATTGTACTTGTGTCCCACCTGGAAACCCGGTACCAGCCGGAGGACCTCTTCCAACCGGCGTGCGCCCGACGCTTCAATCATCGCGCGGTCAATCACCGTCATCGCGTTGGGCGCTTCATCAAGGCGTTGCGGTAAACGCGCTGGGGTCAACACCCAGGAGGCATCGTCCCACTCGGCGTCATCGTGATTGCCGTTCGGGCGCCCTTCTGCGGCGACGCTCAAGGGCCAGCCAAGGCTGGCGACCGCCAGTAGGCATCCAATGGCACACGGGAGAAAAGATCGGCAGGTCCGGGGGCTATGGCGCGTGGAGAACCCGAATCGTGGAGATTGATGTTGTTTCATCACAATAACCCTCAATAACCCACGCCCACCACCGACCCTCTGACCAGGGGTCAGTCGAAGGCGTAAAGGGTCACCGCGTTATGATGAAACCCAATGAATGTCTGGATGCGATCAGGGTACCGCGCCGACCGCAGGCCTGTTTACAACCTGCAGCCGTCTTTCCCACTCTTCAAGGGGAATGGCCAAAAACTCCGCAAACGCGCACGCCAATGCTTCACTGGCGGCGATCAACGCGTCCGTCGAATCCCGGGCAAGAACACCCACTTCCAATTGGCGCGCCGCCTCGGCAATCCGCTCTGCACCGAGGTAACCGCTGCCGGATTGCAGACGGTGCGCTCGCTTACGAAGCGTCTCCCAATCCGGGGGCGTGGCCGCCAGTGCGTGTGCTAACCGGTTCTGTTCCTCGGGCAGCTGCGTCCGGTATCGCGCCACCAACACTTGAACCAGGGCAGGGTTGCCGCGACAATTCGCTAATGCGGTTTCTATATTAAGCAGAACCGGCGCCGTTTGCATAGCGGGTGTTCGAACCGTGAAAAGTAAACACAGTTTATGGAGAACCCTAACGGGATTCAACCCGTTCTCTACACCTCCTTCAGGAGAGAGTAACATCACGCCTTTGAATCGAGATTGGCCTCGGGTAAGACACTTATGGGACTTGCTTTATTGTTATTCGCGGGCGGACTGTTATTTTGGATGGGGCTGGGGTCTGGCCAACGGGGGTGGCAATTCAGCGGCGGGAGCCTGCTCCTCATCCCGTTTGCCGGGATGGTGGCCAGCGGAAGCATCGCGCCAACGATCCTCCCGATGCTGGCCGGTTTAGGGTGCCTGACTTGGGCGCTCAAAACGCAGCGCTGTCCGACACACGCCTGTCGGGTCGCCACCGGGCTGGTTTATCTTCTCATCATCTTGGCTTTGGGGGTCCGCCAGTTTCCAGGGCTGACGCCTTTTCCTTTGCTGGACGTCAGTGGAAAACAGGTCCTGTTTCCCCCGGAGAAGCGGCTTCTGTTCGCCCTGGTCCCCCCGTTAGTGCTGACGCCGCTCTTGCCCGATGGGTGGTGATGGGGTCGCGAACAACTCGGTAAAACCTTCACGGTGGCATTACCGGTGACGCTCCTGATGCTGATTCCGCTCGCTCTTTTCCTGGAACACATGCGTCCGGTAATTTTTTGTTTGTCTGGGTCCTGGAAGAAAGTTTTTTTCGAGGGATCGTGCAAACCCTCTGCATGCGCTGGGCGCGTCACTGGGGCAGGTCGTCTCATGCCGATGGATGGGGCCTGATCGTCGCCAGCCTCTTCTTCGGTGGCGTTCATGCGGGCGGCGGCCTGACTTTCGTCCTCCTGGCCACGCTAGCGGGCTTGGCCTATGGCCTGGTTTACTACCTAACAGGGCGCATTGACTCCGCCGTTTTCCTTCACTTCGCCGTCAATACCGTTCATCAGCTGGCGTTTGCGGGGCTCCCTGTCGCTGCTTAAGGGGCATTGCGTTTCCAGCAAAATTTGTTTGGGAGCCGCTGTCCAGCCGGTCTTTTGCCGATCCCCCGAAAAGGGGCTTCATACTCCGCGTCAAAAGAGGCGGGTTTTTACCCGCGCTGAGTGTGCTGTGCAGACACGCACTGCGCAGGGTTAACGGGGCTTCTTGCGGGACGGTGGGGTGGGGCTGGCGTCCTTCTTGACCGCCTGGGTCGTTGATTTGCGGGGTGGGGATTGCGCCGGTTTATTCCGTGCGATCCGGCGGGCGGGCTTTTGATTTTCAATCGCTGTGTCGGGCGAGGGCGATAGGTCAGGTACGGTGGCGGTCCAGGATTTCATGGTCGCCAAGTCGACCTGTTCGAGGCGCGCTTGCTGCGCCACCAGATCCAGGTACTGATCCCAGGTTTCCCGCGGTTTCTCAAACAAAACCCGTAACAAGGTACGGGTGAGCGCCTGGACCTGATCGCTGGCCGGGTTGCCGTGCGCCCAGGTATAGCCTGAGCGGCGCTCCACGCCCATCCATAACGCCAACTCCGTAAACGTCACATCCAATCCACGATGGGTGCGGAGCGCCTCTTGTAAATCCGCCGGTTGCGCGCCCAACTGCACCAGCTCCGGCAGAGCATCCAATAACCGTAGATGGAGCGCGGTGGTGCGACTGGGAATCGGCATCGTCGGCTGGCGACGCCAGGCGTACCACGTCACCGCTGAGATGGCCAACATCTCGCAGAACCGGTTCACCCCGAGGCCAAGTTTGTGACGCAGCGGATCGAGATCCTGCCCGCACAAGAGCCGGTCGGTGGGGATCAGGGGCGGTGGGCGGTCGTCCGCGGTCGGGTCAGACGGGCGATTGGCCGGTGGTTCCGACCAAACAATCAGACGGGGACGATCCGGACTGAGGGCGCGAGGGAGCGCGAATCCTGTCAGTCGACAGGGTTGTGTGTTTCTCCCGCGCCGCCAGGCATCTGGCCAGGATTGCGGCGTGCCGCGTTGTGGCAAGGCATCGATCCGGCGCTGGGTCATCAAGCTATCGGTGACATAGGTCGTGAGCCGGGTGCCGACGGCCTGTTGGGGGTCCACGCCAATCGCTTCCGACGCGGCCTGGTTGAGATACCAGATGGCGCCCTCCAAAGAGAGTTCAAAGGCCGGGGCCGGGAGATGTTGCATCGTGGTATCCAACAAGGAGACCAGACGCGCCACGTCCTCCAGGCTGCTCAGCAGAAGCTGGGTGAGGCTTTCCAGAGAGGCCATGCTTTGAGCGAACGAGGAGGCCGAAACAGGCCATTGAGCGCGCGTTGTCGAATAAACATTTGATTATTATGTAATAAATCTGCGAAAACTGTGTCGAAAAACCGGCGCGGATCAAAATGAAAAGGTCACTGTTCACTCGGCGTTGCGAATCCTGTCGTTACGCCAGCCCTTCTCCGGTGCACTCCTCCGGTTTCTATAACGGAATTCCACGCATTATAGCGAAATATACAAGCAGGGGGCGCATCCTTTGATCGTTCAGGAATTCGACCCGTTAGCTGCCGCTTATCGTGCTAAACATTTAATAAGTTATTGAAAATAATAAATTTAAGTAATATTAAAAGAAATCAAAAAAACACTTGAAAAAAGATTAAAGTTTTATATCATAGAAAAATATTATATAACTTAAAGTAAAGTAGTGATGGTGCTTGATAGGCACCCTCTCAACCGGAGGTTAGTGATGATCCGGATAACCGGCTTGGGATTGGGGTTAGCATCGTTATTGGTATTCCCGAACGCGCACGCGGCCCCGCGCCTGTACGACGGCTACGTCACGATCGATGAAGCGCCCGTAGCAACGGATCTGGCCCAGACGATCTATCGCACCGTCCACGGCCCCACCGTAGGTCAGGGGCTATACGAACTGCTGACCGGCACCGGTTATCGGCTGGCCGAACCGTGGGCCGCCGATCCGGCGATCGAGCGGCTGTACGTGCAGCCCTATCCCGAAGCCCAGCGGGAGGTCGGCCCGGTCGAACTGGGGGTGGCCCTGGAACGCCTGGCGGGTCCGGCCTGGGACCTGGTGGTCGATCCGGTCAATCGGCGCGTGAGTTTCGAGCGCCGGCCGCTGTACCGGCCTGCGCCCGCGCCTGCAACCGCGCCGCCGGGCGAGGGCGTCGAACCGGAGGTGTCGCCATGAAATGCGGCGCCGGCCTGCTCCTCCTCAGCCTTTTCGGACTCAGCGGCTGCCCGACCGTCCCGGTCACGCCCAACGCCGCGGCCGACGCGAGCTGCCGCTACCCCGAGCGCGATCTCACCGTGCCCTGGGCGCAGCGCGTTTATTGGTGTCGCCCGGATCGTCCGCGCGCCCCGGAAACCGCCTTTTGCGTGGGGGATGCCTGCCGATGAACGCCGCCCCGTCCATGACACGCCAAATCATGGCCGCCGCGCTGCTGGCGCTACCCTTGGCCGCCCGCGCCGCGCCGCCGATCACCGCCACCGCCCTGGACTACACCCCGATCACCGATGCGGCGCTGGCCGCCCATTGGGGCTTGGAACAAGCCGACGTCGCGCGCTACCGAAACTACATGACGCGGGAAGGCCGATTCTTCTATACGCACCTGGATCCCATCATGGTGCTGGGGATCATCGAGACCGACCCCCAACGCCAGGCGCGCTACGCCGAACGCTATTTAATGGCGGAGCGGCAGCGTATCGAAGCGCAGACCGCCTTTGCCCAGGCGGTGGGCGCGGCGCAGCGCCGGTTGTTCGGCCCGGAAAAATACGTGAATTTTTCCCGGTTGCCGCAAGCGGCGGCTTCCCTGCCATCCCACCCGAGCGCGCCCGGTTCAGCGCCGCCGCACCCGGCGATCCGATCCTTGCCGCGCATCGATCCCGCCGGGTTACAGGCGGGCGATACGGTGGATCTGCTGGTGGATGCGGCGTGCCAGGACGCCTGTTATGACCGGTTGCGGGCGCTGCTCCAGCGACCCACCCTCACGATCGCCCTTTATGGCCGTGACTTCGCCGATCCGACCGCGCTCGTCGCGTGGCTGGAAGCCGGCCAGGCGTCCTGGACGGACGCCGAACGCCAGGCCGCCGCCGCGCGCGTCCAACCGCGCCGCTTCGACCCGCTGGTGTTTGCCCGCGCCGAGAAGATTGCGTCGCCCCTGGCCCTGGTGCGGCGACACGGCGCGCGGATCGGACGGCTGTTTTGAGGCGCCTGACCGTGTCCGGACTCCTCGCCACCAGCGTGTGGTTAAACGCCTGTTCCGATGCCGTCGACACCGGCGGTTCGTCCGCCCGGACGCCCACGGCCCGGACGCCGGACGCCGCCCTGCGTTATGACGCCGCCCAGATGACAAGCCTTTCTAATCAGGGTGGGGTGCCCGCGGCGGCGGTGCGACCGATCGTGTCCGCGCGGCAACGGCAACTGACGCCGTTGATCGACGCCATTGCCCTGAGCGAAGGCATCGACCGGGCCTTGGTGCATGCGGTGATTTCGCAAGAATCCCGTTACCACGCCCGGGCCGGTTCACCGGCGGGAGCGGTGGGCCTGATGCAACTGATGCCCGCCACCGCCGCCCGCTACGGACTGACGCCCAACGACCGTTACGATCCGGCGAAAAACGTGCGCGCCGGCATCCGATACCTGAAATTTCTGAGCCGGAAATTTAATGGCCAACTGGACCTGATCCTCGCCGGTTACAACGCGGGGGAAGGCGCGGTGCAAAAGTACGGGAACCGCATTCCGCCGTACCGGGAAACCCAAGATTACGTGCGCAAGGTAAAAGGTTATCTCGCGCTTTATCGCCAACGCCGCCGGCATCGCGCCGCGGGGACCGTGGCCACGGCCGCAATCCAGGCGCCGTGGCGCCGCCTGCAAGGCAGCGTCCGGCAAAACGAGGACCTGGCGCGCGATGATGCGCGGTCCCGCAGCACGGGATACTGACCATGCCGATCGCCCATCCGGTTTATGGCCTGCTGCTGGCTGCCGCGAGTCTGCCGGTCGCCGCCGCCGAACCGCCGCTGTTATACCAGCGCATCGCCGCGAAACACGGGATTCACGCGTCGGCGCTGTACGCCGCCGCCCTGCGTTTTTCGGGACGGCCCACGCCGTTTGGAACGGCGCCTCAACCCTGGCCATGGACGGTGCGCGCCTGCGCGAACGGGCGCTGCGAGACCGTGTTCCTGCCGGATCGCGCCGCCCTGCGCGCCTTTCTGGAGAAGGGCCGAGCGGCGGGCTGGACCTTGGCGGTGGGGCCGGTGGGCTGGCCCTGGGCGGCGGATTCCCCCTTACCCTTGCGCGCCGTCACCTCGCCGCGCGTGACGCTCAACGCCGCCGCGCAACACGGGGCGGCGGCGCGGGCGGCATCCCGCCCGGCGGTGACGCCCCAACCGGCCGCGCCCATCACCCCGGTGTTCGCGACGGCCCCGGCGCAACGCTGGACGCCGCTGATCAACCAAATGGCGCGGCGCGAAGGGCTGGACCCGGCGCTGGCGCATGCCGTGATCGCCGCCGAGTCGGCCTACCGCCCCGGCGCGCGATCGCCCAAAGGCGCGGTGGGCCTGATGCAACTGATGCCCGCCACCGCCGAACGCTTCGGCGTGCCGCGCGGGCAACGCCACGATCCCGAAGCCAACCTGCGCGCCGGTCTGCGCTACCTGAAATGGCTCATTGCCTACTTCGATGGCGATCTGCGCCTGGCCCTGGCCGGTTACAACGCAGGGGAAGGCGCGGTGCAAAAGTACGGGAACCGCATTCCGCCGTACCCCGAAACCCAAGATTATGTGCGCAAGGTCACCGGTTATCTCGCGCAACAACGCCCGGGAGCTTCCTCGTGAACATGCCGACCCGAATCGCGCGCCCGCTCCGGGCGTGCGCCCTGATCGCGCTGCTGGCGCCCGCCAGCAGCGTGGCCGGTCCGCAGCAGGCCGAGATTCATGCGCTGGTGCAGGAATTGGATTACCTGATCGAGTACGCCGAAGGCCTGGCCCGCAAATATGCGGACGACACCGCGCCGGTGCGCTTTAACTACCCCGCGTTGCTGGAGCAGTTGCGCATGACGCGGATGCGCAGCGCCGCGTACTTGAACGAAGTACGGACCGTCGTGCATCCCGCGCCCCCCGCGCCGGTGGCGACGTCCCTGACGCGGCGGCGCTGACATGGCGACGCTCGCTGAGATTCAAAGCGCCTTTCAATCCGCCACCGGCGTGGAGGCCGCGCATCTGGCCGGCGGGTTGATGGTGCTGTGCGCCGGCTTCGGCGCCTGGCTCGTGCTGGCCTGGGTATTCCAGGTTGGGTCCGAGGCGTTGAGCGGGTCGATCCATCACGCCCCGCGCGCGCTGTTCTGGGTGATCGCCGCCCTGTTGTTTTTGGTATCCACTTTGGGAGTTGTTTATTCATGATACGTCCACGTCTTTCCCTTCTATGGCTCGTGCCGCTCGCGTTGCTGCTGCTGCCGGAACTGGCGGCCGCGCAGTCCGAACCGTCGTTCGCCCTGGACACGATTCTGCCGTCCTCGATGACCGACAAACCCTTTTTAGAGAAGATGGTGACGGTGGTCGCCATGGTCATCATCGCCGGCGCGTTCATCACCCTGGGTTTTGGGGTCATGGGGGGCATCGGCGACATTTTCACGACCCTGAGCGACGCCCGGCGGATGGGCGAGTGGTCGCTGTTTATGAAAAACCTGGGCATGGTGCTGGCCGTGGTCATTGTCGGCGTGGTGCTGGCGGTGCTCGTCTACACCTGGATGACCACGATCAACATCAGTCCCACCGTCACCATTGGCGGGTGATCGATGAAACCTGACCACACCCTCAGTCAACTGGAACGGGAGCCGATCGTGTATTGGGGCTGCACTTGGTCGGAAATCAAAAAGTGCCTGTGGCGGGGGGGCGCCTTCGCCGCCCTTGCCACGCTCGCGGGCATGCTGTTTCTGCCGCTGCCGGTCTTCTGGCTCGTTCCGGGGCTGCTGTTGTGGTGGGGGCTGGCGTATGCGATGACCCAGATGATTCGTGCGCAGCGGGTGGGTAAGCCGCTGCATTACGAACGCCATTGCCAGACGGTGCGCGCCTATGGCGCGCCGTTCCTTTCGGCCGGGCGGATTTACCAGGTCGAACGGAACGATTCCCCACCGCGCGCGCCGCGCCTTTAGGAGAGGCCGCCATGCCCACGCCACACACCCAAAACGGCGCGCTTCAGCAAGAGTTGCGCTTTCGCAACCGCATGATTCTGCTGCTCGTCGCCCTGCTGGGCGTGTTCGGCGTCGCGTATTGGCGGCTCCCCACGCTGCTCAGCGTCTACGTGCCGCCGGATCTCTCGCGCCCGCAGACCGTCGCGCCCGGCGAGATTCCCGCGTCGTATGTGTACGCCTTTGCCAAGATCGTGTTGGAGGCGCTCAACTACTGCCCGGAAGACTGCGCCCGGGATTACCCCGCGAATCTGGAGGCGCTCCGCGATTACCTGACCACGACCTGTCTGGCGGATCTGCAAATGCACCGGGAACGGAACCGGAGTCTGTATGAATTCCGCACCCGTCGCCTGTTGCCAATGGGCGATGAAATCTACGCCGCCGAAAAAGTACGCCGGCTGGATCAGAAAGTGTGGGAAGTGACGCTGGAATACGTGCTGGAAGAACACGTCAAGGGGGTGGAAACCCGGCGCAACCCGTATGGGTACCCGTTGCGCATCGTGCATTACCCGGTGCCGGTTGAAGCGAATCCTTATCAGTTGGCGTTTGACTGTTATGTGCCACCCGGGCCGCGCCCGATCGCGCCGCAATCTTAAAGAAGTCATTCAATTACAGGAGGCTGTCATGGTGTGTCGCGTTTTACGGTTCAGCGCGCTGGCGGGAGGTCTGCTGCTCGGCGCGCCCGCCGGCGCCGAACCGGTTGTTGCGCCAGACCCAATGGCGGTTGCGCCCGGCGATGCCGGACTCGCGCCGGCCGTCGCGCCCGGCGCGTTGGACCCGGCCGCCGCCGTCGCGCCCGTCGCTTCCAACCCCGAGCCGGAGGCCGCGGGCCTCACCGCGGAGGTGCTCTGGCGCGGCCATCCCGTGCCGGTGGCGCTGGTGGTGGGCCAGGAACGGCGCATCGATTTTCCCGAGCCGATTGCGGATTTGGACGTGCCGCAAGCGGTGACGGCCCACTCACGCCTGGTCCTCACCCCGACGGGCCAATTGCATTGGCGGGCCCAAACGCCCTTTCCCGTCGCGCGAGTGCTCGCCACCTCGATCAGCGGCACGCTGTATCAGTTGGATGTGCGCGCCGACGCGGACGGTACGCCGCCCCCGCCGTTGACCATTCGGGACCCGGTCGTGGCCGCGCTGACGGCCCCCGCCGCCGGAAACGCGGCGACCTCGGCGGCGGCGACGCGGGCGCCGGATGCCGTCGCCGCCGCGTTGATTCCTGATTTTTTGAAAGGCCCGGATGGCCATGCGCCGTCTACTTCGCCCGATTATGTGGTCATGACGCGCTTCGCGCTGGCGCACCATGCTGGTCCGAACCGCTTGATTCCCGCGTTGGACGCCCAGCGCGCGCCGCTCCCCCCGGCGGCGATGCGCGAAGGTCTGCGCGTCCAGGACGCCCTGCTCGACGTGCGGCCGCACGCCTCTTGGAAAATCGGCGCTTATTATGTTACGACGCTGCGCGTGACCAATCGCGCCGGGTTTCCGGTCGCGTTCGATCCGCGCGCGTTGCGCGGCGATCTGCGCTTTGCCGCCGCGCTGCATCCGACGCTGGCCCCGGCCGGCAGCGGTCATCAACACACGGTGTGGGCGGTGGTGACCGACCAGCCGTTTCACCGCGCGGTCACCGCCCATGTCGCCCACTAAGCTGGCGTTGATCGGGCTGGTCGTCGGGGGGGTGTTCCTGGGGGTAAACCTGCTCTCGCGTGATCGCGCACCGCTGTCCGCCGGGACGTCGCGCGCGGCGGAAGCGCCGTTTCGGCGCGGCGACGATCCCACCTACGCCGAGGAGCTGAAAAAGATGACGGCCCTGTTGCAGGACGTCGGGTATCAGTTTCGCCAGGCGGAAAGTCAGCGCCTGCTCAAGGAAGAACAGATGGAACAGCAGCTGCGGACCTTTGCGCGCGGCGAGGCGGAACGCGCCCAGCGCGAAGCGCAGCAGGCGATCGCGAAACTGCAAACCGCACTGGATCAAGCGCATGAAAAACTGGATCAACAGACCCAGGCGCTCGAAACGCATCCCACGCTGCAAAAGTTACGCGCGCAGATCGAGCAATTGACCGCCGAGCAGACCGCCCGGCGCGCCGCCGGCGAAGCGGACCCGGCGAAACCGGAGGACGAAGCGGGCCCGACCAACCCAGACGCCGCGGACGCCGCCGAGGCGCGCCCCGAAGCCAACCGGGTGTTGAACGCGCCTGCGGAACCGGCGCTGGATCGCTTGCGCGAGCACTTGGCCGCGCCGGGGTCGCCGGGCGGGGCGGGTCCGAACGCGTGGCCGGCCTGGCCGGGCCTGGCGGGACTCACCGGCGCGCTCAACGCGAAGGCGCCCGCCGTTGCGTCGCCCGGCGCGAACGCCCCGGCCGTCGCGGGACTCACCGAGCCGTATGTCACCCTGACGCCGTATGTCGCCGGTTCCAACGGCGACGGCGCGCGCGCCCGGAACCCGAACCCGCGCCCGACCGCCTCCATGCCTGCGACCGATGCGCAACGCGGGCGCATTGCGCCGTATCCCTTCACCGTGCAGAGCGGCCCGGCGGGCGCGACGGCGACGATCCCGGTGTACACGATTCCCGACGCCGCGACGCTGGTCGAGAACGCGACGATGACGCCGCTGGTGGGGCGCGTGCCGGTACGCGGGCAGGTGCGCGATCCGTTTCGCTTCAAGCTGATCACCGGCGCGACCAACCTGGCCAGCAATGGCCACCGCATTCCCGGCATCGTGAATGCGGTGTGGACCGGTTACGCCGTGGGCGTGCGCGAACAATCCTGCGTGCGCGCTTATCTGGACACGGTGACGTTCACCTTTCAGGACGGGCGGTTGCACACCGTCAACCGAGGGAAAGGCCATGACGAGTCGACGCCGTCCGTGCGGCAGCATCTGGGCTACCTGACTGATCGCTGGGGCAAGCCCTGCATTCGCGGTCAACTGTTCGACAACGCGGGCGCGTATTTAAAGGATCGCAGTGTCGCCGCGTTCCTGGACGGCCTGGCGCAAGCCTATTCCCAATCCCAAGTCACGATTCAACAGGACAGCGGCGTGCTGACCGGGTACGTGTCCGGCGACACCTATGAATATGCCTTCGGCAAAGGCGTGAGCGGCGCGACCCGCGAAATCGCCGACTACGTGCGCGAACGGGCGGCCGACGCCTTCGATGTCGTGTACGTGCCGCCCGGAATGGACGTGCAACTGTTTATCGAAACCACCATTCCCATCGACTATGCGACCGATGGCCGAAAACTTCGCTATGACTACCCGCCCGGAGGGACGCATGCGCGCCTCGATTGACGCTCGTTGTTTTCTATGGGGCCTCGTCCTCGGGGGAACCCTGGGGGGGGCCGGCTGTTCCTCGACGCCGAGCGCATCCCAACTATTACCCAATGACGGACCGACCACGCTGGCCGTGTATGAAGCGCACCTCGGGGGGTTGCCGCCTGGAACGGCCTCCACCGCGCCCGCGCCGGGCCGGGCCGCGCCGCCGCCGGGCGGGTGGGGCGTGGCGGCGGCGGCGGGCCTGACCGCGCCCAGCCGGCGCAGCCACCAGGCGTTGACGGATTTGCAACGCGATTTTCAGCGCGTGCCCAATCCCGATATTCTCGGCTATGTCTATCCGCACCTCGCCGGCGATCTCCCGGTGCCGGGCTACTACACGGTGTTTTCTCTCTACGAGAAAACCCTTTACGCGCAACCGGGGGAGGCCGCGCCATGACCGCCTCCACGTTAAAACCGCCGGTTCCGGCGGCGGCCCCGCACGCGCCAACTCCGCCGTGGTGGGCGCAACTGGCGCACCGCGTCATCGGCGACTGGCCCTGGTGGGGCGGCGGCGCTATTCCGCTCAGCCGCGCCGCGTTTCGCGCGCTGTTCGACGTCCACCCCGCCTTGGCCGATTATCTGCCGTTCGTCGATTACGACCCGCACGACCAGGTGTTTTTGCTCAATGACGGCATCTCGGTGGGCGCGGTCTTTCGCCTCGGCGCCGCCGATCTGGATGGCCGCTCGCCCGAACGGCGGGCCGAGTTCAACGCGCAGCTCGATCATGCGTTGTGCCGGCTCCCCGCCGAAGACGACCGCTATCCCTACCTCGTGCAACTTTATCTGGAGGATCGCCAGCCGACGAATATCGCCGACACCCTGGCCGACGCCCTGCCGGCGTCGGTGCGCGAGACGCCGTTTTCCCAAACCTGGCTGGAGACCCTGCGCGCTCATTTCGAGGCCATGCGCGCGCCGCAGGGGATTTTCGACGACGAACGGGTGCGCCAATCGGGCGACCGCGCCAAGGGCTGGCGCGCCATCGAGCGTCAAATCCATCTGTGCGTGTACCGCAAAGCGCCGGCGTCGGCCTGGAAAACGCGGCGCTACCGGCCGGGCGAGCAGTTGACGCACGCCTTCGCCCCCTTCTTGAACGCGCTGGAGGCGCTGGGCGTCTCCGTGCAACGGCTGGACGACGCGGGGCTGCGCGCCTGGCTGTTGCCCTGGCTGACGCCCGTGGTCGCCGGTTATGCGTCGCCCGAAGATTACCTGGCGGCCCAGCCGCTGCCCCCGCGCGAGCGGCGCGGCCCGGCCTGGGATTTGGGCGCGCACATGCTGCAACTCCCGCCGCAGCCGATTCCCGACCGCGACGACGACCGCGATCGCGGCGTGTGGCGGTTTGGATCCACCTATACCCGCTATCTGACTTTCCAAGGCGTGGAATTCGCCCCCGACGACGGCGCGCTGACCACCGACCGGCAAGTCGGCGCCGACGTGCGCGCCTGCGTCTGGGACCGCATGCCGGCGCGGAGCGTGCTGGCGGTGACGATCGTCCCGTGGCCCGCCGAGCGCATCGACCAGGAGCTGGACAAACTGCAATTGTTTGTCGACAAGACCACCTCCGACGGCGCCGCCGCCGCCCGCGAGGAATTGGCGGTGGCCAAGGCCGCCCGGCGACAACATCAAAGGATTTACCGGGTGCAAATGGGACTGTATCTGCGCGCGCCGGATCGGGAAACCCTGGAAAACCACACGCTCCAAGTCAGCAATGTCCTGGCCGAGACCGGGTTGCGCCCCATTCCCGCGCGTTACGATCTGATCGCCGATGACAGCTTCGTGCGCAATCTGCCCATGGTCTATGACGCGCGTTTTGATCGGCGTCATGCCCTGCGCGCCCGCTTGACCTACAGTTCCCATCTAGCCGCGCTCCTGCCGTTGTACGGGCGCGGCGTGGGGACGACCAATCCGTGTTATGTCATGTACCGGCGCGACGGGCAGGTGTTTACCTGTAACCCGCATCGGGATCGGCTGCGCGTGGCCCACACCGTGCTGTTTGGGCCGACCGGCTCGGGCAAATCGGCGACCGCCATCGCCCTGGCGTTGCAATCGATGGCCGTGAATCGGCCCCGGCAAGTGATCATCGAAAAGGGCCATTCCTTTGGGCTGTTGATGGACTATTACGAGCGCCTGGGGCTGACCGTGCGCCGTATTGTGTTCACGCGCGACCTGGATGTGTGCTATCCGCCTTATGCCGATACCGAGGAAGCCCTCGCCGAACACCAGGGCGGCCCGGGGATGGAGGATGAGCAACGCTCGTATCTGGCGGAAATGTTGTACCGCACCGAGTTGATGGTCACCGGCGGGCGCGCGGCGGAGATCGAGGCGCTGACCCGCTCGGACCGCGCGGCACTCCAGACCGGGCTGCTGCGCGCCCTGGAAAACAGTCGGGCCGCCGACCGGCCACATGCCCGGCCCACCGATGTGTACCGGGCGCTCAAAGCGATGGCCGAGGAGGAGCCGATCCCGGAAATCCGCCTGTCGATCCGGCGCATGGCCGATGCGTTGCAGATGTGGACCGCCGGCCCGCGCGGGCACTTTTTTAACCGCTACGGCCAGGGCTTCGCCGATGACGACGACGTGGTGCATATCGATCTGGGACTGCTCACCACGGCCGGCAACGAGGACATGCTGGCGTTGACCGTGCTGTCCCTGCTGGCCCACATCACCGGTTGGGCCGAGCGCCATCAAGCCTCGGGCCGCCCGATCGAAGTCTGGTTCGACGAAGGCCACTACATTTCCAAAACGCCGCTGACCGTCAAGGGCTTTATCGTCGGCACCAAGGTCTGGCGCAAGCTGCACACCTGGCTGATGTTCGCCACCCAGGATTTTTCGGACTTCAGCGCCGATGCCCGACAGATTCTGTCCCAGGCGGAATGGTGGATTCTGCTGTCGATGGGGCCGGCCGAGGCCCGCCAAGTCAGTCAGTTCCGCGATTTGAGCGCCGAGGAACAGCGTCTGCTGACCCAAGCCCTTAAAGAGCCGGGCCGCTTTGTCGAGGGCGTGCTGCTCTCGGAAAAGCTGCCCCCGTCGTTGCTGCGCTTCGTCCCGCCCCCCCTGGCCCTGGCCCTGGCGCAAACCGAGGGCGAGGAAAAAAACCGGCGCTTAACGCTGATGCGCGAACACCACATCAGCGAGCTGGACGCCGCCCTGCGCATCGCCGACGCCATTGCCGAAGAACGCGCGCGCCGCGCCCCGGAGGTTGTTTCATGATCGATCGTCACGCCAGCCGTACCCCCTTGACGTCCCCCCTGCTTCCCTGGCTGCTCGCCATCCACCTGGGCCTGGCGCCGGTGATCCTCCCCCGGATCGATCCGTTGCCCGTCGCCCATGCGGGGGATCGCCTGGACGAACTGAAAGGCGCGCCGGGCGCCGGGGTGCGTTCGGATGATATTCCCGCCGGCAACGACGGCTGGGGGTTCACGTTGCGCACCGGCGCGAATACGGAAGGCATCGTGCCGGCTACTTACGCCCGGTCGTTCGCGATCGACGCTAACTTTTCCGCCGGATTCGGCTATTCGTGCGGGAAGTTCAACGCCTTCGATAACGTCGAAGCGATGATCAATCAGACGATGGAGAAATTCAAACAGCTCCCGCAGATGTTTGTGATGGCCGTGCAAGGCGCCATCGCCTCGCTGCCCGCCTATATCCTCAACAAAATCAATCCCACCCTGTACAACACGGTGACCAAGAACCTGGACGAAGCGTTCCGGCTGTTCGAGGTGAATTTCAAGGACTGCCAGCAGATCGAGCGCGAGATCGCCCTGGGGGTGGATAATCCGTATCACAACCTGGTCATGGCCGGCATTGGCGACCGCATGCGCGTCGAGATGGGCTTTGGCAGCGGCACGATTGACGAGCGCATGAAAATCGTGCGCGAAAACGGCCCCGCGAATGGCGTGGTCCTCGCCGATGGCCGCCGTTATGGCGGCGAGGGTCAGGAACCGATTGAAGTGGTCAAGAATGTGGCCACGGCGGGCCTCCGTCTGTTGACCGGCGGCCTGATCGGCGCCGCCGGGGACCTGCCGGCGGGGGGAACGGAACCGGAGCATCCGATTACTCAGGTCTTCGCGACGTCCGAGGCACTGGTCGCCTTCCTCACTGAAATCTACGGCGCCCAGGCGTTCCTGTTGACCGAAACCGGACCGACCCAGTCCACGCCCGGCGTCGGCTATCCGCAAAAATATGTCGAGATGCGCGATGAGGCGATTGATTTCCTCCAAAAAGTCGTGCGCCGCGACATCGAGCGGGACGAATTCGAGACCCAGAGCGGCATGCGCGTGCCGCCCGCCGCGCTGGAGGAAATCCGCCGCCTGCCGCCTTACAGCCAGAGCATCGCCATCGATGACCGCGCCCGCCAGCACGCGCTGGAGCAGCTCACGCTCAAGCTCGATTTCGCCTTGCAGGCGCTGCGCACCGGCCTCAAGGAACCCAATCTGGCGCAAAGCGAAGCCCATGAAGTGATCGAGCGCGAGATCACCCAGCTGATCCTGGAAATCCAGGACGACCGCGCGCAACTGGACCGCCTGGTGCTGCTGCGATGAACGCGCTCGCGCGCGCGGTGGGGATCGGAGTGCTGATCCTGGCGGCCGTCGGCGCGGTGGCCGTCCTGGGACCGGCGTTGATCACCACCCCGGAACGCCTGACCGAGACCCAGGGCCTGATCCAGCGCCTCTGGTGGCCGGCCACGGCCGTCCGCTTCCTCGGGTATCTCGGGTGGGCGGTGGGCATTCATGTCGTCGCCACCCGGCGGGGACTGGCCCGGCCGGGCCAGCGCGCGGGGTGGGCGCTCCTCGCGCTGGCGGCCAGCGATCTGTGGCTGGCGCAGCTTCCTTTCGCGCTCTTGTATTTTTGAGGACCCTCCATCATGGCGGTTAATGGTTACCTGGAAGGCTACCTGAGCATCTATGGTTGGCAGGTCTATGCCTCGATTTTCCTGTTGCTGGCGGCGGTGGGCCTGGTGCTCTATCCCCTCGCGCGGCTGATCACCGATCTGGCCCTGGCGCAGGTGGAAGGCCGCACCGACCCGGTCGCCGGCGCGCGCACGCTGATCGCCAAATTGACCGTTTATGTCCTGGTGTTGGTGCTGGGCATGGTGCCGATCGTGTCGCTTCAGGTGAGCGGCATGACGGTGCAGGATCGCTGCGAGGCGTCGCCGCTCACCCAGAACGCCCAGGCCGCGACCTCGTTGACCGGCGAAGGCTATGGGCTGACCACGCTCCAGGACGCCCGTGTCCCGTTGTTGCCTTATCTAGCCATGCTCCTGGCTTCGGGCTTCAACGCCATTCTTTACCAGGCCACGCCCTGCCTGCTGGACCTGACCGACCTCAGTTTCACGATGAACACCCTGGATTTCAGCGCGGCGGATGAACCCAACGAACTGCGCTCCAGCGTCGAGCGTTTCGAGAACGAGTGCGGGGGCACCGCGCGCCGGTTGACGATCGCCATGCTTCGCGGCGAGCACGGTCCGGATATGCGCGTCTATCTCGAAGGCCAACTGGCCGCCTACGCCGAAACCCTGGAACAAAAGCAAAAGCAACTGGCGTACCCCGCGTCCAAATTCTATCAGGAAGTGTTTTACAAACCCTGCGCGGGCGGCGCCGACCCGGCCACCGCCGCCGGCCGGTTGTGCATCATGCGCCCTCTGCGCGCCGAAAACCCGGTCCCCGGATTCCCCTACGATGCGACGCGCGACAGCGACGCCAGCCGTTACCAGGCCGCCACCGGCCAGGGGTTGCCCACCTGCGAGGAATGGTGGAACGACGCCGAGAATGGGTTGAAGGGGCAATTGGCGGAGGCCGCTAAAAAAGGCCTATACAAAAATATGTCGTTTATATCGACACCCATACGAGCGTGTTGGGATCAGCTCAAAAATATTTCCATTCCAGCGATAGCCTCCTATCAGGAATGCACACTCGTGACGAGCTTGGGTGTGGCCGATGATTTGTTGGTGGAAAAGCTGCTGATGTCCAATCAGCGCACCTTGTTGGGTGCCCAAACACCGGAATTGGGGTTGACTAGCGCCCTTGTGATGGGGGGCATCTTCAGATTTACCAACATCACCCAGAACCTCGCCGCCCAGGCCAGCGGTTATGCGGTGTCCATGTATTTCATGAAACTCGGCTCTCGCTTGCTTCAGCCGTTCGTGCTGATGACCGTGTTCATCCTCTGGGGCGTGTTCTTGGTGATCGGCGAGATGCGCGGTCTCGTGCTGATCAAGGGCCTCATGCTGATCTTCGTGCTCAGCATCCTGCCCGGCCTGTGGAGTTTGGCCAACCACATTGACGATCAACTGTTCCTCGCTTTGTACCCCACCGCGCCCCCGGTATCGCTCGACAACATCCCCGCCGAGCTGCTGGCGGAACATTCCACCATCGAGCGCATTCTGCTGATGTTCACCACCACCGTGTTCTACGTGATCTTCCCCCTGCTCATGCTCTATCTGGTCGCCGAGGCCGGCGGGCCGAGTCAAGGGGGCACCATTGGTAGTGCTGGCATCAACAGCCCGGCTCAAACGCAAGGCGGCATTGCCGGTTCGGCGGCGTTGGCAGCAAAGTGGAGGAATCCTTTCAAGTCCCAGAAAAAGAAGGAATCGCAATGACGGGGCAACGCCGGGGAATGGTTGAGCAGCGTCTGCGGGGAGCGGACGCCCCGACCCTTGGGGTCGCCGGGCCGCGCGATCCCGCGTCGTCAATCCTTGCCATGATAATGCTTGTGAAAGCAGTTGCCGGCATAAGCATTATACGTAGCATCGCCATACAACTCTTCCGTCGTCGGCCCGAACTTCTGTTCGTTGAACGCATTCGGCATGGGCGTTCTCGGCTGCTCGTCCTCCTCCGACTCCCGTCGCATCAACAGCAGCACGGGTACGGCGAGAAAAGCGGCGCCGATCAAGCCGCCCAGACCGTAGTACACCGTCACATACAGCGCGCCCGCGATGACGAGGCCGTAATCAATCAGGGCGCCGAGGGAGGGCATGCGGCGTTCAGGTTCTTGGCGCATGTTCGGACTCCTTTTAGGTTACCAAGGAAGCGGGCTCTACTACACGCCCCCCCATTTGTCAAATTTTTGGAGGTTTCGCGATGTTGAATAATCAGGACGGCCCCTTCGGTTTCGAGCCGCTGCCGGGCGCGAACGCCCAGGAACGCCAACAGGCCGCGCGCGAACAATGGCGGCAAGAGGAAGAACGGTGGCGCCAGGAGGAAGAACGGTGGCGCCAGGAGGAAGAACGGTGGCGCCAGGAGGAAGAGCGCCGGCGCCAACAGGAAGAATGGGCGCGTCAAGCGCGGGAGAACCAGTTGGAGGAGCGCATGCGCGTGGTCGCGCAACACGACCGGGACGAGTACCGCTCGCCCAGCGCCGCCGGCAGTTTGTTTGAATTCCTGCGTCACCATTGGGCGGTCTTCCGCGAGCAGACGTCGGGCGCGGCGCGGCCGGGAAAACAGCGGCGGTAGGCGGCCATGGCGCGCTATCCGATCGAAGCGTTGCTGCGCCCGCCGGTGGAGTGGTCGAGCGCCGTGGGCGCGGCCAGTCTGGCGGCCGTCGTGTGGCGCGCGCCCGACCTGTTGATGATGACCCCGGTGGTGGCCGACGGGGTGGTGGCCGCGTTAAGCGTCCTGGCCGGCGTGCGATTTCTGCAGGGTTGGCGGGTGGTGCGCTATCAACGCGGGTTGCGCCACCCGCGCCGGTTTCGGATGCCCTCGCGGCAGCTCGACCGGATCGGAAACGGGTTGTTTCTGGGGCGCGGCTTTGCCTGGACCGCCCGGCACACCCAGCGCCTGTGGGATGCGACGCGCGCCCACAACCGCCAGTATGTGGAAACGGGCCACCCGGGGTCCAGCGGACTGTCGGCGCTGCACGGGGTGGGCTTGCCGGAAGGCGAGCAACGCATCCTGTTGCCGCCCGACGAACGGCAGGGCCATGTGTTTGTGGTGGGCACCACCGGCGTGGGCAAAACCCGCGCGGCCGAGGTGATGATGTTGCAGGACGTGCGCGTGGGCCATCCGGTGATCGCGATGGACCCCAAGGGCGATCCGGAGCTGTTCCGGCGCTTGCACAGTGAAGCGCGGCGGTTCAACCGGCCGTTTTTCTTCTTCCATCTGGGGTATCCCGATCACTCGGCGCGCTACAACCCGATCGGCCGGTTCTCGCGCATCACCGAAGTGGCCACGCGCATTGCCAATCAACTGCCCAGTCAGGGCAACGCCGAGGCGTTTCGCCAATTCGCCTGGTTGTTCACGCATGTCATTGCCCGGGCGCTGGTGGCGCTGGGCGAGCAACCCGATTACCGCAAGACGCTTCAGCACATGAACAACATTGAGCCGTTGCTGGTGCGGTACTTCGAGCATTGGCTGGATCAGGACGGCCCGGAACACTGGCGCGAGCAGTTGGGATTCGCGGCGACGCAACCCAAGTCCCCCGACGCGCCCGAACTGCCCCGCCACTTGAAAGGGCGCGATCCGCGGGCCTTGGCCTTGGTGAGTTTTTATAAGGAACACGATCTCTACGATCCGGTCGCCGACGGCCTGCGCCGCGCCTTCGAGTACGAAAAAACCTTTTTCGACAAAATTTCGGTGGCGGTGCAGCCGCTGCTGGAGAAACTGTTATCCGGGCGGGTCGGCGAGCTGATCAATCCCGACTATAGCGATGCCGAGGATGCCCGCCCGGTGCTGGACTGGCCCACGGTCATTCGCCAGCGCGCCGTGGTCTATTGCGGCTTCGACGCCCTGACCGACCCGGAAGTGGCCGGGGTGGTCGGGCAAAGCATGATCGCCGATTTGGTGGCCTACGCCGGGGAGCTGTACAAACACGGGATGGGCCCGAACCTGCCGATGACCGAGACGCTGCCCGACACCTGTTTGCACCTCGACGAATTTTCCGAGCTGGTGCGCGGCCCGGAAATCGTCCAGGCGTTGAACAAAGGCCGGGGCGCCGGCTTGCGCTTTGTCGTTTATACCCAGACGCTGGCCGACATCGCCGCCGGACTGGGGCATCGGGAGCGCGCCCAACAGGTGCTCGGCAACGTGACCAACACGCTGGTGATGCTGCGCGTGGCGGATGTGGAAACCGCCGAGCTGCTCACCACCCGGTTGGGTACCGTGGAAGTCAACATGCTGATGTTGGTGTCCGGGGCCACTGACTCGTCGGAGCCGGACTCGCCGGTCGATTTCGTCAGCAACACGCAGGAGCGCGTCTCCAGTCAGACCACCGGACTTCTGGAGCCGGGCCATCTGATGCAACTGCCGCGCGGCCATGCGTTTGTGCTCATGGCCGGCGGCCGTCTCTACAAGACGCAGTGGCCGGAACTGACCGATGCGCCCCGGCGTCTCCCGGCGGATTTGGACGTCATTGCCCGGGACATGGCGCGCCGCTATCAACCGGTCGCGGGCGTGGAGCTGCGCACGGACGCCGATTCCATTCAACGCGCCGTGTTCGTCGCCGGAGGTGGGGCGTGAACGACCGACCCGTGCGTCCCGCGCCCCCGCCGCCGTATCGCCGGCCCTGGAGCCTGGCCGGCGCCCTGGAACGGCTGTTCGCCGCCCTGTCGATGGGGGTGCTGGGGTGGCTGTTGTCGCTGTTGATCGAATGGGGCGGCATGGCGTTCGACCTTTGGGCGGAACCGGGCGCCGGGCACAGCACGCGCCTGTTGCAGACCGAACTCACCTGGCTGCGCCAGGATTTGGCCCCCATCACCGGGCATCCGCGCCTGTGGGATTGGACCCAGGAAGGCGCGCGTCTCGCCTATCGCTGGACCGGTCTGGAAGGACTGATCACCTGGGTCGTGACGCCGGGGCCAAACGAACCGTCCGGTATGGCCGCGCTGCGTCGCCCCCTGCTGCACATCGGCGATTATCTGCTGGCCGCGGCCCAAATGACCCAACTGGTGGGCGTGCGCCTGGCCGTGGTGCTGCTCAGCCTGCCGGCGTTCGCCGTGGCGGCGGTGATGGGCCTGCTGGATGGTCTGGTGCAGCGCGATCTACGCCGTTTTGGCGGCGCGGTGGAGTCCAGTTTTCTCTACCACCATCTGAAAAAGCTGCTCAGTCCGCTGATCAGCGTGCCGATCCTCGTCTATCTGGCCGCGCCCTGGCCGTTGCATCCCACCGCTATGTTCGTCCCGCCGGCCCTGGCCTTCGGCTGGATCGTGCAACGCACGGTGGCGCGCTTTAAGAAGTATTTGTAAGGGGCGGCCGCGATGACCTCGATCAACCCGTTACCGATCGTGCTGGCCCTGCTGCTGGCCCTGTGGGCGCTATGGCTATGGCTTTGAAGCCGACCCTGGCCCCCGACCGCGCGCCGATCCTGCCAGCGTCCGCGTTGTTGGACGCCGTCGCCATCCAGGCGTTGTACGCTGGGTCGAGCAGTTCGGCGACGCACTTCAATGCCGTCTACCGGCCGCTGTTGCACGCCGTGGCCGAGTACCTGCAACGACTCCCCGATCCCGAGCAACCGGCGATCCCGCTGCTGGAGGCGCGCGTGCGCACGGCTGCGGAGGGCTTGCGCCGGCGGCGCGGGCGGTTGTTGCCGCCCGGCGCTTCGGCCGAACGCATCGCCGAGGAAGCCGATCTCTGGACCTATGCGGTGTTCAGCCTGGCGCTCCTGCGCCGCCTGGGGCCGGCGGTGACCGCCTGGCGGATCACGCTCTGGTCGGCCCAGGATCAACCCCTGGGCGTCTGGCGGCTCTGGGACACCCCGCGTGGCCTGGCGCGCGTCCCACGGGCGGCCGCTTACCAGGTGCAACCCGCCCCCCATCCCCCGCGCGCGGACGCCACGCCCTTGTTGGTCGGCGCGCTGATGCCCCCCGCCGGCTTGCACTGGCTGTGGCGCGCCCCGGCCGTGCTGGACGCCTGGCGCGCCGCGCTGCAGGCGCCCTCGTGGCCGGCGCTCTTTCAACCCTTGTTTCCCGACGAATCTGGAGTGTGCTGATGAGCGCAATGCCCGCCCTGCATCCCCATCTACCCGATCGCAGTCAGGTGATGTTGTCCTACCCGCTGAATCTGGCCACGCGCGGGGCGATCCAAACCTACAATCGCACCTTCCGCCGCGTCGATGCCGCGCTCTACCTGGCGCAGATCATCGTGCGCGTCCAGGGGGCGGCCAGCCGCCAGTTCGGCCCGGAAATCGTCCAGGTCAATGCCGCCCTGGATGATGAGCTGCGGCGTCTGGAGGACACGCTGGCCACCCAACGCGGCTGGCTGACCCACCGCCGCGCCGCCGCCGCGCCCGCCGCCGAAACCGAAGCTGAAGCCGTGATCTACACCGATCCGGCCACCGCCACCCTGACGCTACGCACCCCCAAGGCCCGCCGCTACGCGCGCCTGCTCACCGCGCTTGACCAGGCGTTGCAGCGCCTGGACCGCGCCTGGTACGACGACGCCATTGGCGATGACGAACGGCTCGACCGCATCGCGACGCTGATCCGGGGGTTTCACCGCGCCTGCGGCGCCATCGAACGCCTGGCGCGCGGTCTGGCGCAACGGGTGCGCGCCGAGGACGACACGGCGGCCCCGGATGCCACCTACCAAGCCATGTTGATCAGGCGCACCGGGCGCGGGGCGGGAGAAGCGCCGCCCGCGCCGCCGGAACCCGACGCCGAGTGGCCGATGATGACCGCCACGGAAGCGGCGGGCCTGGAGGAAATGGAACAGATGGCGGTGGATCTGGCCGGGGCGGCCGAAGCGGCGCCGGCATCGTCTCTCGCGGGGGCCGATCCGGCCGCCGAGGAACCGCCCGCCGCCGAGGACGCGCGCGAATCGGCCCCCCCTACGGCCGCGCGCGATGAGCCCAACGCGGAGACCGAAGCGATGTCCGATTCGCCCACCGCCCCGGTTGAAGCAACGCTGGAACGGCCCCACGCAAAGACCGATGCCCTTCCACCGGGGGTGGAAGTGATCGCTGCAATGGGGGAAACCGCATCGGAACCGGCCTCGACCCAGAAAACGCCGCCCGCCCCGCCGTCTTTGGCGCGCGCGAGCAAAGCCAGCCGTTTCGATGACCTCATGAGCAAAAGGATGACGGCATGAGCCGACGCGCGATCTTTGTATGCAGTCAAAAAGGCGGAGCCGGGAAGACCACCTTTGCCCGGGGTCTGTTGGAAATCTTGCGCTGCAAAGGGCATCGGGTCGCGGCTTATGACGCCGATGGCAATGTCGGGCAATTCTTTCAACATGAAGGTTTGCGGGATGAGCGTGGGCAATTGATCCCGGATCAAGACCCGCAGGCCGGTTGCGGCTTTTTCAATATCCGCGAAGACGATGATCGGGATATTCTGCTGAATGCGCTGACGGACCGGCCGCCCCTGATCCTGTTCGACCTGCCCGGCGGCGTGGTCGGCGAACTGGGCAAGGTGTTGGATCATGGCGCCGCGCCCCACGGTTTGTTTGGCGCTTATCAAGATGAGGGTTATGCGATCACCGTGGTGGTCGTCATGACGCCGGTGCAAGCGTCGGTGCGCACCGTGCAAGACAGCATTGCCTCGTTTGGCGACACGATCGATTATGTGGCGGTCAAGAACCTGGCATTTGGCGCGGCAGAGACGTTTCTGCTCTTTGATGGCTGCGCGCAATCCGATCTACAATTTCCGATCAGCCAGGGCAAGCGCGCGTTGCTGGAACAGGGCGGGGTGATCATCCATATGCCCGTCCTGCCGGCGCGCAGCTATGCGCTGCTGGATGTCTATAGTCTCGGCTACATGGAGGCCGTGGAAGGCCGTGGGATCGGGGCGCGGATGCCGCTAGCGGATCGCATCCGGGTCCGGCAATGGCTGCGTGAGTTCGATGCGCAACTAACGCCGGCGCATCCTCTCTTAGGTTTTGCCGAGACGGCGGACCCACGCGTTGATGACGCGGAAAGCGTGATCGAGCCGCCTGACGCTTGACCCCGATAGCGGCCGGCCCGGCCCGGCCCGCAATACCTTTGGAGACCTGGTATGGCAAATCCCCCGGCCCCGGCCCAACTCTCGCCCGAACAGAAACAAGCCTTCCGGGACGCGGCGCGTCCCCCTGCGGCGCGCCTGAGCGATAAAGCGCGCGTCCGCGAAATCTTGCCGTCCATCCGCCAGAAGCTCCAGGCGGGCTGGTCGTATGAAGACGTGCGCCAGGAGTTGGAGAAAACGGTTGGCTTCAAAGGAAGCCTCAAGACCTTGTATCGGTATGTCTGGCAGCTTTCCAAAGAACCGCGGGCCGCCACGCCGTCCTCGGCGCCGTTGCCTGCGGAACTCAAGCAGCTTGCTGCTCAGCCGACGGTGAAAACGCCCGGTTCCAGGCCCGCGCCCCTGACGCCCCCCGCCCCCCATTCGGACCCATCGACCGCTCGCCAAGAAACCAACCATGAATTACTCGTCAGACGGCTGAATGCGCCATTGTAAATCGCGTCGAAGTTTCAACGATCAAGAGCCTGAAGTCGATCATTGGTAGAAATCTCCGCTCCCGATCCGCTGACAACCGCCAGTGACTCAACAGCGATCCGTAAAGTGACCCAACACTACGACCCAGATTACGACGCCGTTACGACGCGGATTACGACGCCATTACGACACAGATTGCGACGCGGATTACGACGCCATTACGACACAGATTGCGACGCCATTACGACACAGATTGCGACGCGGATTACGACGCCATTACGACACAGATTGCGACGCCATTACGACACAGATT
>Ga0209607_1000499_pt1 | contig 35196 bp, 33 predicted proteins | sample AD_UKC117_MetaG_FD_184413 | JGI IMG/M metagenome (GOLD analysis project Ga0209607, IMG submission 184413) | Active sludge microbial communities of municipal wastewater-treating anaerobic digesters from Hong Kong - AD_UKC117_MetaG (SPAdes)... | ecosystem: Engineered > Bioreactor > Anaerobic >... | reverse complement strand
AAGGGACAGGGCCGCCTCGGCTGAGCGCGCGCGCGCGCGCGCCCCGCGTCAGTTCACCGGCTCGATCTCGGTGGGTTGCCAGGACTTGTCGAAGAAGCTCGGCATCGGGCTGTAGAGCCGCAGCAGGGCAACCCAGCCCTTCGCCGGATCGGTCTGGATCCAGTTCCCGCGGGCGACGCCGTCGGGCTGCTCGGGGGAGAAGAAGACCGTGGTCGAGCCGTCTTCGGCCACTTCCGCCGCCGGCGACGGATAACCTTGAGAGCCCGCGCGCGGGTATTTCTGCGGCGTCTTGAGCATCGAGCGGGTCTGGTTGTCGTAGAGCGTGAAGGACCAGAACGCCTCGGCGGGAATGTCCTTGGGCAGCGTCACCTTGTAGGTCCTGGCGCCGTCGAACCAGTCGCCGTTGCCGTCCTTGGTGGCGAAGAGGTACTGCGAGCCGACGCCGGTCAGGCGCATCGCCATCGCCGGCGTGATCCCGGTCGCGGCGTAGAAGAACGAGGTTCGGGCGTCGTTCTGCTTGTAGCCGGTCGGCGGGAACGGCTTGGCGCCGTCCTTGGTGATCTCGGGCAGCGGCGTCTCGAAATCGTAGCCGCCCTCAAAGAGCGGGTTCCACCATTGCGAGCCCTCGTACCAGTACCAGTCGGGGTCGCGCGGATCGAAGCTGAGCGTGCGGCCGGTCGCATTGGCGACCTTGACGGCTTCCTCGAGGATGCCCTTCATCCGCTCGTCCGGGGCGAAATCCTCGCCCTTCCGGATCCCGATCGCGGCGATCGGGCCCATCAGCTCGGGATCGATCACCGTGGCGGGCTCGCTCTGCACCAGCCGGTCGAGCATCTCGTAATAGCTGTAATCGCTCGGCGGGATGGTGTTGACCGCGAGGCCGGTGCCCTCGTGATAGACCGGCGTCTGCGGCGCGGCGTCGCGGCCGAGCTCGACCCCGCCTTCGAGGTAGCGGGCGATCGAGAGCCCGACGCCGCCCGGCGCGTAGGGATAGATCCTGAGGGCGTCCTTGATGACCTTGACCGTGGGCGCGGGGTCGTCGTCGGTCAGGAACGAGCGGCCGAGCATCGCGACGCGGTTCGTCGCGGAATGCGCCACGTAGAAGCCGTCCTCGGGCAGGTAGCCGTCGTAGCCGGGGCCCACGAGCAGGTACTTGCCGCCTTCGCCGCGGTCGGGCCCGGGGCGGCCGAAGTCGATCACCCAGCGGAACCACATGTCGTCGAAGGTGCCGAGCGCGTCGGGCGGCGTCTCGACCACCATCGGCCCGTGGGAGAGATCGACGAAGGTGAAGTAATAGACCGTATCCGCGTTCGCGGTGAGGAAGAGCGAGTCGGAATCCATCAGCTCGGAGAAGACGACGACCTCGTTCTCCTTGATGCCGGCGGCCTGGAGGCCTTCGAGGATCGCCTGCATGCTGACGCCCTTGAAGGTGTCGGTGAAGGCGCGGAAGGCGTAGGTGAAGTCGAGGTTGTCGTAGACGGCGGCGGCCGTCGCGGCGCTCGGCGCGCCGTCCTTGAAATCCAGCGTGCCGATCCGGGTCTCGACGCTCGCGGGCGTGGAGATCGATTGCAGGGCCTCCTCGGAGACCTGGGCGGAGGCGGTGCCGGCGAGCAGCAGCGCCAGCGCGGTTCCGCAGCGGAGGCGACGATCGGGCAGGGTCATGGGCATCCTTTCGGTCGGGCGACGAGAATGTTCGCCGGACGGGTCATCGCCGCGCCCGGCCGGATGCCGGGTCGGTGCTCGGGGAGAGCCGTGTTCCTGCATAGGTCAAGGCCGCACGGGCCGCCAGCCCGTTCTTGCGCCGGGGCGCCCGCGGTCGGGGCGCCCTGGTTTTCCGTTTTGCATCAATCGCCTGGCTGCCCGCGCGCCTTGCGCGGGCGGTGGCCCGTCAGTGATTGTCGCGGGGCAATCCCTTCGTCCGGGCGATGCGCTGATAGGCCACTGCCGGCTCCAGCACCGCGCCGGTCTCGAGCTCGCCCACCAGCCCGCGCTGGATCTCCTGCCAGGGCGACTGGCTCTCGGGATAGGCATAGCCGCCCGCGGCCTCCAGCGCCGCCCGCCGGTCGGCGATCTCTGCCTCGTCCACCAGCATGTTGAGCGTGCCCGCGTTGAGGTCGAGCGCGATGCGGTCGCCGCTGCGCACCAGCGCGAGCGCCCCGCCCGAGGCCGCCTCGGGGCTGGCGTTCAGGATCGAGGGCGAGCCGGAAGTGCCCGACTGGCGCCCGTCGCCGACGCAGACCAGCGAGCTCACCCCCTGCTTCAGCAGATAATCCGGGGCGCGCATGTTCACCACCTCCGCCCCGCCCGGATAGCCCTTGGGCCCGACGCCGCGGATGAAGAGGATGGTGTTGGCGTCGATCTCGAGCGCCGGATCGTCGATCCTGGCGTGGTATTCCTCCGGCCCGTCGAAGACCACCGCCCGCCCCTCGAAGGCGCCGGGATGGTCGGGATGGCTCAGGTAGCGCTCGCGGAACTCGGGGCTGATCACGCTCATCTTCATCACCGCCGAGTTGAAGATGTTGCCGCTCAGCACCCGGAAGCCGGCGCGCTCCTTGAGCGGCCGGTCGAAGGGGCGGATCACCTTCTCGTCCGCGATCGGCACCCCGCGATAGTTCTCGCCCACCGTCTTGCCGTTGGCGGTCATCGCCGTCTCGTCGATCAGGCCCTGGGCGATCAGCTGCCCGAAGACCGCCGGCACCCCGCCCGCGTGATAATAATCCTCGCCGAGATATTCGCCGGCGGGCTGCAGGTTTACGAGCAGCGGGATGTCCTCGCCGTGGGTCTGCCAGTCCATCAGCGCGAGCTCGACCCCGAGGTGGCGCGCGATCGCGGCGAGGTGGATCGGCGCGTTCGAGGAGCCGCCGATCGCCGAATTGACCCGGATGGCGTTGAGGAACGCCGCCCGGGTCATGATGTCCGACGGCTTGAGATCCTCGGCCACCATGCCGACGATGCGCCGCCCCGTGCGCCAGGCCATCTCGGCGCGGTCGCGGTAGGGCGCGGGGATCGCCGCGCCGCCCGGAAGCTGCATGCCCAGCGCCTCGGCGAGGCTGTTCATGGTCGTGGCCGTGCCCATGGTGTTGCAATAGCCGGTCGAGGGCGCCGAGGAGGCCACGATGTCGAGGAAGCCCGAATAGTCGATCTCGCCGCGCGCCATCATCTCGCGGGCCTTCCAGACGATGGTGCCCGAGCCGGTGCGCTCGCCGCGGAACCAGCCGTTCAGCATCGGCCCGACCGAAAGCGCGATGGCCGGGAGATCGACCGTCGCCGCCGCCATCAGGAGCGCCGGCGTGGTCTTGTCGCAACCGATGGTCAGCACCACCCCGTCGATGGGATAGCCGTAGAGCACCTCCACGCAGCTGAGATAGGTGAGGTTGCGGTCGAGCGCCGCCGTCGGCCGTTTGCCGGTCTCCTGGATCGGATGGACCGGGAATTCCAGCGGGATGCCGCCGGCCTCGCGGATGCCGTCGCGCACCCGCCGGGCGAGCTCCACATGGTGGCGGTTGCAGGGCGAGAGATCCGAGCCGGTCTGGGCGATGCCGATGATCGGCTTGCCCGACTGCAGCTCCTCGCGGCTCAGGCCGAAGTTGAGGTAGCGCTCCAGATAGAGCGCCGTCATGTCCGGATTGGCAGGATTGTCGAACCAGGCGCGCGAGCGCAGCTTGGGCGCGGGGGTCTTGCTCATGGATGTCCTCCCTCGGTTGCCTCTATCTATGCGGCGCAACTCCGGCCGCTGGCAACAGGACACCGGCGCCTTGCCCGGTCCGGGGGCAATGGCGCGGGCCGCGCGGGGCGCGGCCTTTTCCCTCAGCCGAAATTCGGCCTCGGGCCTCGGTCAGGTGGAAGGGCCGCAGGTATCAGTCCATGTAGGGGCTCTTGCCACCCTTCGCGAAATCCGGCCAGCTCTCCCCGTCGGCGACGAAATCCACCATGGTGGTGCCCTCGGAATCGTAGGAGCACTGGATGTCGCTCGAACTGTTCTCAAGATAGATCGTGCCGTTCATGGCATGGGTGCCGTCGGTCCGCTGGCCCTCGTATTTCATCTCGGTCCTGGCTTCGAACTCCTGGAAGAAGGACTGCGCGGCGCTCGCACAATCCTCGGCCATCCATTCGGGGCTCGCTGCAAAGGCCGGGAACGTCGTCGAGAGGACGGTGGCAAGGATCGCGGGAAGTGCGGGTCTCATGGGATGCTCTCCGAAAGGCTGCATCGAAACGATCGCGCCGGAGGTCGCCCGACGAGGGGCCCATCCGGTTAGGCGCCGCGCGTGGATAACGCGAAGGCCGAGACCTGTCGAGCCATCGGCTCGGGAGCCCGGACTGGGCGGACGATTCCGAGCCGCGACGCCGGTCGGTGGCTAGCGCCCCGGCTTGCTGGCGAGCGGCACCGGGTCGCGGAAGCTGAGCATGCGCTGCGGGAAGGGGATCTCGATGCCGGCCTCGTCGAGCGCCGACTTGATCGCCGCGGCCGCCTGGTCGCGCGAGCGGTGCTCCGCGATCGGCGTCGAGCCGGTCCACCAGCGGGCCAGGAGACCGATCGAGGAATCGCCGAATCCGGTGGCGAAGACGTCGACGGGGCGGCTGGAATCCACCGTGTCGAGATGATCGAGAACGCCGCGGATGACCTTGCGGGCCATGCGGATGTCCGAACCGTAGGCGACGCCGATTTCCAGCGTGATGCGGCGCTGCGGCCGGTCGGTGAGCACCTCGGTCGGGTTCTTGTAGAGGAAGGAATTGGGCAGCAGCACCAGTTCGCCCGATCGCTTGCGCAAATAGGTGTCGCGGATGGTGATCTGCTCGACCCGGCCCGAGACGCCCTCGCAGACGACGTCGTCGCCGATCTTCATCGGTTTGCGGATCAGAATGAGGATCCCGGCGAGGAAGTTCTCGAAGATGTCCCTGAACGCCAGGCCGATGGCGAGGGATCCGAGGCCGAGCCCGGCCAGCAGCTTGGTGGGTGTGAGGTTGGGGAACAGGACCGTGGCGGCGACCATCAGCCCGACGACCCAGAAACCGATGCGCAGCAGCGAGACCAGCGCGTGGTAGAGCGAAGGCCGCAGCCGCGTCCGCCCGACGAGCCGTCGGGCGATGCGGCGCACGACGGAGGCGACGAGCCAGGTGAGAAGGAGCACGACCAGCGCCGCCAGCAGGTTGGGCAGGAGGCCTACCAGCCCCGCGAGGAGGCCGGCGAGTTCCTGGTGCAGGATGCGCAATGGCTCCATCCGGTGCGCTCCGGGCTGGCTTCGCGCCGGGCACGGCGCATCCGTCAACGCACGAGCGGCGGAAAAGGTTGCAGCCCGTCGCTTGCGCGGCAGCCGGTTTCCCGGCAGGAACGCCTCATGGTTGTGCGGCGCGGAGGGCTGATCCGGCGGATGGTGCGGCGCGCGCTGCGCTGGGCGGCGTTCGCCGTGCTGGTGGTCGCGGTCCTCGTGCTGGCGCTGCGCTGGGTCAATCCGCCGGTGACCTGGCTGATGGCGAGCGAATGGTGGCGCCTCGGCGCGATCGAGCGGGAATGGCGGGCGCTGCCGGCGATGTCGCCCTATCTGCCGCTCTCGGCCGTGGCGGCGGAGGATGCCGATTTCTGCGTCCACAGCGGTTTCGATATCGCGGGGATCCGCGCGGCGCTCGCCGATGACACGCGGCTGCGCGGCGGCTCGACCATCAGCCAGCAGGTCGCGAAGAACGTCTTTCTCTGGCCGGCGCGATCCTGGTTGCGCAAGGGGCTCGAGGCGGGCTTCACCGTGCTGATCGAGATCCTCTGGCCGAAGCGGCGCATTCTCGAGGTCTATCTCAACGTGGCGGAATTCGACGCCGGCGTCTTCGGGGTCGAGGCGGCGTCGCGGCGCTATTTCGGCATCGGCGCGGCGGATATGGGGCCGCAGCGCGCGGCCCGGCTGATGGCGGTCCTGCCCGACCCCAAGCACCGCTCGCCGGTCAGCGGCACCGCCTTCATCCGCCGGCGCGGCGCCGCCATCGAGAGCGGCGCGGCGACGATCCGCGAGGACGGGCGGGCGGATTGCTTCCTGTGAGCGGCGGGCGCCCGGCGGGATCGCCGCCGCCGGTCAGCGGCGCGCTGCGAGCCGGGTGCGGAGCCGGGCGCGGACCTCCTCAGGCTCCTCGGCGACGGCCGCGCCCAGCGCCCGGAGCTCGCGCCGCAGCCCGTGGATCTGATCGACCAGCGAGAGGACCAGCGCCGCGGCATCCTCGTCCATGTCGAAATCCGCCGAGAGCTCGGCGAGGAGATTGAGCCGCGCCACATCCGCCTCGCCGAACACGAGCCGCCCCTCGCGCTCGTCCGGCGCCAGGCAATTGGCCGCCACGAAGGCGCGCAGCCGCGTGACCGTCAGCCCCTCGACGCTCGCGACCACCTCGGTCTCGCTGTAGAAATGCGTCATGCCCCCATCCCCCGTCGCGGGTCGTAGCGGTGGTCCTCGCGCCAGCGGCGCATGAACTCCTCGAGCTCCGGATCGATCCTGGGCGGCGCCACGATCTTGAGCGTCACCCGCTGGTCGCCGTGGCCCGCGCCCTTCTTCACCCCCCGGCCGCGCAGCCGCAGCACCTGGCCGCTGGTCGCGCCCTTCGGCACGGTCAGCGCCACCCGGCCGCCGATGGTCGGGCATTCGATCCTGGCGCCCAGCACCGCCTCGTCGAAGGTGATCGGCAGATCGACCAGGATATCGGCCTCCTCGCGGCGGAAGAACGGATGCGCCGCGACGCTCACCGTCACCAGCGCGTCGCCCGAAGGCCCGCCGCCCAGCCCCGGCCCGCCCTTGCCGCGCAGCCGGATGGTCTGGCCGTCGGCGAGGCCCTCGGGGATCTTCACGTCGAGCGTGCCGCCGCCGGGCAGGGTGATGCGCCGCACCGCGCCCTTGGCGGCCTCGAGGAACCCGACCTCCAGCGTGTAGTACTGGTCGGGTCCGCGCATCTGCATTCCTCCGGAGCGGCCGCCGCGGGCGCGCTGGCCGAAGAGATCGCCGAAGACGTCGGAGAAATCCTCGTAGCCGCGCGAAGTGTGGTAGGTGGCCTCCGGCCCTTCGGCGTATTCGCGGTAGAACCGGCGCTCCGGCGTCTCCTGCCCCGAGGCGTCGATCTCGCCGCGGTCGAAGCGCCCGCGCTTCTCGGGGTCCTTGAGCAGGTCGAAGGCCGCCGCCGCCGCCTTGAACCGCGCCTCCGCCTCGGGATCGCCCGGGTTGAGGTCGGGGTGGCTCTCCTTGGCGATGCGCCGGTAGGCCTTCTTGATCTCGTCCTGCGAGGCGGTCTTGGTGACGCCCAGCGCCGCATAGGGATCGTTGCTCATGGGCGCGCCCCGCCGGTTTCCTGCCGATTGCGGGGGTGAGGGTTTCCCGGCGCGCCGCCGTTGTCAACTCGCGACGCCGCGTGAGGGGAACCGTATCCGGCATGGCGACCTCCCTCCGTCCGGGCTTGGGGTGCGCCTGGCGTCACCATCCCGCCCCGTCACGCCGAAGGCGTGCCTCCGGCACGACGCGGGCACTCCGCTTCTGGCCGGCCCGGGCGCTGCCCTCGTCTGTGGCGGGACGGTCGGAGAATAGTGAATGAGTGGCAGGTACAACCGCCCCGCATCCACCCCGGAATTGGATTGTCCGACGCTCCATGCTAGATATCGGAACCGTCCGCATGCGGGGACCGGGCGCGGACGGCGGGGCGAGGCTGCGCCCGTCCGGGGCTTCCGGAGAGCGTCATGCGGGACTGGAACGGCGCGACATCGAACGGCGTCCTCGCCGCGCTGGCGCCCGGCGACCTCGAGCGGCTGCGCCCGCATCTGGAGCCCGTGGAGCTTCCGCTGCGCATGCGGCTCGCCGCGGCCAACCGGCCCATCGAGCATGTCTATTTCCCCGAATCCGGGATCGCCTCGATCGTGACCGGCGTCGGGCACGACATCCCCATCGAGGTCGGAATCATCGGGCGCGAGGGGTTCGTCAACCTGCCCGTGGTCACGGGCGCCGACCGCTCGCCGAACGAGGCCTTCATGCAATCCCCCGGCCAGGGCCACCGCATCGGCGCCGAGCGCCTCCGGGCCGCGATGGAAGCGAGCCCGGGCCTCACGCGGGTGCTGCTGCATTTCGTCCATGTCTTCATGATGCAGACCGCCTCCACCGTGCTGGCGAACGGCCGGGCCAGCATCCCCGAGCGCCTCGCGCGCTGGCTCCTGATGGCCCATGACCGCGTCGACGGCGACACGCTGCATTCCACCCATCAGTTCCTCTCCATCATGCTCGGCGTGCGCCGGTCGAGCGTCTCCACCTCGCTGCGAGACTTCGAGGCCCGGAAGGTGATCTCGCGGCGGCGGGGCTCTGTCTCCATCAGCGACCGGGACGGCCTCGTCGCGCTGGCCAGGGGCTATTACGGCACGGCCGAGCGGGAGCTCGAGCGCCTCTACGCGACATCGGCCAAGCTCCGCTGAGGGTACGCCACCGTACCAAGTCGGTCGTTGCATTCTCCCGGCCAGTTCCCAAATACTCATCCGTTCGAGCGGAGCATGACTCCGCAACAGATCGCGCTGCCTCCGATGGAGTTGCTGCAATGCCCGACACCAGACTTGCCTTTGCGAACCACCGCAAGGCAACCGGACGATACTACGACAATGAGGAATTGAAGATTTTAGAAAGCCTGCTCGCCGAAATATTCGACGATATTTCCAGGAGCGACGATCACATGTGTGCGCCGGAGAATGCACACGAGACCCGGAACCGCATCGCCATGGCGATCATCGCCGCGGCCGAGGAGGGCGAATCCAACGTCGCGCGCCTCAAGCAGGCGGTCATGGACCGTCTGTTCTGAGGCGCGCCGCGGCGGCCGGCGGGACGTCCACCCGCCGGCGGGCGCGGGATCGGCCGGGCCCGGCGCCCGCGGGTCCCCTGCCGCTGAGGGTCCGGCGGCGGCCCCCTTGAATCCCCGCCGGGCCATTCCTTTCTTTAGGGGGAAGCCCGTGCAGGGGCTCGTGAAATCCAGATCCGGCTCGCCAGACGGGCTCCGGAGGCCGCTGGGCCGGTCCGGGGGGTGCCGCGCATCGGCGATCGGGCGGATCCCGCGCCCCCGCCGGTCCCGGCCGGCATCCGGCCGGCCGATGCCTGCGACAACGAGGTCATGAAGATGCAGATCACACCGTTTCTCGCCTTCGACGCCGATCCCTTCGATCCCTTCGCGGCCCTGCGCCGGCTCCGGCCCGACGCCGCCCGCGGCATTCCCGCTTCCGACCGGGCCGGCGCCTTCCCGGCGGTCAACCTCTGGCAAGGCGCCGACAGCATCGCCGTCACCGCCGAGATCCCCGGCGTCGCGCCGGCGGATATCGACATCACCGTGCATGACGACCGGGTGGTGATCTCGGGCGAGCGCAGGGGGCCCGAGGCGGACGACGAAGCCGTCTGGCTGCGCCGCGAGCGCGCCTACGGCCGGTTCAGCCGGGCGATCCGGCTGCCCTACCGGGTCGATCCCGACCGGGTCGAGGCGCGCTTCCAGGACGGCGTGCTGCGGATCGAGCTCCAGCGCCCCGAGGCCGACAAGCCGCGCCGCATCCACATCGCCTCCGCCTGAGACGAGGAGAGAGCCATGAGCACCGAAATCCGAGAGACCGAAGAGAGCACCGCGGCCGAACCGGTCCGCGGCGACCGCGACACGCCGGTCTTCCGCCCGCGCGCCGACATCCGCGAGGGCAAGGGCGGCGTGACCCTGACGCTGGAGATGCCCGGCGTCGGCCCCGAGGGCGTGGACATCGACCTCGACCGCCGGGTGCTGACCATCCGCGGCCGGGGCCGCGTCACCCGGCCGGAGGGCTTCCGGCAGGCCTATGCCGAATATGCCGAGGGCGATTACGAACGCGTCTTCACGCTGTCGGAGGAGATCGACGAGGCCGCGATCCGCGCCGGCATGGCGAACGGCGTGCTGACGCTGGAACTGCCGCGCGCCGAGGCCGCGAAGCCGCGGCGCATCGAGGTACGGGCCGGCTGAGCCGAGCAGAGAGGAGAGAGACCATGCAGATCAAGGATATGCTGCCCTGGGCACGCAAGGACCTGCCCGCCGAATCCCGGAGCGACGACGACAGCCCGATCGCCTCGCTGCAGCGCGAGATGAACCGGGTCTTCGACAGCTTCTGGTCCGGTGCGGGCCGTCCCTTCGGCAACCTGCCCGCGGCCTTCGCCACCGGCGCCCCGAGGACGGACGTGGTGGAGACCGAGGACGGGGTCGAGGTCACCGTCGAGCTGCCGGGCATGGAGGAGAAGGACATCGAGGTCACCCTGACCGACGAGGCCGTCACCATCCGCGGCGAGAAGAAGATCGAGCGCAAGGAGGAGAAGAAGGGCTATTACGTCTCCGAACGCTCCTATGGCACGGTCTTCCGCACGGTGCCGCTGCCTTCGGGCGTCGACAGCGACAAGGCCGAGGCGAAGTTCCGCAACGGCGTGCTGGGCGTGCATCTGCCGCACAGCTCCGAGGCCAGGGCCAAGGTCAAGAAGGTCGCCGTGAAATCCGCCTGATGAGTGGCACCCCGGTGGACAGTGGCCCTGCCGCGGCAGCCACCTCGGCGCGCCGAACCGATTGCCCGAAGGCGGTGTGACACGACGAACTGACGGGTCGATCGGCCGAGGGCCACACCGAACCGGCGACAGCGAGACACTGCCTCGCGCCGGTTCGTCGACCGGAGCGCGCGAGCGCGGAGGTCGAGGGGGGTGGGGTTTCACCGTCCGGGGGCGCGCGCGGATTTGGCGTACGACAAATCCGCGAAGAAGATACGACGCGGCAATCATTTCTTGCGTAGTTGCCGATACCATTCGATGGCGCGTGGCTCGACAACCCGTACATACGGGTCTTTCCCTCCCACGTAACCGTTCCATGACGGCACATCGCCGCTCGTCAACTTTGCCTTCAGGGACGAGTAATCGGCGGCAATGTCGGCGTGCGTTGTCAGGTAATCCCTGAATGCGAGGTGCCGCTCGATGTGCGGTGAACCTACTTCGAAAATGTGAAGATGATGCGTTCGCCGTCCTGAACCGTCCGTCCTGCGTAAATACCGCCTGCCTTCAATTCCATAGGCGCCAATAATTTCGTATCCTCGTTCTTCCAAAGCACGAGCGTTCGCGTCCGCGAGGGCGAGGTCGTGAACTTCGCCGAGAAGATCGATGATCGGTTTCGCCAAAATACCGGGGATCGCAGTGCTGCCGATATGGTGGCGCTTGATAGGTGAAGGCCCGAAAGCAACCTCGATTTCAGACGCCTCTGTGAAGAAGGCCTCCTTCCAATCCGGATCATGAGGAACGACGAATGCACTCATGCACGGATCATGAGCGATTCTTGCGAACTTGGAAATGCCCGGTCTGTCCCGCACGACCGAGGGCGCATCCGACAATGCCCCCCGCAGATTTCTGCGGGGGCATTTGACCAATGATACCAGCGGCCCTCGCCGTCGACTGTCTTCCCACGCGGGCCAATAGCCCCCAGCCCGATCGACCGGTGTCGATCGGGCCGCGCCGGCCCTGCCGGGGGCCGGCGCGCAGGCGCACCGTCCAGGGCCGGCGCGGCCCGATCCTCGACCGATGGTGATGCTGCACCTCCCTCGCCCTGCGGCGCGCGCCTCCGGGCGACCGGCCCGGGCAAGGCGCCACCGGCGCCTCGCCTTTTCGGTCCGGGGGAAGGCGGTGCGGGCCGCGCGGTGCGCGGCCTCCTTCCCGGCCGGAAATTCGGCCTCGGGCTGCAGCGTCGGTCAGAAGGAAGGGCCGCTGGTATGAAACGCTGTTACAGCCGGTGGCCCTACGCCGTGCGCCAACACATCCGGTAAAAGGGTGGGGGGTTGAGGGCGTGCATCGTCGCCGGGTTGCGAGCCGGTCAGGCGGGGCCGGCCGTGCTCCAGAGATCGGTCAGCCCGCCTTCCTTGCACCCCACGGGATCCTGCGCCGGGAGCGGCAGGCGGGCGATGCGGGCGCGCATCGCCGCCGTGGGCGCATCCCGGCAGATGTCGGCGCGCTGGCCCGGCGGATAGGCCCCGACGATCAGGAGGTCGTCGCTCGCCGCGAGCCGGCAATGCCCGGTCCCGGCGGGCAGCACCGCCACGTCGCCGGGGCCGATTTCCACCTCCCGCCCGCCCGGCCCGCCGAGCAGCACGCGCGCGCGCCCCGCGGCGCAGCCGAGCGCCTCGTGCCCGAGGGTGTGGTAGTGGTGATAGGGAAAGATGCCGTTGCGCCAGCGCGGCGGCCAGCCGTTCCGCGCGAAGAGCGCCTCGAGCGCCGCCGCGGCGGCCTCACCCTCGCCCGGCACGACGCCGCGATAGAGCAGTACCGGAAAGCGCGGGTGGTTGGGCATCGCCCCGCCCGGCCCGAGGCGGAAATGCTCGATCCGCATCCCGGGCCTCCGCGCCAGGCGCCGCGGGACCTCAGGCCCGCGCCGCCTCCGCCTCGTCGCTCAGCGGATGCTCCAGCCGCGACAGCATCTCCTTCGGCACGATCTGGCGGAAGTTCGGCAGTTCGTCCTCCCAGTGCCGCAGGATCTCGGTCGCGCGCGGGCTGCCCGTCTCCTCGGCGTGACGCTCCACGAGGCCGCGCAGCCGCGCCTCCCAGGCCGCGGAGGCGACCGGTGCCACGATCACCGTCTCGCCGTTCAGCCGCAGCATGACCTCGTCGTCGGGATCGTAGAGCCAGGCCATGCCCCCGGTCATGCCGGCGGCGAAATTGTCGCCGAACCGGCCGAGGATCACCGCGACGCCGCCGGTCATGTATTCGCAGCCGTTCGAGCCGCAGCCCTCGACCACCACCTCGGCGCCGGAATTGCGCACGCAGAACCGCTCGCCGGCGCGGCCCGAGGCGAAGAGCGATCCCGCCGTCGCGCCGTAGAGCACCGTGTTGCCGATGATCGCATTGTCCTGCGGCCTGAGCGGCGAGCCGAGCGGCGGGCGCACCACGATGGTCGCACCCGAGAGGCCCTTGCCGACATAATCGTTGGCCTCGCCCATCACCTCGATCTTCAGCCCCGGCGCCCCGAAGGCGCCGAGCGACTGGCCGGCGGAGCCCGCGAGATTGATCGTCAGATGGTCCGGCTGGAGCCCGTTCTTCATGCCGAAGCGCTGCACGATATGGCTCGAGACCCGGGTGCCGATCGAGCGCAGGGTGTTCTGCACCGCGTAGCTCAGCTGCATCTTCTCGCCGTCCTTGAAGAAGGGCTCGGCGTCGGCGACGATCTGCGCGTCCAGCGTGTCGGGCACCACCTGCCGCGGGCGCCGGCGGTCGTAGTTGACCGGCGCGCCCTCGTCGACGTTGATCAGGAGCGGGTTGAGGTCGAGGTCGTCGAGATGTTCGGCGCCGCGGCTGACCTGGGTCAAGAGGTCCGCCCGCCCGATCACCTCGTCGATCGAGCGCGCACCGACGCCTGCGAGCACCTCGCGCACCTCCTGGGCATAGAAGCTCATCAGGTTGACGACCTTGTCCGCCGTGCCGGTGAACTTGGCCCGAAGGGCCGGATCCTGGGTGCAGACCCCCACCGGGCAGGTGTTCGACTGGCATTGCCGCACCATGATGCAGCCCATGGCGATCAGCGAGGCGGTGCCGATGCCGAATTCCTGGGCGCCGAGCATGGCCGCGATGACGATGTCGCGCCCGGTGCGCAGGCCCCCGTCGGTCCTGAGGATCACCCGGTCGCGCAGGTTGTTGACGCTCAGCACCTGATGCGCCTCGGAGAGCCCCATCTCCCAGGGCAGGCCCGCGAACTTGATCGAGGTCACCGGCGAGGCGCCGGTGCCGCCGTTGTGGCCGGAGATCAGGATCACGTCCGCCTTGGCCTTGGCCACCCCGGCGGCGATCGTGCCCACCCCCGACTGGCTGACGAGCTTGACGCAGACCTTGGCGCGCGGGTTGATCTGCTTGAGGTCGTAGATCAGCTGCGCCAGATCCTCGATCGAGTAGATGTCGTGGTGCGGCGGCGGCGAGATCAGCGTGACGCCAGGCGTGGAATGCCGCAGCTTGGCGATCAGCTCGGTCACCTTGATGCCGGGCAGCTGCCCGCCCTCGCCGGGCTTCGCGCCCTGGGCGATCTTGATCTCCAGCTCCTCGCAATTGTTGAGGTATTCCGCCGTCACCCCGAAGCGGCCCGAGGCCACCTGCTTGATCTTGGCCGAGGCATTGTCGCCGTTCGGCTCGGGGATGAAATGCGCCGGATCCTCGCCGCCCTCGCCGGAGTCGCTCTTCGCCCCGATCCGGTTCATGGCGATGTTGAGCGTCTTGTGCGCCTCGGGGCTGAGCGCGCCGAGCGACATGCCCGGCGTCACGAAGCGCTTGCGGATCGCGGTGATGCTCTCGACCTGGTCGAGCGGCACCGGCGCGGATCGCGGCTGGAAGTCCAGGAGGTCGCGCAGATGGATCGGCGGCCGAGACTGCATCGCCCGGGAATAGCGCGTCCAGATCTCGTAGGAGCCCCGATCGCAGGCCGATTGCAGCACATGCATCGCCTGGGCTTCCCAGCCATGGGTCTCGCCCGAGCGCCGCGCCTTGTAGAAGCCGCCGATCGGCAGCACCGCGGCGCCGCCGCGCCAGGCCTGGGCATGGATGCGCTCCACCTGCCGCTGCACGCCGGTGACGCCGATGCCCGAGATCCGGCTGACCATGCCGGGGAAATATTCCGCCACCATGGCGCGGGAGAGCCCCACCGCCTCGAAGTTCAGCCCGCCGCGATAGGAGGAGATCACCGAGATCCCCATCTTGGACATGACCTTCAGAAGGCCCCAGTCGATCGCCTCGCGATAGCGGGCGATCGCATCCGTCAGGTTGCCCTCGATCAGCCCGCGCGCGATGCGGTCGGCGATGGAATCCTCCGCCAGATAGGCGTTGACCGTGGTCGCGCCGCTCCCCACCAGCACCGCGAAGTAATGCGGGTCGATGCATTCCGCCGAGCGCACGTTGAGCGAGGTGAAGGTCCGCAAGCCCTTGCGCGTCAGCCAGGAATGCACCGCGCTGGTGGCCAGGATCATCGGCATGCCCGCGCGCGTCGCATCCTGCCGGTGGTCGCTCAGGACCAGATGGTTGGCGCCGGCGCGCACCGCGTTCTCGGCCTCGGCGCGGATGCGCGCGAGCTCGCCCTGCAGGGCGTTCGCCCCCTTGCCCACCGGGAAGGTGCAGTCGATCGCCACCGCGTCCTCGCCCGCCCGCTCGGCGAGGAAGGCGAAGCGCGCGTTCGACACGAAGGGGCTCTCGAGCGTGTAGATCTCGGTCTGGGAATTGTCCTGGTCGAGCACGTTCTTGAGATTGCCGAACCGGGTCTTGAGGCTCATCACCCGATGCTCGCGCAGGCTGTCGATCGGCGGGTTGGTCACCTGGCTGAAGTTCTGCCGGAAGTAGTGGCTGAGCGGCCGGTAGCGGTCGGAGAGCACCGCCGGCGGCGTGTCGTCGCCCATCGAGCCGATCGCCTCCTTGGCGTCCTCGGCCATGGGATGCAGGATCGTCTCCAGATCCTCGATCGAATAGCCCGCCGCGATCTGCCGGCGGCGCAGCTCGGCGCCCTCGTGGACCGGGCGTTCCTCGATCCCCTCGGTGACGTTCTCGAGATCGACCACCGAGGCGATCCATTCGCCGAAGGGCCGCGAGGCCGCCATGTGGTCCTTGATCTCGGCGTCGTGGTAGAGCTTGCGCCCGACCATGTCGACGGCCAGCAGCTGCCCCGGCCCCAGCGCGCCCTTCTCGATCACGCTCAGGTCGTCGGTCGGCACCATGCCGGCCTCGGAGCCGGCGATCACCAGCCCGTCGCCGGTCACCACGTAGCGCATCGGCCTGAGCCCGTTGCGGTCGAGCCCGGCGCAGACCCAGCGCCCGTCGGTCATCGCGAGCGCCGCCGGCCCGTCCCAGGGCTCGATCACCGCGTTGGCGTAGGAATACATGTCGAGCCAGGCCTGCGGCATCTTGGTGGCGAGCTTCGACCAGGCCTCGGGCACCAGCATCGACTTGGCCATGGGCGCGATCCGTCCCGCGCGCACCAGCACCTCGAAGACATTGTCGAGCGCCGCCGAATCCGACGAGCCGGGCGCCACGATCGGCTTGATATCCTCGGCCAGCTCGCCGAAGTAATCCGAGCTCATGCGGATCTCGTGGCTCTTCAGCCAGTTGAGGTTGCCCTTGAGCGTGTTGATCTCGCCGTTATGCGCCAGCATCCGGAACGGCTGCGCCAGCCACCAGCGCGGGAAGGTGTTGGTGGAATAGCGCTGGTGGTAGATGGCGAAGGCGCTCTCGAAGCGCTCGTCCTGAAGGTCGGGATAGAAGACGCTCACCTGCTCGGCCAGCATCATGCCCTTGTAGATCATCGACCGGCAGGACATCGAGCAGATGTAGAAGTCGCGGATCGCCGATCCGGCCTTCTCGATGCGCCGGCGGATCACGTAGAGCTCGCGCTCGAAGGTCTCCTCGTCGACGCCCTTGGCGTTGGAGATCAGGATCTGCTCGATCTCGGGGCGGGTCGCATTGGCCTTCTCGCCGAGGCAGGTGATGTCCACCGGCACGTGCCGCCAGCCGTAGATGTAATAGCCCATGCGCAGGACTTCCGTCTCCACGATGGTCCGCGCCGCCTCCTGGGCGCCGAAATCCGAGCGCGGCAGGAAGATCTGGCCCACCGCCATGCGGTCGCCCTTGGGCTCGTGGCCGGTGCGCCGCACCTGGTCCTCGAAGAAGGCCGTGGGGATCTGCACATGGATGCCCGCGCCGTCGCCGGTCTTGCCGTCGGCATCCACCGCGCCGCGGTGCCAGATCGAGCGCAGCGCCCGGATGGCGTTCTCCACCACCTGCCGCCGCGGCGTGCCGTCGAGCGCCACCACCAGACCCACGCCGCAGGAATCGTGCTCCTCGCTCGGATGGTAGAGCCCCTCGGCCTCCAGCCGCGCGAACTTCGCCTCCTGTCGGGCAGCCCAGCTTTCGTCGTAGGTGGTCATGGCAGCTCTCCGAGCTTGAGGTTGGTCGGAACGGCGGTCGGGCTTCCGGCGGCGTGCATGCTCATTCTCCCGCCGCGCCGGCGATCGCACTGTCGGGCACGAACCGATGCGCCGCCTCGTATTCCGCCCGGGCGATCCGGGGATGGTCGCCGGCGAAGCCGTGCGCCTTCCAGGCCCGGTCGGCATAGATCTCGTGGTCGATCGGGAAATCCGCCGCCGCCCCGAAGGCACCGGGCAGCAGCTCGAACACCGCGTCTTCGGCCCCTTCGCCGGTATCGCGCATCCAGAGCGCCGATCCGCAGATCTCGCAGAAGGCCCGCTCCGCGAAGCTCGACGAGGCGTAGCGCCGGATCGGCCCGGTGGCGGTCACCGCCGCGGCGGGTGCTACGAACATCATCATCGCCTGGCCCGCCCAGCGCCGGCACATGTCGCAATGGCAGACCGAGAGCACCGGGGACGCCTCGCGCACCTCCAGCGTCACCGCGCCGCAGAGGCACCGGCCCCGCATCATTGCCCGGCCTCCGCCTGGCGCGACAGGGCCGTCACCGCCGGCCGGCCCAGAGCTCGATCCTTCCGAATCGCGTGCATGACCCCCGCATGGACCTCCCGCGCCACGCCGGTCACTCGGCGGCGAGCAGGGCCGAACGCTGGCCGAGCCAGTCCAGGATGCTGTCGGCCGCCTCGCGGCCGTCGCGGATCGCCCAGACCACGAGGCTCGCGCCCCGCACGATGTCGCCCGCGGCGAAGACCCCGTCGAGGCTGGTGGCATGGCTGCGGAAATCCGCCTTGATCGTGCCCCAGCGCGTGACCTCCAGGCCATCGGTGCCCCAGAGCCTGGGCAGGTCCTCCGGGTCGAAGCCCAGGGCCTTGATGACCAGGTCGGCCGGTTCGGTGTAATCGGCGCCCTCGATCTCCTCGGGCCGCTGCCGCCCCGTGGCGTCCGGCGCGCCGAGGCGCATCCGCGCCACCCGCACGCCGCTGACCCGCTCCTCGCCGATGAAGCCGCGCGGCGCGGTCAGCCAGGCGAACTGCACGCCCTCCTCCTCGGCATTGGCGACCTCGCGCTGGCTGCCCGGCATGTTCGCCCGGTCGCGGCGGTAGAGGCAGGTCACGCTCGCCGCGCCCTGGCGGATCGCCGTGCGCACGCAGTCCATCGCTGTGTCGCCCCCGCCGATCACCACCACGCGCCGGCCCTCGGCGTTCAGCACGCCCGAATCGAAATCCGGCACCGCATCGCCGAAGCCCTTGCGGTTCGAGGCGGTCAGGAACTCGATCGCCGGCACGATCCCGTCGAGCCCCGCGCCCGGCCCGCCCAGGTCGCGCGACTTGTAGACGCCGGTGGCGATCAGCACCGCGTCATGGGTCTCGCGGATCTCGGCGAAGGTCACGTCCGCGCCCACGTTGCAGTTCAGCCGGAAGGTGACGCCGCCGTCCGAGAGCTGGTCGTTGCGCCGCACCACCACTTCCTTCTCCAGCTTGAAGCTGGGGATGCCGTAGACCATCAGCCCGCCGGAACGGTCGTAGCGGTCGTAGACCGTCACCTGCACCCCGGCCCGGCGCAGCGCATCCGCCGCCGCCAGCCCGCCCGGGCCGGCGCCGATGATGCCGACGCTCTCCGGGCGTTCCTCCATCGCGGTGATCGGCTCGACCCAGCCCTCTTCCCAGGCGGTGTCGGTGATGTATTTTTCCACCGCGCCGATGGTCACCGTGCCATGCCCGGCCTGCTCGATGACGCAATTGCCCTCGCAGAGCCGGTCCTGCGGGCAGATCCGCCCGCAGATCTCGGGGAAGGTGTTGGTGGCTTGGCTGAGCTCGTAGGCCTCCCTGAGCCGGCCCTCCGCGGTCAGCTTCAGCCAGTCGGGGATGTTGTTGTGCAGCGGGCAATGGGTCTGGCAATAGGGCACGCCGCATTGCGAGCACCGGCTCGCCTGCTCCGCCGCCTTGGCCGCCGCGAATTCGCGGTAGATCTCGTGAAAATCGCCCCGCCGCTCCTCCGCGCCGCGCTTGTCCGGCATGTGGCGCGCGACCTTGACGAATTTCAGCATGCGCTGCTCAGCCATTCCACCCTCCCGGGCCCATTCCACGCCCCAGACACCGATCAAGCCCTGATACCGGATCCCGAGAGTCGATAAAAGTAATACTTGCTGACCTATATGGCGAAAATTCCGCTCTGCACGCGAAAGATTCCTGCTCCGACCCGGAATTTAGGTATCAATCCGGACCTATCGACCCGTCTTAAACCTGTTGTGCCGGGCCACTATGGTCGCCAGCGATGATTCGGCCCGCCGCGAGGATACATGCCGCTGTTCCAGCTCTCCATCCTCGCGCTCGTGCAGGGCATCACCGAGTTCCTGCCGATTTCCTCCTCCGGACATCTGATCCTGCTGCCCTGGGCGCTCGGAACCCCCGACCAGGGGCTGATGATCGATGTCGCCGTGCATGTCGGCACCCTCTTCGCGGTGATGCTCTTCTTCCGCCGGGACGTCGCCCGGATCCTCTGCGGCACGATCCACCTCCTGACCGGCCGGCGAACCCCGGACGCCGCCTTCGCCGGGCTCATCGCGATCGCGACCATCCCGGTGGTTCTGGCCGGCTTCCTCTTCAAGGTCACCGGGCTCGAACAGGCCATGCGCTCGGTCGCGCTGATCGGCTGGACCATGCTCGGCTTCGGGATCTTCCTCTACTGGGCCGACCGGCGCGGCGCGACCACCCGGACGATCGCCGACTGGCGGCTGCGCGATGCGATCGTGATGGGGCTCTGGCAGGCGGTGGCGCTGGTTCCCGGCACCTCGCGCTCCGGCATCACCATCACCGCGAGCCGCCTGCTGGGCTTCCGCCGCGAGGACGGCGCGCGGATCTCCATGCTGATGTCGATCCCGACCATCATCGCCTCGGGCACCCTGCTCGCCACGGATGTGGTCGGCCAGGCGGACTGGGCCGCGGCAAAGGACGCCGCGATCGCCGCATTGCTCGCCTTCGGCGCCGCCTATGTCGCGCTCGGCCTGATGATGCGCCTGCTGCGCAGCATCAGCTTCACGCCCTATGTCATCTATCGCGTGGTCCTGGGGATCGTGCTGCTCGCCATCGCCTATAGCTGAGCCCGGATTCCGGCCGGAGCGCACGGCGGCCCCGTGACCGGCTGCGAGCGCGGCGGGGTTCTAGCTCTCGCGAAGGTTCCGCGCCGAGGCGGTGATCGCGTCGAACTGGCCATGCGGGCGGTAGGCATAGAGATAATCCGCCAGCACCGCCTCCATCGCGGTCGGCGTGATGTCCAGCGCCTCGAAGCCGCGCGCGTCCGGCGCCACGACATTGTCGCGGGCGAGCAGGCGGACCTGATCGGCCGTCAGCAGGGTATTGGTGAAGAGCCCGAAGCTCCAGCGCTGCGCCAGGTCGAGCACCGCGCCCTGGAACCGCGCCACCCCGAAGGGCAGGGAGAGCAGCATGCGCCGCCGCTCGATCAGCCGCAGCAGGCGCTGCATCAGCCCGCGGAAGGTCTCCACCTCCGGGCCGCCCAGCTCGTAGATGCCCGGGGCGACGTCCTCGGTCGCGGCCTTGACCGCCGCGGCCGCCACGTCGTCGACATAGACCGGCTGGAACCGCGTCTTCGCGCCGACCAGGGGCAGCACCGGCGACAGGCGCGCCATGGCGCCGAAGCGGTTGAAGAAATCGTCATCGGTCCCGAACATGATCGAGGGCCGCAGGACCACCGCGCCCGGAAAGGCCTCGGCCACCGCCGCCTCGCCCGCCGCCTTGCTGCGGGCGTAGTCGCTGTCGCTCTCCGCGTCGGCGCCGATCGCCGAGATCTGGACCATCCGGCCCGCGCCCTCTTCGCGGGCGATGCGCGCGACCCGCGCGGCCCCCTCGTCCTGGACCGCATCGAAGCGCTGCTTCCCGGTCTCGACCAGGATGCCGACGCAATTGATCACCACATCGGCGCCCGCGATCGCCCGGCGCGTGGATTCCTCGTCGCGGACATTGGCCTGCACCGGCTCGACCTGCCCGACCACGCCGTAGGTCCGCACGAAGAGCGCCTCGTTCGGCCGGCGCACGGCGACCCGCACCCTCCAGCCTGCGCGGGCCAGCCGCTGGGTCACGTAGCGGCCGAGAAAGCCGGAACCGCCGAAGACGGTCGCGATCGGGGAGGGATTCTTCTTGCTCGTCACGGGGCATCTCCTGACGCGGACGCCTTCCAGATAGAACGATCCGGCCGCCCGAGACAAGTCCGAGCCCCGAGGTGCCGTTGACAGGGGTCGGCGCCGCCGTATATGTCCGCGCGATCGGCACCTGCCCGGGTGGCGGAATTGGTAGACGCGCTGGCTTCAGGTGCCAGTTTCCGAAAGGAAGTGGAAGTTCGAGTCTTCTCCCGGGCACCACGGAACTCGCGCCGGCGCGCGCACCGCTGAACCGGGCGCGGGCATGGCATCAGCGAGGACCGCCTTGGCGAATCATCTCCATAGGGGCGACCTGCCGGACGGGCTCGACCTCGGTCCGGTGGTGGCCATCGACAGCGAGACCATGGGTCTCGTGCCCGCACGCGACCGGCTCTGCGTCGTGCAGCTCTCCTCCGGCGACGGCGAGGCGCATCTGGTGCAGATCGCCGCCGATCAGGAGGCCGCGCCGAATCTCGTGCGCATGCTGGGCAATCCCGAGCAGCTCAAGCTCTTCCACTTCGGCCGCTTCGACATCGCCGTGCTGCTCCACCGCTTCGGGGTGCTGACGGCGCCGGTCTATTGCACCAAGATCGCCTCGCGGCTCGTGCGCACCTATACCGACCGCCACGGGCTGCGCGACCTGCTCCGCGAGGTGCTGGAGGTCGATATCTCCAAGCACCAGCAGTCGAGCGACTGGGGCGCGGCGGATCTCAGCCCGGCCCAGATCGACTATGCCGCCTCCGACGTGCTGCACCTCCACGCCCTGCGCGACGCGCTCGATTCGCGGCTCGCGCGCGAGGGGCGGACGGCGCTCGCCCAGGCCTGCTTCGATTTCCTGCCGCATCGCGCCGCGCTCGACGTGGCGGGATGGGACGAGCAGGACATCTTCGCCCACAGCTGATCCCCCATGCAGACCACGCCCGCGCCGCCCGATCCCCTGCAGCTGGTCGCCACCGGCCGGCGGGTGATCGCCATCGAGGCCGAGGCGCTCGCCAGCCTCGGCGGCGCGCTGGACGAGAGCTTCGCCCGGGCCGTGACGCGCATGCTCGATGCCAAGGGCCGCGTGATCGTCTCGGGCATCGGCAAGTCGGGGCATGTGGCGCGCAAGATCGCCGCGACCCTGGCCTCGACCGGCACGCCGGCGCTCTTCGTGCATCCCGCCGAGGCCAGCCACGGCGACCTCGGCATGATCACCCGCGACGACGTGGTGCTGCTCCTGTCGAATTCCGGCGAGACGGCCGAGCTCGCCGACCTCATCGCCTATGCGCGGCGGTTCGGCATTCCGCTCATCGGCCTCGCCGGCCGCGCCGACAGCACGCTGATCCGGCAATCGGACATCGGGCTGGTGCTGCCGCCGGCGACCGAGGCCTGCCCGGTCGGCCTCGCGCCGACGACCTCGACCACCATGGCGCTGGCGCTGGGCGATGCGCTGGCGGTCGCGCTCATGGAGCACCGCGCCTTCACGCCCGAGGATTTCCGCGGGCTGCATCCCGGGGGCAGGCTCGGGGCGCGGCTCGCCACCGTGGAGCATCTGATGCATGCCGGCCCGGAGGTGCCCCTCGTCGCGCCGGAGACCCCGATGACCGAGGCGCTGCTCGAGATGAGCCGCCGCGGCTTCGGTGTCGTGGGCGTGGTGGATGCCGCCGGCGCGCTGGTGGGCATCGTCACGGACGGCGACCTCCGGCGCAACATGGACGGCCTGCTCGGCAAGCGGGTGGCCGATGTCATGACGCACCAGCCGCGCACGATCCGCACCACCGCGCTCGCCTCCGAGGCGCTGGGGATCATGAACGCTCGCAAGATCACCTCGCTCTTCGCGACCACGCCGGAGGCGCCGGAACGCCCGGCGGGCATCCTGCACGTGCACGACTGCCTCCGGGCCGGCGTGGTCTGAGGCGATGCCGGTCGGGCCGGGGCTCTATTCGCGGGTCGTCGCAATCCTCAAGGTCTCGCTGCCCCTGGTGGCGCTGGGGCTCCTCTCGGCCCTCTTCCTGATCCAGACCGACGAGCGCCTCGGGGGCGATCTCGTCTTCACCAAGGGCGACATCGCGGCGCTGGGCACCGGGCAGCGGATCAGCGACGCGATCTTCTCGGGGACCACCCGCGACGAGGACCGCTTCCGCTTCACCGCCCGGCAGGTGGTCCCCGACGCCGCGCCGCCCACCCGCGCCGCCATCACGACCCTCGCCGGCACCATCGACTTCACCGGCGGCCTGTCGGTGGCGGTGCAGGCCGACGGCGGCGATCTCGACATCCCGGCGCAAAGGCTGGGGCTTTCGGGCGACGTCCGGATCGAGACCTCCGACGGCTACCGCATGGCGGCCGATACCGTCACGCTGGACCTGCGCGACGGCACGCTTGTCGCCGGCGACACCGTCGAGACCGAGGGGCCGATGGGACGGATCGACTCCCGTACCCTTTCGATCGTGCCTTCCGAGGGCGACGGCCAGGCCCGAAGGTTTTCCTTCGGAGATGGCGTGCGACTGGTATACGATCCGCGCGCAAGTGCCCACTGAGACCACCCGAATGATCCGCCTGCTCATCCTCGCCGCCCTTCTGCCCGCGACCGGTCCGGCCCTCGCGCAGGGCACCGAGGTGCCTTTCGGCGGCCTCAGCCACGATGCGACGCTGCCCGTCGAGATCACCGCCGACAGCCTGGAGCTCGATCAGGCGGCGGGAACCGCGCTCTTCACCGGGACGGTCAAGGTCGGCCAGGGCACGCTGCGGATGGCGGCGGACCGCATGGAGGTCTTCTATGCCGGCGAGCCGGGGTCGGACACCGGCGCCATCCAGCGGATGCAGGCCGACGGCAACGTCACCCTGTCGAACGGGGCGGAAGCCGCGGAATCCGCCCATGCGACCTACGAGGTCGCCACCGGCATCATCGAGATGGACGGCGAAGTGCTGCTGACCCAGGGCGCCAACGCGCTCTCGAGCGAGCGGCTGCGCATCGACCTCAACGCCGGAACGGGCGCGCTCGAGGGCCGGGTGCGCACGATCTTCGTGCCGAGCGCCGGCGCGGGCCAATGAGCGAGCGCCCCGAATTTCGCGTGACCGAGGGGGATTCCGGGCTGGAGGTCCGCAACCTCGCCAAGAGCTACCGCAAGCGGCCGATCCTGCGCGACGTCTCGCTCACCCTGCGCCGCAGCGAGGTCGCCGCCCTGCTCGGCCCGAACGGCGCCGGCAAGACCACCTGCTTCTACGCCATCGCCGGCCTGGTGCCGCCGGACGCGGGCACGATCACCGTCGACGGCGAGGACGTGACCTGGCTGCCGATGTACCGCCGCGCCAAGCTCGGCATCGGCTATCTGCCGCAGGAGGCCTCGGTCTTCCGCGGCATGACGGTGGCCGACAACATCCGGGCGATCCTCGAGCTTTCCATCGACGATCTCGAGAAGCGCCACGAGATGCTCGACGAGCTGCTCGGCGAATTCTCCATCACGCATCTTCGCCGCACCCCGGCGATCACGCTCTCGGGCGGCGAGCGCCGCCGCGTCGAGATCGCGCGCTGCCTCGCCGCGCAGCCGAAATACGTCCTGCTCGACGAGCCCTTCGCCGGCGTGGACCCGCTGGCGGTGTCGGACATCCGCGCGCTGGTCAGCCATCTCAAGGACCGGGGCATCGGCGTGCTGATCACCGACCACAACGTGCGCGAAACCTTGGACATCGTCGATCGTGCCTATATCCTGCATGCGGGAGCGGTGCTGATGAGCGGGACGCCGGATGAGGTCGTTCGCGACGACAATGTGCGACGGGTCTATCTGGGCGACAGCTTCCGCATCTGACGCGGGGCCGGGCGGAGGATGCCGCTGATGGCGCTCACGCCGCGGCTGGAGATCCGGCAGAGCCAGTCGCTGGTGATGACGCCGCAGATGCAGCAGGCGGTCAAGCTGCTGGCGATGTCCAATCTGGAGCTGTCCGAATTCGTCGCGGCGCAGGCCGAGCGCAATCCGCTGCTCGAGATCGAGCAGCGGCCGCCGGCGGCCATCCCGATCCGGCGCGGCGCCGCCGGCGGCGGCGATACCGACGCGCTCCTCTCGGTGGCCGAGGACATCTCGCTCTGGCAGCATCTGCACACCCAGATCGGCGCCATGCGCCTGTCGCCGGAACTCGCGGACATGGCGGCGCTGATCGCCGACGAGCTCGAGGACGACGGCTATCTGCGCGTGCCGCTCGAGGAGGTCGCGCAGCGGCACCGCCTATCGTCCCGGGACGCGATCCGGGCGCTCGCGGCCGTCCAGGCCTGCGAGCCGACCGGGGTCGGCGCGCGCAGCCTGCAGGAATGCCTCGCGCTGCAGCTGCGCGAGCGCGACCGGCTGGACCCGGCGATGCAGGCGCTCCTGGCCAATCTCAAGCTCGCGGCCGCCGGCCGGATGGCGCAGCTCGAATCCCTCTGCGGGGTCGATGCCGCCGATCTCGCGGACATGCTCGCCGAATTGCGCGAGCTCGACCCGCGGCCCGGGGCGCGCTTCCAGGTCGCGCCGGCGCAGATCGCGGTGCCGGACGTCTTCGTGCACCGCACGGGATCGGGCGGGCTGGCGGTCGAGCTGAACACCGAGACCCTGCCCCGCGTGCTGGTCAACAACGTCTATGCGGCCGGCCTCGCCGGACGAAACGCCGAGGCGCGGGCCTTCGTCGCCGAATGCCGGACGAGCGCCAGCTGGCTCGTGCGCAGCCTCGAGCAGCGGGCGCGCACCATCCTGAAGGTCGCGACCGAGATCGTCCGCCACCAGGAGCGCTTCTTCGACGGCGGGGTCGAGCAGCTGCGCCCGCTGACCCAGCGCGGCGTGGCCGAAAGGGTCAGGCTCCACGAATCGACGGTGAGCCGGGTCACCGCCGGCAAGTTCCTCTCCTGCAGTCAGGGCAGCTTCGAGCTGCGCTATTTCTTCGGCGCCGCCTTGCATTCGCTCTCGGGCGGCGACGCCTTCGCCGCGGCCGCGGTGCAGAACCGCATCCGCCAGATCATCGTCGCCGAGGACAGGATCCGCACCGTGTCCGACGACCGGATCGTGGCCATCCTGAATGGCGAGGGGATTGATATTGCGCGGCGCACCGTTGCGAAATACCGTGAAGGGATGGGCATACCCTCCTCCGTGCAACGTCGGCGCCGGCAGGCTTCTCTTGGCGGAATCTAAACGGTTCCGCGCTAGGAAGTCTCGCCAGCCGCGGCGTTGACATCGAAGCGGGGCGCGTCCATAGGGTCCGCCCGCGGGCGGATCTGTCCCAATGCGACAACACAGGGGCACGACATGCGCATTCAGGTCAGCGGGAAACAGATCGGCATCGGCGACGCATTGCGCAGCCATGTCGAGGATCGTCTTCAGGACGCGGTCGGCAAGTATTTCGACCGTCCGGTCGAGGCGGTCGTGACCTTCTCGCGCGATCGGCACGAATTCTGCTCCGACGCGTCGGTGCACCTGCCGACCGGGCTCACGGTCCAGGCGAAATCCCGCGCCGACGACATCTACGCCGCCTTCGAGGGCGCCGTGGACCGGATGGACAAGCAGCTGCGCCGCTACAAGCGGCGGCTGAAGGACCATCACCGGAACCGCGAGAACCCGATCGATTCCATCGGGGCGCAATCCTACATCCTCGCCGGCCAGGATCACGACGAGGCGGACGAGCCGGACACGCTGCAGCCGGTGATCGTGGCCGAGATGGAGACCTCGGTGCCGCATCTCTCGGTGGGCGAGGCGGTGATGCACATGGAACTCGCCGGCGCGCAGCTGCTGGTGTTCCGCAACGAAAAACATGGCGGCGTGAACGTCGTCTACATGCGCGACGACGGGAATATCGGCTGGATCGATCCCCGGAACGATCGCTGAGGGCTGGAAATCGCGAAAGGGAGTCTCCTTCATGGAGCTGTCGGACATCATCGGCGTGGACGCCGTTCGGGCGCCGCTGAAGGCCACGAGCAAGAAGCGTCTGCTGCAGGATCTCGCGGAAATGGCCGAAACGGTCTACGGCCTGCCCGCCGAGACGGTCTACAAGTCCCTCATGGAGCGCGAAGGGCTCGGCCCGACCGGGGTCGGCCGGGGCGTGGCGATCCCCCATGCCCGCTTCGAGGGGGTCAATCGGGTGATCGGCCTCTTCGCGCGGCTCGAGAAGCCGGTGGACTTCGAATCGATCGACCGCCAGCCGGTCGATCTGGTCTTCGCGCTCTTCGCGCCGGAAGCGGCCGGCGCGGAGCATCTCAAGGCGCTTGCGCGGGTGTCGCGCACCCTGCGGAACGAAGCCGTCTGCGCCAAGCTGCGCTCGACCTTCGACCCGTCGGCGATCTTCGCGATCCTCACCGACGGCAAGGCCGAGCAGGCGGCCTGACCGGAGGCCGGCGAACCGGCGGCATACGGCCGCCGGGTGATCGCTTCCGACCGGCGCCGATCTGCCATGGCGACGGCGCCTTCCCCTCGCGGATTTGGCAAGGGCAGATCCGCGCGCTCCGGCCGACGAACCGGCGCGAGGCAATGCCTCGTAATTGCCGGTTCGGGCCGTACCGCGGCCGATCCACCTGGGTTTCGTGTCGTGCCGGCGGCCGTTTCGGCCTGAGGCGAGGCCTCCGGAATGGCGAAAAGGCCGCGCCCCGCGCGGCCTCGCATCATTCCCCCCGGGCCGAAAAGGCGAGGCGCCGGTGGCGCCTTGCCCGGTCCGGTCGCCCGGAGGCGCGAGCCGCAGGGCGAGGGGGTGCAGCTTCACCGGCGGTTGGGGATCGGGACGCGTCGGCCCTGGACGGTGCGCAAAGCGCGCCGGCCCCCGGCGCGGCCGGCGCGGCCCGATCGCCACGGGTCGATCGGGCTGGGGACCTTTGCCCCGCTTGGGAAGTAGGTCGCCGGAGAGGGGCTCGATCTCAGAGCGCGAGGCGATAGCCCGCGGCCTCGGCGATATGGCGTTTCTCCACCGGCTCCGAGGCTTCCAGATCGGCGATGGTGCGGGCGACGCGCAGGACGCGATGGTAGGCCCGAGCGCTCAGGCGGAACTTCCGGGCGATGTCGGCGAGCAGGGCGGAAGCGGCGGAACTCGGCGCAGCGATGTCCTGGAGCAGGTCGCCCTCGGCATCGGCGTTGAGCGCCACATCCGCAAACTCGGCGAACCGGTCGCGCTGGATCGCGCGGGCCTGCGCCACGCGCGCCGCCACGGCCGCGCTCGCCTCGCCCGGCGTGACCGAAGCCAGGTCGGTCAGCGCGACCGGCGGCACGTCGATGCGCAGGTCGAAGCGGTCCATCAGCGGCCCGGAGATCCGCCCGAGATAATCCGCGCCGCAATCGGGAACGCGGGCGCAGGCGCGCGCCGGATCCGCGAGATGCCCGCAGCGGCAGGGGTTCGCCGCCGCCACCAGCATGAAGCGGCAGGGATAGCGCACATGGGCGTTGGCGCGGGCCACCACCACGTCGCCGGTCTCGATCGGCTGGCGGAGCGTCTCGAGCACCGCGCGCGGGAATTCGGGCAATTCGTCGAGAAACAGCACGCCGTGATGCGCGAGGCTGATCTCGCCGGGCTTCGCGCTGCGGCCGCCGCCGACGATCGCCGCCATCGAGGCGGTGTGATGCGGCGCGCGGAAGGGGCGCCTGCGGCTGATCCCGCCCTCGTCGAGCAGGCCCGCCAGCGAATGGATCATCGAGGTTTCCAGCGCCTCGCCGGGATCGAGCGGCGGCAGGATGCCGGGAAGCCGCGCGGCGAGCATCGACTTGCCGCTGCCCGGCGGGCCGATCATCAGCAGGTGATGCCGGCCGGCCGCGGCGATCTCGAGCGCGCGCTTGGCGCGTTCCTGGCCGCGGACGTCCCGCAGATCCTTGTCGGCGCCGCTGTCCGCGACGATCCCCGGCCGGGCGGGCGCGAGCACGGCGCGGCCGTTGAAATGGTTGACGAGGGCGAGCAGGGTCTTGGGCGCGATCACCTGCACCGCCTCGACCCAGGCGGCCTCGGCGCCGCAGGCCGCCGGGCAGATCAGCCCGCAATCGGCCTCCGCCGCCGCCAGCGCGGCCGGCAGCGCACCGATCACCGGCACCAGCGAGCCATCGAGCGAAAGCTCGCCCAGCGCCACCTGCGCGGCAACGGCGTCGGCGGGCACCACCTCCATGGCCGCGAGCACCGCCAGCGCGATGGGCAGGTCGAAATGCGAGCCCTCCTTGGGCAGGTCGGCCGGCGAGAGATTGACGGTGATGCGCTTGGCCGGAAGCGCGAGCCCCATCGCGGTCATCGCCGCGCGCACCCTTTCGCGGGCCTCCGAGACCGCCTTGTCCGGCAGGCCGACGAGGTTGAAGGCGGGCAGGCCGGCGGCGATGGCGCATTGCACCTCGACGAGGCGCGCCTCCACACCCTGAAATGCCACCGTATAGGCGCGCGCGACCATGTTCCTGCCCGGTTCGACCGGCGCGAGCCTTGCGCGAGGCGCCTTGCGTTTTGGTTAACGCGCGGTTTCCCTCAGGCGGGACCGGGCCAGGGCCGCGCGGGCAGGTCGAGGTCGTAGCCCGGCTGGATCGTCGGCTCCGCCAGCCCCGCCCGGCGCCATTCCAGGAAGGTCGGATCCGCCAGATGCGCCGCGACATAGGCGCCCGCGGCCTCGCCGACCGGGAGCCCGTAGGTGGCGATGCGGGTGGCCACCGGCGCGAAGAAGACATCGGCGAGGCTGTAGGCGCCGAAGAGCCAGGGGCCCTCGGCGCCGGAGGCGCGCCGCGCGAAGGCCCAGAGCTCCTCGATGCGCGCGAGATCGGCGCGCACGGCCTCGGAGGCGGCGAATCCGACATAGCTGCGGCGCAGGTTCATCGGGCAGGCGGCGCGAAGGGCGGTGAAGCCGGAATGCATCTCGCCGACGAGCGTGCGGGCGAGCCCCCGGTGCCGCGGCGCCGAGGGCCACAGCGCGCGATCCGGATGGCGCTCGGCGAGGGTCTCGGCCATCGCCAGGCTGTCCCAGACCAGCACCGCATCGCCGCCCTCGCGGAACCTCAGGGCGGGAACCAGCCGCGCCGCCCCGAAGCCCGCGAGCATGGCCCGGAACTCGGGCGTGTACATCGCCGCCTGGACCGGCGTCACCGGGATCGAGAACCGGGCGAACATCAGCCAGCCGCGCAGGGACCAGCTCGAATAGCTGCGGTCGCCGATCGCCAGCTCGTAGGTCATCGGGACACTCCTCCAAGGCTCCGCTCGCCCTGTCGGTGACGGATGCTGGCGGCGGGCGCAAGCCCCCGGCGACGCCCAGGGCTATCGCATTTGGAGCCCAGACTTTCTTCTTCGACCGTCCCTTCACAAGATGAGGGCAGCGCCCGGCCCGGCGGGTGCGAAGCGCCCGCCTGGGGGCGGGGCGGGCGCTGCCCGGCGGTGCCCGCCGGGCGGGATGGTGAAACCAGCCACGCCCGAAACTCATACGGACGGGGTCGCGTTGCCAAATGCAAGCCCCCGGCGACACCCAGGCCCGCCGCCCGCCCTCGGCGCCAAAATGGAAACAATCCGTTTTCTTCGGCCCGGAATGATCCAGATGGCCGGTTCGTGCGTATTGATCTCGAGGACACGGGTGCGATGCCGGGGTCGGCGCCGCACCGGAAGGCGGGAGGGCGCGAGGATGGCATTCGACGACACCGGCATCCGGACCGTGACCCGCCGCGCGATGGGCGCGGAAATGCTCGATGCCGAGACCGAGCTCGCCCTGGCGCGGGCCTGGCGCAACGCCGGCGACGAGAAGGCGCTGCACCGGCTGGTCAATGCCTATATGCGGCTGGCGATCTCCATGGCCTCGAAATACCGCCGCTACGGCGCGCCGATGCCCGACCTGATCCAGGAGGCCGGCGTCGGGCTGATGAAGGCGGCGGAGAAGTTCGACCCCGACCGCGGCGTGCGCTTCTCGACCTATGCGGTCTGGTGGATCAAGGCGTCGATCCAGGACTACGTCATGCGCAACTGGTCGATGGTGCGGACCGGATCGACCTCGTCGCAGAAATCGCTCTTCTTCAACCTGCGCCGGGTGCGCGCGCGGCTGGAGCGCGAGGCCGTCGCCAGCGGCGAGGTGCTCGACGGGCACCGCCTGCGCGAGCTGATCGCCGAGGAGGTCGGGGTGCCCCTGCGCGACGTCGAAATGATGGACGCCCGGCTCGCGGGATCGGATTTCTCGCTCAACGCCCTGCAGGCCGGCGAGGAGGGCCGCGAGTGGATGGAGACGCTCGAGGACGAAGGGCCCCAGGCCGCGGAGACCGTGCCCCGCAACGAGGACATCGCCCGCGTGCGCGGCTGGCTCGCGGATGCGCTCGCCACGCTCAACAAGCGCGAGCGCATGATCGTCGTGGAGCGCAAGCTGCGGGACGAGCCGCGCACGCTCGAGAGCCTCGGGGACGAGCTCGGCCTGAGCAAGGAGCGGATCCGCCAGCTCGAGGCCCAGGCCCTGGTCAAGCTGCGGCGCCGTCTCGAAAGCGTGACCGGCCCGGCCGCGGAAATGCTCGCCACGGCCTGAAACCGGGTGACCCGTTCCGGCGCCCGTGCCATAGTACGGGCGTCTGACGGAACGGGAATATCGATGAGACGCGTCCTCCTCGCGGTTTCGCTGGTCGTCCCGGCGATCGGCGCCGCAAGCGACGGCGTGGCGCAATCCGCGGAGATCGCGGAGGCGGCGCGATCGGCCGAGATCGTCGTGCTCGGCGAGATTCACGACAATCCCGACCATCACCGGACCCAGGCCGAGATCGTCGCGGCGCTGCAGCCGGCGGCCCTGGTCTTCGAGATGATCCCGCAGCAGTTCGAGGACGAGGTCAACCGTCTGCGCGCCGCGGGCGCCTCGCGCGAGCAGATCGCCGAGGCGCTGGACTGGCACGACAGCGGCTGGCCCGATTTCGACATGTATGCGCCGATCATGGAGGCCGCGCCCGAGGCGCGGATCTTCGGCGGCGGCCAGCCGACGGCCGAGGTCCGCCGCGCCATGCTCGAAGGGGCTGCGGGGGTCTTCGGCCCCGATGCCGAGAAATACGGCCTCGACCAGCCGCTGCCGCCCGAGGAGATGGCCGCGCGGGAGGACCTGATGCGCGCGGCCCATTGCGGCGGCGTGCCGGCGGAGATGCTGCCCGGCCTCGTGGAGGCGCAGCGCTTTCGCGACGCCGGGCTCGCGGATGCCGCGCTCTGGGCCCGGACCATGGCCGGCGGCGGCCCGGTCGTGGTCATCGCCGGCACCGGCCATGCGGACAAGCACCGCGGCATGCCCGCGCTCGTGGCGGTGGCCGAGCCGGATGTGCGGGTCTTCGCACTGGCGCAGGTCGAATCCGCGCCGGACGACGCCGAGGACGACGCCTTCGACGCGGTCGCCGTCGCCGCACCGCCGGATCGCGACGATCCCTGCGCGGCATTCGTCGCCCCCGGCGGATAGCCTGCCTCGACCCTCCGACCGCTGCCGACCCCATCGTCCGGTTCGATTCTCGAGGGATCGACCGCCTTCCGGGGCACGGCCGGGGACGGGGGCACCGGTGCGCCTGCCCGGACGCCGGGAGGCCTCCCGAAGCCCCCACCCCAGGCAGGCCCTTGCAACCCGCGCGCCTTGGCGATTGAATTCCGCCTCGCCACGAAGGCCGCAGCCGCGGCCCGGTCTGATGCGGGCGTGGTGAAACGGTAGACACATGGCACTTAAAATGCCTGGGGCGAAAGCCCGTGCCGGTTCGAGTCCGGCCGCCCGCACCACGACCGGTCCTGGCGATATCGGCCTGGGGCGACGCGTTGTGCCGGCCCGGGAATGCTGCTAGATCTCCGCCGTCGATGCGGGCGCCCGGGCGGCGCCTTGCCCGAGTGGCGGAATTGGTAGACGCAGCGGATTCAAAATCCGCCGCCGCAAGGCTTGCCGGTTCGAGTCCGGCCTCGGGTACCAGATCGACGCGCGTTCCTGAGGCGAGGGGCAGTGGGATGACAGGCGCAGCGGATCCGAAGGCGCTTCGGATCGTCTTTCTCGACCGCGGCTCGATCGGCCCTTCGGTCGAGCTTTCGAAACCGGGCTTCCCCCATGAATGGGTCGAGCACGACCGCACCCATCCCGATCAGGTGGTCGAGCGGCTCCGGGGTGCCGATATCGCGATCTGCAACAAGGTGCCGATCCGCCGCGCGCAGATCGAGGCGCTGCCGGATCTGAAGATGATCGCCATCCCGGCGACGGGCTACGATGCCTTCGACATCGCCGCCTGCCGCGAGCGCGGCATCGTCGTCTCGAACGTGCGCGGCTATGCCACCAACACCGTGCCCGAGCATACCTTCGCGCTGATCCTCGCGCTGCGCCGCAGCATCGTCGGCTACCGGCAGGCGGTGATCGACGGCAGATGGCAGGATTCCGGCCAGTTCTGCTTCTTCGACTATCCCATCAACGACCTCGCCGGCTCGACGCTCGGCATCATCGGCGAAGGCGTGATCGGCCAGGGCGTCGCGCGCATCGCCCAGGCCTTCGGGATGCGCACGCTCTTCGCCGCGCACAAGGGCGTCGCGGGCATGGGGCCGCTCTACACGCCCTTCGACGAATTGCTCGCGACCTCGGACGTCATCACGCTGCACAGCCCGCTGATGCCGGCGACGCGCAACCTCATCGCCGAGCCCGAGTTCCGCGCGATGGCCCGCCGACCGCTCCTGATCAACTGCTCGCGCGGCGGGCTGGTCCACGAGGGCGACCTCGTGCGGGCGCTCGACGCCGGGCAGATCGCGGGCTTCGGCTTCGACTGCCTGACCTCCGAGCCGCCGGTGCCGGAGAACCCGCTGCTCGGCGTGCTCGGGCGGCCCAACGTGATCGTCACCCCGCATGTGGCCTGGGCGAGCGCCGAGGCGATGCAGACGCTCTGGGACCAGACGATCAGCCATATCGACAATTTCCACGCCGGGCGCCCGAGCAACACCCTGACCTGATCCCGCCGCCGCGAGCGGGGTTCCGCGCTCAGCGCACCGGTATGCCCGGCGCCTTGCCGAGCTTGCGGGTCACGCATTCGGCGACCGCCTGGCAGAATTCCGCCTCCCCCGCCGCGAGACCGCTCAGTCGCGCCGCCCGCCAGGCCTCCTGGTCGGCCGCCTCGCCATAGGCGTCGACGAGCCGGTCGGCCGCCTCGTGAACGGCGCGGCCATAGGCACGCCGCGCGCCGAAGAACGCGAACATCTCCACCCCCGGAACACTCCCACCGCCAAGTCTGCCACCGGGGCCGGCACCGGGCAATGTTTTGGTTAGGACGACGTTAATGCAGGGCAGCGGCCTCGCCGTCGACTCTCCTCCCGGCGCCAGAGGCCCCGAGCCCGATCGACCCGTGGCGATCGGGCCGCGCCGGCCCTGCGGGGGGCCGGCGCGCCTCGCGCACCGTCCAGGGCCGACGCGGCCCGATCCTCGACCTACGGTGACGCTGCGCGCCCCGCGCCCTGAGGCTTGCGCCTCCGGGCGTCCGGACCGGGCAAGGCGCCACCGGCGCCTCGCCTTTTCGGTCCGGGGGAACGCGGTGCGGGCCGCGCGGGGCGCGGCCTTTTCTCCATTCCCGTGGGTCCCTCCAGGGCCACGGGTGCTGGTCAGGCGGAGGGGCCGGTGGTAGGGCCAGGGTGACTTCCGAATACGATCGGCCCGAAAGGGCGCCGCATCCGCGTCACGCCGCCGGGCGGCGCGACGACCTGGGCTCCCGCAATTTCAGGATCTCGGACCTGCCCCCGGGGCCCTGGGCGGATCGCCGGAGGGCGGGCAGGCCTCGACGAGGCTTCAGTATTCCGTCGGCAGGACCGGCTCGCCGCGCATCCGCGCGACCCGATCGGCGACGGCCTCCCAGAAGTACCGCTCCGCCGCGGCCGTTCCCGGGACCCGTGCCGCCTCGCGCGCCTCGGCCTCCGCGACGGCGCCATGCGCCTCGACCAGCATTTCCGCGCGGCTGCGGATGTCGCGCCCGTAGTCGATGCGTGCTTGCAGCGAAGCTTTCATTCCCGTCCCCCGTCGCTCCCGGGGGGAGAATGCCAAATCCGCCCCTTTGAGACAAATGCTTCGTTATCGACCGGTTAATGGGCCCCGGACGGCGGCGCCGGCCGGCACAGGGCCGCTCACGGAAAGTTTGGGGGGCCGGGCCGGGCTTTCGGCCTATCTCGGATCTCCGGACGTCATCGAAGCCGAAAGGGAGGTCACGCATGCGACGCAAGAAGGCCAGCGATTTCGACCAGCGGCTGCTCGAAATCGCT